>Ga0222672_1000004_pt1 | contig 321818 bp, 310 predicted proteins | sample AntAcemetagen799_FD_179810 | JGI IMG/M metagenome (GOLD analysis project Ga0222672, IMG submission 179810) | Saline water microbial communities from Ace Lake, Antarctica - #799 | ecosystem: Environmental > Aquatic > Non-marine Saline and Alkaline > Saline | place: Antarctica: Ace Lake...
AACCTCGTCAGAACCGCAACCGACAAGAAATCAATCAAGCTCAGACGAAAGCTCGCCGGATGGAACACCGACTACCTCGCATCGATACTCGGTAACAATCAGCGTTAACCTGGATTCGGAGCCCTGGTGTCACCGGGCCTGCTGTTGCATCCTGCCGGGCGATGCGGGAGAACCGCGCCGCTATGCGTTCGCCCGCCGCGAGGGACCCATGTCAGCGATCCACGACCACAACCTCGTCCCCGCCCCGCCGGCGCCCCGCGGCATCCACGGCGTCAACTGGATCGGGGTGTGGACGCTGTACCGCAAGGAGGTGTGGCGGTTCGTCAAGGTGATCAACCAGACCGTCGCCGCCCCGGTGGTCACCACCATGCTGTTCCTGGCGGTCTTCACGCTCGCCCTCGGCCGTCGGGTCGAACTCGGCGCCGACATCTCGTTCCCGGAGTTCCTGGCGCCCGGGCTGGTTATGATGGCGCTGTTGCAGAATGCCTTCGCCAACACCTCGTCGTCGATCGTCGGCTCGAAGATGCAGGGCAACATCGTCGACCTGCTGATGCCGCCGCTCGGGCCCGGCGAGTTGGCTGCCGCCTTCGCGCTCGGCGCGGTCACCCGCGGCCTGGTGGTCGGCACCGGCACCACCGTCGTGATGGCGCTGGTGATCGGCTTCGCGATGCCGGCGCCGCTGCTCGCGTTGTATTTCGCGGTCATGGGGGCGCTGTTCTTCGGGCTGCTCGGCATCGTCGCCGGCATCTGGGCCGAGAAGTTCGACCACCTGTCGGCGGTCACCAGCTTCGCGGTCACGCCGTTGACCTTTCTGTCCGGCACCTTCTACTCGATCGACCGGCTGCCGGGGATCTGGAACGACCTCGCCCACCTCAACCCGGTATTCTGGCTGATCGACGGCTTCCGCGCCGGCATGATCGGCTGGTCCGACAGCACGCCGCTGTTCGGCGCCATCGCCATCGCCGTCCTCGATCTGGTCCTGTTCGTGCTGTGCTGGCGGTTGTTCGCGACCGGCTGGAAGCTGAAGGCATAACCCGGGCGCCCGCCGTGCGACTTTAACGGCGCATTCGCGCGCGAATCGTTGACAACCCACGACGAGGTTCCGAGTATCGCCGTTTTCCCGAGGCCGAATGTCGGCTCCGGAAACCTGAGGAGTGCGCACCGTGGTTCCCAGCGTGATGCCGACCTACGGCCGGATCGACATCGCTTTCGAGCGGGGTGAGGGTCCCTACCTGTTTGCCACGGACGGCCGACGGTTCCTCGACTTCGCCTCCGGCATCGCCACCAACTCGATCGGCCATGCCCACCCGCACCTGGTCAGGGCGATCTGCGAGCAGGCGGCCCGGGTGATGCACGTCTCGAACCTGTACCGCATCCCCGAGCAGGAGAAGCTGGCCGACCGGCTGGTGGCGTCCTCGTTCGCCGACACCGTGTTCTTCTGCAATTCCGGCGTCGAGGCGCTCGAGGGGGCGACCAAGGTGGCGCGCCGCTATCATTTCCATAACGGCGAGCCGAACCGGACCCGGATCATCTGCTGCACCCATTCGTTCCACGGCCGCACCCTCGGCATGCTGTCGGCGACCGACAAGGAGGCCTATCGCGAGGGCTTCGGGCCGCGGGTCCAGGGCTTCAGCCACGTCGCCTTCGGCAACCTGAACGAGATGCGCGCGGCGATCTCGGACGATGTCGCCGCGATCCTGGTCGAGCCGGTGCAGGGCGAGGGCGGGGTCAATTCCGCACCCGAGGGCTACCTGCGGGCTTTGCGCGAGATCGCCGACGAGTTCGGCCTGCTGCTGATCTTCGACGAAGTGCAGTGCGGCATGGGCCGCAGCGGCAAGCTGTGGGCCCACGAGCTGGCCGGCATGGCGCCCGACATCATGGCGTCGGCCAAGGGCCTGGGCGGCGGTTTCCCGGTCGGCGCGGTGCTGGCCAGCGAGAAGGCCGCGTCCGGCATGAAGCCCGGGCTGCACGGCTCCACCTTCGGCGGCAACCCGCTCGCCATGGCGGCCGCAAACGCGGTGCTCGACGTGCTGCTGGCCGACGGCTTCCTGCCGCAGGTCGAGCGCATCTCGGCCCTGCTGCGCGGCAAGCTCGAAGCGGTCGTCAAGCGCCACCCGACGGTGGTCGAGGAGGTGCGCGGCACCGGCCTGCTGCTCGGCCTGAAATGCCTGCTGCCGAGCGGCGACCTGCAGACCCGGCTGCGTGAGGAGCAGGGATTGCTGACCGTCGGCGCCGCCGAGAACGTGCTGCGGCTGCTGCCGCCGCTGAACATCGAGGAGGCCCATGTGCAGGAGGCGGTGAAGGCGATCGACACCGCCTGTGCCGGGCTGGCGCGCGATGCCGCTTGATCCGATCGCGGCCGGAGGGCCGCCCGTGAACAGCGTGCGTCATTTCCTCGATCTGGATCAGCTCGACGCCGCCACCCTGCGCGCCATGATCGAGCAGGCCAACGCCTACAAGGCCGGCGACGGCCTGGCGGCGCGGCCGCTCGATGGCAAGGTCCTGGCGATGATCTTCGAGAAGCCGTCGACCCGGACCCGGGTATCCTTCGAGTCCGGCATGAAGCGGCTCGGCGGCGAGGTGATCGTGCTGCAGGGTGCCGACCTGCAACTCGGCCGTGGCGAGTCGGTGGCGGACACCGCCCGGGTGCTGTCGCGCTATGTCGACTGCATCATGATCCGCACGTTTCGCCACAGCACCCTGCTGGAGCTGGCCGAATACGCCAGCGTACCGGTGATCAACGGCCTGACCGACAACACCCATCCGTGCCAGCTGCTGGCCGACGTGATGGCGTTCGAGGAGCACCGCGGGCCGATCAAGGACCGCGTCGTAGCGTGGTCGGGCGACGGCAACAACATGGCCGCGTCCTGGATCCAGGCCGCCGTGCAGTTCGACTTCGAGCTGCGCATCGCCTGTCCGCCGGAGCTGGGGCCGCCGCCCGAGGTGATCGCCTGGGCGCGCGCCAAGGGCGGCCGGATCACCGTGCTTCACGACCCGTCGGCGGCGGTGGCCGGCGCCGACGCGGTGGTCACCGACACCTGGGTGTCGATGGGCGACGAGGATCAGAACCGGCACAATCTGCTTGCCGGTTTCCGGGTCGACGAGGCGCTGATGGCCAAGGCCGGGCCGGACGCGGTGTTCATGCACTGCCTGCCGGCGCATCGCGGCGAGGAGGTCACCGCCGGGGTGATCGACGGGCCGCGGTCGATCGTCTGGGACGAGGCCGAGAACCGCATGCACACCCAGATGGCCGTCCTGTCCTGGTGCCTGGCGTCCGATCACGCGGAAACCTGACCCGGAACCGGCCACGCTTCCGCGTGATCGGCCAACATCAACACCTGTGAAGGGCCGGCTCGCCGGCCCCGGCGGAGACCCCATGACCGCACCGGAAGCCCTGTTCGAGCATACCGGACGCGACGATATCATCCTGCCTTTCCAGATCGACCCCTATGGCCTGCGCGGGCGCCTGATCCGGCTGGGATCGATGGTCGATTCGGTGCTCGGCCGGCACGATTATCCGGAGCCGGTGGCGGGGATGCTCGGCGAGACCATGGCGCTCGCCGCCTGTCTCGCCGGGGCGCTGAAATACGACGGTATCTTCACCCTGCAGACCAAGGGCGACGGGCCGATCAGCACGCTGATGGCCGACATCACCAGCGCCGGCGAGATGCGGGCCTATGCGCGCTTCGACGCCGAGCGGCTTGCGGCGGTCGACCCGGCCGCCATTGCCGAACGCTCGGTCCCGCGGCTGCTGGGCGGCGGCTACATCGCCTTCACGGTCGACCAGGGCGCCAACACCGATCGCTACCAGGGCATCGTCCAGCTCGAGGGCCACACCCTGTCGGAGTGCACGCATTCCTACTTCCGCAACTCCGAGCAGCTGGAGGCCGGCGTGAAGCTGGCGGCCGGCCAGGTGGCGACCGCCGACGGCCTCGCCTGGCGGGCCGGGGCGTTGATGATCCAGCGCCTGCCGTACCAGCGCGACCTGCCGGGCCGGCCGAGCGAGGACGAGTACGACGAGACCTGGCGTACCGCCATGACGCTGATGAGCAGCAGCACCGCCGCCGAACTGCTGTCGACCGAGCTGGCGCCCGACCGATTGCTGTTCCGGCTGTTTCATTCCGAGGGCGTCCGCGCCTACCCGGCGCAGCCGGTGCTGGACTCCTGCCGCTGCTCCAATGTCCGGGTCGAGCGCGTGCTGAACGCCCTGTCCGACGAGGAGCTGGCCGATCTGCGGCAGGGCGAGGACGTCGTGGTGGTCTGTGAGTTCTGCAAGCGCGAATGGCGCTATGATGATGCCGCGCTGGACGCTCTGCGCGCCGGCGACGGGCCGCCCGGCTTCTGAACCAACTGCCCGACCGACCGCCGTTCCCCGAGATGCATTCCTCGCGAGGCTCCCGATGACCGTCCGCCCGCTTCCCCGCCACCCGCTTCCCCGCCGGAGTTTTCTGGCCCTGGCCGTCGCCGGCCTCGCGGCCGGCTGCGCCCGTCCCGATCCGACCGTGCGCTTCGCCGACCTGACCTTCACCGGGCGCGCGCCGATCGTGCTCGACGCCGCCCGGCTGGAGATCGTCGACGAGTACCGGATGCCGCTCGCCGACCCGAACGTCGAGCACCGGGCACCGCTGGCGCCGGCGGCCGCGACCGAGCGCTGGGCGCGCGACGTGCTGCGCGCGTCGGGCCCGGGTGGTCGCGCGGTGTTCCGGATCACCCACGGCAGCCTGGTCGAAGGCCGGCTGCAGACCACCGGCGGCGTGCAGGGCTGGTTCAAGGTCGACCAGGCCGAGCGCTACGACGCCACCATCCAGGGCCGTCTCGACCTGTACGGCGCCGATGGCCGGGCACTGGGCCATGCCGAAGCCCAGGCCACGCGCTACCAGACGATCGCCGAGGATGCCTCGCTGAACGACAGGCAACGGCTGTGGTACGCGCTCGTCGAAGCGACGGTGAACGATTTCGCCACTTCGATGGAGTCGGCGATCCGCGGAAAACTGGCACCCTACGTCCGTTGAAACGGACGCTCTGCGCCACGATTTCCGATGTTCTCCCGCAACGCAGCGAATCTGTCATACAAAGCGGGTATCAACGGGAACCTGATTCGAAGCGGAGGATGCGATGGGTGCGACCAATGTCCTGAAGGCGGCGGTGATCAAGGCACCGGTCTATACCCGGCGCGGCCTGCAGGAACGGTTGTTCACCCTGGCCTTCTCGGGCCTGGTCTACCCGCAGATCTGGGAAGACCCGGAGGTCGACATCGCGGCGATGGGCGCGCTCGACGGCAAGCGGATCGTCAGCATCGCGTCGGGCGGCTGCAATGCGCTGGCCTATCTGACCGAGCGACCCGAGAAGGTGATCACGGTCGACCTGAACCGGCACCATGTCGCCCTGAACCGTCTCAAGCACACGGCGATCAAGCACTTTCCGGACTTCGAGACGTTCTTCCGGTTCTTCGGCGAGGCCGATCGCGACGACAACGTCTCGGCCTATGACCGGCATCTCGCCGACCGGCTCGATCCCGAGACCCGCGCCTACTGGGATCAACTGACCTGGACCGGCCGGCGGATCTCGTTGTTTTCCCGAAACATCTACAAATACGGCCTGCTCGGTCGCTTCATCACGGTGGTCCACATCCTGGCCCGGCTGCACCGGGTCGACCCGCGTCGCATGCTGGAAGCCCGCTCCATGGAGGATCAGCGCCGGATCTTCGAGAAGGAGCTGGCGCCGGTGTTCCAGTCCTGGCTGGTCCGCACCCTGTGCCGCAGCCCGAGTTCGCTGTACGGCCTGGGCATCCCGCCGGCACAGTTCGACGACCTGAAGTCGAATGCCGAGGGCGGCGACATGGCGGCCCTGCTGCGCCAACGGCTGGAGCGGCTGGCCTGCGACTTCCCGCTCGAGGACAACTACTTCGCCTGGCAGGCCTTCGGCCGTTGCTATGACCGCGAGCATCGCAAGGCGGTGCCGCGCTACCTCCAGGAGGCGCATTTCGAGACCCTGCGCGAGACCGTCGACCGGGTCGAGATCACCCAGGCCTCGATCACCGCGCGGCTCGCCGAGGAGCCGGCGCTCAGTCTCGACCGCTACGTGCTGCTGGACGCCCAGGACTGGATGGACAGCCGGCAGATGAACGAGCTGTGGGCGCAGATCCTGCGCACCGCGCGGCCCGGCGCCAAGGTGGTGTTCCGCACCGCCGGCGAGAAGACCATCCTGCCGGACCACCTGCCGCCGGCGCTTCTCGACCGCTGGCACTACGAGGCGGAGACCAGTCTGGAACTCGGTCGGCGCGACCGGTCGTCGATCTACGGCGGGTTCCATGTCTACACCCTGCGTGACGCATGAACTCGACCGGTCCGTCCAAGGGCCCGGACGCCCGCGAGGCCATGGACCGGATGTACCGGCTGCAGCGGCATTTCTACGACCTGACGCGCAAATACTACCTGTTCGGCCGTGACGGGTTGATCGAGCGGCTGGACGCGCAGCCCGGCGAGACGGTGCTGGAAGTCGGCTGCGGCACCGCGCGCAACCTCGTGAAAATGGCGCGGCGCTACCCGAAGGCCCGGTTCTTCGGCCTGGACGCCTCGGACGAGATGCTGAAGACCGCGGCCGCCGCGGTCGCCCGGGCCGGGCTGGCCGGGCGTATCCCGCTGGCCCAGGCCTTCGCCCAGACCTTCGCGCCGGTGGATTTCGGACTGGAGGCGCCATTCGACCGCATCGTGTTCTCCTACACCCTGTCGATCATCCCGGGGTCGGTCGAGGCGCTCGACAACGCCCTGGCGCAGTTGCGGCCCGGCGGCCGGCTGCATGTGGTCGACTTCGGCGACGCCACGGACCTGCCGCCCTGGTTCCGGCGGTTGCTGGTGTGGTGGCTCGACAAGTTCCACGTCGCCCACCGTCCGGAGGTCGGGGCGTGGTTCGCGGCGCGAGCCGCCGGCGGCGCCGGCCGGCTCGAGACCCGCAGCATCGGCGGCCGCTACGCCGAGTTCTTCACGCTGACGAAGGCCTGAGGCCCTCGCCGGACCTTCCTGCATTGCTCGCCGCCGGCGTCGACTCGACCCAGGCGCCGGCGCTCAGCCAGATGATCCTCAGCCTCGTCCTGCCGGTGCCGATGGTGGCCCTGGTGCTGTTCACCAGCCGGCGCGACGTCATGGGTGAGTTCGCCTCCGGCCGGCTCACCAGGCTGGCGGCCGTCTGACCGGCGTTCCTGGTTTGCGCAGATCGATGCGACGGGTGGGTTCCGGAGCCGGTCGCTCACGCGCGCCCTCCGGAATGAAAGAGGGTCGGAAGAGGCGGCTGCGCTTGCGCCGGGGCGTCATCCCGGAAGGACCCGGACTTGCTCCGGGGCGGCTCCGGGACCCACGGGGCGATGGGCCTCCGGCTACTGACCTTGGTTATTCTGCCGTCTTCGCCCAGTCGATCAGTTTCTCGACGAAGGCACCGCATTCGTCGATCTGGGCGATATCCACGAACTCGTCGGCCTTGTGGGCCTGGTCGATGCTGCCCGGGCCGAAGATCACCGCCGGGATGCCGGCGCGCTGGAACAGCCCGGCCTCGGCGCCGTAGGCCACCACGCCGGAGGCGTTCAGCCCGGTCAGGTGGCGGACCAGCGCCTCCGCCGCCGATGTCTCGTCCGGGGCCAGGCCCGGCACGTCGGTGATCATCTCGGTGACCACCCCGGCATGCGGTGCCGCGGCCTTCAGTGCCGGCTCCAGTTCGTCGTCGCAGAACCGCCGGATGCGGGCCTCGATGGCGTCGCCGTCGTCGGTCGGGACCAGCCGCACGCTCCAGGTCAGGTGGCACTTCTCGGCGATGATGTTGTGGGCGGTGCCGCCGTGGATGACGCCGACGTTGAAGGTCGAGCACGGTGGGTCGAAGGCCGACAGCCGGTCGGCCTCGGCCTCGAACTCGCGGCCGAGATCGCCGAGGAAGCCGACCAGCCTGGCCGCCGCGTCGATGGCGCTGGCGCCGTGGCTCGGCTGGCTGGAATGCGCCGGCACGCCGGTGATGTCGGTGTGGTAGACGCGGGTGCCCTTGTTGCCGCCGATCAATTGCATCGAGGTCGGCTCGCCGACGATCACCGCCCGCGGCCGTGGCAGGTTTCCGGTCACGTCGTCGATGATTCCGCGCACGCCGAGGCAGCCGACCTCCTCGTCGTAGGACAGCGCCAGGTGGATCGGCACCTTCAGCCCGGCCTTCGCCATCTCCGGGACCAGCGCCAGGGCGGTCGCCACGAAGCCCTTCATGTCGCAGGTGCCGCGGCCGTACAGCCGGCCGTCGCGGCGGGCCACGATAAACGGATCGGAGGTCCATTTCTGGCCGTCCACCGGCACCACGTCGGTGTGGCCGGACAGCACGACGCCGCCGGCGACCTCGGGGCCGATGGTGGCCCACAGATTGGCCTTGCCGCCGGTCTCGTCCCGGGTCAGCCGGACGTCGACGCCGTGCCCGGCGAGGTAGCCCCGGACGTCCTCGATCAACTCGAGGTTGGAATTGCGCGAGGTGGTGTCGTGCGCGACCAGACGTTCGATCATCGCGATCGAGCGTTCCAGGCGGCCGTTGGAGCCTGAATTCATGGGTGCCTGCTCAGCCGCCTTGCCGGATCAACTGCAGAAACTCGCGCCGCCGCTCGGGATCGTCCTTGAAGCAGCCGAGCATGCGGGTGGTGACCATGCCGACGCCGTGCTTGTGCACGCCGCGGGTGCTCATGCAATGGTGCTCGGACTCGATCATGACCGCCACCCCGAGCGGGTCGAGGACGGTCTGGATGGCGCCGGCGACCTGTGCGGTCAGCCGTTCCTGAATCTGCATGCGCTTGGCGAAGGCGTCGATCACCCGGGCCAGCTTGGAGATGCCCACGACCCGGCCGCGGGGATAGTAGGCGACGTGCGCGGTGCCGATGATCGGCAGCATGTGGTGCTCGCAGAACGACTCGAAGCGTACCCCCTTGAGCAACACGATCTCGTCGTAGGCCTCGACCTCCTCGAAAGTGCGCGCCAGGATCTCGGACGGGTCGAAGAGGTAGCCGCCGAACAACTCCTCGTAGCTCCGCACGACGCGCGCCGGCGTGTCGACCAGTCCCTCGCGATCCGGGTCCTCGCCGATCCACTCGATCAGCGTGCGCACCGCACGTTCCGCCTGCTCGCGCGTCGGCTTGCGGTGCCCGGCCGCCAGGACGTTGTCCTCGGGCTTGGCCAGCGCGTTGTCGTAGGGGCTCATCGCATGATCCTTTTTTCGGGAGGGGATGCCCCGCGGGCAGAGCCAGTAACCGAAGTGGGCACCTTCAAGTGCGGGGATTTACCAAGTTTTATACGCAGGATTCCTGGCTTGGATCAAAGAACGCTCGCTCACGGCCGTGTGAACGGATCGGGGGAGGGACGGTCAGCCCGGGGGCGACCCGTCGGGCCGATCAATTCAGGCTGACCTGCTGGTGCGGGCTGTCGAGCGAGAATGCCGGGATCGCGACTTCGATGCGCTCGCCGGTCTCGGACTCCATCTCGTAGGAGCCGACCATCATTCCCGACGGCGTCGAGAGCGGGCAGCCGCTGGTATATTCGAAGTTTTCGCCGGGGCGCAGCAGCGGCTGCTCGCCGACCACGCCGGGACCGCGGACTTCCTGGGTGCGGCCGCGAGCGTCGGTAATCGACCAATAGCGGTTGCGCAGGCGGACCGTCCGCGCACCGAGGTTCTCGATCCGAACCTGATAGACCCAGACGAACTGCTGATCGTCCGGCGAGGATTGCTCGTCGAGATACACCGGCTGAACCGTGACCCGGATGTCGTGCGTGGTGCGGCTGTACATCAGTCCGTCCTTGGATGCCCGATACCCCTAGACTTAGGGGCCCCGTACGCCGGTTTCCAATCCCGGTTGCGGGGCCACCCCGGCAACGGGGCGGAGCCGTATGGGTTCCGCGAAGCCTGCCACGTCGGGACGGACCGGAACATGGCTAGCCGGTGGTGAACCATCCGTCGACCACGGACGAGGCCGCGATGCCGGTCAGGGTCACGGTAGCGCCGTTCGAGAAGGTCACGACGGCCGCGCTGCTGACGTCGGCAGCACTCCAGGTGATCCCCGACGCCCGGCTGATCAGGTCGCCGGCGCTGAAGTCGAAGTCGATGATGGTGTCGCTGCCGTTCGGTGTTCCCATCCAGAAGGTGTCGCCGCCGGCGCCGCCGACGAGCACGTCGTTGCCGTTGTTGCCGGCCAGCACGTCGTTGCCGTCGCCGCCCGACAGGGTGTCGGCGGCCTGGCCGCCATACAGCCAGTCGGCGGCGGCACCGCCGAGCAGGGTGTCGCTGCCCAGGTTGCCGTAGATGACGTCGGCGTCGGCGCCGCCCTGGACCGAGTCGTTGCCCTGGCCGCCGAAGATGCTGTCGGCGCCGGCACCGCCGGTCAGGACGTCGTTGCCGAGATTGCCGTAGGCGACGTCGGCATCGGCACCGCCCTGGATGGTGTCGTTGCCCTGGCCGCCGAAGATGCTGTCGGCGCCGGCACCGCCGGTCAGGATGTCGTCTCCGGCGTTGCCGTAGATGATGTCGGAGCCGGCGCCGCCGAGGATCGAGTCGTTGCCGGCATTGCCCCACAGCAGGTCGTTGCCGTCACCGCCGTTGACGGTGTCGTTGTCCTGGCCGCCGAACACCGTGTCGTTCCCGGCGCCGCCGGACAGGCTGTCGTTGCCGATGTTGCCGTACAGCAGGTCCACGCCGTCGCCGCCGAACAGGCTGTCGGCACCGTTGTTGCCGTACATGCTGTCGTCGCCCGCCCCTCCCGTGATCGCGTCGTCGCCGTTGCCGGCGCCGCCGATGATCGAATCGTTGCCGTCGCCGCCGACCAGGGTGTCGTCGTCCGGCCCGCCGGTGATGGTGTCGGCGCCTTCCGAGGCTGTCAGGTTGACCTTGAGTTGGGAGCCCGTGAGGTCGATGCCGGTGAAAGAGATCCCGATCGTGCTGGTCACCACCATCGTCAGGGTGGCGGTCGTGGACGCGAGGATCGTCGTCGGCACGCTGATGACATGCGCGGCGTTGGCCGAGACGTTGATCGTCGAATAGCCGGTGAACTGGGCAAGACTGGTCAACGCCAGCGTGCCGGATGTGATGTTCAGCGTGCCGATATCCGTCCCGTCGTCGGCGATCGCCGCGAGACCGGTCACGGAACTCGATACGGTAGCCATGGCGCTCTCCTGCTTGTCGAGGCTCCCGGGCGTTCTGCCCAGCCATACGCCGTGCCGGTTAAGATTTTATCACCGACCGTCGCCGCGGTCACCGGGGGCGTATGGAGCACCCCACCGGATGCTTGCAAGATCGCGCCGGCTGCCGCATGTTCAGGCCGGATCGCGGGTGTAGTTCAATGGTAGAACGGCAGCTTCCCAAGCTGCATACGAGGGTTCGATTCCCTTCACCCGCTCCAGTCTCCCGCTTCGCAGATCTGCCTTGCAGCGCTCCCGGGTTCCGGCCAGGGCGTGACATCGCCCCGCGGGACGGCAACATCGCGACCACCCACCGACATCGCGGGCGTCTACACCGCCGACACCGGGTCCAACTCCTCCTGCTCGAGCGTTCCGCCGCCGCCGGCCAGATAGCGGAACAGCGGGTATGCCGGTGATTCCGGATCGACCCCGCGGAGTCTGGCCGGTTGGCCGGGCGCTCCCATGGAGTCCGCCAGTGCCGGCGACATCCGGTGCAGTTCGAGCCGCCGGTCGACGGTCCGCCAGATGAAGTCGGCGATCGCGGCACCATGCAGGTCGATGTCCCCCCAGTGCAGCATCCGGGCCGCCTGCGGGGCCAGATGGCGGAGGACGGCGACCACCCCGTGCGCCGGCCATCCGCCGGTGTAGACGACGATCTCCCGCGGGCCCATCACCTCGGCGACGTACCGGTTGAAGCTGGCGTAGTTCTCGACCGTCAGAAGGACGTCGGCGCGGGCGGGTACCGCTATCCTCGGGAGATCGCGCGGCAGGATCCCGAGAAACGAGCCCTCGGGGAATGCCGTTCCGGCCAGCGTCAGGCCGCCGCCCATCAGGACCGGATGGGCGAACTTCTCGAGTCCGAGCATCGACAGGGCCGCCTCGACGGAGACGCCCACGGGAACCAGGCCGAGATCGACCGCCGCCGCGACCAGCGGTCGGCGATGACGCTCGATCCGCTTGCTGTCGCCGGTCACCTGGCTGGAATAGGTTCTGAGATCGCTGAGATCGTCCGGCGACCGTGCGAGAACGGCCGAGAGCGCGATCAGGTAGCTCGTCGCCTCGTCCACGGCCGCCACGGCGATCCCGCGATGGCGGCTCCCGGCGCGCCAGGCGTCGTCCAGGCTCGCCAGCTCGCCGCGGAGGCCGGCATGCTGGGACCGGCCGGCAAGCTGGCGGTGAATCTCGGACAGGGCCCGATCCACAGTGGCCGCGCGCGGTTCGCGACCAAGAAGTCCGTAAAGAACGCCGGGATCGGCGAGGGTGACCCGCTCGACCAGGTGGCGAAGCTCGCGCCTGCCATGCCGGATGTGGATCGCTCCCCGGCGCTCCGCGTCCGCCAGGACGGCATTGAACCGCTCGCGTGCGGCGCTGTCGGCGAAGGTCGCGGCCGCGAACTCGGTTTGGCCCCGGGCCGGGTCGGGATTGCCCTCGTGGCGGTCGAGGAGGGCGTGCAGCAGTTCGGCGGGATCCTGGTGCCTGCGACGCGCCATCGCCTACTCGGCCGCCGCCGTCCGTTCGTCGGTTCCATCGGCGGCGTCGGTCCTCGGGGCGGCGCCCGCGAGTGCCGCGCCTTCCGCCACCAGCCGGCGGAATCCCTCGATACCGATATGGTCGGGGTTTGCCTCGCGCAGCTCGCGCCTGGCACGTTCTCCCGGATACTCCGTGTCGACGTAGAGCACCGGCTCCCCCGGCACCTTGGAGATGTTCACAATGGTGTTCATGAGCTCCATGAAGGAGGTTCGCTTCTCCTCGGGAGCCGCCACCAGGATCTGCAGGTTGAGCTCCCGGAAGAACGCGATGAGGGCCTGGGTGTTCTGGATGTCGAGCTTCGAGAACGCCTCGTCGAAGCACACCAGCCCCATGCCGTCCGGCCGCTCGCTCACCGACGACGGGTAGTAGGCGGCCGCCATCGAAGCCGCGATCGCCACGTAGTACGGCGTCTGCTTCTGGCCGCCGGAGCCCTTCGACGTCCGCTCCGTGAGGGTTCCGGTGATCCTGATCCGTTTCGGTGCCCTGTCGCCTGCCGACGACACACCGTCATCCTCGCCGTGGTCGCCGCTGGTGTGCGCCCGGATCTCGGCCCAGGACACCTCGTCCGGGGTCATGTTGAGCTCGAACGTGTAGTACTGGCGGTAGTCCTCCAGCAGCCGGGTGTCCTGGTCGCGTGCCAGGATCTCCTCGATCTGATGCATGGCTTCCGCGGCAAGCGGGTCGGTCTGGTCGCCCGATACGATGGCTCCGGCGCGTGCCGGCTCCATCGCAACCTGCTCGGCGAGGCGGTGGAGCTTCGATACCGCAGCGTTCACCCGCCGGCTGAAGAAGTAGGTCTGCCCGGTGAAGCGGTGCCGCGCCAGGCGCTTGTTCAGCACGTCGAGCTGGTCGCGCACCGAGTTCAGCTTGTCGTGCAGCTTGGTGAGCAGGTCCTCCTTGAGGGCCGCCTCCATCTCGGCCTTCGCCCTGTCCACGTTGTCGCGGTAGGGGCGCAGCTCGTGCAGCTCGAGCCGGTTGATATGGCCGATGATCCAGCGGAACTGTTCGAGCCGCGACATGCCGTTCACGTCGGCGGTGATGCTCGAATGGGTCTGCAGATACTTGCCGAGTTCGGAGGCCAGTATCCGCTCGGCGGCGGTGTTGCGCCGGGCCTCCTGGACGGCGTGTTTCGCCTCATCCCGGGCCTTCGCGAGAATTTCCCTGGCGCGTGCCGGCTCCAGGGACACGTGGTTCCGCAGCCGCGACCCGATCTGCTCGAAGGTATCCGCGCCGGCCAGCAGCGCGCGATAGCCGCTCAGCGGCTCCTCGGCGTCGCTTGCACGGATACCGGCTTCGGCCTCGCGCTTCTCCGCGATCGATTCCTCACCGGTCAGCTTCTTCGCCTCGGCGATCGCCCTGTCCCGGGTCGCCAGCTCGATCGCCGGATCGATGCTGTCGCGGATCTCGGCCTCGTGATCCTTGATATCGGCCCGGTGGCTGTCGATCTCCTCGCGCAGCGCCCTGACCTCGTCGGTCTCGACGGCCCGCCGTTCGCCGGCGATCGCGTCGATGGTGCGGTCGGCGGAACCAATCCGCTCGTAGCACTCGTGAACCGCGGTCGCGTCGAGCTTCTCCAGATTGCCGACGTGCCGGATCGCCACCTGCAGGAGCTGGACCGTCGACGACAGCTCGCCGGCTTCCTCGGCGAGGATGGCCTCGCGCTCGGCGAGCTGGCGCATGGCGCCATCCTGGGCGGTCTTTCCCAGGATCGGCTGGAAGTCGGTATCGTGGACCCGCAGCCCGAGGCCCTGCGAGGTTCGGCCATTGTCCATGATGGCGTTCTCGAGCCGGTCGAGATCTGCGCTGGTCTCGGCCCGCTGGATGGTCCCGAACTGGGCATCCAGGAATCGCCGGACGTCCGGCAACTCGGTCTGGACGATTTCGACGATCGCTCCCGGCTTGGCGGCCCGGGTCGAGCGGGTGGTCTTGCGGGTGTTGATCAACCGGCACCGGTGGTACTGGCTGCGCCGGCGGTACAGCAGGTCGAACGCCGCGTCCTGGTCCTCTTCGCGGACCAGGATCGCCTCGCGGTAGGCGCCCAGCACCATTTCCACCGCCCGGGCCCAGCGTTCCTGGCCCGGCGCGATCTCGACGGCATCCGGCAAGGCGATCGGCTCGATGCCCTCGTTGCGGAGGTCGCGCATGAGCGCCAGGGTCCCCGACGACAGGAACGCCCCGCTCGATCGCGCGCCGGCGAGCTGCTCGCGGACGGCGCCGAGCACGGCGTGTTTCTCGGCCCGGCGGGCGACGTGGTCGCCGTGGATGACATTGAGGCGATCGAGGGTGGCATGGGCGGTCGAGACCTGGCCGACCAGATCGGCGACGTCGGCGCTGGTCATGGCGGCCGAGCCGCCCAGTATCGCCGCCCGCTCCCGCCTGATCACCCGGGCGCTGGCGATGGCCGCGTGAACGGATATCGGAAGCACCGGCTGGAGCGGCGAGAGCGTGGCGATCTCGCCTGCGGCCTCCAGGATCGTCGCGAGTGTCACCAGTGCCCGCCCGCGCTCATCCCTGGCGGCGGTCTCGCGCAGCGCCAGGGCGTGCAGCCCCGCGGCGGCGCCGCTCTCGGCGATCAGGGCGGACTTGCGCTCGACCGCCTCCTTGGCGGCCTCGATCTCCCGGCCGAAATACCCCTTGGCGCGCTGTGCCTTCGCGAGTTCCGCGGCGGCCGTGTCGACGGCCTGCTGCAGGCGTTCGACATCGGCCTCCAGGCGCATCCGTTCGGCCAGGACCTCCTGGAGCTCGGCGTTGCTGCTCTCCACCGCCTGGCGGGCGAAGCGTTCGAAGCGGGTCCGGACGCGCTGGGCTTCGGTCAGCATCGCCTCGATGCGCTTCACCTCGGTCGACAGTTCGCGCCAGGTCTCGATGGACAGCCGGATGCGCTCGACGTTGATCGGATCCTCTTCGAGAACATAGCGGCGCACGAACTCGGTCGGGTCGGCGATCTCCTCGAAGGCGATCGCGTTCTTGAAGCGGACCAGATAGCCGTTCACGTCGGGCACGGCGCCGCGTCGCCGCATGGCCGTGAGATAGGCCTCGATGAAGCTCTCGGCGCGGGCGTTGAAGGTTCGGTATCCAGACGGGTTCTCCGCCTCGATGCGGGCCAGGAGAACCGGCTGGGCCGGCACCTCGACCAACCCCGAGGGCTGGCGGTCGGCGAAGCGCTCGAAGGAGAAGCTCACGCCCTCGGCGACGAACCGGCAGAGCGTCTGCTCCCTCGGCTCGCTCTCGTCGGCGTCGAGCACGAGACCGAAACTGATCGGCAGCCCGGTCTCCTCGTCGCGGAACGACAGAACCAGGATCGTCTCGCAACGGCGGCGGTAGGTGTCGTCGGCGATCGTCTCCTCGGTCTTGCCGAGGCAGTACTCGAGGACGGTGCGCTTGGATCGATCGGCTCCGGCAGCCCGGTTCAGGCCCATCCGGCGCTTCTGGTTGCCGGTGATCACGGTCTGGATCGCGTCGAGGATCGAGTTCTTGCCGACGCCGACCGATCCGATCAGTGCGGTCGCCTCCCGGATCTCGATGTCCTCGACGATCAGCAGGTTCCAGTTGGCGAGGCTGATGCGCTCAAGCAGATACATGCCGGTCTTCCTGTGGGTCGTCGCCGGACTCGTCCGACGGGTCGCCTTCCGGGTTCGCGTCGGCCTCGCCTGCCGGCGCCGCCGGCTGACGAAGTGCCTCGACATGCGTGAATACATCATCGCCGGCGGCGGCCTCGCGGGAAGCGCGGGCGCACCAGTCGGCGATCGCGAAGGCGTGACGCTCGGTGACGATGGTCCGGATGCCGGGAAGCACGGTGACCGCGGTGACCTGTTCGTCGCGGTCGCGGTCGCCGATCCGCACCAGGCCCCGGCGCTGGAAGCCCCGGAGGATCTCGGACAGTCGGGTTTCCGCCGGCGGGTCCTCGCCGGAAAGCGTCCGGTAGCGATCATAGAACGCATCGGTGTCGCTCTCGGCCCGGCCCAGGTCGTCGATCTCGCCGCGACCGGTCGCCTCCTCCAGCAGCAGTCGCAGGACGAAGGCGACCAGCGTCTCGTCCTTCTTCAGGCGGAGCTGGCTCCAGCCGTAGCTGGTATCGCCGGGAACCAGGGCGATCGTCTGGGTGTCGGCCTCGAACAGCAGCTCGAAGCCCATCGATTCGAAGAGCCTGCCGAAATACACCCGGTGCCGCCGCATCAGGTCGTAGCTGGCGCCGATGCTCGGGGTGTCGGCGTAGATGACCTGATGCAGCAGCATCACCTGGACAGCCGTCTGCAGCTGCCCGGCGATCTCCTCCTCGCTCGGCTTCCGGCCGGAGCGGGCCCGCCGCATCTCGGCCTCGATGACGCCTTGGGCTTCGTGAAGCAGCATGCTCACAGCTCCGGTGTCGCGGGGGGGCGGCGGCGGATGACGAAGCCCTGGCAGGATATCCACTCGTTGTCGACCCGGTCGTCCAGGTGCATCAGCTCGAAACCGGTGACCTGCCGTGAGAACTGGTAGGGAAGCTCGCGAAGCCGCTCGAAGACGAAGAACTCGTCGAGGGTCTCGATCGACATGTCGGCGGCGGAGATCTCGTTCCGGTCGCGGAGCTGCCGTTCGAGGTAGCCGATGATCCGGTCCGGCGTGACCCGGGCGCGCTCGGCGTAGTGCCGCTTGTAGTATTGGTACGCCACGAGGCCCTGGTCCTTCGGCTGCTTCAGGGTCCGGGTCGGTTCTACCGGTCGCCGCCGCGGGCGCGACTGGTACAGGTGGCGGGCGCCGACCGGGGCCTCGACGGCCAGGAACCGGTGCTCGACGTCGATCTCGTCGTCGCCACGCAGCGGCGACCGGCCGAGCGCCTCGATCGCGGCGATGAACGCCCCGGTCCGGCTCTCGGCGATGCGATCCAGGAACTTCACGGTCGTGCGGATGCGCTTCTCGACACGCTGGTTGGTGGCCGCGATCAGGTCGAGATGATCGTCGACCGACCGGAACACCTTGATGACCACCGACAGCTCGTCGTCGAGCGCGTAGCGCGCGCCACGGATATCCCGGGCCCGCGCCTCGCGGACGTAGCTTTCCGCCAACGTCCCCATCAGTGCCGTGTCCTCCAGGACGGCCGTCGCCTCGCGGATCAACCGGGCGCGGAAGCGGAACGGGTTGTTCTGGGTGGTCAGCTGCTTGTAGTCGGCGATCAGGTGCCGGCTGACGAACTCGTCGAAGAACCGGCCGAACATGCCGCTCACGCTGGTCTCGGCGACAATGATCTGCTCGACCTTGCGCATGGCGCCGGAGATGCTCCGCAGATGGTTCATGAAGCCGCGCGCGGACCGGGCGGCGTTGCGGATCGCCTCGGACTTGTCCACCGGATCGGCGGCCGCGGCCTGGACCAGCGCCAGCACCTGCAGGACCTCGCCGCCATAGGACCGCAGCCGGCCGCCCTTGATCTCCAGGAGCGCCTGGAACAGCAGCCGCGCGTCGGGATCGAAGTCGACGATGCGGCGATAGCGGTCGCGGTGTTCGACGAACCAGCCGCATTGCTGCAGCCGGCTGAAGGCGATGTAGCGCCGGGGATCGGGTTCCCGCGGATCCTCGTCGTGACCGCCGCTCGCCTCCTCCTCGTCGAAGGCGACGTCCCGGGCCTTGCGGTCGATGAACTCGCCGATGGCCCGGATCGCGATCTTGCGGGGCACCGGTTCGCCGGTGAAGCCGAGAACCTCGGTGTCCAGGTACTCGAGCAGCTCCTCGAAGAAGCGCCCGTTGCGGCCCGTGAAAACCCGGAACAGGGACGGCTTCAGCGAACCGAACAGCCGGTCTTCGCCACGGTCCGGCGACCCGTCGTCGCGACGCGAAACGTCCACCGCCCGGATCCTCGTCCCAGTCTCTCCTGATCTCGACCGGGGAACATAGGGCAGCCGACCGGCGCTTGATACCGGATACTGCTGTCGCCAGGGGCAATCCCGTAGGCGCAGCGCCGGGTAGCCTCCTCGGGCCCGGGCCCGGCCTTGCCAATCGGGGCGCTCCGGTGATCCGATGCGCCTGACATTCAACCGCGAAGGACTCCGCGATGGCGCTGGCGCTGAAACCCGGTCTGGTCTGGGGAACCGGCTATGCCGACCTCGTCCAGCACTGCAAGGAAGCCGGCTTCGCGCTGCCGGCGGTCAACGTGGTCGGCACCAACTCGCTGAACGCCGTGCTGGAGGCCGCCGCCCGGCACCGCTCCGACGTGATCGTCCAGCTCTCGAACGGCGGGGCGCGGTTCTTCGCCGGCCAGGGGCTGCCGGACGCGCATCTGGCAATGGTCCTGGGCGCGGTGTCGGCGGCCCGCCACGCCGCCCTGCTGGCCGAGCACTACGGGATCTGCGTGATCCTGCACACCGATCATGCCAACCGACCGCTGCTGCGGTGGGTCGAGGATCTGGTGGGGCACAGCGAACGGGCGGTGGCCGGCGGCGGCGGGCCGCTGTTCTCGTCGCACATGCTCGACCTTTCGGAGGAGCCGATCGACGCCAACCTGGCGGCCTGCGAGCCGATGCTGGCCCGGATGTCGAGGATCGGCATGGCCCTGGAGCTGGAGCTCGGGGTCACCGGCGGCGAGGAGGACGGCGTCGGCGCCGAACTCGACCAGATCGACAATGCCCGGCTGTACACCCAGCCGGAGGATGTGCTGGCCGCCTACGACCGGCTGTCGCCGATCGGCCGGTTCTCGGTGGCGGCCTCGTTCGGCAACGTCCACGGCGTCTACAAGCCCGGCAACGTGAAGCTGCGCCCGGAGATCCTGAAGGCCTCCCAGGATCTCGTGGCCCGCACGCATGGCCTCGGCCGCAACCCCCTCGACCTGGTGTTCCACGGCGGCTCCGGCTCGGAGATCGCCGACATCGAGGCGGCGATCGGCTACGGGGTGTTCAAGATGAATATCGACACCGACACCCAGTTCGCCTTCGCCCGGGCGATCGGCGGCTACGTCACCGACAACCCGGCGGCGTTCCGGCACCAGATCGACCCGGACAGCGGCGAGCCGTACAAGAAGGCCTACGATCCCCGCAAGTGGCTGCGCGTCGGCGAGGCCGGCATGGTCGAGCGGCTGGGAACCGCGTTCGAACAGCTGCGATCGGCCGGTCGGTCGGTCGCGTCCACCCTGTGATCGCCGGAGTGCCGTCATGAACCAGTTCATCAACGCCCGCGAGACCCTGGTCACCGAGGCCCTGGACGGCCTGCTGCGGAGTTCCGGCGGCCGGCTGGCCCGGCTCGACGGCTACCCGCACATCAAGGTCGTGGTGCGTGCCGACTGGCCGGCCCGGGACGGGGGCGGTGATGGGGCCGGGCGGGTGGCGGTGATCAGCGGCGGCGGCTCCGGGCACGAGCCGGCCCATGCCGGCTTCGTCGGCGAGGGGCTGCTGACCGCGGCGGTGTGCGGCGAGGTGTTCGCCTCGCCCAGCGTCGACGCGGTGCTGGCCGGCATCCTGGCGGTCACCGGACCGGCCGGCTGCCTGCTGGTGGTCAAGAACTACACCGGCGACCGCCTGAATTTCGGCCTCGCCGCGGCCCGCGCCCGGGCGCTCGGCAGGCGCGTCGAGATGGTGGTGGTCGACGACGACGTGGCGCTGCCCGACGCGGTGCAGGCGCGCGGCGTCGCCGGCACCCTGTTCGTGCACAAGATCGCCGGCGCCCTGGCGGCCGACGGGGCCGGCCTGGACCGTGTCGCCGCCGCCGCCCGCTCGGTGATCGGCCGGCTGGCGTCGATCGGCATGTCGCTGGACACCTGCACGATCCCGGGCTCGCCGAAGCAGGACCGGATCGCCGCCGGCCAGGCCGAACTGGGCCTCGGCATCCATGGCGAGCCGGGCAGCGAGCGGGTCGCCTTCGAGGGGGCCAGGGCGTCGGTCGCGCTGGTCGTCGACCGGCTGCGCCCGCACCTGGCCGCCGGCCGCCGGCACGCATTGCTGCTGAACAACCTCGGCGGCTGCACGCCGCTGGAGATGGCGGTGCTGGCCGAGGAGCTGTGCCGCTCCGAGCTGGCATCGGCGCTCGGCTGGATGATCGGGCCGGCGCCGCTGATGACGTCGCTCGACATGCGCGGCTTCTCGGTGTCGCTGCTGGCCCTGCAGGACGACGAGGAGCCCCTGCTGGCGGCACCGACCGGCTGTCCGGCCTGGATGCCGTTGCGCCCGCTCGCCGCACCCGAGATCCGGGTGCTGCCCGACGGCCTGGCACCGCCGCGTTTCGAGCCGTCCGCCGACCCGGCGATGCGGGCGCTGCTGGAGCGCTGCTGCACCCTGCTGGCGGCGCAGGAAGCGGATCTGAATGCCCTCGACGCCAGGGTCGGCGACGGCGATACCGGCTCGACCCTGGCGACCGCTTCGCGCGGCCTGCTGGCCGGGATCGACGGCCTGCCGCTGGCCGACCCGGCGGCGCTGCTGACCGCCATCGCCGGCACGCTCGGCACCAGCATGGGCGGGTCCAGCGGGGTGCTGCTGGCGATCTTCTTCGCCGGCGCCGGCGAGGCCGCCGCGACCGAAGGCGCCGACTGGCCGACGGCGCTGCAGGCCGGGTTGGCGCGGATGACCGCGGTCGGTGGCGCCGGGCCCGGCGACCGCACCATGATCGACGCCCTGGCGCCGGGGCTGGCGGCGCTCGCGGCCGGCGAAGGCCTGCCCGGGGCCGCGAGAGCGGCGCGCGCCGGTGCCGATGCCACCCGGTCGATGCCGGCCCGGGCCGGGCGCTCGGCCTATGTCCCGTCCGGCGAGCTGGCCGGGCATGCCGATCCGGGTGCCGAGGCCGTGGCCCGGCTGTTCGAGGGGCTGGCCGCGGCGGGTTGACCCGACCGCCGGTCTGTTGCCGCACTGGCGCGTCGGCCCTATCTTCCGGTTCGCTCACCGCCCGTCCAACCGCCTTCGGTGCCTTATGACCGACGCCATCGAGGTCCGCGGCCTGCGCAAGACCTTCGGCGAGGTCGTCGCGGTCGACGACGTCAGCTTCAGCGCCGCCACCGGCCGCACGGTCGGTCTGCTGGGCGGCAACGGGGCCGGCAAGACCACCATCATCTCCATGCTGCTCGGCCTGCTGACGCCGACCGCCGGCAACGTGCGGGTGCTGGACCACGACCTGGCGACCGACCGCTACGCGGTGCTGCCGCGCATGAACTTCTCGTCGCCCTATGTCGACCTGCCGCACCGGCTGACCGTCGAACAGAACCTGCTGGTCTATGCCGAGCTGTATGGCGAGCCCGCACCCCGCGAGCGGGTGCGCGAGCTTGCCGAGCACCTGCAGTTCGCCGAGCTGCTCGGGCGCGCCACCGGCAAGCTGTCGGCCGGCCAGAAGACCCGGGTGTCGCTGGCCAAGGCGCTGATCAACCGGCCCGAGGTGCTGCTGCTGGACGAGCCGACCGCCTCGCTCGACCCCGACACCGGCGACTGGGTGCGGCGCTATCTCGAGGACTACCGCGACCGCACCGGCGTCAGCATCCTGCTGGCCTCGCACAACATGGGCGAGGTCGAGCGGCTGTGCGACGACGTGCTGATGCTGCGCCGCGGCCGCGTCGTCGACCGCGGCGCGCCGGCCGAACTGCTGGCCCGCTACGGCCGCCAGACCCTGGAGGACGTGTTCCTGGATATCGCCCGCGAGCGCCGCAGCGGCGACCGGCTGGAGGCCGTGCAGTGACCGGCGCGAGCCCCGACGCCAGCCTGCCGTTCCGTCGCCCGCAGGTCGGCCCGCTGGCCTCGGCCCGACGGGTCGGCGCCATGGTGCGACGCTACTGGTACCTGATCCGGGGCTCCTGGCCACGGGTCGCCGAGCTGGCCTACTGGCCGACCATCCAGATGATCCTGTGGGGGCTGATCAGCCAGTTCTTCACCGCCCACTCGCACTGGCTGGCCGATGCCGCCGGGGTGCTGATCGCCGGGGTGCTGCTGTGGGACATTCTGTTCCGCGGCCAGATCGGCTTCTCGATCTGCTTCCTGGAGGAGATGTGGTCGCGCAATCTCGGCCACCTGTTCGTCAGCCCGTTGCGGCCGTGGGAGCTGCTGGCCGCGCTGATGACCATGAGCGTGATCCGCACGACGATCGGGGCGGGCATCGCCGCGACCATCGCGATCCTGCTGTATTCGTTCTCGCTGTTCGACCTCGGCCTGCCGCTGGTGGCGTTCTTCGTCGCCCTGATGCTGATGGGCTGGGGCATGGGCATGGTGATCGTGGCGATGGTGCTGCGCTACGGCCTGGGGGCGGAGTCGCTGGCCTGGGTGGCGCTGTTCGCCTTCGCGCCGATCAGCTGCGTGTACTACCCGGTCTCGACCCTGCCGGACGCCGTGCAGTGGCTGGCCTGGTCGACGCCGTCGGCCTATGTGTTCGAGGGCATGCGCGCGGTCATGGTCGACCATGTGTTCCGCTGGGACCTGCTGGCCGGCGCCCTGGCGCTCGACGCGGTCTACATGGCGATCGGCGCCGCGGTGTTCGCCTGGGCGTTCGCCGCCGCCCGCCGCGACGGCGGGTTGCTGCAGACCGGGGAGTAGGCTGGCCGGGGAACAGGTTGCCCGGGGGGCTGCCTACCCCAGGAACCCGCTCAGATCCGGCGCCGTCCCGACCCCCAGCACCGGCTCGAAGGCCAGCGCCAGCGACAGCAGCCGGGCGTCCTGGCCGCGCGGTGCCATCAGCTGCAGGCCGACCGGCAGGGGGGCCCCGAACTGCTGGATCGGCAGGCTGGCGGCGCAGATCCCGAAGATGTTGGCCGGCTGGGTGTTGCGCGACGACAGCATCGCCCGCTTGGCCTCGTCCGGGTATTGCAGGTTCTCGACCGGCATCGCGGTGAACGGCGTGCTCGGCGCCACCCAGGCGTCGAGCCCGGCGAAGCGCTCCTCGGCGATCGCCTCCAGCTCGCGCAGCCGGAACTGCGCGGCGGCGTATTCGACGGCGGTGACCGTCAGGCCGTGCGCCGCCCGGTCGGCGGTCGTCGGGTCCATGCCCGGCCGGGCCTTGGCGAAGCCCTCCGGGGTCAGCCGGGCGATCAGCTCCGGCGGGACGATCGCCGGGAACAGCCGGGCGCGCTCGTGCACCTCCGGGATGTCGATGTCGACGATCTCGACCCCGGCCGCCGACAGCGCCAGCAATGCCGATTCCATGGTCGACCGGGTGATGTCGTCGAGGTCGTCGAAGAACAGGTCGTTGGGCCGCCCGAGCCTCAGCCCTTCCAGGCGCAACGGCATCGGCACCGGCTCGCCGGTGACCACGGCATGGATCAGTGCTGCGTCGCCGGCGCTGCGGCACAGCGGGCCGATCGAATCCAGGGTCGGCGACAGCGGGAACACCCCCGTGGTCGGCCAGAGCCCGACCGTGGTCTTGTGCCCGAACAGACCGGTGAAGCTGGCCGGAATCCGCACCGAGCCGCCGGTGTCGGTGCCGAGCGCGAAGCCGCACAACCCGGCCGCCACGGCGACCGCCGAGCCGCTCGACGAGCCGCCGGGGAACCGGTGGACCGTGGAATCCCACGGGTTCCACGGCGTGCCGCGGGCCTCGTTGACGCCGGTGGCGCCGAGCGCGAACTCGACCGTCCTGGTCTTGCCGAGGATGATGCAGCCGGCGGCCTTGAGCAGGTGGATCAGCGGGCCTTCAGGGCCGGTGATGTGGGCGCTCGGGTAGCGCGAGCCGTTGGTGGTCGGCAGGCCGTCGACGGCGATGATGTCCTTGACCGCCAGTGGCACGCCCATCAGCGGGCCGAGGTCGGTGCCGGCGGCATACAGCGCGTCGATGCCGCGCGCCGCCTGCCGGGCGCGCTCGGCGTCGACCAGCTCGAAGGCGTCGAGCTTCGGGTTCAGGGCGGCGATCCGGGCCAGGCACGCCTCGGTCGCCTCGACCGCGGTGATCCGGCCGCCGCGGAAATCCATGGCGAACGGGGCGATGCCGCTCTCGAACGGATCGGGGGGCAATTGGGGCATCTCACTCTCCCTGAGTCTGCGGCTCGCCCGGCATTGATGTCGGTGGTGTCGTCGGCGGGACCCGACGGTCGCACGGGCGAGGCTGGCGGAGCAAGCGCGGCAATGGCGGTCGGGGACACGGTCGGGGCGTAGACCGGCGGGAACCGCTCAGGCGCGGCGATATCGCGGACCATGGTACCGCCGCCGCCGAAATCGACCCGAACCCGCACTCGATCATGTGTTCCCGCGGGGTCAGTCGGCGTCGAACAGCCGCATGTACTCGGCGTTGTCGGCGTCGGCGAGGCCGTGGCGCGCCACCAGCTTGTGCAGCTCGGTGGCGAGGCCGGTCATCGGCAGTGCCGAGCCCAGGCGCCGGGCCTCATCCATCACCGTGGTCAGGTCCTTGATCATGATGGCGATGCGGGCCTGCACCTCGCGGTCGCGCGTCGCCATGCGCGGCATGTACTGCTGCAGGATCGGCGAGTCGGCGCGGCCGCCGGCCAGCGCCTGCGGGATCCGCGCCGGGTCGATGCCGGCATCCTCGGCCAGCTGGCAGGCCTCGGCGACGATCGCGAACCCGCAGCCGACGATCAGCTGATTGATCAGCTTGGTGGTCTGGCCGGCCCCGTTCGGCCCCATCAGGGTGAAGCGGCCGGACAGATGCGCCACCACCGGCGCCACCCGATCGAAGTCGGCCTGCTCGCCGCCGGCCATCACCGCCAGGGCGCCGTTGGTCGCCCCCGGCACGCCGCCCGACACCGGGGCGTCGATCCAACCCATGCCGGATTCGGTGCGCAGCCTGGCGGCGAAGGCGGTGGCGGCGTCCGGCCGCATCGACGAGAAGTCGACCAGCACCGCGCCGGCGCGCCCACCTTCGGCGATGCCGCCGGGACCGAACACCACCGCCTCGACCGCGGCGGTGTCGGTGAGACAGGTGAACACGATCTCGCTGGCGCGCGCGACCTCGGCGGCCGATGCGGCGACCGTCGCGCCGGCCGCGGCGAGCGGTGCGGTCTTGGCGGGGTCGCGGTTCCACACCGTCAGCGGGTAGCCGGCGGCCAGCAGCCGGTGCGCCATCGGCCCGCCCATCAGGCCGAGGCCGACATAGCCCAGACGCGGTTTCTCGGAACTCATGGGATGCCTCCGGATGGCAGGGAAGGTGTCAGCCGGTGCCGAGCAGCAGCAGCAGGATCGACAGGGTGACGGCAGACAGCACGGTCGAGATCAGGATTACCGAGGTCGACCGTTCGACGTACAGACGGTAGCGATAGGCCAGCACGAACACCAGCGAGCCGGTCGGCAGGGCGGCCCCCAGGATGGCGGAACGCGCCTGCAGGTCGCCGAGCCCGAGCGGCCCGAGCGCCAGCCAGGCGACGATCGCCGGCTGCACCAGCAGCTTCAGGAACACCAGCCAGCTGACCTCGCCGAGCCCGGCGCGCAGCGGCTTGCCGACCAGGAACAGCCCCATGGCGAACAGCGCCGCCGGCGCCGCCGCCGCCCCCAGGATGTCGCAGAACGTCCGGATCGGCGTCGGCAGCGTCCACCCGGCGGCCGACCACGCCACCCCGGCGGCGGTCGCCAGCACCAGCGGGTTCAGCGCCACCGCCCGCAGCACCCCTGCCACCACCTTGAGCGGCGGGTCGGCGGCGCGCAGGTCGAGCTCGATCAGCACCACGAACAGCGCCACCAGGAAGGCGGCGTTGTAGACCGTCAGGATGACCGCCGGCAGCAGGGCGTCGGGTCCGAACGCTACCGGCAGCAGCGGCACGCCCATGTAGCCGGTGTTGGCGAAGATCACGCACATGGCCTGCAGCGCCAGCGCCGCCGGCCGGGCCCGGAACACCACCAACCCGACCACGAAGCTGATCGTGAACACCCCGAACACGCCGCCCGAATAGGCGGCCAGGAACGGCAGGTCGAAGGTGTCGGTCAGCGGCGCCGTCGCCATCGCCCGGAAGATCAGCGCCGGGAATGCCACCCAGTATACGAAATCGTTCAGGACCGCGGTCGCCGACGGCGGGAACGGCCCGACCCGCCCGGCCGCCCACCCGGCCGCCAGGATCGCGAACACCGGCAGGACGACGTCGACCACGGGCTGCATGGGGCGGGAAGGTAGGCGGGCCGGAAGGGGGTGTCGAGGGCGCGACGGGAACGGGTGCGGTGCGGGGAACGCGGTGTGGGGAATGGGGGCTGGTATCGCCGCGAGGCCACCCTTCGGCACGGCTACCGGCTTGCGGATCCTGCTCCTCGTCAGTCGCCGGGTTTCAGCAGGCCGTGCGCGGCCCGTTCCAGGCCCTCGCGGAACGCCGGGGCGGCGATGGCGATCATGCGGCGGACGCGCTCGGCCAGGGTGCGGCCCTTCAACTCGGCGACGCCCCATTCGGTGACCACCAGGTCGGCGTCGCTGCGCAGGCTGGTGACCGGGCGGCCGTCCAGGCTCGCCACGATCCGGCTGACCGCGCCGTCGCGGGCGGTCGAGGGCAGGGCGATGATCGAGCGGCCGCCGGGGGCGAGGTTGCCGGCGCGCACGAAGTCGACCTGGCCGCCGACCGCGCCGACGTAGCGCGCGCCGGTGCCGCTGCCGGCGACCTCGGCGTTGACCTGGCCGGAGAGGTCGACCTCGACCGCCGAGTTGATGGCGCTGAAGCCGGGCAGCCGGGCCATCACGTCGACACCGTGGCTGACCTCGGGCGGCACCAGCCGGAGCGAAGGATTGCGGTCGGCGAAGCCGAACAGCCGCGCGGTCCCGAACAGCGAGCCGCCGACCGTGATGCCGGCGTCGAATGGTTTGCGGGCATTGGTGACGGCGCCGGCCGCGATCAGGTCGGCGATCCGGTCGCCGATCATGCCGGAATGTACGCCGAGGTCGCGGTGCCCGGCGAGCGCGCCGAGAATGGCGTCCGGCATCGCGCCGATCCCGGTCTGGATCACCGCGCCGTCGGGGATGCGTTCGGCGACCAGCCGGGCGATCCGGTCCTCGACGGCGCCGATCCGGGCCGGCGCCAGCTCGGCCAGCGGATGGTCGGTCTCGACGGTCAGGTCGACGCGCAGGTCGGCCGGCAGCTCGGCGCCGAAGCACCAGGGTGCCTGCCGGTTGACCTCGGCGACCACCAGCCGCGCCCGGCGGGCGGCGGCCAGCGAATAGTCGTGGTTGCAGGCGAGGCCGAGCCGGCCGCCGTCGCGGGCCAACTGCAGCAGCACTACGTCGGCCGGCAGGATGCCGTCGGCGAACAGGCCGGGCAGCCGGCTGTATTGCGCCGGCACCACGTCGAGGCGCCCGGCCCTGGCCAGCGCGCCGGCGCCGCCGATCGCGCCGTAGCCCGCGAACGTCAGCCCGTCGGTCGCTTCCGGCGCGAAGCTCCGCGAGAACAGCGCGCCGACGAACACCCGCACCGGGCCGATGGCGTGGCGCTGGCGGACCAGGGCCTCGGCGAGTACCGTCGGCTCGCCGGAAGCCTGCCCGACCACAACGGTGTCGCCCGGCCGGATCAGGCCGGTGAAGTCGATCGCATCGGCCGATGCCGCCGTCATTGCCGCCTCACAAGAAGATCCGGGTGATGGTATAAGAATTCGGGCGTCGGAAACGACGCTTCATCTGTTGAAATGCCATTTCATTGTGTGGTATGGTACGGCTTCCGAAATCGGGGGAGGGAACCATGCCGTCATTCAAGCCGGTCATCGCGCTGTCCCGCGGGCTCGACGTGCTGCGCGTCGTCAACCAGGAGCGGATGGCCACCGTCGGCTCGATCCACAAGGCGACCGGCCTCGACAAGGCCACCATCGTGCGGATGCTGGAGACCCTCGAGCACGAGGGTTACGTCATGCGCGACCCCGAGCGTGCCGCCTATGCCCCGACCGGCCGCACCCTGCTGCTCAGCCAGGGCTACAACCAGCATCTCTGGGTCGGCAGCGTCGCCGACCCGATCCTGCAGGAGGTGCGCGACCAGGTCGGCTGGCCGGTCGACATCGCCCTGTTCGACGGTGACGCCATGATCATCTCGCAGACCGCCCAGGAGCGTGGGTCGGTACTGTTCGTGCGGCGCCGCCCGGGTTTCCGGATCCCGGTGCTGACGACCTCGCTCGGTCGCGCCTATGTGGCGTTGTGCGACGACGCCGAGCGTCAGGAGATCGTCGCCCGGCTGGCGCAGATTCCCGGCCCGGCGACCGACCTGGCCCGCGATCCGGCCCGGCTGGAGGCCGTGCTGGCGGAGGTCCGCGACCGCGGCTACGCCATCACCGATCCGAGCTACAGCCACGAGATGTTCGACGACAAGGTCTGGGCGATCGGCGTGCCGGTGCGGACCGGGGCGAAGGTGTTCGCGGCGATCAACGTGATGCTGCTGCACAGCGCCGTGCAGGAGGCCGACGGTGTCGGGCAGTTCCTGGAGCCGCTGCAGCGCACCGCCGACCGCATCGCCGCCGAACTGACCGCGCGAACGGAGCGGCGAAGGGCGTGACGCCCGGGGCGGCGGGTGGGTCCCGGCTCGCCGCCGCTGCCGCGCCGTCGTCCGGGATGACGGCCGGAGGGGGAACGCGACCGCGGACGGTACGCCTCCATCGTCGTCATCCCGGGCAAGCGTAGCGCGACCCGGGACCCACCCGCCGCTCCGTCGCATCGCTCACGCACTCAGCACCGCCAGGCCGTTGTTCAGGATCACGGTGTCGCGTTCGACCACCCGGCAGCGGAACGACACCGTGGTTCCGTCCACCCACATCTCGGTGCGGATGGTCTCGCCCGGATACACCGGCGCCGAGAACCGCACGTCCAGGCGCTTCAGGCGCGCCGGGTCGTCGCCGCAACAGGCCCTGAGCACGGCGCGGCCGGCGACCCCGTAGGTCGCGAGGCCGTGCAGGATCGGCCGGGTGAAGCCGACCGCCCGGGCCACCTTGGGGTCGGCGTGCAGCGGGTTGGTGTCGCCCGACAGCCGATAGATCAGCGCCGCCTGCGGCAGGGTCGGCAGGTCCAGGACCAGTTCCGGGTCGCCGTTCGGCATGGCGTGCGGGGCCGGGGTCGGGCCGCTCGGACCGCCGAAGCCGCCCTCGCCGCGCATGAAGGTGGTCGAGGTGACGGTGCACAGCAGGTCGCCACTGGCCTTCTCGACCACGTCGCGCTCGGAGAACAGCAGCGCGCCCTTGCCCTCGCCCTTATCGACGATCGCGGTGACCCGGCTGCGCCCGATCACGGTGGCGGCCGCCGGCAGCGGCCTGTGCAGGATCAGTCCCTGTTCGCCGTGCAGCACCCGGCGCCAGTCGACTCCGGTCTCCGGGTCCTTCAGCCAGAAGCCGGGGTAGCCCAGCACCACCGCCAGGGTCGGCAGGGCGCGCAGGCCGTCCTCGTAGACGTAGCGCAAGTCGATGGCGTCCAGCGGGTCGTGGCCGCAGCCCACCCCGAGGGCGTACAGCATGGTGTCGCGCTCGGTGTAGCTGTGCTCCAGCTCCGGGAACGGCCAGTTCATCAGCTTGTCGTAGTCGATCGGCATGCGGGGTCCTCCGGAGGTCTGGGCGCTCACAGGCGTTTGGCGGCAGCGGGTGGTTTCCGGAGCCGGGTGCTGTCGCACCCGCCCCGGAATGACGATGACTGGAGAGAATGCCGGAGCGTGGCTTGCTTCTGCCACCCCGTCGTCATACCGGAGGAGCCGCGTGAGCGGCTGGCTCCGGGATCCACGGCGTGACGGGCGCCGGTCGGCATCTCACAGGCTCCGCGCGATGATTCCCTTCCTGATCTCGGTGGTGCCGCCGTAGATCCGATGGACACGGGCGTCGGCATAGGCAAGGGCGATCGGGAACTCGACCATCGCGGATCCTTCCTGCCTGCGGGCGCGGCCGTGGGCGGCCCTTCGTCCCGGGAAGCCTAGCGGGATGGTCCGGCGAATGAAATCTCGTTTCGAAATTGGGAATCATCGTCGCCGAACGCGACGACACCCATGCGCGCCCGTGCCGTTCTATCGCCGGGCCGGTGCGACCGATATGGTCGGGACGATCCAGGATCCTACCAGGAGCAGCGTGTCGTGAAATTCTCCATCCTCGACCAGTCGATCGCCGGTTCCGGCCGCCCGCAGGGCCAGGCGATCCGCGATACCCTGGCCCTGGCGCAGAAATGCGACGCCCTCGGCTACCACCGGTTCTGGGTGTCCGAGCACCACAGCCACCCAACCATCGTCGGCACCGCGCCGGAGATCCTGATCGCGGCGATCGCCACCCACACGCACACCATCCGGGTCGGCAGCGCCGGCGTCATGCTGCCGCACTACGCGCCGCTGAAGGTCGCCGAGCAGTTCCGGGTGCTCGACGCGCTGGCGCCCGGCCGTATCGACCTCGGGCTCGGGCGCGCCCCCGGCTCCGACGGCCGCACGGCGTTCGCGCTGAACCCCCTGGCCAACGAGCGGCCGGCGCAGTTCCCGAGCGATGTCGCCGACCTGGACGCCTGGGTGCATGGCGAGCCGCTGCGCGAAGGCCATCCCTACGCCGCCGTCGAGGCGATGCCGAAGGGCGACACCGCGCCCGAGATCTGGATGCTCGGCAGCTCGAACTACGGCGCCCAGGTCGGCGCGCATTTCGGCCTGCCCTACAGCTTCGCCTGGTTTTTCACCGAGGGACGCGGCGGTCAGGAAGCATTGGACCTGTATCGCATGCACTACAAGCCGAGCGCCCGGCACCCCGTGCCGACCGCCGGGATCTGCGTGTGGGCGCTGGCCGCCGAGACCACGGAAGAAGCGCAGCACCACTTCAGCTCGCGGGCCCATTGGCAACTGCACCGCGACCGCGGGGTCTACCTGCCGCTCGACCCGCCCGAGCACGCGTTGAGCCAGGACTACACCGCCGCCGAGGCGGCCCGGATCGCCGAGCTGCGACGCACCGCCATGGTCGGCACCGCGACCGACGTCGTGGCCCGGATCCGCGAACTGGCGGACCGGCTGGAGGTCGACGAGGTGGCGATCGTCACCTGGGCCCATGACGAGCAGGCCCGCCACACCAGCTATACCCTGCTGGCCAAGGAACTGGGGCTGGCGCCGCGGCCGGCGGCATCGTAACCGACCCGGGGCGCCTGGCGGGACACCCGGTCGGCCAGTGTTGCGGGTTGCCGTGCCAGCCCGTACCGTGGCCTCCGAACCGTCGCAGAAAGATCCGGACATGCGGTTGGGTGGACGAATCAATGGCGATCTGACCGTCGATCTACCCGGCGAATATCTGGTCGAGACAGGAAACTTCTGCAATCTCCGCTGTCCGGCCTGTGCCACCGGGCGCCAGGAACTCGGCCTGTCGAGGGGGTTCCTGACCGCCGAACGGGCGCGGTCGATCGCCCGGAATGCGGCGCCGCACATGAAGACGGTCGGTCTCTACAACTGGGGCGAGCTGTTCGTGAATCCGGAGTATCTCGGGATCATCGAGGCGTTTTCCGAGGTCGGCGCCTTCACGACGGTCGACACCAATCTCGTCTCCCGGGAGTTTTCCGCACAGGACGCCGAGGCCATCGTGACCGCCGGTCTCGGGCGCATCTACGCGTCGATCGACGGTGCGACGCAGGCCGGCTACGAGGCCTATCGCGTGCGCGGCAAGCTCGATCGCGCGCTGGCCAACATCGAGCGTCTTCTCGATGCCCGGGCGAGGTCCGGCGCCGGCAACCCGGAGATCATCTGGAAGTTCCTCGTCAACGACCTGAACGAGCACGAGATGATGATGGCGCAGGCCTCGGCGGACGCGCTGGGGGTGCCGATCGTCTACGAGTTGAACAACCTTTCGCGCTGGCATCCACGGCGGCGGCGGCCCGGACAGCGAATCCAGATCGAGCGGCGGCGATACAATGCCGACTTCAGCCTGAAGCGGCCGCCACTCGACGGTACGCCGCTGAAGGACCTGGAGTTGCACGATCTCCTCAGGAGCAACTTCTGCCGTCAGCCGTTTCACCTGGTGGTGGTTCATTGGGACGGCAGGATCCTGCCGTGCTGCGGCGTGTTCTCCGATCACGCCGATCTCGGGGATCTCTCCCGGCAGCGCATCGAGGAGATCTGGAACGGCGAGCCGATGCGGGCGGTCCGGGGGTTCGTCCTCGGCTACGGGCCACCGCAGTCGGGCCGGAGCGTGTGCGAAACCGCCCGCTGCCCGGTCAATCCGAAGGCGCTACCGCCGATCGAACGGCTGGAGAGAGAGGCAGGGTCCCGTGAGCCGCAAGCGGCGGCGGAGTAGTCCAACGGAATGACGATCATGTCGCGCCGGAGTCGGGTTCGGGCCGCCGGCGCGTCGGGGTGCCTGACAGGGCCGCAATGACCATGCCGCAGTCTTCCGCCGGACGGATGTCGCCGAAGCGGCTGGTCGCCATCGTCTGCGCGGCGCAGGTCCTGGCGCAGATCGGCGCCTATGCGTGGCCGGCGCTGATCCCGGGTCGGATGACCGAGTGGGGCATCGACAACAGCGAGGCCGGCTGGATCACCGGCCTGTTCTACCTGGCCTATGCGATCGCGGTGCCGGTGCTGGTGACCGCGACCGACCGCGTCGACCCGAAGCGGATCTATCTGCTCGGGGTGGCGCTGACCGTGGTCGGCCACTTGTGCTTCGCGACCGTGGCGGATGGCTTCTGGACCGCGGCTCTGGCCCGCGTGCTTGCAGGGATCGGCTGGGCCGGCACCTACATGACCGGGTTGAAGCTGCTGGCCGACCGGGTCGACGGCAGGCTGATGTCGCGGGCGGTCGCCGGCCACGCGCTCAGCATCGGCCTCGCCGGTGCCGCCTCGTTCCTGTTCGCCGGAGTGCTCGACGAGCTGTTCGGCTGGCGCAGCGTTTTCTGGGGCTCGGCCGGCTGCGCGGTGGCGGCCTGGCTGACAGTCGCCCTGGCGGCGCCGGCGCAGCCGCCGCGGACCGAGCCGCCGGCCGGGCGGCTGTTCGACTTCGGCCCGGTGCTGCGCAACCGCTCGGCCATGGCCTATGCGGTCGCCTACTGCGTCCATACCTGGGAGATGAACACCCTGCGCGGCTGGGGCGTCGCCTTCCTGGCCTGGGTCGCGGCCACCACCGGCGAGGATCCGTGGTTGTCGGCGACCGTCGCGATCACCCTGGTCGGCCTTGTCGGCACCTGGGCCAGCGTCGCCGGCAACGAGTTGTCGATCCGCTTCGGCCGGCAGCGGCTGGTGCGGCTCGCGATGCTGGCGTCGGCGGCCTGTGCCGCCCTGATCGGCTTCGTCGGCTCGGCCTCCTACGAACTGGCGGTCGCGCTGGTCCTGGTCTACGGCGTGGTGATCTGGCTGGACTCGTCCTCGCTCACCGCCGGGGCCGCCGGCAGCGCCGCGCCCGGCCGCCGCGGCGCCACCCTGGCGGTGCACTCGATGTTCGGCTACGCCGGCGGCTTCGTCGGGCCGCTGGTGATGGGCGTGATTCTCGACCTTGCCGGCGGTATGTCGACGACCGGCTGGGGCCTGGGCTTCCTGCACGTCGCCGCCGCGATGCTGCTGGGCCGTATCGCCTTCGCGCTGCTGCGGCCGCAGGCCCTGGAGGGCGACCGGGCGGACGGCTGATCGGCCAGTCGGCACCGCATCGATTTCGCTCGGTGAAACGCTGTTTCGGTTGATTGACGCCTTCCGGCCGTGGTGCAAAGCTTCCCGCGAAAGACGTATGCCAAGGACGCATCCGGGAGAGAGACGACATGGAATCGGGCGAACCGTCCGTCGGCCGGGCCCTCGACGGCAAGGTCGTGGTGGTGACCGGCGCCGGCCGTGGGATCGGCCGGGAGATCGCTCTGCTGGCGGCAGCCGAGGGCGCCCGGGTGGTGGTCAACGACCTGGGCGGCGCGCCCGACGGCGAGGGCGCGAGTGCCGCGCCGGCCGAGGAGGTGGTCGAGGCAATCCGGGCCGCCGGCGGTACCGCGGTCGCCAATTTCGACAGCGTCGCCGACCCGTTGGCCGCCGCCAACATCGTCGAGACCGCGCTGACCCATTTCGGCCAACTCGACGGCGTGGTGAACAACGCGGGCATCCTGCGCGACGCGATCTTCCACAAGATGAGCGTGGCCGACTTCGAGACCGTCATCAAAGTCCACCTGATGGGCAGCTTCTACGTCAGCCACGCCGCCGCGCGGATCTTCCGCGAGCAGGAGAGCGGGGCCTTCGTCCAGTTCACCTCGACCTCCGGCCTGGTCGGCAATTTCGGGCAGGCCAACTACGCCGCCGCCAAGATGGGCATCGTCGGGCTGTCGAAGTCGATCGCGCTCGACATGGCGCGTTTTCACGTGCGCTCGAACTGCGTGTCGCCGTTCGCCTGGAGCCGGCTGATCGGCACCATCCCGACCGCCACCGAGGCCGAGAAGGCCCGGGTGGCGCGCATCCAGGCCATGGGGCCCGAGAAGATCGCGCCGCTGAGCGTGTTCCTGCTGGCCGATGCCGCCAAGGACGTCACCGGGCAGATCTTCGGGGTCCGGATGAACGAGATCTTCCTGATGAGCCAGTCGCGGCCGGTGCGGTCGGTGCAGCGCACCGAGGGCTGGACCTGCGAGACCCTGGCCGAGCACGCCATGCCGGCGCTGAAGCCGTCCTTCTACCCGCTCGACCGGTCCGGCGACATCTTCTCCTGGGACCCGGTGTGATGCGGGCGGAGGAGCTCAGGCGGAGGGTGGCTCCCGGAGCCGGCTGCTCGCGCAGCCCCTCCGGGATGACGACGAGGACGGTGGGCTTGACGGACATCCTCCCACCCTTCGTCATTCCGGAGACGCGAAGCGGGCTCCGGAATCCACCCGCCGCTTCGGTCCAACCTCGAACCCAGGAGAACCTCCCCATGGGCAAGCTCGACGGCAAGGTCGCGATCATCACCGGGGCCGGCGGCGGCATCGGGGTCGCGGCGGCGAAGCTGTTCGCGGCGGAAGGCGCCAAGCTGATGCTGGTCGACCGCGACGGCGACCGGCTGGCGGCGCTGGTACGCACGCTCGGCGACGACCGGGCCGACCACGCGGTCGCCGACGTCACCGACGCGGAGCAGGTGAAGGGCTACATCGCCCAGGCCGTCGAGCGCTTCGGCGGCGTCGACGTCACGCTGCTGAACGCCGGCATCGAGGGCAAGGTCGCCAGCATCCAGGAGCAGTCCGACGACGACTTCGACAAGGTGATCGCGGTCAACGTCCGCGGCGTCTGGCTCGGCCTGAAATACACCATGCCGGAGATCGCGAAGCGCGGCGGCGGCTCGATCGTCATCACCGCCTCGACCGCCGGTATCCGGGCTGTGCCGGGCATCGCGCCCTACATCTGCAGCAAGCACGCGGCGATCGGGCTGATGCGCTCGGGCGCGATGGAGGGCGCGGCGTCGAAGGTCCGGGTCAACACCGTGAACCCGTCGCCGATCGAGACCGACATGATCGTCCGCCTCGAGGACGCCTACAATCCCGACCGCGGCAACCGCCAGCCGATGGCCGCGGGCACGCCGCTGAAGCGCTACGGCCAGCCGGAGGAAGTGGCGCGCCTGATGCTGTTCCTGGCTTCCGAGGACTCCTCGTTCTGCACCGGGGGCGTCTACATGGTCGACGGCGGGGTCTCCGCGGGTCGCGCTTGACGTCGGGTCGGTTCACCGCCGCCGCCGTGGATTGGCGAGGGTGATCGAATTCAGGCAGCACGCGCCCTGCACCGCGGCGTAGGGCCGCGGTTCGAACGGTCCGATTGTCAAAAAATGAACGATGGGTCATTGTTCATCGAATTGTTCTGAAGGAGTCCGTGGCCGTTATGAGCACTGCAGAGTTGGACCGGGCGGATGCGCCTGTCTCCGTTGTGGACGCCCTGATCATCGGTGCCGGGTTTTCCGGCATGTACCAGCTGCACTGCCTGCGCGACCGGCTTGGCATGACGGCGCGGGTCATCGAGCAGGGCGACGGCGTCGGCGGCACCTGGTACTGGAACCGCTATCCGGGCGCGCGCTGCGATTCCGAGAGCCACTCCTACTGCTTCACCTTCGACAAGGACCTGTACGAGAGCTGGGAGTGGTCGGAGCGCTATCCCGAGCAGCCGGAGATCCTGCGCTACCTGAACCACGCCGCCGACCGCTTCGACCTGCGCCGCGACATCCAGCTCGGGACCCGGGTGACGGCGGCGCGCTGGGATGCCGACGCCAACCGTTGGCTGATCGAAACGGATGCCGGCGAGAGGTTCGCCGCGACCTGGCTGATCACCGCCGTCGGCTGCCTGTCCTCGGCCAACGTGCCGAAGATCCCCGGCCTGGAGACGTTCGAGGGCGAGTGGTACCACACCGGCCAGTGGCCGCATGACGGTGTCGACTTCGCCGGCAAGCGGGTCGGCCAGGTCGGCACCGGCTCGACCGGCATCCAGGCGGTACCGGTGATCGCCGAGACCGCCGGCCACCTCACCGTCTTCCAGCGCACCGCCAACTACAGCATCCCGGCCCGCAACGCCCCGTTGACGCCGGACTTCAAGCGCTACGTGAAGGGGAACCGGCCGGCGATCCGCGAGCTGATGCAATCGACCGCCAACGGCCATGCCTTCGCGATCGCCGACCGCTCGGCCCACGACATGACGCCGGCGCAGCGCGAGGCGGTGTATTCGGCGGCGTGGGAGAAGGGCGGCCTGCAGTTCCGCGCCACCTTCCGCGACCTGCTGGTCGACAAGGCCGCCAACGACACCGCCGCCGATTTCCTGAAACGCAAGATCCGCGAGACCGTGAAGGATCCGGAGACGGCGCGGATGCTGTCCGACATCGACCATCCGTTCGCCACCAAGCGGCCGCCGATCGACAGCCATTACTTCGAGGCCTTCAACCGCTCGAACGTGACGCTGGTCGACGTGCGTGCCGACCCGATCGAGCGGGTCACCGCGACCGGCGTGGTGTTGCGCAGTGGCGCCGAGCACCCGCTCGACGTCATCGTGTTCGCCACCGGCTTCGACGCCATGACCGGACCGCTGCTGAACATCGGCATCGCCGGCCGCGACGGGTTGACCCTGAAGGAGGCGTGGCGCGAGGGCCCGAAGAGCTATCTCGGCCTGCAGGTCGCCGGCTTCCCGAACCTGTTCACGATCACCGGCCCCGGCAGCCCGTCGGTGCTGTGCAACATGCCGGTGGCGATCGAGCAGCATGTCGAGTGGATCACCGACTGCATCGCGCGCATGCGTGCCGACGGCGTCGCCCGCATCGAGCCGGCGGCCGAGGCGGCGGAGGATTGGGTGGCGCATGTCAACGCCGCCGCCGACGCCACCCTGCTGCCGATGGCCGGGCACTCCTGGTATCTGGGCGCCAACATTCCCGGCAAGCCGAGGGTGTTCATGCCCTATGCCGGCGGCATGGCGAGGTATCGCGAGATCTGCGACGAGGTCGTCGCCAAGGGCTACGAGGGATTCGTGACCGGCCGGTGACGGGGCGGGGCCAGCGGGTCCTTGAAGAACTCCATGACGCCGATAAGCCGTTGCGCCCGGCCGCCGGCCGCTCCGACCGGCAGCAGCAGGCGCGCGTACAGGCTGATGTCGTCCAGGCTGGCGATGCCGACGCTGTTGACCACGAACACGCCGGCCAGGTCCTCGGTACAGCGCTTGTGCTCGTACAGCGTCTCGTCGAGCGCCGTTCCCGGCGGCATCAGCTCGCGCAGCGTGCGCCCCTTCATGCGATGGCCGTAGCGGCGATTCACGGTCTCGCCGATCAGCCGGAACCGGAAGTCGTCGTCGCAGACGTCGAGCAGGATCAGGTTGGCCAGCAGCGCCGGCATCGACAGCGGGTCGACGTCCGACGGTTCCGGGACGCTGCGGCCGGCCGCCCAGTTGCGCCAGATATCGAGTAACTGAGCGGCAAGCGGAAACGCCACCAGCCCCGCCGGTGGCGAAGCGGGGTCGAAGACGGCCAGGCGCTCCGGGCGGAACGTCGGCAGGGGCCGGCGGAACGGGCGAGACATTGGCGTGGCGGCGATCGTCCAGGGCATGAGGGGGGGGCGATTTTCCGAGACCATGCCAGGACCGGGTTAAGGACCCGTTACGTCGCCCGGCCGGGTTCCCTACAGGTAGATCCGCGGCACGTGCCCGCGCAGGCCGCAGACGATGTCCTCGGTCTTGAGCGACCATTGGGCGGCGAGGTCGTACATCGAAATCGCTGCCTCGCCCTGGCGGCCGAGCAGGCAGACCTCGTCGCCGACGGCGGCGCCGGCGATCCCGGTCAGGTCCAGGCGGATCTGCTCGACATGCGGCGGTGCCACGACCGGCGCCGGTTGCCCGCGGACCAGGGCGTAGGCCCCCGCGGGGACCCGCTTCGGAAAGCCGTCGCCCCAGCCGAAGCCGGCGATGCCGAGGGTGCGGATGCCGGCCGGCATCCCGACCGTGTCCGGCATTCCGGGCTCGATCGGCCGGATCGCGACGAGCCGGGTGCGGATGCCGGTCAGCGCCGGTTGCAGGCCGAGCGCCGCGCGCTTCGCCGGCGGACTCAGGCCGAACAGCAGGACGCCGACATCGACCATGCCGTAGTCCAGGTCGCGCTCGGTGTGGACGGTATCGGTGCTGGAGGCGCATACCCAGCGCAGCGCCGGCCGATGCCGCCGGCACAGCGCCACCGCCCGGTCGAAGATCCGCTTTTGCGCGGCGATCGCCGCGGCCGGGGCGTCGGGTTTCTCCGACAGGTGCGTGTAGACGCCGACGACCTCGAGCCGGTCGCAGGCCGGCAGGGTGGTCTCCAGGAAATCGGCGAGCCCGGCCTCGGTGAAGCCGAAGCGCAGCAGGCCGACATCGATCTTCAGGAACACCGGCCGGGGGGCCGTGAGCCGGGCGTTCCAGCTCACCGCGTCCTCGGCGGCGCCGATCGTCACCATCAGGTCGAGCGCCTCGACCGTACCGGCCTGGTCGGCCAGGGTGCCGCCATACAGCAGGATCGGCTTGCCCGGCGCGGCACGACGGATCCGGGCCGCGTCGTCGAGACGGGCGGCGGCGAAGCCGTCGGCTCCGGCGGCCGTGAGGATTTCCGCCACCGTTTCGGCGCCGAAACCATATGCGTCGCGCTTGAGCGAACAGAACGCCGCCACGCCATCCGGCAACAGGCCGCGCAGCCGGCCGAAGTTGTGGCGGATGGCGGCGGTGTCGATCTCGTAGCGCGGGAACGGTGGGCGCGGCGCCGGTGGCGGCATGCCCGACGGCACGGTCCTCACGCCACCTTGGCGTACACCGTCTCGCCGCGGAGCCCGGCATCGTCCATGGCCCGGGCGATCTTGGCGATCTCGGCGTCCGGCAGCTTCATCAGCGGCGGCCGGACATGGGCCGCCTGCATGCGGCCGAGATGCACCAGCGCTTCCTTCATGCGGTTGTGCATGTCCAGGAACGGCGGGTCGTAGAACGCTCCGGTGGTCGGGTAGATCCTGTCGGCCACGGCGCGGGCGGCTTCGAGGTCGCCCGCCTGCACGGCCCGGAACAGGGCGACCTGCAGCGCGGCGATCACGCTGCCCGCCCCCGACAGCAGGCCGTCGCAGCCCAGCACCAGCGACGACAGCAGCCAGGACGAATGGGTCGACAGCACCGCGATCCGGCGCGGCAGGGCGTGCAGTTCGCGAACCTGGCGCTCGTGCTGCTTGGCGTCGTTGCACCAGTCCTTGATGGCGACGACGGTGTCGATCTCGGTGCAGACCCGCAACAGGGTCTCGACCGGATAGCCCAGGCCGGTCGCCAGCGGGTACTGGAACACCACGATCGGCAGGTCGGTGGCCTCGCGGATGGTGCGGAAATGCCCGAGCGCCATCTCCGGGCGCATCGCACCGCCGGCCGCGAAGGTGCCGGACGGGAACACCAGCAGGGCGCTGGCGCCGGCGCGCTCGGCCCGCCGGGCGATGGCGGCGGCCAGGTGCGAGCCGTCGGAATACACCCCATGCACCACCGGCAGGCGGTCGCCGACCTCCTCCATGGTGATCGCCATCACCCGCTCCTGCTCCTCGATGGTGCAGGTCGCGACCTCGCTGGCATGGGCGTTGACGGTGATCGCGGTGATGCCCTCGACCGCGGCGACGTCGCGCAGATGCGCGCGGTAGCCGGCCTCGTCGACCGACAGGTCGGCGTGGAACGGCAGCAGGCAGGCGGGGATCACCCCCTTGGGCTGAAAATGCGGTGGCATGGCGTCCTCCCGGGACGAATTTTCATTATGCGGAGTTTAGGCCCAGGAGGCGCGAGGGTGGAAGCGGCGGAAGTTCTTGCTCCCAATTTGGGAGGTGCTTATCATGAACCGATGCGGATCATCGCCCGGAAGACGCTTCGGGATCATTGGGAGAAGTCCGGGCGCGCCGACAGCGAACAACCGCTGAAGGCCTGGTATGCGGTGGCGGCCGCCGCCGACTGGGCGGGCCCGGCGGACGTCAGGGCGCAGTACCGGTCGGCGAGCTTCATCGGTGACCGGGTCGTCTTCAATATTGCCGGTAACAAATACCGGCTGGTCGCCTGGATCAACTATCCCTACCGCGTGCTCTACGTTCGCTTCGTCGGCACGCACCGCGAATATGACGCGATCGACGCGACGGAGGTCTAGCCATGACACAAGCCGACATCCGACCGATCCGCAGCGAGGCGGATTACCAGGCCGCGTTGAACCGCATTGCGGCGCTGATGGATGCCGCGCCCGGTACGGCGGAGGGCGACGATCTCGACGTGCTTGCCACTCTCGTCGAGGCATTTGAGACGCGCCACCACGCGATCGAGGCGGCCGATCCGGTCGCGTTGATCGAGCATGTCATGGAGGCGCGCGGCCTGACGCGCGCGGACCTGCAGCCGGTGCTCGGTTCGTCGGGCCGGGTGTCGGAGATCCTGAACCGGCGCCGCCCGCTGACCATCGCCATGATCCGGGGCCTGCACGAGCGCTTCGGGTTGCCGGCCGAGGTGTTGATCCGGGAGTACCCGCTGGCCGGGTGACGCAGACCCGCCGATCTTCCGCTCTAGCCCCGCGCGTCGCTCAGCGCCTCGATGTCGGGGCGAGGCCGCGCTCTCGCCGGAATAGTCTGCAGATGGCGCTCGATCGCCGCGGCGATCGCCAGCAGGCGGTGGTCGCCCCGGTGCCTGCCGCAGACCTGCAGGCCGAACGGCGTGCCGGTGGCGTCCAGCCCGCACGGGATCGAGATCACCGGATGGTCGACCAGGGTCAGGCCGTAGGCCAGACCGAGCCAGTGGAAATAGCCGCGCAGTTCCTCGCCGTTGATGTGGGTCGGGTAGAGCTGTTCGACCGGGAACGGCGGCACCGCGGCGGTCGGCGCCAGCAGGATGTCGTAGTCGCCCATATAGGCCAGGAAGGCGCGGTACAGCTTGGTCTGGGCGGCCTGGGCGTGGGCCGCGTCGGCGAAACTGTAGCCGTAGGCCTGCTCCATGTTGGCGATCAGGTTCGGCCCCAGGTCCGAGCGGCGGTCGCGGTAATGCGCCTCGTGGCCGATCAGGAAGGCCATCGAGCGCAGCACCTCGAAGATCTCGTCGGAGCCCTGCAGCGGCGGTGCCTTGTCCTCGACGCTGGCGAAGGCGCCGCCGATGTCGGCGATCGCCTCGGCGAAGGTCCGGCGGATGCCGTTGTCGACCGGCGCGAAGCCGAGATCCGCCGACACCGCCACGCGCAGGCCGCTCAGGTCGACCTCGGGCAGCACGGCGAGGCTGGCGGGGTCGCCGTTCCAGGCCAGCGGGTCGACCGGGTCGGCGCCGGCGATGGCCGACAGCATCAGCGCGGCGTCGGCCACGTCGCGGCCCATCGGCCCCTGCACCGAGATCGAGGTGTAGCCGATCCCGCGCCGCGACATCGGCACCAGGCCGGGGCTGGGGCGCAGCCCGACCACGCCGCAATAGCCGGCCGGGGTGCGCAGCGAGCCGCCGGTGTCCGAGCCGGTCGCCAGCGGGACCATGTCGCAGGCCAGCGCCACCGCCGAGCCGCCGGACGAGCCGCCGCAGATGCGGGCCGGGTCGAACGGGTTGCCGGTCGCCCCGAACACCGGGTTGGTGGTGTTGGCGCCGGCGCCGAATTCCGGGACGTTGGTCTTGCCGACGGCGACAGCGCCGGCCTTGCGGACCGCCGCCACGATCCGCTCGTCCTCGGCCGGCACGTTGTCGGCATATATCGGCGAACCGAAGGTGGTGCGTACGCCGCCCGATACCATGGTCTCCTTGATGCCGATCGGCAGGCCGTGCAGGGCCCCGAGCGCCTCGCCGGCCATCACCTTGCTCTCGGCCGCCCGGGCCTCGGCCTCGGCACGCTCCCAGCAGAAGGTGACGAAGGCGTTCATGCGCGGGTTCACCCGCTCGATCCGGCGCCGGCAGGACGCCAGCAACTCGACCGGGGATATCTCCCGGGCGCCGATCATCCGGCGCAGGGTCAACGCGCTCAGTTCGCAGAGCTCGGTCATCGTCGTTCCCTCATTGCGCCGCGATATCGCCCTGGCCGCCATGGACGGCGCCGTTGTGGCCCTGACCGTTGTGGTCGGGATCGTGCAGGTGGCATTCGACCATGCTGCCGCCGACCGTCAGCGGCCGCGGGGCCAGCTCCCGGCAGACCGGCATCGCGTGCGGGCAGCGCGGGTGAAAGGTGCAGCCCGGCGGCGGGTCGATCGGGTTCGGAAAGGCCGTGCCGAGCTGAGCGTCGGGGACGCCGAGCCCGGGCTCCGGAGTCAGCACGGAGTCAAGAAGCGCCCGGGTGTAAGGGTGCCGGGGTGCGCGGAACAGCGTCTCGCTGTCGGTCTCCTCGATGATCCGGCCGAGATACATCACCGCGACCCGGGTGGCGATGTGCTGCACGACCGCGAGGTTGTGGCTGATCAGGATGTAGGTCAGCCCCAGTTCCTTCTGGAGGTCGAGGAGCAGGTTCAGGATCTGCGACTGCACCGAGACGTCGAGCGCCGAGGTCGGCTCGTCGCAGATCACCACCTCCGGGCGCATCACCAGGGCGCGGGCGATGGCGACGCGCTGGCGCTGGCCGCCGGAAAGCTGGTTGGGATAGCCGTCATAGGCGCGGTGCGGCAGGCCGCACAGGTCCATCATCTCCTTCACCTTGCGCTCCCAGTCGGCCGGACCGCCGACCCCGTGCACGCGCAGCGGCAGCGAGATGATCGAGGAGATCGACTTGCGCGGGTTGAGCGAGGAATAGGGGTCCTGGAAGATCGGCTGGACGCGCCGCGCCACCGCCCGCCGGTCCAGGCCGGTCAGGGGCTCGCCGTCGATCCGGATCTCGCCGGAGCTGGGCTTCTGAAGCCCGAGGAGCATCTTCGCCAAGGTCGACTTTCCGCAGCCGGACTCCCCGACCAGCCCCAGCACCTCGCCCTTGTTGACGGCGATGGACACCCCGTTCACCGCCTTCAGGGGACGCTTGGGCTTGAACACGCCTTGGCGCACCTGGAACACGCAGGTCAGGTCGTCGGTCGCGATCGTCGGTACCGTCATCACGCCAGCTCCGCCTGCCGCGCGGCGGCACCTTCGGGTTCGAGAACGCAGCGCACCATGCGGCCGGGGCCGAGATCGCGCACCGGCGGCGCCGACCGGCAGGCCGGCATGGCGTGCGGGCAACGGTTGGCGAACGCGCAGCCGGCGATTTCGCCGATCAGCGACGGAACCACGCCGGGGATCGAGCCCAGATGCTCGCCGCGCGGGGTGCGTCCCGGGATCGGGATGCATTGCAGCAGGCCCTGGGTGTAGGGATGCGTGGGCGCGGCGAACACCTCGGCGGCGGTCCCGGTCTCGACGATCTGGCCGGCGTACATCACCGCCACCCGGTCGGCCATGCGCGCGACCACCCCGAGATCGTGGGTGATCAGGATGACGGCCATGTCGAACTCGCGCTGCAGATCCCGCAGCAAATGCAGGATCTGGGCCTGGATGGTGACGTCGAGGGCGGTGGTGGGCTCGTCGCAGATCAGCAGGTCGGGACCGCACATCAGCGCCATGGCGATCATCACGCGCTGGCGCAGTCCGCCCGAGAGCTGGTGGGGGTACTGCTGCAGGCGGCTGGCGGCGGCGGTGATGCCGACCTTCTCCAGCAGGTAGATCGCGCGGTCGCGCGCCTCGCCGCGGCTGACCGGCCGATGCCGGCGCAACGCCTCCTCGAGCTGGTTGCCGATGGTGTAGGCCGGGTTCAGCGAGGTCATCGGCTCCTGGAAGATCATCGCCATGCTGTCGCCGCGCAGGTCCGACATCTGCCGCTCGGTCAGGGTCGTCAGGTCGCGGCCGTGCAGGGCGAGGCGGTCGGCCCCGCGGACCGCCTTGGCCGGCAGTAGTCCCATCAGGGCGAGCGAGGTCAGCGATTTTCCGCAGCCCGACTCGCCGACGATGCACAGCGTCTCGCCCTGGGTGACCCGAAACGAGATCCCTCGCACGGCGCGCAGCGTGCCCTCGGCGAGCGGGATCGACACCGTCAGGTTCTCGACCTCGAGCGAGACGGCTCCGGGCTCCTTCATGATGCGGCCTTATCCACGGTTTTCGGGAGCGGTGACGTCGCGCACGCCGTCGCCCAGCAGGTTCACGGCCAGCAGCAGCGTGAACAGCGCGATGCCGGGAATCGCGATCAGCCAGGCATCGAACAGGATGTAGTTGCGGCCCTCGGCGATCATCAGCCCCCAGGACGGCAGCGGCGGCTGCACGCCGAGACCGAGAAAACTGAGCGCCGCTTCCAGCAGGACGGCGTGCGCGAATTCGAGCGTGGCCACCACGATCAACTGGTTCATCACGTTCGGCAGGATCTCGCTGACCAGGATCCGCCAGGTCGAGCAGCCGACCGCCTGGGCGGCGGCGACAAAGTCGAGCGACCGGACCTGCAGCGTGCTGGCCCGCATCACCACGGCGTAGCGGTCCCACAGCAGCAGGCCGAGCACCAGGATCACCACTTCCAGCGATCCGCCGATCACCGCCACGACCGCCAGGCTGACCAGGATGACCGGCAGCGACAACCGGCAGGTGATCAGGAAAGTGACCACCAGGTCGACGCGGCCACCGAAATAGCCGGCGGCGACACCCATGGCGGTGCCGATCACGCCGGACAGCGCCGCCGCGAACAGGCCGATCAGCAGCGAGATCTGGGCGCCGTAGATCAGCCGGCTGAGATAGTCGCGGCCGACCTGATCGGTGCCCAGCACATGCTCCCAGGTGCCGCCGGGGTACCAGACCGGCGGCTTGATGCGGGCGGTCAGGATCTGCGCGTACGGATCGTACGGCGCGAGCAACGGCGCCAGCACCGCCATCAGCACGATGACGCTGAGGATCAGGCCTCCCAGGACGATGCCGCGATGCCCGAAGATCCGGCGGCGCAGGCGCTGGCCCGGCGTCGGGCCGACGATCTCCTGGGCGGAAGGCAGGCCGTTGCTGACGACGCTCATCTCAGATCCATTCCCAGGCTCTCAGCCCACCCTGATGCGCGGATCGAGCCACGCATTCAGCAGGTCGGCCACGAAGGTCAGCACGATGTAGAGCAGCGAGAACACCAGCAGGATCGCCTGGACGGTCGGGAAATCGGAACGCGAGATCGACTCCCAGGCCAGGAACCCGGCCCCGTGCAGGGCGAATACCGTCTCGATGATCACCGATCCGCCGAGCATGAAGCCGAACTGCACGGCCGCCAGGCTGACCACCGGGATGATGGCGTTGCGCAGCGCGTGCTTGAACAGGACCGAGGCCGGCCTGAGGCCCTTGGCCCGGGCAGTGCGGATGTAGTCCGACGACAGCACGTCGAGCATGCCGGTGCGGGTCAGGCGCATGAACGCCGGTGTCGCGTAGTAGCCGAGCACCACCGTGGGCAGGACGAAATGCCGCCAGCTGTCCGACCCGGAGGCCGGCAGCACCGGCCAGGTGAAGGCGAACAGCACGATCAGCATCAGGGCGAGCCAGAAGCTCGGCATCGCCTGGCCGACCACCGCCAGGAACAGGGCCGTGCGGTCGATCAGGCTGTTGGGATACATCGCCGCCAGCACGCCGAGCGGGATCGACAGCGTGACGGCGAAGGTCATCGCGGTGACTCCGAGGGTCATGGTGGTCGGCAGGCGGTCGAGAATCAGTTCCGACACCGGCATCCGGAAATACAGCGAATTGCCGAACTCGCCCTGGGCGGCCTTGCCGAGCCAGGACAGGTACTGCACCCACACCGGCCGATCGAAGCCGTAGGCCGCGCGCAGCTTCTCGATATCGTCGCCGGTGGCGCTCTCGCCGGCGAGAGCGGTGGCGGGATCGCCGCTCAGGTAGAGCAGGCTGAACACCAGCATCGAGATCGTCAGCGCCACGAGGATGGCCAGCACGACCCGCTTGGCAGCGTAGACCAGCATTGTGAACCCGCCTTGCAAGGAGGGCGGCCACCGCCCGATCGGACGGTGGCCGCGGCTGTGTGCTTACTGCCAGGAGGCCGTGAAGAAGCGCGGGATCTCGTCCGCGGTCGGCGTCCAGTTCAGGTCCTTGGTCATGGCGTAGTTGGTCGGATAGGTGAACAGCGGCAACCAGTAGGCCTGGTCGGCGATCTTGCGGAGCGCCTTGGTATAGGCCGCCTTGCGGACCGCGCTGTCCATCGTGCCGGCACCTTCCGCCAGCCACTTCTGCACGTCGGCGTCCATCGAGGTGTCGTCGGGCCCGCCGCCGAAGAACACGGCGGTGATGGCGTCGACGTCCGGCACCGAGCCCGACCCCCAGGTCATGAAGGCGAACGGCACCTTGCTGCTGCGGATCGCGTCCCGGGTCGCGGCGTATTTGCCCATACGCAGGTCGGTCCGGATCCCGATCGCCGACAGGTAGCCGATGATCGGCTCCAGGAAGCTACGGTCGCGATAGGCGTACATGTCGGTCGTGAAGCCGTCCGGATAGCCGGCCTTGGCCAGCAGGGCCTTCGCCTTGGCCGGATCGTAGTCGTACTTCGTGACGTCCTGGGTGCAGCCGAACTGATCCGGATAGCAGGCCGAATGCACGACCGTCGAGCCGCCGCGCACGATGTTGTCGGCGATCGCCGGACGGTCGATGGCATGGGCCACCGCCTGCCGGACCTCGAGCTTCTGGAACGGGTTCTCACCGGAGCGACCGGCCGCATCGAAGGTCAGGTAGCCGATCCGCATGGTCGAGGCCGGCTTGACCACCAGATTCGGCAGCGTCTCGATCTTTTCGGCCTGATCGGCCGGCACCTTGAAGATCCAGTCGAGGTTGCCGGAGGCCAGTTCGACGATCTGGGTGTTCACGTCCGGGATGGTGCGCTGGACGATCTTGCCGATCGCCGGCTGGCCCTTCGGGCTGTCCTTGAAATAGTCGGAGTTCCGCTCGAAGACGATGCGCTTGCCGGGCTCGACCGAGGTCACCTTGTAGGGACCGGTGCCGATCGGCTTCACGCCCATGCCTTCCGGGCCGACCTTGTCGTAGTAGGCCATCGGATAGATCGGGATGTCGGCGGACAGGTAGAGCAGCGCCAGCGGCGTGGTGTCCTTCGCATAGATCCGCACTGTGTTCGGCCCGGTCTTCTCGGCGCGGTCGATCCAGGCGACCGGCTGGTTCTGCAGGATGCCGGTCCCTTCCTTGGTCAGGAACGAGATGGTGCCGACCACGTCGTCGGCGGTGAGCGTAGTCCCGTCGTGGAACTTGACGCCCTCGCGGATCTCGAACTCGAAGGTCTTGTCGTCGATGATCTTGTAGGACTTCGCCAGCAGTCCCTTGAACTCGCCGCTGGCGGGGTCGAGCCACAGCAGGCAGTCCCAGATATGGCGGTTGATGATGATGCCTTCGCGTGAATTCTGATAGTAATAGTCAAGCGTAGGTTGCTCACGCTCCCAGGCGACGTTGAGGGTATCGTTGGCCTTGTTGGCGAAAGCACCGCCGGAGACCAGCATTGTGACGCCCGCAGCGCAGGCGGCGAATAGGCGGAAAACTCTGCGTTGTCCAAGCCTCACGATCGTGACTCCCCGAATTATTGTTGTCCTTCGATGGTACGGCAGACTACAGCAACCGCTTCCCGGCGAGTCAACGGCTTGACAGGCGTTGACCGGGCGCTGGTGCGATTGTTGCCGGCGCCCGGTGGCGTGGCGCCTCAGGTCCGCCGCCCGACCGCCTCCCAGTAGGGGGCGCGCAGCTGGCGCTTGAAGATCCTGCCGCTGTCCTCGCGCGGCAGGCCGGTGCGGATCTCGAAGCGCTTCGGCACCTTGCGGTTGTCGTCGTCGAGGAGGCGCGGCGCGCAGTTTGCCGGTGGCCGCGGCCTCCCGGGCGGTCGGTGCCCGTCGGCGCACCCCCTTGGGGTAGCCGGTGGTGCCGGAGGTGTAGGTCACGCTCTGGGCGGTGCCGGCCCGTCATTGCCGGCCCGTCAAAGGGCGTGCGGGCCGCCAGCCAGTCGTCCAGCCCGGCGGTTCCCGGGAAGGCCGGCACCGTATCGGCGAGGCCGTAGGCGGCGCGCACCTCGGGCAGGGTCGGCAGCGGGACGGCCGCCGGACCCGGCGTAACCCGCCCGCCGCCACAATGAATTTGACCAAACGATCAACTTCGGTACCAGAATAGGGTGTGGCCAAACGACGGCAGGAGGGTCGGATGTCTGAGCGACGTCTGGAGGCGGGGGTGACGGCCGGACGGCTGGCGCCGGAGGAGTACGCCGGCAACTTCGGCGACCTGCATCCGCCGCTCGACCGGCACGAGGCACTGGTGGCGGCCGACCGCTGCTACTTCTGCTATGACGCGCCCTGCGTGACGGCCTGCCCGACCGGCATCGACATCCCGCTGTTCATCCGGCAGATCGCCACCGGCAACGCGATCGGTTCGGCCAAGACGATCTTCGACCAGAACATCCTGGGCGGCATGTGCGCCCGGGTATGCCCGACCGAGACCCTGTGCGAGCAGGCCTGCGTGCGCGAGACCGCCGAGGGCAAGCCGGTCGAGATCGGCCGGCTGCAGCGCTTCGCGACCGACGCGGCGATGGCGGCAGACAGGCAGTTCTTCGAGCGCGCCGCGCCGAGCGGCAAGCGCGTCGCGGTGGTCGGCGCCGGGCCGGCCGGGCTCGCCTGCGCGCATCGGCTGGCGATGCACGGCCACGCGGTGACCGTGTACGACGCCCGGCCCAAGGCCGGTGGCCTCAACGAGTACGGCATCGCCGCCTACAAGACCGTCGACGGCTTCGCCCAGGCCGAGGTCGACTACGTCACGGCGATCGGCGGCATCGCCATCGAACACGGCCGGGCCCTGGGTCGCGACTTCTCGCTGACCGAGCTGTGCGGCGGCTGCGACGCGGCGTTCCTGGGCATGGGGCTGGCCGGCGTGAACGCGCTCGGGGTCGAGGGCGGCGACGCCGACGGGGTCACCGACGCGGTCGACTGGATCGCCGGCCTGCGCCAGGCGGCGGACCTCTCGGCCCTGCCGATCGGCCGCCGGGTGGTGGTGATCGGCGGCGGCATGACCGCGATCGACGCGGCGGTGCAGGCCAAGCTGCTGGGCGCCGAGGAGGTGACGATCTGCTACCGTCGCGGTCGCGAGAACATGAACGCGTCGGAATGGGAGCAGGACCTGGCGGCCTCCAAGGGGGTCGCCATCCGTCACTGGCTGCAGCCGAAACGGTTGCAGACCCAGGCCGGCAAGGTCACCGGCATCACGCTGGAATACACCGCCATGGCCGACGGCCGGCTGACCGGGATCGGCGAGACCCTGACCCTGGCGGCCGACCAGGTGTTCCGGGCGATCGGCCAGAGCTTCGTGGCCGACCCGCTGGCGGGTGCCGTGGCGTTGGAGAACGGTCGCATCAGGGTCGACGGCGAGGGCCGCACCTCGGCCCCGAAGGTCTGGGCCGGCGGCGACTGCGTGGCCGGCGGCGACGACCTCACGGTGTCGGCGGTCGCCATGGGGCGCGACGCCGCCGAGAGCATCCATCTGGCTCTGAGCTGAGGGAGGCTGACATGGCCGACATTCGCAGCAACTTCGTCGGGATCAAGTCGCCGAACCCGTTCTGGCTGGCCTCGGCGCCGCCGACCGACAAGGAATACAACGTCGTCCGTGCCTTCAAGGCCGGCTGGGGCGGGGCGGTGTGGAAGACCCTCGGCCTCGACCCGCACATCGTGAACGTCAACGGCCCGCGCTACGGCGCGGTGTGGGGCGCCGATCGCCGGCTGCTTGGGCTCAACAACATCGAGCTGATCACCGACCGGCCGCTGCAGGTGAACCTGGACGAGATCAAGCGGGTCAAGCGCGACTGGCCGGACCGCGCCGTCGTGGTGTCGCTGATGGTGCCCTGCGAGGAAGCCTGCTGGACCGACATCATGCGGCAGGTCGAGGACACCGGTGCCGACGGCGTCGAGCTGAACTTCGGCTGCCCGCACGGTATGTCCGAGCGCGGCATGGGCTCGGCGGTCGGCCAGGTGCCGGAATACATCGAGATGGTCTCGCGCTGGGTGAAGGCGTCCTCGCGCATGCCGGTGATCGTCAAGCTGACCCCCAACATCACCGACATCCGCTATCCGGCGCGCGCCGCCCACAAGGGCGGGGCCGACGCGGTATCGCTGATCAATACCGTCAGCTCGATCACCTCGGTCGACCTCGACAACTTCTCGCCGGAACCGTCGATCGACGGCAAGGGCAGTCACGGCGGCTACTGCGGGCCGGCGGTCAAGCCGATCGCGCTCAACATGGTCGCCGACATCGCCCGCGACGCCGAGACCCGGGGCCTGCCGATCTCCGGGATCGGCGGCATCACCACCTGGCGCGACGCCGCCGAGTTCATGGCGCTGGGCGCCGGCAACGTCCAGGTCTGCACCGCCGCCATGACCTACGGCTTCAAGATCGTCGAGGAGATGATCGCCGGGCTGCAGAACTGGATGGACGAGAAGGGACATGCCGACCTCGCCGCCTTCACCGGCCGCGCGGTGCCGAACGTCACCGACTGGCAGTACCTGAACCTGAACTACGTCACCAAGGCGCAGATCGACCAGGACGCCTGCATCAAATGCGGGCGCTGCCACATCGCCTGCGAGGACACCTCGCACCAGGCGATCACCAATACGGTCGACGGCGTGCGGCGCTTCGAGGTGATCGACGAGGAGTGCGTGGGCTGCAACCTCTGCGTCAACGTCTGCCCGGTCGAGGGCTGCATCACCATGGTGCCGCTGGCCGCCGGTGCCATCGACAAGCGGACCGGCCGGCCGGTGTCTCCGGACTACGCCAACTGGACGATGCACCCCAACAACCCGTCCTCCGCCGCGGCCGAATAGCGACGTGACCCCGCGACGCGAGGCCCTGCGCGGCCACGCCGCCATGCTGGTGTTCGCCACGCTGATCAGTGGGTCGTTCAGCCTCGGCGGCATGGCGGCGCGGTTCATCGACCCGGGCGCCCTGACCGCGATGCGCTTCGTCATCGCCGCCGCGGTCATCGGCACGGTGGCGGTGGCGACCGGCGCGCTGCGTCGTACCGACCTCGCCAGCCCGTGGCGCTATCCGGTCGTCGGCGGGCTGCTGGCGGCGTATTTCGTGCTGATGTTCGAGGGTCTGCGGCTGACCGACCCGGTCAGCATCGCCGCGGTGTTCACGATGACGCCGCTGATGACCGCGGGTCTGGCCCGGCTGATCGTCGGGCAGCGCGCGAACGCCGCGGTGCTGGCGGCCCTGCTGCTGGCGGCGGCCGGGGCGCTGTGGGTGATCTTCCGGGCCGACCTGGCCCGGCTGCTTTCCTTCGACCTGGGGCTCGGCGAGGCGGTGTTCCTGGTCGGCTGCTTCTTCCACGCCCTGTACATCCCGTTGGTCCGGCGCTTCGCCCGCGGCGAGAGCGGGCTGGCCTTCACCTTCTGGACGCTGGGCGCCGCCGGCGCGGTCACCGCGGTCTACGCGGCGCCCGCCCTGGTGGCGACCGACTGGGCGGCGCTGCCGCCGGTGGTGTGGACGACGCTGCTGTATCTCGCGATCGGCACCTCGGCGGTCACCCTGTTCCTGCTGCGCTACGCCACGCTGCGGCTGCCGTCGGCCAAGGTCATGGCCTATGGCTACCTGATCCCGAGCCTGGTGGCGGTCGAGGAGGGACTGCTGGGGCATGGTTGGCTGGCGGCGCCGGTGCTGCCGGGGGTCGTGGCCACGGTCGCGGCGCTGGTCTGGCTGGTCGCGATGCGGGACCGGTGACGGGCGGTCGGCGGGTCGGTCTCAGTCCAGCTTGCCGAAATACTGCTGGAGACCGCCCTTCATCAGATCCTCGACGACCTTCATCGGCAGAACCCGCAGCTCCATCGACATCCGCCGCTTGGGTTCGGCGATGCCCGGCTGCGTGCCGTGGATGTGCTGGTGGTCGAAGATCATGATGTCGCCGACCTCCAGGACCGGCTCGACCATCGGCCACTCGGGTTCCTGCCGGGCCAGCGCATAGATATCGTCCTGTGTGTAGGCGCGCCGGCTTGCGTCGATCCGCCGGTACAACCCTTTGGCATCGACGCAGTCGGTCAGTTCGGTCCAGCATTGTCGCGGCCAGTGCGGTCGGTTGGCGACCGCCAGGCCCGGCGAGTCGATGCCGACGGCGTTCAGCGGCACCCAGACCGTGACCATCGGGACGTGCGGGCCGAACACATGGGCGTCGAAGTGCATTGCCGCCGGTACCGGCCGCCGGCTGGGGTTGAAATCCCGGATCAGCGACGTGTCGACCGAATAGGCCAGGCCAGGACCGAAGATCTCGCGGCACAGCGTCGGGACCGCCGACTTCTTCAGGACTCCGACCAACTCGCTGGGATTCTCCAGGTCGCCGTTGGCCATCAGGGTCCGTAGGTCGATAGACCAGTTCTGGTCGTCCTGGCCGTCCTCCGATTCCGGGCGGTTGCCGAGCACCTTGGTCACGAAGGCCCGGATCTTCTCGACCCCGGCCCGTGGCAGGACGTTCCGATGAATTTCGAATGTCGGAGATACCGCGAATCGGACGCTGTCGGACGCTACGATGGAAGACATGATCGGGCTGCGAAACTCCGTTCGACCGGCTGCCGCGGACGCTATCATTCCGGTGTCGGACCAGCAACCGGCGCGGTCCGCTGTGGTGCGCTCAGTCGAGCCGTCCGAACACGTAACGCCGGTCGAGCTTGTGCAGCACCTCCGCCAGCGCGACCGGGATCACCCGGACCTCCAGCGACATCCGGCTTGCCGGCGCGACGAGGCCGGCCTGGGTGCCGTGGATGAGCTGGTGATCGAAGATCATCACGTCGCCGACGTCCAGTGCCGGCGCGATGAACGGCCACTCGGCCTCGTTCGCCGCCAGGGCATAGATCTCCTCGTGCGGGTAGCCGCGCCGGCGGGCCCGGCGCGGATCGTAGATTCCGTCGCCGTCGATCGCGTCGACCAGGTCCTGCCAGTGGGTGGTCGGCCAGTTCGGCCGCGTGCACATCGACAGTCCGGGCGACTCGACGCCGACCGGGTTCAGGGGCACCCAGACGGTGAGCATCTTGTGCTGGGGGCCGAACAGGTGGGCGTCGAAATGCATCTGCGCCAGTTGCGGACGGCGGGCCGGGTCGAAGTAGCGGACCAGCGACTTGTCGACCGAGTACACGACGTCCGGTCCCAGGATCGTCCGGCAGAGATCCGGGACCGGCGTCGTCCTCAGGAAGTTCACCAGTTGGCCTGGCCCCTCGAGGACGCCGTTGAACATCAGGTCGCTGATCCGGACCGACCAGTCGTGGTCGTCCTGCCCGGACGCGGGCACCGGCCGGCCGCCGAGCACGCGCTTCACGAAACCGCGCACCCGGTCCACGTCCTGGCGCGGCAGGACTTTCCGGTGAATGCCGAATGTCGGGGGCATGGCGAAAGGAGCGGCGTCGGAATCGATGCTGACGGACATGGCGACGCGGCAGGCTCCTTTACCCGTCCGGCATACGCCGGATAGTGCCGGACGCTAACACCGCCCCGCCTGGGCGACAACCAAGGGCCGGCCTGGCACCACCGGCCGTTGCGCCACCGTCCGGCATCGACGACGGTGTCCGCGGGGTGTTTCGGCAACCGCGAGCGGCGGTATGGATCTCGATCAGGTGACGGACCGGGTGAGCCGGGCACTGGCGACGGCCTACCCGGACTGGGGTGGCCCGCTGGTTCAGGCTGGCCAAGGCCTCGAGGCGGCGGTGTTCCGGACCGTGCTGCCGGCGTTCGGGACGGTCGCGGTCAAGGCGCCCTGGCAACGATTTCCCGGCGGCAGCTACGGTGCCGAAGTCGACTGCCGGGCGCTGCTCCGCCAGGAACGAGCCCTGGCGACCTGGGCGGCCGGGCACGGCCTGCCGGCGGTCACGCCGTTCGCCCTGCACGAGAGCGACGAGCAGGACTGCCTGGTCTCCGCCTATGTCGAGGGCGACGATCGGCCGCCCGATCCGACCGGGCTCGGAGGGTTGCTGCGCCGCCTGCACGCGACCCCGCCCCCGGACCTGGTACCGGTCGTGCACGGCCCCTCCGGCGATTTCCGGACGGCGCTGGCGGCGCGAATCCTCGAACGTCTCGCCCGCGTCGAGGCCCTGGCCGGCGAGGCGCTGGTCGCGGACCGGGCGTGGCTCGATGCCGACCGGCTGCGGTCGGTCCTGCCGGATCCCCCCGGCGCCCTGCTGCACATGGATTTCCGGCCGGCCAACCTGCGTTGCCGGGACGGGCGGATCCGGGCCGTGCTCGACTGGTCGAACGCGGCGATTGCCGACCCGGCATACGAACTGGCCCGGATGCACGAGGCCGGCACGTTGACCGACGCGGTGCTGGACGGCTACGGCGACCGCGACTGGGCGTCGCAGGTGCCGCCGCCGGCGCGTACCCTCTACCACCTCGATGCCGCCCTGATGCTCGCCCTGGTGTTCAGCCTCGGCGCACCCGACCCCGCCGGCGCGGCGCGGATGACCGAGCGGGCGCGGGCGTTGCTGGCCGAGTTGCCAGGGGCGCTGGAGCGGCAAGCTTCGTCTTGACCGGGTCCGGCGCCCGGCTAAGGTTGTCCAATCGGTCAGGTTCGATGCTGCGGCGTACTGTTGCGTGGCGTTGGACGGCCGGTCGACAGGGGGATAGCGTGGAACCCGCGGGCGACGTCACGACCCGCCGCCACCGTCCAGCAGAACCGGGAGCAAGGGTCATGGCAGCACCCGCCGCGAACATGAAGATCAATGGCGAGCGCCTGTGGGACTCGCTGATGGAAATGGCGAAGATCGGCCCGGGCATCGCCGGCGGCAACAACCGTCAGACCCTGACCGATTTCGACGCCGAGGGCCGAGCGTTGTTCCAGCGCTGGTGCGAGGCCGCCGGCATGACCATGGGCGTCGACCGGATGGGCACCATGTTCTTCCGGCGCGAGGGCACGGACCCGGACGCCCTGCCGGTCTATGTCGGCAGCCACCTCGACACCCAGCCGACCGGCGGCAAGTACGACGGCGTGCTCGGCGTGCTGGGCGGCCTGGAGGTGATCCGCACCCTGAACGACCTCGGGATCAAGACGAAACACCCGATCGTGGTGGTCAACTGGACCAACGAGGAAGGCACCCGGTTCGCGCCGCCGATGCTGGCCTCGGGGGTGTTCGCCGGGGTTCACAAGCTGGACTGGGCCTACGGCATCAAGGACGCCGCCGGCAAGACCGTCGGCGAGGAACTGAAGCGCATCGGCTGGGTCGGCGACGAGGACGTCGGCGCCCGCAAGATGCATGCGTTCTTCGAGCTGCACATCGAGCAGGGTCCGATCCTGGAGGCCGACGGCAAGGACATCGGCGTGGTCACCCATGGCCAGGGCTTGAAGTGGATCCAGATCACCCTGACCGGCAAGGAGAGCCACACCGGCTCGACCCCGATGCCGATGCGGGTCAACGCCGGGCTCGGCATGGCGCGGATCACCCAGCTGGTCGACGAGATCGCCTGGAGCCACCAGCCCAAGGCGGTCGGTGCCATCGGTCATGTCGAGGTCTACCCGAACTCCCGCAACATCATCCCCGGCCGGACCGTGTTCACCGTCGACTTCCGTTCGCCGGACAAGGCGATCCTCGATGCGATGGACGCCAGCCTGCGCGAGGGCGCCCGGAAGATCGCCGGCGAGATCGGCCTCGGCATCGAGATCGAGCAGGTCGGGCATTTCGACCCGGTCACCTTCGACGAGGCCTGCGTGACCAAGGTCCGCAACGCCGCCGAGCGGCTCGGCTACTCGCACCGGAACCTCGTCTCGGGCGCCGGCCACGACGCCTGCTGGGTCAACCGGGTGGCGCCGACCGCCATGATCATGTGCCCCTGCGTCGACGGGCTGTCGCACAACGAGGCCGAGGAGATCTCGCCGGAATGGGCGAAGGCGGGAACCGACGTGCTGTTCCACGCGGTGGTCGAGACCGCCGAAATCGTCGCTTGAGGAGGCGGGAATGAGCAAGGTCATCAAGGGCGGGACCGTCGTCACCGCCGACCGCACATGGAAGGCCGACGTGCTGATCGAGGGCGGCCGGATCGCCGCGATCGGTGCCGACCTGAAGGGTGACGAGGTGCTGGACGCCGCCGGCTGCTACGTCATGCCGGGCGGCATCGACCCGCACACCCACATGGAGATGCCCTTCATGGGCACCTACTCCGCCGACGACTTCGAGTCCGGCACCCGGGCCGGCCTGTCGGGCGGCACCACCATGGTGGTCGACTTCTGCCTGCCGGCACCGGGCCAGTCGCTGCTGGAGGCCATGCGGGCCTGGGACAACAAGTCGTCGAAGGCCTGCATGGACTACTCGTTCCACATGGCGATCACCTGGTGGGGCAAGCAGGTGTTCGACGAGATGGCGACGGTGGTCGATCGCGGCATCAACACCTTCAAGCACTTCATGGCCTACAAGGGCGCGCTGATGGTCGACGACGACGAGATGTACTCGTCGTTCCAGCGCTGCGCCGACCTGGGTGCGATGCCGCTGGTCCATGCCGAGAACGGCGACGTGGTCGCCCATCTGCAGGCCAAGCTGATGGCCGCGGGCAACAACGGCCCGGAGGCGCATGCCTATTCGCGCCCGCCGGAGGTCGAGGGCGAGGCGGTCAACCGCGCCATCATGATCGCCGACATGGCGGGGGTGCCGCTGTACGTCGTCCACGTCTCCTGCGAGCAGGCCCACGAGGCGATCCGCCGGGCCCGCCAGAAGGGCATGCGGGTCTATGGCGAGCCGCTGGTCCAGCATCTGGTGCTGGACGAGAGCGAATACGCACATCCGGACTGGGATCACGCCGCGCGCCGGGTGATGTCGCCGCCGTTCCGCAGCAAGCAGCACCAGGACGGGCTGTGGGCCGGTCTGGCCGCCGGCAGCCTGCAGGTGGTGGCGACCGACCATTGCGCCTTCACCACCGAGCAGAAGCGCATGGGGCTCGGCGACTTCACCAAGATCCCGAACGGGACCGGCGGGCTCGAGGACCGGCTGCCGGTGCTGTGGACCAAGGGGGTCACCACCGGGCGGCTGACCATGAACGAGTTCGTGGCCCTGACCTCGACCAACATCGCCAAGATCCTGAACGTCTATCCGCGCAAGGGGGCGATCGTCGAAGGCGCCGACGCCGACATCGTGGTGTGGGATCCGAAGCGTTCCAAGACCATCACCGCCACGGCCCAGCAGTCGGCGATCGACTACAACGTCTTCGAGGGCATCGAGGTGACCGGGTTGCCGCGTTTCACGCTGACCCGCGGCGAAGTGGCGGTTGAGGAATCGACCGTCAAGGCCCGCCCGGGCCATGGCGAGTTCGTGCCGCGCGAGGCGAACGCCGCCCCCAACAGGGCGCTGTCGACCTGGAAGGAGATCACCTCGCCGCGCAAGGTGATCCGCGATCCCAAGAACATGCCGGCCGGGGTATGACGGGCCGGGGTATGACGGGCTCGGGTATGACGGCGGTCCCGGGGCAGGCATGAGCCGACCGATCGTCGAGGCGCGGGGCCTGGGGCTGACTTTCGAGACCGGCGACGGCCCGGTGCACGCGCTGTCGGATGTCGACCTGACCGTGGGCAAGGGCGACTTCGTGTCGTTTATCGGCCCGTCGGGCTGCGGCAAGACCACCTTCCTGCGGATCGTCGCCGACCTGGAGAAACCGACCGCCGGCAGCATCCGGGTGAACGGCGTCAGCGCGGCGGAGGCCCGCAAGGCGCGGGCCTACGGCTACGTGTTCCAGGCCGCCGCCCTGTATCCCTGGCGGACCATCGAGAAGAACGTCGCCCTGCCGCTGGAGATCTCCGGGTTCTCGAAGCAGGAACAGCGCGAGCGGGTCGCCCGCACCCTCGCGCTGGTGAACCTGACCGGCTTCGAGAACAAGTATCCCTGGCAGCTGTCTGGCGGCATGCAGCAGCGCGCCTCGATCGCCCGGGCGCTGGCCTTCGACGCCGACCTGCTGCTGATGGACGAGCCGTTCGGCGCGCTCGACGAGATCGTCCGCGACCACCTGAACGAACAGCTCCTGGAGCTGTGGGCCCGGACCGAGAAGACCATCTGCTTCGTTACCCACTCGATCCCCGAGGCGGTCTACCTGTCGACCCGGATCGTGGTGATGTCGCCGCGGCCCGGCCGGGTGACCGATATCGTCGAGAGCACCCTGCCGCGCGAGCGCCCGCTCGACATCCGCGAGAGCCCGGAGTTCCTGGCGATCGCCCACCGGGTCCGCGAGGGGTTGAGGGCCGGACACTCCTACGAGGATTGAGCGACAGGCTGGTCGCGCCGTGGGTCCCGGCTCGGCCGCGCCGTTGCGCCCCGGTCCGGGGTGACGGCGCTCTGCCAGGTATCGAATTCACTCCGGTACCTGGCGACGATGGGTGAACGCGGCGGTTTCTGACCGTCGGGTCAACATTCGGATCTTCCCGGTGCCTCGGGTGCCCGGTATGCTCGAACCGATCAACCAGGGGCTCCGAGATGACAGATCGTCGACCTGATCCGGGCGCCGCGTCACGCGCCTCTTGCGTGGCTGTCGGGGCGCGATGATCCGGCGCCTCGGGCAAAACCTGCGCGAGGGCCGCGCCGTCCCCGTGATGGTGGTGGTCGGCGCCCTGGTGGTGCTGTGGTACGGCTTCGCGGTCTACCTGAACGCACCCTGGCAACTCGACCTGTATGCCAAGGCCAAGACCGACTGGACGATGTCCGACCTGGTCCGCGACACCCTGAACCAGGATCGACCGGTGCTGCCGGGCGCCCACCAGGTGTTCGTCGAGATCTGGGAGACCACGGTCGAGAAGCCGATCACCTCCAAGCGCAGCCTCGTCTACCACGGCTGGATCACGCTCTCGGCGACCCTGCTCGGCTTCGCGATCGGCACCGGTCTGGGCGTGGTGCTGGCGGTACTGATCCTGCACAACCGGGCCGTCGACCGCTCGCTGATGCCCTGGGTCGTCGCCAGCCAGACCATCCCGATCCTGGCGATCGCGCCGATGATCATCGTGGTGCTGAATGCCATCGGCTTGTCCGGCCTGCTGCCGAAGGCACTGATCTCGGCCTATCTCAGCTTCTTCCCGGTGGTGGTCGGCATGGTCAAGGGGCTGCGCAGCCCCGAGGTCCAGCTGCTCGACCTGATGCACACCTACCATGCCAGCGGCTGGCAGACCTTCTGGAAGCTGCGTTGGCCGAGTGCGGTGCCCTATCTCTTCACCTCGATGAAGGTGGCGGTGGCGATCAGCCTGGTCGGCGCCATCGTCGGCGAACTGCCGACCGGCGCGGTCGCCGGCCTGGGCGCCCGGCTGCTGGCCGGGTCCTACTACGGCCAGACCATTCAGATCTGGTCGGCGCTGTTCGCCGCCGCGGCCCTGGCAGCGGTGCTGGTCATCCTGGTCGGGATCGCCAACCGGCTGGTGCTGAAGCGGATGGGAATGGCGCCATGAGAATGGGCGCGATGCCGATGACCCGGGTCCAGACGACCCTGGCCGTGGTTCTGGGCGTCGGCGGGTTGGCCGGGCTGGCGTTGCCGGCCTCGGCGACCGGCGCCGCCGTGTTCGACGTGCCGGAGCTGGCGGTGTTCGCGGTCCTGGCGCTCGCCTCGCTGGCACGATTTCGGGTCGCGGTGCCGTATTGGATCGACGGCGTGGTCTCGGCGCTCGGCGCCATGGCGCTGCTGACCGCGCTGCCGGAGGTGGACCGGGCCGGGCCCGGCTACTGGCTGCTGCTGCTGGCGGCCTGGGCGGCGGCCTGGCTGTTCGTGGAGCGGCTGATCGCGGCCGAGCCGGGTAACCAGCCGGGTAGCCAGCCGGGCAACCGGCGTGGGCTGCTGCGCCTGCTGGTGCCGCTGTATTTCGGGATCTGGATCCTGGTCCTGTGGGAGGCGCTGGTCCGGGGCGCTGGCGTGCCTTTCGTGCTGCTGCCGCCACCGTCGGCGATCGGTGCCCGGCTGCTGATCTCCGGGTCCATCCTGTGGGCCGACTTCCGGCAGACCTTCCTGCAGGCCGTGCTGATCGGCTACGCGCTCGGCTGCGGCTCGGCCTTCCTGGTCGCCATCGCCATCGACCGCAGCCCGTTCCTGCAGCGCGGCCTGTTGCCGCTCGGCAACTTCGTCTCGGCCCTGCCGGTGATCGGCATCGCCCCGATCCTGGTGATGTGGTTCGGCTTCGACTGGCCGTCCAAGGCGGCGGTCGTGGTGGTGATGACGTTCTTCCCGATGCTGGTGAACACGGTCGCCGGGCTGGCGGCCAGCGGGGCGATGGAGCGCGACCTGATGCGCACCTACGCCGCCGGCTACTGGCCGACCCTGGTCAAGCTCCGGCTGCCGATGGCCGCCCCCTTCATCTTCAACGCCCTGAAGATCAACTCCACCCTGGCGCTGATCGGCGCCATCGTGGCCGAATTCTTCGGGACCCCGATGGTGGGCATGGGGTTCCGGATCTCCACCGAGGTCGGGCGCATGAACATCGACATGGTCTGGGCCGAGATCGCGGTCGCCGCGGTCGCCGGCTCGGCGTTCTACGGCATCGTCACCCTGGTCGAGCGGGCGACGACGTTCTGGCATCCCTCTGTTCGCAGCGGATAGGCCGCGGTGGATGGCGGGTCGACAAGAAGGAGAGACAGGGAAATGAAAAGGCTTCTGACGACGGTCCTGGCGGGGGCGGCATTGCTCGGGGTCGGCCAGGCCCAGGTCGGGCAGGCCCAGGCCGCCGACAAGGTCACCTTGCAGCTCAAATGGGTGACCCAGGCTCAGTTCGCCGGCTACTACGTGGCCAAGGACAAGGGCTTCTACACGGACGAGAATCTCGACGTCGAGATCAAGCCGGGCGGCCCGGACATAGCGCCGGCCCAGGTGCTGGCCGGTGGCGGCGCCGACGTGATCCTGGACTGGATGCCGTCCGCGCTCGCCACCCGCGAGAAGGGTGTTGCGGTGGTCAACATCGCGCAGCCCTTCAAGTCGTCCGGCATGATGCTGACCTGCCGGAAGGAGACCGGCATCACGTCGCCCGAGGACTTCCCGGGCAAGACGCTCGGCGTCTGGTTCTTCGGCAACGAGTACCCGTTCCTGTCGTGGATGGCCCATCTCGACATCCCGACCGACGGCAGCGCCAAGGGCGTGAAGGTCCTCAAGCAGGGCTTCAACGTCGACCCGCTGCTGCAGAAGCAGGCCGACTGCATCTCGACCATGACCTACAACGAGTACTGGCAGGTCATCGACGCCGGCATCCCCGCCGACGACCTGGTGGTCTTCAAGTACCAGGACCAGGGCGTCGCCACCCTCGAGGACGGCATCTACGCGCTGGAGGACAAGCTCGCGGATCCGGCCTTCGCCGACCGGATGGTGCGGTTCGTGCGCGCCTCGATGAAGGGCTGGAAATGGGCCGAGGCCAACCCGGACGCGGCGGCGATGATCGTGCTCGAGAATGACGCCACCGGTGCCCAGACCGAGAAGCACCAGAAGCGCATGATGGGCGAGATCGCCAAGCTGACCGCCGGCTCCAACGGCGCGCTCGACCCGGCCGACTACGAGCGCACGGTCAAGACCCTGCTGGAGGGCGGCTCCGACCCGGTGATCACCAAGCAGCCGGAAGGCGCCTGGACCCACGCGATCACCGACAAGGCGTTGAACTAGATCCGGTCGAAGCGACCGCGATCCGGCGAGGGGGCGGGCGACCGCCCCCTTCGTCGTTTCCGGCCGGCCGCCCGCCGCGCGGGCTGTTTCCGTGCTGGCGACGCGCTATCCTCCCGACCATGCGCCTGCTGGTCCTGTTCCTCCTGCCACTGCTGCTGTCCGGCTGCTACCTGTCGCGCTCGGCCGACCGGCCCGAGGAGCTGGCCCGGACCTGGCGGGGCGCCACCGTCGCCGTGCCGTTCTCGGCGATCGATCCCGCCCTTGCCGACGTCACCGGCCGCATGGCCGACGTCGAGGGTCGATTGGGCGAGGCCGGACCGGACCGGCGGCTGCCGCTTGTGCTGTTCCTGCACGGCTGCAACGGCCTGCACCCGGGCACCGGATCGACATGGCGTTCCTGCGGGCGCAGGGCTACGCGGTGGTGGCGCCCGACAGCTTCGCGCGCGACTACAAGCCCACCAGTTGCGACCGTCGTACCAAGAGTGGCGGTTTTCACCCGGGCGTGATCGGATTCCGGCTGGCCGAGACCGAGTACGCGCTCGAACGGTTGCGCGCGTTTCCCTGGGTCGACCCCGACAGGATCGTGCTGATGGGCCAGAGCGAGGGGGGTATCACCACTGCCAACTATCCGGGCAAGGGCCTGGCCGGCCGGGTCATCCTGGGCTGGACCTGTCAGATCCCGTGGCCGCCGCTGTGGGGACTGCGCGGCGACCGGTCGACGCCGGTGCTGTCGGTGGTCAGCCGTGACGACCCGTGGTTCCTGCCCTGGTATGTCGCCGGCGATTGCGGGACCGACATGGACGGCTTCGGTGACGCCCGCTCGGTGATCCTCGATAGCTCGACCCACCACGTCATGCGGCTGCCGGCGGCGCAGTAGGCGGTGGCTGAGTTTCTGCGGCGGGTGGCGCCTGCTTCAGCGGCATCCACGCGCCCATCGCCGCCATCATGAGGTTCTCGGTCGGGGACCGGAAGCCGAGTGTGGCTGGCTACCCTGCCGATGCCGATGCCGATGTGCGGGGGAGACCCGCGAAGCCGGCCGGCGGTCAGCCGGCGAAGGCGTAGGCGCCGCCCTGTTCGAGCGCGCGGGCATAGGCCGGCCGGGCATGCGCGCGCTGCAGGAAACCCCAGAGGTTCGGGCGGGAGGCATCCAGGCCGGCGCGCTTGACCGCGGCCTCCAGCGGGAAGCTCAGCATCACGTCGGCGGCGCCGAACGCGTCGCCCATGAACCACGGTGCGCTTCCGAGCTGGGCCTCCATGTAGTCGAGATGGGTGGCGATCTGGCGTTCGACGAAACCGCGGGCCGGCCGGCCCAGCCAGCCGAGCCGGTCCAGGATCAGCTTCATCAACAGCGGCGGCATCGCCGAGCCCTCGGCGTAGTGCAGCCAGTATCGGTAGCGCCAGTGCAGGTCGGAGTCCGGATCGGCGGCCGGCGCCAGTTCCGGGCCGTAGCGGGTGACCAGGTAGTCGACGATGACCCCGGTCTCGGCCAGCACCCGGCCGCCGTCCTCGATCACCGGCGACTTTCCGAGCGGGTGCACGCCCCGCAACCCCGCCGGCGCCAGCATGGTCTTGGGATCGCGCCGATAGCGGACGACCTCGTAGGGCTGCCCGAGCTCTTCAAGGAGCCACAGCACGCGCTGCGAGCGGGAGTCGTTCAGATGATGGACGCGGATCATGGCTGGTCTTTCGTTCTGTCCTGTCCAACGAGATACGGTCGGACGCGGGACCCGGATGCCGCGCCCGGTATCCCCGGACCGCCGACCGGTCACTGGTTGCCGGGATCGGCGCCGCTTGGACCGGCGGTCTCGTCGCCCGCGACGATCGCCGCCAGGGAGACGATCATCGGGTCGATCAGCGCGCGGTCCCGGTCGGCCGGATGGACCAGCCATACCGGCAGGACGAATTCCGCCGCGCCGGCCACCCGGCGCAGGCGTCCGGCGGCGATCAGCGGACGGACGGTGCGCAGCGGGAAGTAGCCGGAGCCGCCGCCGCCCAGAATGTGCCGAAGGCCGAGCCAGCCGACGTTGACCGACAACGACGCGGCCGGCAGGTCGGGATAGCTGGCGCTGTGTTGGGCGTAGAATTCCGGGCCCCAGTCCACATAGACATAGCCGGCGCCCGGATCCGCGGTCCCCGTCGATTCCACCAGCACCAGCCGCTCGTCCGTCAGCGGTACCAGATCCAGATTCGGACGGCGCTGCGGCGTGTACATCACGGCTATATCGATGCGGCCGTCGATCAGGCCCTGCATCAGGTCCGGCTCGAAGCCGATCTCGGCCCGGACCGAGACGTCGGGCATGGCATGCCGGAGGGTGGCGAGCCAGTCGAGCAGCAGTCCGTCCCACAACCCGATTCGGGCGCCGAGCACCACGCTGGCCCGGGCGCCACGCGGCAAGCCGACGTCGTGGCGCGCCTGCTCGACCGTCCGGACCAGCATGGCGGCATGCCGCTGGAACCGCCGGCCGGCATCGGTCAGGGTCGCACCGGCCTTGTTGCGGATGAACAGCGGGCAGCCGAGCAGTTCCTCCAGCGTGCGGATGCGGGTGCTGACGGTCGATTGCGTGACGTGCAGGCGCTCGGCGGCGCCGACGAAGCTGCCGGCGGTGGCGACGGACAGGAAGGTGCGGGCGAGTTCGGTGTCCATGGTTGCCGGATTTTATATCGAGAACACCGATATGAACTATAGATAAGTTTCGCTTATCGCGTTTGTTTCAACGCGCCATACTCGTCGTTTCCAGGGCAGCAGTGCCGGGCGTCCGGCAACAGTGCGGCGAGGCAGTGATGCGCATCGACGTTCAACCATCGGAAGTCATGAGGCAGTCGTTCTGGCTCGGTGCCGTGCTGGACGGGCGCGAGCCGCGCATGCGCAACCTGGCCGACTGTATCGCCCTGATCCGGCCGCGCATCGTGCACGGGGCCCGGGGCTATGACGACCGGTGCCTGATCTGGGCGCTGACGGCGATCGCCGTCCACCTGGCGATCGAGGCGGACGAAGCCGAACTGGCCGCCACCATGTTCCGATCCAACGCGCGGCTGCTCGAACTCGCCGACGACGCCCCGCCGACGACGCCCCCGACCGGGTCGCGCCGGTTCCTTTAGGCCGGAGGACACTTCCATGAGTTATGCATCACCGCCCTGCTTCGCCCACGAACTGGCGTCGTCCGCCGACGGGATGGTCGCGGTCGACCCGGTCGCCGCGACCGATGTCGCGCGCTGGCGGAAGGCCGAACGGGCCCGCCTGGTCGCCGCCCGACTGCGGATCTCCTCCGCCGAGCGCAGGCAGGTCGCGACCGGGGTCGCCGATGCGCTCGGCCAGTTCGCCGACCAACTCGGCGTTCAGGTCATCAGCGTCTACTGGCCGTTCCGCGGCGAACTCGACTTGGTTCCGTGGATGCGGGCCCTCGCCGCCAGCGGCCGGCGGGTGGCGTTGCCGGTCGTCGAGCAGCGCGGACATCCCCTGGTGTTTCGCGAATGGTGGCCGGGCTGCCGGCTGGAGCGCGGGATCTGGAACATCCCGGTGCCGGCGGAAGGCCCGCCCCTGGTCCCCGAGATGGTGGTCGCGCCGGTGATCGGGTTCGACCACGACTGCTACCGCCTGGGCTACGGCGGCGGCTATTTCGACCGGACCCTGGCGGCCCTGTCGCCGCGGCCGACCGCGATCGGCGTCGGTCATCCGGACGCCGGCATCGCGACCATCTATCCGCAACCGCACGACATCCCGATGGATGCCGTGATCACCGGGGACGGCGAAGTGATGCGCCGCGGACGCGGATGACGAACCCGGTCCGGATCAAGCGCGTCTACGAGCCATGCCGGGCCGAAAACGGCAGCCGGGTGCTGGTCGACCGGGTCTGGCCGCGCGGCATCAGCAAGGGCAACCTCCGCCTGCAGCACTGGGCCAAGGAGGTGGCGCCCAGCGACGAGTTGCGGCGCTGGTTCGGCCACGACCCGGAGCGCTGGGCGGAGTTCAAGCGCCGCTATGTCGACGAACTGGCCGCCAGGCCCGAACCGGTGGCGGCGCTGCGGGAGTGGCTGGCGTTCGGTCCGCTGACATTGCTGTATGCGGCCCGCGACGCGGACCATAACAATGCCGTCGCCCTGAAGGCGTATCTGGAGGCCGCCTGCGCGGGAGCGACCGGCACGGGAGCGACGGATGGATAGCGAACGCCTGGCCGAAATGCTGCTCCGCGACCTGCCCGACGCCCTGATCGTGTCGGACGCCGAAGGCAAGATCGAGTTCTGGAATGCCGGGGCCGAGCGGGTGTTCGGCTTCACCGCCGACGAGGCGTTGGGTCGCAGCCTGGACATCATCATCCCGGAGCGGCTGCGGGAACGGCACTGGTCCGGCTATGCCGAAACCATGAAATCGGGCCACAGCCGCTATGGCGCCGGCGACCTGCTGGCGGTGCCGGCCTTGCACAAGGACGGCCGGCTGATCTCCATCCAGTTCTCGATCATGATCCTGCGCGACGACGGCGGCCGGCCGACCGGGACCGCCGCTGTCCTGCGCGACGTCACCCGCGAGTTCGATGCCCGCCGGAAACTGGAACGGGAACTGGCCGAGCTGCGCCGGGCCGCCGCCGACCGCGAGGCGGACGATACCGGCGCCAGCCTCGGTTGCCCGGGGCACTGGCGCCGGCAGTTCGGTACCGTCGGGGACGGAGCCCGGATCGGCCCGGTCTGGTTGCCGAAGGCCGAGTGAGCGGCCCGCGTCAGATCACCGCCAGTTGCAGATCGCCGACGCCGGCGACGTGGCCGTGCAGCTTGTCGCCGCGCTTGACCGGGCCGACCCCGGACGGGGTGCCCGACATGATCAGGTCGCCGGCCTTCAACTCGAACAGCTCGGACAGGATGGCGATCATCTCCGGCACCTTCCAGATCAGCTGGTTCAGGTCGCCTTCCTGCCTGGTCTCGCCGTTGATCTTCAGCCAGACCGCGCCCTCGCCCGGGTGGCCGATCTCGCTGGCCGGCACCAGGGCCGTGCAGGGCGCCGACTGCTCGAACGCCTTGCCGACCTCCCACGGGCGGCCGAGGTCCTTGGCCTGGCCCTGCAGGTCGCGGCGGGTCATGTCGAGGCCGACGGCGTAGCCGTAGACGTGGTCCAGCGCGCTCTCGACCGGGATGTTGGTGCCGCCGCTCTTCAGCGCCACCACCATCTCGATCTCGTGGTGCACGTCGCTGCTCTTCGACGGGTACGGGAAGTCGGCGCCGACCAGCAGGTTGTCCGGGTTCTTCTGGAAGAAGAACGGCGGCTCCTTGTTCGGGTCGTGGCCCATCTCGATGGCGTGGGCGGCGTAGTTGCGCCCGACGCAGTAGATCCGGTGCACCGGGAACAGGTCGGCGGAGCCGCGCACCGGCAGGGTGGCGATGGCTGGCGGGGTGATCGCGTAGGACGGCATCTCGGTCTCGCTTGCAGTCGGTTGATCTCGGGTCGGTCGGTCTCGGGAAAGCCTCAGTGGCGTGTCGCCGCGTAATACTCGACCCGGCGTTCCAGGTGGCCGAGCGCTTCGGCGATCACGAAGGCGAAGAAGAAAAGTACCAGGATCAGGGCCCAGAAGTGCTCCATGAGGAAGTTCGAGGAATAGATCTCGAACAGCCGGCCGAAACCGACGATCGAGACCAGAAGCTGGCCGATCACCACCCCCTTGACCGCCCGGATGAAACCGAGCCGGATCCCCGTCAGGATCTCCGGCAGGGCCGCCCAGAGGTAGATCTTGGCAAAGGCCTGCGCTTCGCTGGCGCCATAGCACCGCGCCATCTCGACCAGCGACGGCGTCATGTTGCGGATTCCGGCGCGGGTGTCGAGCACGATGATCCAAACCGCGAACAGGACCACGGTCAGGACGATCGTAGTCTCGCCGAACCCGAAGATCACCATGATGACCGGGACCAGCGCGGTCAGCGGGGCGCTGAGAAACAGGTTCACCCACGGCAGCAGGATGCGGTCGGCCAGGACGGAGCGCCCCATCAGCACGCCGAGCGGCACGCCACAGGCGACCGCGATCAGGTTGCCGAGCAGGAAGGTCCTGCCGGTGATCCACAGCGCGTCGAGGAAGCTGGGAGTCGGCACGATCTCCGCCATTCGGACCAGGACGTTCGACAGCGGCGGGACCATCATGGTCAGGTCGAACTGGCCGACGATCTCCCAGACCACGGCCCAGATGAGCAGCGACGCCATCATCGGCACCCGGTAGCCGTACAGGATCATGGGCAGCCTCCGGTGGTCGGCTGGGTGCTGCGGACGCGGTCGATACGCATCGCGCTCACTCCAGATAAGTCTTCAGGCCGCGCCAGATCGTGTCGACCGTGTCCAGGTAGACCGGGTGCCGGCGGATCGCGTCGGGGTCGCCGCCGCGCGCGATGTCGGGTTCGATCACCTCGGCGATCCGTCCCGGCCGGGGCGACAGCAGGATGATCCGGTCGGACACGTAGACCGCCTCCTCGATCGAGTGGGTCACGAACACGAAGGTCTTCCGCTCGCTGGCGACCAGGTGCAGCAGGTCCTCCTGGAACTTGCGCCGGGTCTGCTCGTCGACTGCCGAGAACGGCTCGTCCATCAGCAGTACCTGGGCGTCGACGGCGAGCGCCCGGGCGAGCCCGACCCTCTGGCGCATGCCGCCGGACAGCTCATGCGGGTAGGCCCCTTCGAAGCCGGCGAGGCCGACGGAGCCGATCTGCCGCCGCGCGATGTCCTCGCGCTCGGGCCGCGGCATCCCGCGCAGTTCGAGCCCGAACGCGACGTTCCGCAGTACCGTCGCCCAAGGCATCAGGGCGAAGTCCTGGAACACGAAGGCACGCTCCGGCCCGGGCCCGGTGACCGGACGCCCGCCCACCCGCACCTCGCCCGCCGTCGCCGGAATCAGTCCGGCGATGATCTTCAGCAACGTGGTCTTGCCGCAGCCGGACGGGCCGAGCAGGGTGGTCAGCTGCCCTTCCGGAATGTCGAGGTTTATGTCGTCGAGCGCGTGGACGATGCCTCCGTAGGTCTTGGAGATCCCGCGGATCTCTACGATCGGTCGGGCCGGCACCGATCCGGTGGCATTGCGCATCGTGGCCTGCTTCATCCGCCGCGCCTCTCGGGCCGGAACACCGTGACCTCGATACGCTCCAGGATCTCGATGAAGAGCACGGAGAACACGATGACCGACAGGATCGCCGAGTACATTTTCGCGTAGTCGGCGATCGACTGGTTGTAGGTGATGATGTCGCCGATCCCGGTCGGCGTGATCAGCAGTTCCGCCAGGATGGCGCCGATGAATCCGGCCGCCGCGCCCAGCCGCAGCCCGGCGAAGATCACCGGGCTGGCGGACGGCAGGATGACCCGCAGGATCAGCTGCCGGCGCGACGCCTGGAACATCCGGCCCATCTCGACCAGCGATGCCGGGGTGTGGCGTACGGCATTGTAGGAGTTCAGCACGATCACCGGCATCGCCATGATGCAGACGACCAGCACCTTCGAGGTCAGCCCGATGCCGTAGACCAGGGTCAGCATCGGGACCAGGGCCGCCAGTGGCGCCGACTGCAGAACGATGAAGACCGGGGCGCCCAGCCATTCGGTGAGCCGGTTGAGCCCCATGGCGACTCCGGCGGCTATTCCGGCCAGCGCCGAGATCACGAGGCCGATGGCCAGCGGCTGCAGGGTGATCCAGAAGGCTCGCACCAGCTCGCCGCTGGCCAGCATCTCCCAGGACGCCGCCATGGTTGCGGAGAACGGCGGGAAGGATGGGCTGATCGGATACCAGCCCCCCCATTCCCAGGCGCCGCAGACCGCGACCACGGACAACAGCCGGAGAACCAGCGGGTGTTGCCAGGGGGTGTCCGTCCGGTCCGTCCGGGCGTCCGCGGAAGCCGAGACGGGCACGGTTTCGCTGGTGTTGGTCGCCATCGCCGGGCGGCTCAGGAGCCGAGCTTCTTGCGCGCCGCCTGCAACGGCGCCAGGTCCCAGTAGTCCTCGACCTTCAGGCTCTCCGCCGGTCCCTGCATCTGACCGGCGTTGGCGTAGAAGTCGAAATCCGTCCTGGCGATCGCCTCGTTGCCGCCGGCCGGGTTGTAGAGTCCGGCCTGGGTGCCCTCGGTGTAGAATTTCGTGACCTCGGACACGATCTCCTTCGGCAGATCGGCCAGCAGTCCGCGCTTGGCGCGCTCGCGCTCGACGATCGCCGGGTCGTTGTTCATCTCGCGCCAGAGCCTGAGCAGCTCCTCGACGACGATATCGACCTTGTCGCGGTTGGCCTGGATCCAGTCAGCGTTGGCGAACACCAGTTCGTCGCTGGCCGGGGTGTCGAGGCCGGGCAGCACGTGGAATCGGTCGCCGGCCTTGGCCATCAGGAGATTCTTGTTGGCGAGGTCGACGATGCTGGCGTTGATCTGGCCGTTCATCATGCCGATGATCCGGTTCTCGGAGCCGGGCACGTAGCTGCGCTGTCCGAAGCTGATGCCCTCGCGCTTTGCGATGATCGAGCCGATCGCCTCGGTGCCGGTGCCACGCGCATGGAAGGTAAAGGGCTGGCCATCCAGGTCCTTCCAGGACCCGTACTTCTTGTCGGCGACCGGGAAGAACACCAGGGCCGACATCTGGAACAGGTTGCGCAATGGCACCCGCGCCTTCTGGATCACCGAATAGGGGGTGCCGACGCCGAGATCGGCCTGGCCGTTGACGGTGGCCTGGATCGCCAGTTCCTCCTTGGCGAACGACGTCAGCTGGTATTCGACGCCGCGTTCCTTGGCGCGTTCCATGGCGATGACGAAGGCGAGGGTTTCGACCGAGACGACATCGCCGAGCGCGACCCGCACCGCGTCGGCGCGGGCCGGCATGGCAGTGGAGACGACGGCAGTGGAGACGACGGCAGCGGCAACCACCGCAGCCAGAATTCCGCAGCCTGTTCTGATGAACATGGTTTCCTCCCGGAAATCGGGGCTCTGACGGCCCTTGGGCGGCATCGCGCAATCCGTGTGGGGGCCTGGCGGTGCCATTCCGCGAGCGTCGCCGAGCGCGAGCCGATGAGTCAACCAATATCGAATTGGTCAGAAAAAATAGCCTGATTGGGCAGGCCGGCTTGACGCCCGATCGGCCGCCGTGGCCTATTCTCGCGCCAGAGCGGCCGAGCCTGGAACCGATCGGGGAGCAGCGATGGACGGGAACCCGCGGGGGAGCGACGATCCCGGCGCCGGCCAGGGCGCCCTCACCCAGCTGCGCGCGTGGCTGGCGCAGCGCAATCTTCCCTCGAACGCCCGGCTGCCGGCGGAGCGCGAGCTGTGCGAGCTGCTCGGTGTCTCCCGAGGCGAGTTGCGCAAGGCGCTGGCGGTGCTGGAGGGCGAGGGCGAGCTGTGGCGGCATGTCGGCAAGGGCACCTTCCGCGGTGTCCGGCCGACCGAGGAAATCTCGTCGATCGCCGCCATGGCCAATTTGACCAATCCGGCAGAGGTGATGCGCACCCGCGCGCTGCTGGAGCCGCAGATCGCCGGCGAGGCGGCCGTCAACGCCACGGCGGCGGACATCGCGGCCCTGGAATTCTGTCTCGAGCGCAGCGTGCAGACCCGCTCGTGGCGCCAGTACGAGACCTGGGACAACCGATTGCACCGCACGATCGCGGTGGCGGCGCAGAATTCGTTGCTGCTGGCATTGTTCGACACCCTGAACGCGGTACGCCGCACCGTGGTGTGGGGCCGGCTGCGGATCGACCCGGCGGGACCGCCGGCGGATCATCACAGTTTTGCCGAGCACCAGACGATTGTCGCGGCGATTCGCGACCGCGACCGCGAGGCCGCGGCCGCGGCCCTGCGCCGGCATCTGGCGGCGGTCGAAGCGAACCTGATGCGGGTCAGGGACGCCGCGGAATAGCCGGCCGGCGGTCCGCTACCCGGCGAGCCCGCGCTCGTACAGCATGCCGAACGCCGGTTGCTGGTCGTCGACCCCGGCGAGGCGCAGGCAGTGCCAGGCCATCGCCAGGTTGCTGGACAGCAGCGGCTTGCCGGTCGCGGCCTCGACCTCGGCGACCACCGGGGCGACCTCCAGGCTGGTGCAGGACACGAACACCCCGTCGACGCCGGGCGTGCGGCCGGCGGCGATCGCCGCGTCGCGGATCGAGGCGGTCGAGATCCGGGCCGCCTCGCGGTCGTCGGTGCGCATGAAGGTGCCCATCGCCGCCACCCCGACGCCGCGCGCCTCGAAGGCCTTCCGCAGGTTGTCGTTGATGTCGGGGCTGTACGGCGTCAGCACGGCGATCCGGCGCAGGCCGAGCGTCCGGAACGCGGCGAAGGCGGCGGTGACCGGGTTGGTGTATTTCGCCTCGGGCCGGACCTTGCGCAGTTCCCCGGACACCCCTTCCTCGCCGATCACCATCGACGCCGAGGTGCAGCCGAACGCGACGACATCGAGCGGCACCCCCGGCAGGATCAGGTCGGCGGTCGGCGCCAGATGCGCCTTCATGGCCCACAGGTTCTCGGGCGTGACCTCGTTGGCCATCGGGATGCGGGCCTCGAAGAACGCCACGCCGGGCTGGCGGATGATGGCGCGGAACTCGTGCTCGACGGTCTGGTCGCTGGCCAGGACCACCAAGCCGATGGCGGCCCGGCTGTAGATCCCCGGCGACAGGGTCGAGGGCAGCACGCCGAGGTCGATGCAGCCGGTGTCGGTGGGGGCGGCTGCGGCGCCGTCGGCGGTGCTCATGGCGGGCCTCCCGGGTGGATGGTGGTGGGAAGTTTACCCGGGGTGCCTGGGGCGGGCCACTGCTTTGGATGGGAAGCGGAAGCTCGGTCTCGCCATCCGAACGACGCCCGTGGACGAGTGATGTTGTCCGAGCCCCATTCAAGAGACCAATGACTCAGCACCGCGTTGCCTCAGGTCAGGATGAAGTCTCCCGCGCTGAGGCTTGTCGGTGCGACGCCCATCAGGGTGACGGTGTTGCCGGCTCCGAGGTCGAGGATTGCGTCGCCGCCGCTGGCGCCCCCGCTGATCCGGGCGAGCAGGTCGGCGGTGCTGACGATGCCGGTGTCGTTGAGGCCCGCTGCCACAACGATGACGTCCTCGCCGATCGAAAAGTCTCCGATCGTGTCCATGCCGTCGCCCGAGCCGAAGCTGTAGCGGTCGGCTCCGATCCCACCGACCAGCAGGTCGGCTCCGATCCCACCGACCAGCAGGTCGTCTCCGGCCCCGCCGGACAGCGTGTCCGCACCGTCGCCGCCATACAGCGCGTCGGAACCGAGATTGCCCAACAGCCCGTCATCGCCGAGATTGCCGTACAGCACATCCGCGCCCTGGCCACCGAGCGCGCGGTCCGCTCCCTGACCGCCATACAGGGTGTCGGTGCCGAGGTTGCCGTACAGGATGTCACCGGTCTGGTTGCCGTAGAGGATGTCCGCGTCCTGGCCGCCATACAGGGTGTCGGTGCCGAGGTTGCCGTACAGGACGTCACCGGTCTGGTTGCCGTAGAGGATGTCGGCATCCTGGCCGCCGTATAGGGTGTCGCTGTCGGCGTTGCCCCAGAGCGTGTCGTTGCCCTGGTTGCCGTAGGCGAGGTCGTCGCCGCCGGCGCCATAGACTGCGTCGTCGCCGGCCATGGCGGAGATGGTGTCCGCACCGTCGCCGCCGCGGAGGGTCTCGCTGCCGGCGCCGCCGACCAGGCGTTGTGAAGCAGAGGCGCCACCGCCGCCGCTGCTGTCGCTGACAATGACATCGGTCAGCGTGACGTCGTTGCCGTCGCCACCTTTGTAGCTGATCCAGTAGGTCCTGAAGCCCGAGGTCAGCGTCGCGCCCTCGGCGAGACCGGAGAAGGTGCCGGTGACGGCGTCGGCCCCGTCATTGCTGATCAGCACATAGCTGTCGCCGGCCACCGAGGTGTAGCCGAAAGCGGTGGTCAGCGTAGCGCCGTTGATCGTTACCGTTCCGGTCACCACGATCTGGTCGTACTGGGTACCGGCTGTGGTGCCGTCGATCTCCATATTGGCGGTCGACCCCGAAGCCAGGGTCAGGTTGCCGGTCGAGATCGTGCCGGGGCTGTTGCCGGGCGCGATGGTGCCGCCCGACAGGATGGTGACCGGCGTGCTGTAGGTGCCGGTCCCTTTGAGGGTGACGCCGGAGGCGACGCTGAAGGTCCCGCTGCCGGTCAGCGTGCCGGAGAACGTGTTGGCACTGGCGTTGGATATGCTGATGGACCCGGCGCCGACCGTCACGGTGCCGGAGCCGGTGAGTGCGCCGATGGTCTCGGTGCTGCCGTTCAGATCCAGGGTGGCCCCGGCGGCGACATTGACGGTGCCATCGTCGTCGAGAGCGTTGCCGCCGGAGAGCTGCACGGTGCCGGCCGAGATGGTGGTGTTGCCGGTATAGGTGTTGCTGCCGGAGAGCGTCAGCGTGCCGCTGCCGGTCTTGGTCAGGCTGCCGGTGCCGGAGACGACGCCGGAGAAGGTCGTGTTGGATCCTTGATTGACGGTTAGGGCTCCGGCCCCGAGCGTCACGGAGCCGGCGCCGGACAGGGTGCCGATGGTCTCGGTGCTGCCGTTCAGGTCGAGCGTCGCGCCGGCGGACACCGATACGCTGCCGCTATTCGACAGCGCGCTGCCGCCGGACAGTTGCAGGGTGCCGCCGCTCACCGTGGTCCCGCCGGTAAAGGTGTTGTTGGCGGTCAGGATGGTGGTGCCGCCGATCTGGTTCACCGCCGCCGAGCCGGTGATGCGGATGGCCGAGCCGCTGCTGGTGCCGTCGCTGCTGAGGACGTAGTCGGTATCGGTGTGATTGAAGTTGACGGTGCCGGTGCCGGAGCCGCCGTAGATCGACGCGGTGTTCAGGAAGCCTGCGGCTGCGGCTGCGTCGCCCGCGGCGCTCCCGATGTTCAGCGTGCCGGTGCTGGTGCCGCCAAGGGTGACATACAAAGTGCCACCAACGGAGACCGTGCCGCCGTTCGTAACGGTGAGGGTCCCGTTCCCCGCATTTCCGACAAGCAGATTTTCGCTGCCGGTATTCACGGTCGAGCCTGCGCCGTCGACGAGCAACGTCCCCGTGCTGCCAGAGACGTTACCGATATAGGATTGGCCGCCATTGGCCGTCAGCGTCCCGCCGCCGGTGACCTGCAGCGTTCCGCTGGTGCCGCTCGTGTTCCCCAAAACGAAATTGTCGACCGAGGGCGCTGCCCCGGTCAGCTGCGCCGTGCCACCGTTAAGGATGCGGGCAGAATCGAAACCGCCGGGCACGCCGGAATCCCAATTGCCGCCAATGTTCCAGTCGCCCGTCCCGCCGGTCCATTCGGTGAGCAGGATCGGCAGGCCAGCGAGGGCCGCGGCGTTCAGCGCGGGGCGCCGCACAGGGCAACCGGCGTCGAGGCTCCAGCTTCCGCCGAGGGCGGTGCCGCCGACCGGCCCGCTGGCGGCCGCCACCGGGCAGCCGGTCGCCCGTTCGAGTGCCGTCACGAAGGCCTGGCCGGCCTCTCCCGCGGCAACCGAGCAGGCATACAGCTCGATCGGCGCACCGGCGAGAGCACGTCCCAGTGCCGCCAGATCGTCTCGCCGCTCCGCCAGGGTGGCGGCCGTCACCGGCCGGTCGCCGAGGCAGAGCGCCCCCGGCCGACCATGGCAGATCACCACCAGACGCTTGCTGGGATCTGCCTGGGCCGCCGCCACGAGCTGCGCCAGCCCGTCCCGCTCCGCTGCGATCCGCACGGCGCGAGCCGGCACGGTCAGGGCGCCGAGTACCTCGTCCGCAATCGGCACCCGGGCGTCGAGGACGACCAGCGCAGGTTCCGCGTCCACCATGCCGGCCAATGCGCAGTGGCGAGGCGCGGCCCGTAAGCTCAGGTCCACCGCCTCCGTCACTCAGCCGGATCCTGATACACGGTCGCTGGCGGTCGACTGGATTATCCTACAGTCCCCAACCTTGGACGGAGTGCGCCGACGGTGCAGACAGGGGCACCTCCGAGAGCCTTAATTCTAGGGGGGAGCGATCCGGGGGATCAGCAGGAATAATTGGAATGCCAAAGATGACAATCGTGCGGAAGCCGTGGGCCTCGTCGTTCCGGTCGCCCGGCGCCGACTCCGGCGCGGTCATCGATCGAAAAGCGCCGATTTCGGCGAGAATCCTGGCGCTCGGTCTGCCCTGCCGCTTTCTCCGTTCGGACGGTACCCGGCTTACGCGACCATTTGCCGGATTCCTCTATTGGCCAATGCTCTCTAAAACTTCCATATTGGAATCTAAATTCGGGAAAGATGATGAGTGTGGCAACCAATTTGACCATACGACCTTCCACGCGGGATTTCCCCCGCAAGCTGCGCCTGGCGATGCGCGTCGCGGGTTGCGTCACGCAAAAGGACATGCGCGCACGTATCAAGCTGTTGAACCCCGAAACCCAATACGAACCAATGCGGGCCTATAAGTGGGCACAGGGCCGCTCGGCCCCCCGCGACCCGTCGATCTATGACGACATCGCCCGCCTCTTGGAACTGTCGATCTCCGGCGATGCCCTGCGGATCTGCAGCTATGAGGAGTATCGCAGGCATGTCGAGGCGCGGCACGGCCCTGGCATCCCGGAAGACTCCGAGACCGCCGGGACATCCCTGCCGCAATCCCAGCCGATGCCCGGATACATGGCGGGGTCGTATCTGACTTTGTCGCGCGCCTGGTCGGTCCATCGGGCCGAGGGCTGGCTGATCGCCGGTGCGATGACGTTTCATCCTGTCTCCGATGGTCCGTGGACGATGGACTATATCGAGCGGCTGCCGGGCGGAGAGTTGAAGATGAAAGGGCCGGTGCGCCGGTTAGGCCGATGCCTGCACACATTGCTGGTCAATCCCGAGCAGGAAATGTTGCTCTCGACGACCTACACCCTGCCGCCGGCGCCGGCACCGATCCTATCGGGCGTGATGAGCGGGATGTCGCTGCACGATCCGGAGATGCGGCCGACCGCGTGCCGGATCATCGGCCTCCGGGTGCCGACGGAGGCAGAGGGCCTGCCGGGGTGCACCGGCTACGTCGCGGCCGCAGACGGCGCGATCGCCGATTGTCTGACGGGCATCGGCCTCACACGCTCTCTCGCCGACAAGATGGCTCCGGGGATCCTGGCATTCACCAGCGAGCCGGGGAATGAGGGCCTGATCCAAGCACCGAGTTCCGGTGTGATTTCCTTGATCGGGCTCATGTTGACCGAGGTGGCTTGACGGTGCCTGCGCCAAATCCGAACGGTTCAGACACCTTGCGGAAAAATCAACCGAGCGACCGCTTCGGGTCGTCCCCGGCCACACCCGACCGAACTCCGCCCGTCAGCCTCCGCACTCCTACACCGTCATCCCGTCCAGCGGGATCGCCGTCTCGCGCCTCCCGATCAGGTCGGCCGTGATGCGGGCCGCGGCGTGCGACATGGTCCAGCCCATGTGGCCGTGGCCGCTGTTGATCCAGAGGTTGCCGTATTTCCGGCGGCCGAAGCGCGGCGTGCCCTCGGGGGTCATCGGCCTGAGGCCGGCCCAGCCCTCGGCGCGGTCGTAGTCGGCGCCGTCCGGGTACAGGTCGCGGATCACGCCGAGCATGAACTCGAAGTCCTGCGGCTTGTGGCTGGTGTCGTAGCCGGCGAACTCGGCGGTGGCGGTGACCCGCACCCGGTCGCCGAACCGCGAGATCGCGACCAGGTTGTCCTCGTCGACCGAGGCGAGGGTCGGCCCGGCCCGGTGGTTGCCGACCGGGATGGTCAGCGAGTAGCCCTTGATCGGGTAGACCGCCAGCGGGATGCCGAGCCGGCGGGCATGGATCGGGCTGTGGTTGCCGAGCGCCAGCACGTAGGCGTCGGCGGCCAGCGGCCCCATCGAGGTGGCGACGCCGGTGACCCGGTCGCCGTCGGTGTCGATGCGGACCACCTCGGTGCCGGTGCGAATCTCCGCCCCCATGCGCCGGCACGCCTCGGCGAGCGCCTTGGTGAACATGCCGCAGTCGCCGGTCTCGTCGGTCGGGCAGTAGATGCCGCCGGCGATCACGCCGCCGCCGGCGGCCAGCGACGGCTCCAGGCGGACCACCGCGTCGCGGTCCAGCACCTCGGTCAGCTGGCCGTCGTCGGACAGGATCTTCATATGCTCGACGCCGGCGGCCAGCCGCGCCTCGGAGCGGTAGAAGTACAGGATGCCGCGGGTGTTGCGGTCGTAGTCGATCTCGGCCTCGGCGAGGGTCTCGTGCAGCACGCGCTGGGAGTACAGGCAGAGCTGGTGCTTGCGCAGGGTGTTCAGCCGGGCCCGGGCGTGGGTGCACTGGGCCAGGAACTTCAGCGACCACGACCACAGCCGCGGATCGGCCGACGGCCGGAAGCGCAGGGCCTGGTCCTTCAGGAACAGCGATTTCAGCAGGATCATCGGGGCGCGCGGCGACGACCACACGAAGGAGTGGCCGGGCGCGATCATCCCGGCATTGCCCCAACTGGTCTCGTCGCCGACCGCGGCGTTGCGCTCGACCAGCACGACCTCGTGGCCGTCCTTCAGCAGTTGGTACGCCGTGGTGACCCCGACCACGCCGCCACCCAGAACCATGATCCGCATGCCCGCGTACCTCCTCCGGACCGGAAGCCTAGCGCCGGAGGGGCGGCGGATGAAAGCGGATCTGGCGATGTTGGATCGGATCGCCAGGCGATGCGGTCGGGGCGGCGACACCGGGCCGCGCCACCCCAGGCCCCCGTCGGCCCAGGAGTCGATCGGTCGATTCAGAGTATTCTGCCGCCTTCGAACGGCCCAATTGTCGGACTATTGGTTCGGGGTGAAAAAACGGTTGAAATATTAACGAGTCCAGTTTCAAGCATCGTCGACGATAAATTTTGAACAATATTTTGGCGACCTGAAGTATTGCGTGGCGTTCTACCCGGGTCCACCCCATCTGTCGGACGCGGATTGACGCTCTCGGCCCGAGGCGTTGCAACCCGAGACGTACCGGTCGAGGAGACCATCGATGAAGCTGCGCCCCTTGCAGGACCGTGTCCTGATCCGCCCGATCGAGCGCGACACGAAATCTCCCGGCGGCATCATCATCCCGGACACGGCCAAGGAAAAGCCGGTCGAGGGCGAAGTGCTGGCGGTCGGCCCCGGCTCGCGTGACGAGCAAGGCAAGCTGCATGAGCCCGACGTCCGGGCCGGCGACCGCGTGCTGTTCGGCAAGTGGTCCGGCAGCGAGGTCAAGATCGACGGTGAGGATCTCATGATCCTGAAGGAAGCCGACATCCTGGGCATCATCGACCAGGTCGCCAGCAAGAAGATCGCCGCTTAACGAACCGGGAGACCGACCATGAGTGCCAAGGAAGTCAGATTTAACGTCGATGCGCGCGACAGCATGCTGCGCGGCATCGATATTCTGGCCCACGCCGTCAGGGTGACGCTGGGCCCGAAGGGACGCAACGTGATCCTCGCGAAGGCCTACGGGGCGCCGCGCATCACCAAGGACGGCGTCACCGTCGCCAAGGAAATCGAGCTGTCCGACCGGTTCGAGAACATGGGCGCGCAGATGGTGAAGGAGGTCGCCAACCGTACCAGCGACCTCGCCGGCGACGGCACCACGACCGCGACGGTCCTGGCCCACGCGATCGTCCGCGAGGGCTCGAAGGCGGTCGCGGCCGGCATGAACCCGATGGATCTGAAGCGCGGCATCGACATGGCCGTCGCTGCCGTGGTCGCCGATCTCGAGCGGGTATCGCGGAAGGTCGAGACCAATGCCGAGATCGCCCAGGTCGGGACCATCTCCGCCAACGACGATCGCGAGATCGGCGAGATGATCGCCAAGGCCATGCAGAAGGTCGGCAACGAGGGCGTGATCACGATCGAGGAGTCCAAGTCGCTCGCCACCGAGCTCGACATCGTCGACGGCATGCAGTTCGACCGCGGCTACCTGTCGCCGTACTTCGTGACCAACGCCGAGAAGATGATCTGCGAGCTGGAGGATCCCTACATCCTGCTGCACGACAAGAAGCTTCCCGGCCTGCAGGCCATCCTGCCGCTGCTCGAGGCGGTGGTGCAGAGCGGCAAGCCGCTGCTCATCGTCGCCGAGGATGTCGACGGCGAGGCCCTGGCGACCCTGGTCGTCAACAAGCTGCGCGGCGGCCTCAAGGTGGCGGCCGTCAAGGCTCCGGGCTTCGGCGACCGCCGCAAGGCGATGCTCGAGGACATCGCGATCCTGACCGGTGGCCAGGTCATCAGCGACGATCTCGGCACCAAGTTCGAGAATGTCACCCTCGACATGCTGGGCACCGCCAAGAAGGTCCGGATCGAGAAGGACAACACCACGGTCATCGACGGCGGCGGCAAGAAGAAGGCCATCGAGGCCCGTTGCACGCAGATCCGTGCGCAGGTCGAGGAGACCACGTCCGACTACGACAAGGAGAAGCTGCAGGAGCGGTTGGCGAAGCTGGCCGGCGGCATTGCCATCATCCGCGTCGGCGGCGCCACCGAGGTGGAACTGAAGGAGCGCAAGGACCGCGTCGACGACGCGGTGCACGCGACCCGTGCCGCGGTCGAGGAAGGCGTCGTCGCCGGTGGCGGCGTGACCCTGCTGTACGCGAGCCAGAAGCTCGACGGGCTGAACCCCGAGAACAACGACCAGAAGGTCGGCATCGACATCATCCGGCGGGCGCTGCAGGCACCGGCCCGGCAGATCTTCGCGAATGCCGGCGCCGACGGCTCGATCATTGTCGGCAAGCTGCTGGAAAAGGGCGACGCCAGCCAGGGCTACGACGCCCAGTCCGGCACTTATGTCGACATGGCGAAGGCTGGGATCATCGACCCGGTCAAGGTCGTGCGCCTGGCGCTGCAGGGTGCGGCGTCGGTCGCCGGGCTGCTCATCACCACCGAGGCGATGGTCGCCGAGAAGGTCGAGAAGACCGACGCGATGGCCGGCGCCGGTATGGACTACTAACCCCGACCGGCACATCTCGCGACGGCGGTCGGCGGCAGCCCATGCGGGCAGTCGCCGACCGCGGCGCGATCTCCAGGCCGGCTTCCGCACGCAGGTCGGCTTCCGCACGATCGAAGGGATACCATGACCCTGAGGCTCGCCTCTTCCAACGATCACCTGGCGCTCGCCATCCGCGATCACGTCCTGCCCCTGGTGCGGTCGCTCGGGACGCTGGAAAACCAGTGGGGCGGACTCCGGCGCGTTACGCTGTCGATGGAACCGTGGTCGTTCAGCCATTGGACGCCGTTCAAGACGCTGACCTCCACGGAGGCTTCCTCACCCGGCTACCGACATGCCGTCGAGCAGCAGCGCGCCGGACCGACGCTGGAATACGGCCTCGACATCCGGCATGGCGGTGACCAGGTGCTCGGTCTCCTGTGGTCCGACGATGGTTCCTTCGATGTCAGCGTCTTCGAAAGAGGCGACTGGGAGGCGCAGGCCCTGGCACTCACGGGCGGTTCCGGGCGATCCCCGATCGAGCCGGCGAACTGATACGTCCGAATCGTTTGGCCGGCATGCGCGACCGAGAGGAGAACCACATGCAGATTCACATCGGCTGCAGCATGACCTTCGAGCTTCCCCAGCCGACCCCGATGATCGCGATGCTCAACGTGCATTTCTCGCGGGCCAGCGATCTCCTGCGGCCGGACCATCTGATCACCAGCCCGTCGGTACCGATCGAAGGCTATCGCGACAGCTTCGGGAACTGGTGCAACCGTTTCGTCGCCCCGGCCGGCCGCTTCACCCTCGGCACCGACACCCTGGTGAACGACCAGCGCGAGCCGGAACAGCCCGACCTCGAGGCCCTGCAGCATCAGGTCCAGCACCTGCCGGCCGACACCCTGACCTTCCTGCTCGGTAGCCGCTACTGCGACACCGACATGCTGTCCGACGAGGCCTGGCGGCTGTTCGGCCACACCCCGCTCGGCTGGGCGCGGGTGCAGGCGATCTGCGATTTCGTCCACAATCACATCGCCTTCGGCTACGAGCACTCGCGGGCCACGCGGACGGCGTCCGAGAGCTATGCCGAGCGCCGCGGCGTCTGCCGCGACTACGCCCATCTGGCGATCGCGTTCTGCCGCTGCCTGAACATTCCGGCACGCTACTGCACCGGCTATCTCAGCGACATCAACGTGCCGCCGCCGCACGGGGAACCGGATTTCGCGGCCTGGATGGAGGTCTATCTCGGCGGTGCCTGGCGAACCTTCGACCCACGCAACAACGCGCCGCGCTGGGGCCGGATCCTGATCGCCCAGGGTCGCGACGCCGCCGACGTGCCGCTGACCCACATGTTCGGCCCGGGCGTGCTGTCCGACTTCCGCGTCTGGACCGCCGAGCCGCGGCAATCGGGAGCGTGAGGAGCGGTGCGCCTCCGGATGCCGGCGGTAGCCGCATCCAGCGCGCCGTTCATCAGGGCAGGCCGTCGGGCGTCACGTGGCCACGCCCGGCATCCGGTCCGACCTTACCCTGCCTGCGCCGCCGGCGCCGCCACCCCGAGCTTTCCGGCCCAGTCGCCCAGGCCGTCGACGATCCCCGGATACAGCGCCACGCCGTCCGTGAGCGCCGCCCGCTTGCGGGCCAGCGCGCCGTCGCCGGGCAGGCGGACCTTGTCGACGCCCGGGCGCGGCGGGTTGCCGCGGCACGCCTGGGCCAGCCAGTCGGTCTGGCGGGCGTATTCCTCGACCCCGGCGAACGCGGTCGGGTCCCAGACCTGCACGAACACCCCGGCGCCCCAGCCTTCCGCCGGGTCGGCGCGGCCGTGGCCGGCTAGGCCCTGGGTCAGGGCCTCGACGATCAGCGCCAGGCCGTAGCCCTTGTGGCCGTGGTCGATGCCGCCGACCGGCAGGATGGTGCCCGGCGGGTCGGTGAACAGCACCGCCGGGTCGGTCGACGGGTTGCCGTCGGCGTCGATCACCCATTCATGATCGAGCCTGCGGCCCTCCTTGTGCAGCCGGCCGGTCAGGCCGTTGGTGGTGATCGAGGCCGAGATGTCGACCAGGATCGGGTCGCCGGAGGTCGGGATGCCGACCGCGACCGGGTTCGGCGTGTAGACCGCGCGGGTGCCGCCGAACGGCGCCACGCTGGCGACCGACGGGTCCGAGCAGGCGAGCTGGACCATCATGCCGTGGCGCGTCGCGCGCTCCAGGAACGCCGCCAGGCAGGCGATGTGGTGGGCGCGCCGGATCGACACCGTGCAGGTGCCATACAGCCGGGCGCGTTCGACCGCCAGGTCGACGGCGGCGGCGGTCAGCCACACTCCGGACAGCCGCCTGCCGTCCCAGCTCACCACCGGGCCGCGATCGGTCAGGGTCGCCGGCTGGCCGCTGGCGGTCATGCTGCCGTCGGCCAGCGCCGCCAGATAGGGCGGCACCAGCGCCAGGCCGTGGGTGGTGTGGCCCATCAGGTCGGCCTCGACCATCAGCGGCGCCACCACGGCGGCCTTGTCGGCGTCCAGCCCGGCGGCCGTGAACAGCGCCTCGGCATAGGCGATCAGGTCGGCGGCGGCGTAGTGGTCGGTCATGCGTCGGTCTCCGGCTGCGGTCGTGGCGGGCGACCTTAACCGGCCGTGGCGGCCTCGACTACCGGCTGCTAGACAGTCGTCCTACCAATTTCGGAGACCGGACGGATGAACGACCAGCCGCGGCTGCGCGACCTCGGGGTGACCATCGGCACGCTGCCGCCGGGGCCGGGCAACGCCATCACCGACGTTGCCGGCGTGGCGGTCGGCCATGTCACCCTGTCGGAAGGCGCGGTGCAGACCGGCGTCACCGCCGTGGTTGCGCATCCCGGCCATGCGTTCCGCGACAAGCTGCCGGCGGCGGTCCACGTGGTGAACGGCTTCGGCAAGAGCATCGGGTTGATGCAACTGGTCGAGCTGGGCACCCTCGAGACCCCGGTGGTGCTGACCAACACCCTGTCGGTCGGCACCGCGGCGACCGCCCTGGTCCGGCACATGCTGGACACGACCCCGGAGATCGGCGCCAGCACCGGTACCGTCAACCCGGTGGTCATGGAGTGCAACGACGGCGCCTGGCTGAACGACATCCGCAGCCTGCACGTGACCGAGGCCGATGTCCGGCAGGCCCTGGAGACCGCCGGTCCCGCCGCCGTCGAAGGCAACATCGGTGCCGGCACCGGCATGAGCTGCTACGGCCTCGCCGGCGGCATCGGCACCGCCTCGCGGGTGGTCGAGCACGGTCCCCGCCGCTACACGGTCGGCGTCCTGACGCTCTGCAACATGGGCCGGATGGAGGACCTGCGGGTCGACGGCCGCCCGGTCGGCCGGGAAGTCGCGGCGCGGCTGGCGGCCGAGAAGGCGGAGCGGCAGGCGAGGGAGCAGGGCTCGATCATCGTGCTGGTCGCCACCGACGCGCCGCTCGACGCCCGCCAGCTGCGCCGGCTGGCGGTGCGCGGCGGCGCCGGGATCGGCCGCACCGGCACGCATTTCGGCTCCGGCAGCGGCGACGTGGTGCTGGCGTTCGCGACCGCCGAGACCGTTCCGCACGCCATGCCCGAGGATCCCGAGACGCGGCGCCGGGCGTTGCACGAGGATGCCCTCGACCCGCTGTTCCGCGCCGTCATCGAGGCGACGGAGGAGGCGATCCTGAACGCCCTGCTGGCGGCCCGCCCGACCCGCGGCAGGCAGGGCCGCAGGCGCCGTTCGCTGGCCGAGTTCGCGGAACTGGTAGGCGGGTGAGGCGCCCCGCCCCGAGACCCGAGGGTGATTGAATTCGCTCCCGGACGCCTCACCCCAGCGCGAACAGGGTCACCGGCTCGGCCATGCCGCGGATCGGGTGGTCGCCGACCGGGCGCAGCCGGCGATCGCCGCTGGCGGTCGCGAACGCCTCGGACGCCAGCAGCCGGTGGCCGAGCGGCCGGCACAGCGCCTCGATCCGGCTGGCCAGGTTGACCGCCGGGCCGATCACCGTGAACGCCTGCCGGCCGCCGGCCCCGACATTGCCGTAGCGCACCGTGCCGACGTGCAGCGCCGCCTCCAGCGGCAATGCCGGCAGGCCGTCTTCGGCCAGCGCCGGGGCCAGGGCGGCGACCCTGTCGATCGCGGCGGTGGCCGCCTCGAGGGCGGCGGCGCAGGCCCGCGCCGGGTCGCCCGCCAGCTCGAAGGCGGCCAGGAAGCCGTCGCCCAGGAACGCCAGGATCTCGCCGCCCCGGGCCGCGACCGGCGGCACCATGGCATCCATGTGCCGGTCCAGCAGGTCGACCAGCCGCTCGCCCGGCACCGCGTCGCTGGCGGCGGTGAAGCCGGCGAGGTCGGTGATCAGGATGACCGCGTCCATGGCCTCGGTCTCGCCCGGCTGCACCGACCCTTCCAGGATCTGCGTACCGGCCCGGGGCCCGACATAGGCCTCCAGCAGGTTGCGCGAGATCGAGCGTTCGAGCCCCGGCAGGGCGGCGGCGGCGGCGCACAGCCCGACATTCTCCAGGATCGCGATATCGGAGTCGCGGAAGCCCGCCGGGTGCTTGGTGAACCAGCGGACGATCAGGCCTTCGCGGCGGGTCCTGGGGTCGTCGCCGACGACGATCAGCTGCGCGAGGTAGTCGGTGTTGCCCTGGGCCGCCAGCTCCTCGAATACGTCGAAGCCGGTGCGTTCCGCCGGGTCGGCGAGCCGGCGGCGCATCCGCGTGGTGCCGGTCTCGATCATGTATTTCAGCGGGCTGCGCAGCCAGGCCGCGCCCCGGCTTTCGCTGTGCCGGAACACCCCGGTCTCGATGCCGGCGACCGTCGACCAGGAGACGCCGATGGCGTCGATCGCCGGGTGCAGGGTGCGGGCGGCCAGTCGGATCTGGCTGACGCGCACACCGGCCTCGCACAGGGCCGTGGCGACGCGCTCGACGACGTCGTCGAGCGGTGCCCGGCGCAGCGCCATCCCGACGAGATCGGTTTCGAGCGCCCGGATGATCGCGGCGGCGGGATCGACGTCGGACATGCAGGTCTGCTCCGGCTCGGGAATGTCGCCCCAATCTGGGGATTCCGGGCCGGCTTTCAAAGCCCGGAAACCGCTGCTACACCGAAACCATGCGCTCCTCGCTCGCCACTGTCATCGCCGCACTGCCAGCCCTGCACGCCACCCCGGTCGGTGCGGCCTGGCGGCATGGCGACGGCCGGGTCGAGCGGCCGGGCCCGGGCCGGGCGGCGGTTTGGGCGCACGACGCCCCGCCGGTGGTGTGCCACGCCCGCTCGGTGGCGCGCCGCATCGGCGTCGAGACGATCGAGGCGATGGACGTGCTGGAGCTGTTCGCCTTCGTGCGGCCGGCGACGTTCTGCCTGCCGACCCCGCGCGGCCTGGCCGAGGCGGTCGGGGTACCGCCGCCGCACACCTTGGAGGAAGCGCCCGACGCCCTGCTGCGGGTCGCCGACGCGCTGCTGGCCGAACTGCCGGAGCGCGAGGCGATCGGCCGCCGCGACCGCTGGGCCCGGTCGATCGCGAAGATCATGCACGACGGCGGCTGGCGCTGGGGCCGGCTGGTGCTGCGGGCCCTGGGCGAGCCGGACCCGGGGCCGCCGGCGCCGATCCGGCCGTCCGGCCTGGAGGTCTGGCGCGACCTCGCCGAATGGTCCGAGCACGCCCCGCCGCCGCCGGCCGGCCACGAGCCGGTAAGCGAGGACGAGGCCCGCCAACGGCTCGCCGAGACCCTGGGCGAGACCGCCGAGGCACGGCCGTCGCAGGCCGATTATGCCGCTTCGGTCGCGGCGGCCTTCCGGCCGCGCCAGCACGAGGACGAGCCGACGGTGGTGCTGGCGGAGGCCGGGACCGGGGTCGGCAAGACCCTCGGCTATCTCGCCCCGGCGTCGCTGTGGGCCGAGAAGAACGAGGGCGCGGTGTGGATCTCCACCTACACCCGCAACCTGCAGCACCAGATCGACGGCGAACTCGACCGGCTGTACCCGGATCCGGTCGCCAAGGCCCTGAAGGTCGTGGTCCGCAAGGGCCGCGAGAACTATCTCTGCCTGCTGAACCTGGAGGAGGCGAGCCGGACCCTGCCGATGCAGCCGCAGCACGCCACCGCCCTCGGCCTGATGGCACGCTGGGCGCGGGCGACCCGCGACGGCGACCTGCAGGGTGGCGACTTCCCGGCCTGGTTGACCGACCTGCTCGGTCGCGGCCGCACCCTCGGCCTCGCCGACCGCCGCGGCGAATGCGTCTACGCCGCCTGCTCGCACTACCACAAATGCTTCATCGAGCGCTCGGTGCGCCGCGCCCGCCGGGCCCGCGTCGTGGTCGCCAACCACGCCCTGGTGATGATCCAGGCGGCGATGGGCGGGGTCGACGACGGCAATGTGCCGACCCGCTACGTGTTCGACGAGGGCCACCACGTGTTCGACGCCGCCGACGGCGCGTTCTCGGCCAACCTGTCGGCCCAGGAGACCGTCGAGCTGCGCCGCTGGCTGCTCGGCGTCGAGGGCCGGCGCGCCGGCCGGGCGCGTGGCCTGCGGCGCCGGGTCGAGGAACTGGTCGCCGACCGGCCGCCGGCGCTGGAGATGGTCGACGCCATCGAGGAGGCGGCCCGCGCCCTGCCCGGCGACGGCTGGACCAACCGGATCGCCGACGAGCTGCCGAAGGGCGCCGCCGAGGAGTTCCTGGTGCTGGTGCGCCGGCAGGTCTATGCCCGGGTCGCCGATCCCAAGACCCCCTACGGCCTGGAATGCGAGGCCAAGCCGCCGGTCGACGGGCTGGTCGAGTCGGCGGCGGCGCTGGACCGCGCGCTCAAGCGGCTGGTCGAGCCGATGCTGGCGTTGCGCGGCGAACTGCTGGCCCGGCTCGACGCCGAGGCCGACGACCTGGACTCGGCGACCCGCCTGCGCATCGAGGCGGTGGCGCGGTCGCTGACCCGGCGCGGCGAGGCGATGGTCGAGGGCTGGCGGTCGATGCTGCGCAGCCTGAGCGCCGACACCCCCGAGGAATATGTCGACTGGATGGCGATCGAGCGGATCGAGGGCCGCGACCTGGACGTCGGGCTGCACCGCCACTGGATCGATCCGACGGTGCCGTTCGCGGCCACCGTCGGCAAGGCGGCGCACGGCCTGGTGGTGACCTCGGCGACCCTGCGCGACGGCTCCGGCGACGAGGCCGCCGACTGGGCGGCGGCCGAGAGCCGCACCGGCGCCAGTCACCTGCCGGTCCCGGCGATCCGCTCGGCGGTGGCGTCGCCGTTCGATTATCCGACGCACACCCGGGTATTCATCGTCAACGACGTCCGCAAGGACGACCTGGACCAGGTGGCGGCGGCCTACCGCGCGCTGTTCCTGGCCGCCGGCGGCGGCGCGCTCGGGCTGTTCACCGCCATCACCCGGCTGCGCGCGGTGCACCAGCGCATCGCCGGCGCCCTCGACGAGGCCGGCCTGCCGCTCTACGCCCAGCACGTCGACGGCATGAACCTGACGACCCTGGTCGACATCTTCCGGGCCGAGGAGGAGGCCTGCCTGCTCGGCACCGACGCGGTCCGCGACGGCGTCGACGTGCCGGGCCGGTCGCTGCGGCTGATCGTGTTCGACCGGGTGCCATGGCCGCGCCCCGACATCCTGTACCGGGCCCGCCGGTCGGCGTTCGGCGGAAACGTCTACACGGACATGCTGACAAGGCTTAGGCTGAAGCAGGCCTTCGGCCGGCTGGTTCGCCGTGCGGATGATCAGGGAGTTTTCGTGCTGCTCGACCCGATGATGCCCAGCCGCCTGCTCGGCGCCTTCCCGGAAGGGGTGGCGATCAAGCGCTGCGGCCTCGCCGAGGCGGTGGCGGAGACCCGGGGCTTCCTCGATGGCGGGCACCGTGGCTGAGCGCGGCCGGATCCGCCGGGCCCGGCCCGGGGAGGCGGCGGCGTTGACCGCGCTGGCGCTGCGTTCCAAGGCGCACTGGCCCTACGACCGGGCGTTCATGGCGGTCATGCGCCGGGTGCTGAAGATCACCGAGGAGGAGATTCGCGCCCACCACGTGCTGGTGCACGAGACCGGCGGCGTGGTCGACGGCGTGGGGGCGCTCGCCCTGTTCGACGACGAGTGGGAGGTCGATCACCTGTGGGTCGAGCCGGCGGCGATCGGCCGCGGCATCGGCAGGCGGCTGCTCGATGCGTTGCTGGCCAAGGCGGCACGGCTGGGCGCCGAGCGCGTGCTGGTCGAGGCCGATCCGCATGCCGAAAGTTTCTACGCCGGCTACGGCGCGGTGCGGGTCGGCGAGCGGCCGAGCAGCATGATCGACGGCCGCTCGCTGCCGGTCCTGGCGATCCGGCTCGAAGCCGGCTGAGGGCATGTCCGCGACACGGATCCGCCGGGCCCGGTCGGAGGAAGCCGGCGCTCTGACTGCGCTGGCGCAGCGCGCCAAGGCGCACTGGCCCTATGACGAGGCGATGATGGCGGTGTTCCGCCGCACCATCGTCATCACCGGCGACGATATCGCCGACCACCTGGTCCTGGTCCACCAGACCGGCGCCGCGGCCGACGGGGTCGGGGTGCTGGTCGCCGCCGGCGACGATGCCGAGTTGGACCACCTGTGGGTGGATCCGCCGGCGATCGGCCGCGGGGTCGGCCGGCGGCTGTTCCTGACGTTCGCGGTCGAGGCGCGCCGCCGTGGGGCCGCCCGCATCGTCCTGAACTCCGATCCGTATGCCGAGGGCTTCTACCGGCGGCTCGGCGCGGTGCGGATCGGCGATCACCCGGTGGCCGAGATCCCGGGCCGGGTGCTGCCGCGTATGGCGTTCAGCCTCGCAGGTTGAAGCGGGTCCAGACCGCCGCCGAGAACAGCGCCACCGCGCCGGCCTGGTGCAGGGCGCCGAGCCAGACCGGCACCACCAGCAGCAGGGTGGCGATGCCGAGCCCGACCTGCAGGACCACCAGGGCGGCCAGCAGCCGCAGCGGCAAACGTGCCGGCTCCGGCGCCCGGCGGCCGGCCCAATGGCTGAAGCCGAGGGCGACCAGCGCCGTCGTCACCGCGATCCAGCGGTGGTTGAACTGCACCGCCGGCACCCACTCGAACAGCCCGGCGAAGCCCTGGTCCCAGTAGCCCGCCGGGACCAACGAGCCGTCCATCAGCGGGAAGGTGTTGTAGGCGTAGCCGGCGTCGGTGCCGGCCACGAAGGCGCCGGCCAGCACGGTCAGCGAGACCAGCGCCAGCACCGCCGTGGCGCCCCGGCGCAGGGCAGGCGCCACTCGTGTCGGCGGTTGCGGCGACAGCAGGTCGAGTGCCACCCACAGCAGCACGCCGAGGATCAGGAAGGCCATCGACAGGTGGGTCGCCAGCCGGTACGGGCTGACCTGCGGCTCGTCGGCGAGGCCGGAGGTCACCATCCACCAGCCGATGCCGCCCTGCAGGGCGCCCAGCACGAACAGCGCCGCCAGCCGCGGCGCCATCGCCCGCTCCAGCCGGCCGGTCGCCAGGAACGCCAGGAACGGGACCGCGAACACCACGCCGATCAGCCGGCCCCAGACCCGGTGCAGGTACTCCCAGAAGAAGATCGTCTTGAAGTCGGCCAGGGTCATCCAGGCGTTGTGCACCCGGAACTCCGGCGTCTGCCGGTACAGCGCGAACACCCGCTCCCAGTCGGCGTCGCCGAGCGGCGGGATCCAGCCCATCAGCGGCCGCCACTCGACCATCGACAGGCCGCTCTCGGTAAGCCGGGTGATGCCGCCGATCACCACCATCGCCGCCACCATGGCGGCGGTCGCCAGCAGCCAGGCGGCGACCCAGGGCCGGGCCCTCGCCGCCTTGTCGGCGGCCCGGCCGTCCGGGGTGCGGGCGTCCGGGGTGCGGGCGCCCGGGGTGCGGGTGGGGGCGGACGTTGTGTTGGTCATGGAAGCGCTAGATGGCGCAGGCGGCCGGCCCGGTCAATCGAGCCGGATGCCGCGGCCCTGCGGCGGATCGTCCTGCGCGGCTCCGACCGGCGCGGCGGGCGGGCGTGGCGCTTTCCCCACCATCCCCGTCATTCCGGAGGGGGCGCGTCGGCGCCCGGCTCCGGAAACCACCCGCCGCTCCGGATCGTGTGCTCACCCAAGGTGCGGCGACGGCCGGACCGGGTCATCCGCGCGCGCCGTATCGGTGCTTGCATCCGGTGCCGGCTTTGACTAGGTTCGCCGCCGATCACGAGCCTGTGGAGAGGTGCCGGAGTGGTCGATCGGGACGGTCTCGAAAACCGTTGTGCGTGTAAGCGTACCGTGGGTTCGAATCCCACCCTCTCCGCCACTTCCCTCTGCCGCCGAGGCTAAGCGGCCTCCCAGATCTCGCCGAGCAACGTCACCGCGACCCGTGGGTTCGCGCCAACGGGCGGCGGCATGCGCCGCCCGCCCGCTCGATCCGCTATTCAGCCGCGACCTTGTCCTGGGTCTTGGTCAGGAAATCTCCGGCGTCGTGGCGCTCGTGCAACTGCTCCGACGGCTCGCCGGATGCCCGGTTGACCATCCGGCCGCGCTTCACCGCCGGGCGCTGGGCGATCTGCTTCTGCCAGCGCACCACGTTGGTGTAGGTGTGGGCCTCCAGGAAGGTCGCCGAGTCGTTGTAGATCGTGCCGGCCACCACGTTGCCGTACCACGGCCAGATCGCCATGTCGGCGATCGAGTATTCGTCGCCGGCCATGTATTCGTTGTCGGCCAGATGCCGGTCCAGCACGTCGAGCTGGCGCTTGGTCTCCATGGCGAAGCGGTCGATCGCGTATTCGATCTTGGTCGGCGCGTAGGCGTAGAAATGGCCGAAGCCGCCGCCGAGATAGGGGGCGCTGCCCATCTGCCAGAACAGCCAGTTCAGGCATTCGGTGCGCTTGCCGTGGTCGGTCGGCAGGAACTCACCGAACTTCTCGGCGAGATACAGCAGGATCGAGCCGGACTCGAACACCCGGGTCGGCGGCGTCGTTCCGTGATCCATCAGCGCCGGGATCTTGGAGTTCGGATTGATCCCGACGAAGCCGCTGCCGAACTGGTCGCCGTTGCCGATCCGGATCAGCCAGGCGTCGTATTCCGCACCCTTGTGCCCGAGCGCCAGCAGCTCCTCGAGCATCACCGTGACCTTGACGCCGTTCGGCGTGGCCTGCGAGTACAGCTGCAACGGGTGCTTGCCGACCGGCAACTCCTTGTCGTGGGTCGGTCCGGCGATCGGCCGGTTGATGCTGGCGAACTTGCCGCCGTTTTCCTTGTCCCATTTCCACACGGCCGGTGGCGTGTACCCCGATGAATCGGTCATCTAGCGGTTTCCGTTCGTTGTTTCGCCGTTGTCTCAGATGGGATTCCGGGCAGCCGTTTCGACCGGTGGCCGCCGGGAACCCGGCGAGCTTGGCAAGTGGCACACCGTGAGTCGACACCGCGATGCGATGCTATGTCGCGCGGTGCGGCGGCGCCAAGCCTCGTTTTCCGCGTATGGCCAGGGTTCCCGGCGGCCCGATCGAAGCGTTGCGGCATCGACGTTGTTCCGGACCGGCACGGATCGGCTATCGTGGCCCGGCAACAGCGGGTTCGACCGACCGGGGGCGTCATGGCGCAGAACGACAACTGGGGCTGGAAGGCCCGCATCGGCATGTTCATCGTCGCCAGCGAGGCGGTGCCGGAGGCCGAGTGGTGGGCGATGGCGCCGTCGCATGTGTCGGTGCACGCCGCCCGGGTCACGGCAAAGGCACCCTGGGCGCGCTGGCGCGGCGACCGGTCCGGCGTCGATCTCGCCGACGACCTGGCCCGCGGCGCCGAACAGTTCGCCGCCATGCGGCTGTCGGCCGTCGTGCTCGGCCACAGCTCCAGCAGCGTCCTCGGCGGGGCCGGCTGGGACGAGGCGGCGGTCGAGGCGCTGTCGGCGGTCGTCGCGCCCGGCACCGCCGTCACCACCAACGGCCTGGACTGCCAGGCCGGGCTGCGCGCCGCCGGGGTGCGGCGGCCGTTCGTGGTGGTGCCGTCGTGGTTCGACGAGGCCTTCGCCGCCGCCGCCGCCGGGTATTTCGCGGACCGCGGCTTCGCCCCGGCCGGGTATCTGCGCCACGACCCAGGCCGCAAGTGGCGGGACGTGCCGCCGCGCGACCTGTACCCGGCCGGCATGGGCTTCGAGCAGGAGGTCGAGCCGCTGTACGCGCAGATTCGGGCGGCCTGCCCGGCGGAGGCCGACGGCGTGCTGATCGCCGGCACCGGATTCCGCTGCGTCGCCATCCTGGACGCCCTGGAGCAGGACCTGAAGCGCCCGGTGCTGTCCGCCAACCAGGCGAGCCTGTGGCACGGCCTGCGGCTGGCCGGCGTGCAGGCGCCGGTGACGGGGTATGGCAGCCTGCTGCGCCTGTGACCGGCGGCCCCGCAAACACGCGCCTGGAGAACCGTATTCGCAGCGGCTAGCATCCTGCCCGCGCGGCGCGCTGCCGCCGTGGATGCAGACGGGGGAGACCACATGGAACTCAGGGGCGCGGTCGCGCTGGTGACCGGCGGCAATGGCGGTCTCGGACAGCGGATCTGCCACGCGCTGGCGGCCGAGGGCGTGGATATCGCGGTGATGTACGCCCGCAGCCGGGAACAGGCCGAGGGCGTCGCCGCCGAACTGGCCGGCGACCACAAGGTCCGGGCCCGGGCGTTCGGCTGCGACATCACCGACGGCGCGTCGGTCGAGCGGCTGGTCGGCGAGGTCGCCGGGCATTTCGGCCGGCTCGACATCCTGGTCAACGACGCCGCCTACAACAAGGCGATCCCGTTCCAGGACCTCGACAACCTGACCGAGGAGGAGTGGGAGAAGATCATGGCGGTCAACCTGACCGGCCCGATGCGCCTGACCAAGGCGGTGGCGCCGGTCATGAAGGCCCAGGGCGGCGGTCGGATCGTCAACATCGCGTCGGTGGCGGGCCTCGGCCCGACCGGCTCGTCGATCGCCTATGCGGTGTCCAAGGCCGGGCTGATCCACCTGACCCGCTGCATGGCGGTGGCGCTGGCGCCCGAGACCCTGGTGAACTGCGTGGCGCCGGGCCTGCTGGAGGGCACCCGCGCGACCGCCAACCTGCGCAACGAGCAGATCGAGCGCGCCAACGCCGGCGCCCTGCTGAAGAAGGCCGCCGACAAGGACGACTGCGCCGACATGGTGGTCACCATGTGCCGGACCGGGACCATGACCGGCCAGACCGTGGTGATCGACGCCGGGCGGCTGTTCCACTGAGGGCGCGGGGGGCGGTTCACCCGAAGCCGTAAAGCCGCGCCGGGTTGTCGACCAGCACCTGCCGCCGGGTCGCCTCGTCCGGCAGCCAATCCGTCACCAGCGAATACATCTCGCCGTCGTTCGGCATGGCGCGCGGGCAGTGCGGGTGCGGCCAGTCGCTGCCCCACAGCAGGCGGTCCGGGCGGGTCGCCAGCAGCGCCCGGGCGAACGGCTCGACGTCGTCGTAGGGCATCAGCGGCCGGCCGGTGATCCGGTAGGGTGCGGTCATCTTCACCCACATCCGGCCCGTCTCGAACACCTTCAGGAACGCCTTGTAGCCCGGATGGTCGGGCCCGGCGGCGGTTGGTGTGTAGCCGAAATGACCGATCACGGCGTCGACCGGCATGCGGGCCAGGGTCTCCAGGTCGGCGAAGTCGTGGACATGCACCAGGTACTCGATGTGCCAGCCGAGCGGCCGGACCCGGTCGGCGAAGCGCTCGACCTCGGCGAAGTCGTCGAACGGCATGCCGCCCTTGTCGACCAGATTGACCCGGATGCCGCGCACCCCGCGGGCGTGCAGGGCATGCAGCGCGGCGTCGGTGATCCCGGAATCGACGGCGGCGACCGCGCGCAGGTTCTCCGGATCGTGGGCCACCGCGTCCAGCATGGCGGCGTTGTCGGTGCCGTAGACGCTGGGCTGGGTCAGCACCCCGCGACTGACGCCCAGGATGCCGTGCAACCGGCGCCAGGCCTCATAGGGCGCGTCCGGCGGGGTGTAGCCGCGCTTCGGCGAGTAGCCGTAGCGGCCCTGCGGCCCGAATACGTGGGCGTGGGTGTCGCAGGCGCCGGCGGGGGCCTTCACGGCGGGCGGCGCCGGCTCGGGGTCGGCGGCGGCGCAGGTCGGCTCGACGTGGTCTGCCGGGGCATCGGTCATGGTCGGTTCTCCTTCGGGACGCATCCTCGTGACCCGGCGGGGCGCTCGTCAAGCGCGCCAACTTCGGGCTGGCCGGGGCGCGCGGACCGGATATGATCGGGGCATCCCACCGTTCGCGCCGCCCGTCCGGGCCTCCCGCGCGACCTTCAGACGCCGCCTACGAATCCGGGGTTCCGACATGACCGACACCCATGAAGACCTGAGCAGCTATGCCGGCGAGGAGCGCATCCGCAAGGGCACGAAGGCCGGCATGCCGCCGGTCGACCCGGCAACCGCGCGCGACCGCGGCGACGGGCCGTTCGGCCGGCTGATCCTGCGCGGCGCCACCATCATCGACGGCACCGGCGCGCCGCCGATCAGCCCGGTCGACATCGTCATCGAGGACGGCCGTATCGCGGCGATCGAGAAGGTCGGCCTGCCGCGCAAGCTCAGCCCCGATGCCCGCCGCCCGGCCAAGGGCGACCGCGAGATCGACTGCCGCGGCAAATACGTCACCCCCGGCTTCGTCGACTGCCACGCCCATATCGGCGTGCCGTACCACGCGCTGTCCGGGCCGATGGCGCCGGCCGACTACGTCTACAAGCTGTGGCTGGCGCATGGCGTGACAACGGTGCGCGAGATGGGCTGCTTCAACGGCCTGGGCTGGACCCTGGACCAGAAGGCCAAGGCGGCCGCCGGCGAGATCGCCGCCCCCCGCATCCTGGCCTATCCGTATTTCCCGGCCGTCAACGACATGCTGAAGACCATCCACACGCCGGCCCAGGCCCGCGAATGGCTGCAGGCGGTCAAGGCGCGCGGGGCGGACGGCATCAAGTTCTTCGGCGCCCCGCCGGCGATCATGGAGGCGGCGCTGGACGAGTGCCGCACCCTCGGCCTGCGCTCCGGCTGCCACCACGCCCAGCAGGCGGTCACCCGGATGAACAGCCTGACCACCGCGCGCTGGGGCCTGACCAGCCAGGAGCACTACTACGGGCTCGGCGAGTCGCTGTTCGAGAACCGGCTGATCCAGGACTACACGCCGGACTACGACTACGGCGACGAGTATTTCCGGTTCTCGTTCGCCGGCCAGACCTTCAAGCAGGCGGCCCAGCCCGGCAGCGCCAAGTGGAACGCGGTGATGGACGAGTTCCTGGAGCTCGGCTTCAGCTTCGTGCCGACCTTCACGATCTACGACGCCAACCGCGACCTGATGCGGACCCGGCGGGCCGACTGGCACAGCGACTACACCTACGCCAGCCTGTGGACCTTCTACCAGCCGGACGGCGGCGGCCACGGCAGCTACTGGCACCGCTGGTCGACCACCAACGAGGTCGAGTGGAAGCAGAACTACCGGCTGTGGATGCAGTTCATCAACGAGTTCAAGAACCGCGGCGGCCGGGTCGCCACCGGTTCCGACTCCGGCTTCATCTTCCAGACCTTCGGCTTCGGCTTCATCCGCGAGCTGGAGCTGCTGCAGGAGGCCGGCTTCACGCCGCTCGAGGTGTTGCGCTCCGCCACCATCCAGGGCGCGGAGTTGCTGGACATCGCCGACGAGACCGGCAGCATCGAGGTCGGCAAGGCCGCCGACCTGCTGGTCCACGACCAGAACCCGCTGGCCGACTTCAAGATGCTTTACGCCACCGGCGCCATGCGGCTGAACCACGAGGCCAACAAGGTCGAGTGGCCGCGGGTGCTGCGCCACACCATCAAGGGCGGCATCGTCTACGACGTCGAGGAACTGCTGGCCGACGTCCGCGAGATGGTGGCCGAGAGCCGCCGCGCCTCGCCCGAGCTGCCGGCGCCCTGAACCGGGCCCGCTGGGTTCCGGGCCGGTGGCGACCGACTTCCACATCCTGACGGGCTTCCTGGGCAGCGGGAAGACCACGCTGTTGCTCGACTTCCTGGGCACGCCCGAGGGCGCCGACACCGCGGTGCTGGTCAACGATGTCGGCGCCATCGACGTCGACGGCGCGGTGGTGGCGTCGTCCGGCGACATGCAGGTCGCGATGCTGTCGAACGGCTGCGTGTGCTGTTCGATCGGCAACGACCTGATCGCCACCGTCGACGACCTGGTCTACGGCCGCATCGACGCCGGGCTGCCGCCGTTCCGCCGGATGATCCTGGAGTGCAGCGGGCTGTCGCGGCCGAGCCCGATCATCCGGTCGCTGGCCGACCTCGGCGCCCACGAATTCCGGGTCCGGGTGCTGTCGACCTTCGATGCCGGCCAGGGCGCCGAGCATGCCGCCAGTTTCGAGGAGGCGGCGGCACAGCTGGCGGCGGCCCAGGTCGTCGTGCTGACCAAGCTGGATGTCGAGGGGGCGCCCTCGGCCGCGGATGCCGCGGCGGCGGCGCGCGCCGTCAACCCGCTCGCCCAGGTCGTTTCGAAACCGGACCGGTCGGCCCGGGCCCTGGCGGCGTTCGCCGGGGGCGGTCCGACCGCCAGACCGGTTGTCGACCCGGTGGCCGGGATCGGCGGCCTGCGGGCCATGCGGCACCCGCGCATCGGCGTGTTCCTGGCGACGGTGCCGCCGGACCGCGAATGGGACGCCGTCGCGCACTGGATCGAGGATCTGGCGGCGCATTGCGGCGACCGGCTGTTGCGGGTGAAGGGGGCGGTGCAGGTGGCCGGTGTCGACGGGCCGCTGCTGATCCAGGGCGTCGGTACGATCTTCGGGCCGCCGATGCGGATGCGGCCGGGCAGCGCCGGCAATCCGGGATCGGTCGTCGTCATCGCCCGCGACCTGCTGCGCGCCGAACTGGCGGAAGCCTGCGCGCCGCATGGGGTTACGGTGGTGGAGACCTGAGGAGAGCGGATCCGGAAAATGCCCGCAGTTTGTTGGTGTATGATGGCTCAATGTGCTATTGTTCTGCGACAATCAATAGGCATACGCTTTCGATGATTCCGAGGTCCGGAGCGAGCGCCCCGTGGTGCCTGATCGAGAGTTCTTCGGCGCGAGGAGAGCTGACGTGGGGAGAGCCATGACGGAGAAAGAACCGGCGCCCAGCTCTGATGAAGCGGTTGCCTGCCGGTTGCTCGGCGACTGGCTGGCGGGCCAAGGCATTTCCGACTTTAGATGCGAGATTGCCGCAAAGGATCCGCCCGACCTAATCCTATCGTTCGACGACGGCGAGCGGTGGGGCATAGAGGTGACCAGAACATACCAGCAGGTCCGGCGCCCCGGCGCGGACGTCGCCGAATCCTGGCGGAGCATCGGCGAAGACCTTTGGAAACTCGGCGAGAATATTGGCAAGGCGACGAAGGGTATGCGCAGGCACAGCTATACCCTGCACCTTCAGGCGCCCGGGCTGGGTAGCACATGGGGAAGAAGCCAACCGCGGAGGTTGCGAAGGTCCATACACGAGATCGCTGACCTGGTGCTGCGTCTATTGGCGCGACAGGCGCCGAAGCAGGAGCAGACGAAGGCTTGGAACGCGTGGAAGAGAGATATCAAAGCGGAGGTCACGGCGCATGTCGCTTCCGGCGCAGACGGTCGTTTGAATTTTCCGGGCGGTAACTTGCAGTCTGGAGGACCTGGAGATTCCTGGCGTGTCAGTGTCGCTGCTCCTGCGGTCGAACTCAGCTCTGCGCTACGCGCCACGCTACGTCGAGCCGTGGTTGACAAGGCAGCGGATCTTCACGAATGGAAAAAGCAGTTCACCCAGCGCTGGTTGTTGCTCCTGAACTGCTATCCGTTGGCTGATCGTCGCGTCGAAATGGAAGAGGCGGTCCGCCGGATCGCTCGTGAAGATGCGAATGTAGCCCGCTTCGATGGCATCCTGTGGAGCGGAGCCGACGATCGCCGGCTTGTCCGAATGTCGCTGCGGTAGGCACCGCGGATACCTCCGTCCGCACAACAGCGGTGGAACAATGCCGAACTCATCAGGAGGCTTTGAATGCGGCATCATCAGGTGCGATATTCGTGCCGATAGGAGGATCTGAGATGCGGACCACCTTGGCCCTCGACGACGAACTCGTCGCAAAGGCGCAACAGCTGACCGGAATCCGGGAAAAGTCGACCCTGGTCCGGGAGGCGCTGAAAGCGTTGGTCGAGAGACAGAGCGCCCGACGGCTCGCGCAGTTGGGCGGTAGCGAGCCGGACCTTCGGGCGCCGGGCCGGCGGCGGCCCGATCCGGAGTGATCCTGGTCGACACCTCGGTCTGGGTGGATCATCTGAGAGAGCGGGACCCGACGCTCGCCGAGCTCCTGGTCGACGAACAGGTGGCCGGACATCCCTTCGTGCTCGGCGAAATCGCTCTCGGCCATCTCCGTCAGCGGGAGACGGTCCTGGCGTTTTTGGCGGACCTTCCGCAGGCGGAGGTGGCGACCGAGGCCGAGGTTCTGGATTTCATCCATCGCCAGTCATTGTTCGGCAGCGGCGTCGGCTATGTCGACTGCCATCTTCTGGCATCCGCGCATCTGACGCCGTGGGGCTCGCTCTGGACCCGGGACCGTCGCTTGCGCGCGGTCGCCGAGCGGTTGGGGATAGCCGCTCGCCATCCCTAGCGTGGCCGAGCATGACTCACCCGTGACACATTCGCCGTTCCCTGGCGCCCTACCTGTGTCATAAGGCCCGCCAACCCCACCACCGCGAGTCGAGGTCCCAGCCATGACCGCCTTCGAGAACGCCCACCCGGCGTTGGCCGGCGCGCTTGCCGCCCAGGGCTACGAGACGCCGACGCCGGTCCAGGCGGCGGTGCTCGCGGTCGAGCATGCGGCCGCCGATCTGCTGGTGTCGGCGCAGACCGGTTCCGGCAAGACCGTCGCCTTCGGCCTGGCGATCGCCCCGACCCTGCTCGACGGCGCCGACCGGTTCGACGGGCGTCCGGGCGAGCCGCTTGCCCTGGTGGTAGCCCCGACCCGCGAGCTGGCGCTTCAGGTGCGGCGCGAGCTCGACTGGCTGTACGCCCCGACCGGCGCGCGCACGGTGTCCTGCGTCGGCGGCATGGACATGCGGCGCGAGCGCGAGACGCTGTCGGCCGGCGCGCATATCGTGGTCGGCACGCCGGGCCGGCTGCGCGATCACATCGAGCGCGGTTCGCTCGACCTGTCGCGGATCCGCGCGGCGGTGCTCGACGAGGCCGACGAGATGCTCGACCTCGGGTTCCGGGAAGATCTCGAATACATCCTGGACGCCGCTCCGTCGGACCGCCGCACCCTGATGTTCTCGGCCACCGTCTCGGCACCGATCGCCCAACTCGCCAAGCGCTACCAGCGCGGGGCCGTGCGACTGGCGGCCTCGGGCGAGCGGGCACCGCACCACGACATCGAATACCGCGCCCACATGGTCGCCCCCAACGACCGCGACAACGCCATCGTCAACACCCTGCTGTTCCACGATGCGCGCAGTGCTCTGGTGTTCTGCGGTACCCGAATCGCCGTCCAGCACCTGAGCAGCCGGCTCGCCAACCGCGGCTTCTCGGTGGTGGCGTTGTCCGGCGAGCTGAGCCAGAACGAGCGCAGCCACGCCCTGCAGGCGATCCGCGACGGTCGCGCCCGGGTATGCGTGGCGACCGACGTGGCGGCGCGCGGCATCGACCTGCCGACTCTCGACCTGGTGGTGCACGCCGACATCCCGAACAATCCCGAGACCCTGCTGCACCGCAGCGGCCGTACCGGGCGTGCCGGGCGCAAGGGGATCAGCGTTCTGGTGGTGCCGCATACCCGCCGCCACCAGGCCCAGCGCCTGCTGCAGGGGGCGAATCTGCGCGCGGCCTGGACGCCGCCGCCCAGCGCCGCCGCGATCGCCGGCCGCGACCGCGAGCGCATGCTGGCCGACGAGACGCTGATCACCGAGCCGTCGGCGGAGGAACTGGCGTTCGCCAGCGAGCTGCTGGCGGCGCATGGCCCGGAGCGGGTGGCGGCGGCCTTCGTCAAGCTGCATCAGGCCAGCCGGCCGGCGCCGGAGGAGCTGCTGGACGGACCGCCGGAGCGCGACGAGCCGCGCAAGGCCCGCCAGGATTTCCAGGGCGCCGTCTGGTTCCGGGTCTCGGTCGGCCACGGCGACAAGGCCGAGGCGCGCTGGCTGCTGCCGCTGATCTGCCGGGCCGGGCATGTCACCAAGAACGAGGTCGGCGCGATCCGCATTCTGCCGAACGAGAGTCAGGTCGAGATCGCCGCCGCCGCCGCCGACCGGTTCGCCGCCGCGGTCGCCCAGGGCGGCACCGGCGAGGACGGCGTGACGATCACTCGGCTGGTTGGCGAGCCGGCGGCCCCGACCCGCGCACCGCGACCCGGTGGCGGCAGGCCGGGCGGCGGCCCCGGTGGTGGAAAGCACTTCAAGCCGGGTGCCGCCGGTCGCAAGGCCTCGAAATCGCACCGCGAGGGTGGGCGGCCCGGGGGCGCGCGCCCGGATGGGCCGAATCGCGGCAAGCCGCGCAAGCCGCGGCCGGAGTGACCGGGCGAAGGCGGGTGGGCAGATGCTCTCCTACCAGCACGGCTATCACGCCGGGAACCTCGCGGACCTGCACAAGCACGCGGCCCTGGCGGTGTTGCTGGCGGCGCTGACCGCCAAGGACCGGCCGCTCAGCTATCTGGAGAGCCATGCCGGCCGCGGGCTGTACGATCTGGCGGCGCCCGAGGCGCTGAAGACCGGCGAGGCGGCCGAGGGCGTCGAGGCGGCCCTGGCCCGCGTCGCGCTGCCGGATGATCATCCGTGGGTCCGGGCGGTCCGGGCAACCCGCGCGGCACAGGGTCCGACGGCCTATCCCGGTTCGCCGGCGATCGCACAGGCATTGCTGCGGCCCGGCGATCGGCTGCATCTGATGGAGTTGCACCCGCGGGAACATGCCGCCCTGCGCCGGACCATGCGCGGCGCCGGCGTCCAGATCCACCGCCGCGACGGTTACGAGGGGCTGCCGGCATTGTTGCCGCCGACCCCGCGGCGCGGCATCGCGGTGATCGACCCGAGCTACGAAATCAAGGACGAGTACGCGCGGGCCGCCGGTCTCGTCCTCGACGTGCACCGCAAATGGCCGGAGGGCACGCTGCTGCTGTGGTACCCGCTGCTCGAGGCCGGACTGCACCGCGATCCGTTGAACATCCTTGATGCTGCCGGTCTGCCGGGGCTGTGGCGCGAGGAGGTGCGGTTCGCCGGCAGCCGGCTGCGCCTGCTTGGTTCCGGGCTGGTCTGTGTGAATCTGCCATACGGCGCCGAGGCTGCGCTGAAGGCCACCTCGGCGGCGCTGTTCGGCGCTATTTGACCGACGAGAACGCGGTCGGCTGCAGGATCTGGCTGGACAGCGAGGCGACGATGGCGCCGTCCTTCTCGGTCCCGGCCCGGGCCGCCAGCCACTCCGGATCGCTGGAGAAGGCGGTCCATTTCTGCTCGCGCTCGGCCAGGGATTCCCATTCCAGCAGGTAGTACAGGTCCTGGTTGGACTCGCCGATCAGTACCGTCCAGAAGCCGGCCTGGCGGATGCCGTGCTTTTCCCAGATCTTCAGGGTGATGGTCTCGAAGCGCTTCAGCAGGGCGGGCAGCCGCCCCGGCACGCAGTGATAAATCCGCAGTTCATGGATCATGGAACGCTCGCTCCCTCGTCGGTCGGATTGGCGGGGCACGGTCCGGCCCCGCCGTGAGCCTGACGCGGTCGGACCGTCCTGGCGAGCCGAAATGCGCCGACCGGGGTCACCGACCGGGGTCACCGGCCGGACGACCCGCCGTCGAGCCGGTCGCGGTCGCGGGCCGCGACGGTTGCCAGCCAGTCGGCGAGGGCCGCGATCCGACGCACCGCGCGCAGATCCGGGTGGCTGAGCAGCCAGATCTCTCGGCGGACGACCGGCTCCGGTCCGGTCAGCCGCACGAGGTCGGCGACGCCGTCGGCCATGAAGCAGGGCAGCACCGCCGCACCGGCGCTGTGGCGGGCCAGTGCCAGCAGGGTCGGCACGTCGGAGGCGGAGGCGGGGCGGCGGGCCGGGCGTATCCGATCCTCCAGCCAGCGCTGCTCGGGCAGGGCGGCGAAGGCTTCGTCATAGGTCGCCCAGGGCAGATCGGCGAGCGGCCGGGCGGTGTCGGCGACCAGGTCGCGGCTCGCATAGCCGGCATAGCCGACCACGCCGATGCGGCGGGCCCGCAGGTTGCCGGTGGCCGGTCGCGAGTAGCGGACCGCCAGATCGGCCTCGCGCCGGCCGAGATGCAGGTTGTCCGAAGCTCCGACCAGCTCGACGGTTACGGCCGGGTGGCGATCGGTGAATTCCGCGAGCCGGGGCGCCAGGTAACCGGTGATGAAGCTCGGCAACGAGGTGAGGCGCACCGTGCCGGCTGCGGCCGCGTCGGCGTCCCGGGTTTCCGCCGCGACGCCGGCCGCGACCTCGTCCATCGCTGCCGCCCGGTCGAGCGCCGGGCGGCCGGCGTCGGTCGGCACCATTCGTCCGTCGATGCGGTCGAACAACCGGGCGCCGAGCGCGCTCTCCAGCCGCTCCAGCCGGCGGGCAGCCGTGGTCTGGTTGATGCCGAGGCTGCGGGCCGCCGCCGACAGGGTGCCGCCGCGACGGATCGCGAGCGCGGTGCGCAGGTCATCCCAGTTCATATCTGCGAATTTGCAGGAATGAGTGGCGAAATCAAGGATCGCTTCTGCGCTGGCGCCGGTTCATCTTCATCACGGTTCAATTGCGAAGGAGAGTCGCCATGTCCATTCCGAAGACCCTGCTGGCGATGGCCGGCGCCGACCCTGCGCCCGGCGCACTCGCCGATGCGACGCTGGTGCTGATCGACTGCCAGAACGAGTACGTCACCGGCCGACTGCCGCTGGTCGGCGTGGACGCCGCCCTGGACGAGGTCGCGCGGCTGCTGGCACGGGCCCGCGCCGCCGGTACGCCGGTCGTCCATGTCGCCCATCTCGGCCGGGCCGGTGGGCTGTTCGATCCCGACGCCGAGGGCGGCCGCATCCATCCGAAGGCCGCCCCGGTCGCCGGGGAGCCGGTGGTGACCAAGGGGCTGCCGAATGCCTTCGCCGGCACGTCGCTGCAGGCCGAGCTCGAGAAGATCGGACGCAGGCAACTGATCCTGGCGGGATTCCAGACCCACATGTGCGTCAGCGCCACCGCCCGCGTCGCCCTCGACCTCGGCTACCGGTCGACGGTGGTGGCCTCGGCGGCGGCGACCCGGGATCTTCCGGGGATCGGCGGAGGAGTAGTGCCGGCCCAGGTCATCCACGACGCCGAGATGGCGGCCCTGGCCGATCGTTTCGCGATTGTGGCGCCGACGGTGGGCGACATCCCGGATCGCCGGGCAGCGACTCGATAGCCGGCCGGCGGCGCGAGGCGTCGTTCCCTACTGGTAGACCGTGATGCAGACCGGGTGGCTGCTGCCCAGCACCGCGGTCTGCTCGAAGCGCGCGATGTAGGCGTCGGCGATCCGGCGCAGGGCGGTGCCGGCCTCGGCACCGGGCGGGTGCGTGACCACGAACGCCACCGTGGTTTCGTTGACGGACCGGCCGCTGGTGTCGTCGCGCCAGTGGCCGCGCGCCTCGAACAACGTGAACCCGTCCGGGAACGCCTGAACGATCACGTCGTCCACGAAGGCCTGGACCTCGGCGTCGGTCACGCTGCCGCCGTCGGCCTTGCCGCGGCCCATGTACAGCGTGCTCTCGACCCACGCCTCGCCGGCGCAGTCGGGCGCAGCGGCCGTGGCCGGTCCGGGCAGTGCCGGCGACAGCAGGATCGCGAGGGCGAAGGCGAGGCAGAGGCGCATGACGGGGCTCCCGATCGTCTGCCCGCCAGTATCCCGAAGATGCCCCGGAGGGTCACGCCCGCAGATTGCTGCAACCGCGTGACAAGCATTGACCAGACAGTCAGGATACCGGCTGCCATCGTGAACAGGGGGCACGCCCGACGGGCGGTGACGCCGTGCGGGCGCAACGAAAAGACGCTGATCGCGGGCGCGAAGACGCCCGGGTGTCGGGACGGAATCGCCGGAAACAGGCAGAACGACCAACGCGCAACAGGAGGCTTCGATGCGGGACTGGGGGAAGATGACGCGGCGCCGGGCGGCGGTGCGCATGGGTGCGGTGTTGCTGGGCGCGGCGGCGCTGACGACCGGCATGGTGTCGCCGTCGGCGGCCGAGAAGATCAAGGTGGCGGGGATCTATACCCAGCCGATCCAGCAGAAGTGGGACGCCCGCCTGCACCAGGCGCTGGACAAGGCGGCCAAGGCCGGCGAGATCGAGTACGTGTTCTCCGAGAAGGTCGCGAACACCGATTATGTCCGAGTGCTGCGCGAATACGCCGAGGGCGGCGCCAAGCTGATCGTCGGCGAGGCCTTCGGCATCAGCCGCGAGGCCCGCAAGGTGGCCGACGACTACCCGAACGTCGCCTTCCTGATGGGCGATCCGTTCAAGCCGCATGGCAAGAACTTCGCGGTGTTCGACAACTACATCCACGAGCCCTGCTACCTGATGGGCATGGTCGCCGGCGCCATGACCAAGACCGACAAGATCGGCATGGTCGGCGGCTATCCGATCGGCGAGGTCAACCGGCTGTTCCATGCCTTCATGGCGGGTGCGCTCGCGGTCAACCCCGACGCCCGGTTCAAGGTCAACTTCATCGGCTCGTGGTACGACCCGCCGAAGGCCAAGGAGGCGGCGTTCGCCCAGGTCGAGGCCGGAGTCGACGTGCTGTACGCCGAGCGGGCCGGCGTGGTGTCGGCGGCGCGCGAGAAGGGCATCATCGCCTTCGGCAACGTCAACGACATGAACAAGGAGGAGAACGGCACCGGCGTCGTCGTGACCTCCGCGCTGTGGGACATGACCGCGGCTATCGACCATGCCATCGCCCAGACCAAGGCCGGCACGTTCGCGGCCGAGGACTACAAGGAGTGGACGATGATGGCCAAGGGCGGGGCCAGCCTGGCGCCGTTCTACGAGTTCGACGACAAGATCCCGGCCGACGTGAAGGCCAAGGTGAAGGCCCTGGAGGCCGACATCCTGGCCGGCAAGTTCACCGTCGAGATCAACGACGAAGAGCCGAAGTCGACCTTCTGAGGTCGGCGCGCCTGGCCCCGCGGCAGTGGGTGGATTCCGGAGCCGGGCGCTGACGCGCCCCCTCCGGAATGGCGAGAGTTTGTGATGGTCGTCATCCCGGAGAGCTCCGGACTTGATCCGGGGCGGCTCCGGGACCCACGAAGCGACGGGCGGGTGACGAAGGGAGTCTCTCCGCATGACCCTCGAGATCCGCGGCGTCACCAAGCGGTTTGGGGCGCTGGTCGCCAACGACGCGATCTCGCTGTCGGTGGCGCGCGGCGAGGTGCTGGCGCTGCTCGGCGAGAACGGTGCCGGCAAGACCACGCTGATGAACATCCTGTTCGGCCACTACGTGGCCGATGCCGGCGAGATCCTGGTCGACGGCACGCCGCTGCCGCCGGGCGATACCGGGGCCGCGATCGCCGCCGGGGTCGGCATGGTGCACCAGCATTTCGCGCTGGCCGACAACATGACGGTGCTGGAGAACGTCACCCTCGGCACCGAGAGCCTGTGGTCCTGGCGCTCCGATGCGAAATCGGCCCGCCGCCGGCTGCGCGCGATGGCCGACGCCTACGGGCTGGCGGTCGACCCGGACAAGCGCATCGACGAGCTGTCGATCGGCGAGAAGCAGCGGGTCGAAATCCTCAAGGCGCTGTACCGCGACGCCCGCATCCTGATCCTCGACGAGCCGACCTCGGTGCTGACGCCGCAGGAGGCGGACCGGTTGTTCGAGACCCTCAAGGCGATGACCGCCGAGGGGCTGTCGGTGATCTTCATCTCCCATAAGCTGCACGAGATCCTGGCGGTCAGCGACCGGGTGACGGTGCTGCGCCGGGGGGTGGCGGTGGGTACCGTCGCGACCGGCGACGCCGACCGCGAGTCGCTGGCCGAGATGATGGTCGGCCACAAGGTCGCCCGGCCGCGGGTCGAGCACCTGGAACCGGGCCGGCCGGTGGTCGAACTCGACGCCGTGACCGTGGCCGGCCCGGGCGCATCGCCGGTGCTGGACCAGGTGACCCTGACGGTGCGCGAGCGCGAGATCGTCGGCCTCGCCGGGGTCGCCGGCAACGGCCAGTCGGCCCTCGCCGCCCTGCTCAGCGGGACGCTGGCGCCTAGTGCCGGCCGCATCCGAATCGATGGCGAAACGATCACGCGACACACGGCGCGCGAGTTCATCGCCCGTCGGGTCGGGCGGATTCCCGAGGACCGGCACGCCACCGGCGTGGTCGGCGACATGACGGTGTGGGAGAACCTGATCGCCGAGCGGCTGCGCGAGAAGCCGTTGTGGCGCTGGGGCCGGATCATCGACTTCGCGGCCTGCAAGGCCTACGCCCGGCGGCTGGTCGAGCAGTTCGACATCCGCGGCGCCGGCATCGACGGCACGACGCGGCTGCTGTCCGGCGGCAACATGCAGAAGCTGATCCTGGCCCGTACCCTGGACCGGGCGCCGCGCTTCATCCTGGCCAGCCAGCCGATCCGCGGCCTGGACGAGGGCGCCATCGCCGCGGTGCACCGCCGGCTGCTGGATGCCAAGCGCGACGGAGCCGCGGTGCTGGTGATCTCCGAGGACCTGGACGAGATCCTGGCGATCGCCGACCGGGTGGTGGTGATCCACGCCGGCCGGACCGGCATGTCGCTCGACGTGCACGACGTCGACGCCCGCCGGCTCGGCCTGATGATGGCCGGGGACCTGGAGCGCGGTGGCCTGGAGCACGGCGGTCCGATGCCCCCGGAGGGAGCAGCGGCATGACCCTGGAGCCACGCGAGCACGCCCCGGTCTGGCTGGCGGTCTCGGCCCCGATCCTGGCGATCGCGGCGTCGCTGGTGCTGTGCTCGGTGCTGATCCTGTGGACCGGCCAGCCGGTGCTGCACGCCTACGGCCTGCTGCTGGGCGGTGCCTTCGGCTCGAGCTTCGGGATCGCCGAGACCCTGACCCGGGCGACCCCGCTGATCCTGACCGGCCTGGCCGTCGCGGTGGCGTTCCGGGCGAAGTTCTGGAACATCGGCGCTGAGGGCCAGCTGTATAGCGGCGCGCTGGCCGCCACCTGGCTCGGCACCGGCATGATCGACCTGCCGCCGGTGCTGATGATCCCGCTGCTGTTCGCCGGCGGCGCCGTTGCCGGCGGGCTCGCCCTGCTGCTGCCGGTGCTGCTGAAGGTCCGCCTCAAGGTCGACGAGGTGGTCACCACCCTGCTGCTGAACTTCGTGATCGTGCTGCTGGTGAGCTTCCTGCTGGAAGGGCCCTGGAAGGACCCGATGTCGCTCGGCTGGCCGCAGGCGGCGCCGATCGTCGATGAAGGGGTGCTGCCGGTGCTGCTGGCCAAGTCGCGGCTGCATATGGGGCTGCTGGTCGGGCTGGCGGCGGCGCTGCTGGTTTGGGCGGCGATGCGATGGAGCATCTGGGGATATGAGATCCGCGCGGTTGGCTTGAACCTGCAGGCCGCCGCCTTCGCCGGCATCCCGGTAAACCTGACCATGCTGCGGGTGGCGATGATCAGCGGCGGCCTCGCCGGCATGGCCGGGGTCGGCGAGGTCGCCGGGCTCAAGGGCTACCTGACCCTCGACCTGTCGCCGGGCTTCGGCTACGCCGGCATCGCGGTCGCCATGCTGGCCGCCCTGAACCCGCTCGGCGTGGTCCTGAGCGCGGTATTCCTGGCCGGGATCTACGTCGGCGCGGACTCCATGAGCCGGGCGGTCAACATCCCGACCTATATCGCCGACGTGCTGGTGGCGTCCTCGGTGCTGGCGGTGCTGGTCAGCCTGATGCTGGTGCGCTTCCGGGTTCGGTGGCGATGAGGGACGGGCGCTGGAGCGACGGGTGGGTCCCGGCTCGGCCGTGCCGGGGCGGCACGTCCGTCCGGGATGACGGCAGGGAAGGGAGCGTCACTGTCGCCATTCGCACTCTCGACGTCATCCCGGACGGACGCGTGCGAACGCGGCCGAGCCGGGACCCACGAAGCGACGGGGTGTCAGGAGCGCGGCGATGGACCTGATCGAGATGTTCCTGACCGCCGGGTTCTGGGCGGCGACGATCCGGATCGCCTGCCCGCTGATCCTCGGCACCCTCGGCGAGCTGATCTGCGAGCGTGCCGGGGTGCTGAACCTCGGCATCGAGGGCATCATGACCGCCGGCGCCATGGCCGGCTGGATGTGGGTCTACCAGGGCGGCGACCTGTGGGGCGGCGTGCTGTTCGCGGCCGTGGTCGGGGCCGGATTCGGGCTGATCCATGCCGGCTTCACGGTCTATCTCGGCCTGTCGCAGCACGTCGCCGGCATCGGGCTCACCATGTTCGCGTCGGCGTTGAGCTTCTTCACCTTCCGCATGATGCTGCCGTCCAGCACCACGCCGCCGAAGATCGAGCCGTTCCAGCAGATCAAGGTACCGGGGCTGAGCGATCTGCCGTTCCTGGGCGACGCCTTCCTGAACCACACGCCGATGACCTATGCCACCTTCCTGGCGGTGCCGGCGGTGATCTGGGTGCTGTACCGCACCCCGGTCGGCCTGGCGGTTCGCATGGCCGGCGAGAACCCGGTCGCGGTCGAGGCCCAGGGCATCGACGTGCTGGCGGTGCGCTGCGGGGCGGTGATGGCGGGCTCGGCGCTGATGGCGGTCGGCGGCGCCTACCTGACGATGTCGGCGTTCGATGCCTTCTACTTCGGCATGGTCAACGGCCGCGGCTGGATCTGCATCGCCCTGGTGATCTTCGCCTCCTGGCGGCCCGGCAAGGCGCTGCTGGGTGCCCTGCTGTTCGCCGGGCTCGACGCCCTGCAGGTGCGGGCCCAGCAGTTCGCCGGCGGCTTGATCCCGTACCAGTTCTTCCTGATGCTGCCCTATGTGCTCAGCATCGCCGCCATGGTGGTGATGGCGCGCCGGGCCCGCTATCCCAAGGCCCTGCTGGTGCCGTACCGCCGCGGCGAGCGGCACTGACGACCGTTACGGGAGACCAATGATGCTCGACCTGATCCTGCGCCGCGCCGCGCTGCCGTCCGGCGGCGAACTGGTCGACATCGCCGTCAAGGACGGCCGGATCGCCGAGGTGACGCCGAACCTGCAGGCCGACGCGATCGACGAGATCGACGCCGGCGGGCGGCTGGTGACGCCGCCCTTCGTCGACTCGCATTTCCACATGGACTCCACGCTCAGCTACGGGCTGCCCCGGGTCAACGAGTCCGGCACCCTGCTGGAGGGCATCGCGCTGTGGGGCGAACTGAAGCCGGAATTGACTGCCGAGGCAGTCAAGGAACGGGCGCGTCGGCTGTGCCGCTGGTCGATCGCCCGCGGCACCCTGGCGATCCGCAGCCATGTCGACACCTCCGACCCGAGCCTGCTGGCGGTGCAGGCGCTGCTGGAGGTGCGCGCCGAGATGAAGCCGTGGATCGACCTGCAGCTGGTGGCGTTTCCGCAGGACGGACTTCTCCGGCTGCCCGGGGCCCGCGACAGCCTGACCAGGGCGCTGAACATGGGGGTCGACGTGGTCGGCGGCATCCCGCATTTCGAGCGCACCATGGCCGACGGGGCGGAGTCCGTGCGTCTGCTGTGCGAGATCGCGGCCGAGCGCGGCCTGCGGGTCGACATGCACTGCGACGAGAGCGACGACCCGCTGTCGCGCCATGTCGAGACCCTGGCATACCAGACCCAGCGGCTCGGCCTGCAGGGCCGGGTGGCGGGCTCGCACCTCACGTCCATGCACTCGATGGACAACTACTACGTCTCCAAGCTGATTCCGCTGATCGCCGAGGCCGGGCTGCATGCCATCCCGAACCCGCTGATCAACATCACCTTGCAGGGCCGCCACGACAGCTACCCCAAGCGCCGCGGCATGACCCGGGTGAAGGAGCTGATGGCGGCCGGGGTCAACGTCGCCTTCGGCCACGACTGCGTCATGGACCCGTGGTACCCGCTCGGCAGCCACGACATGCTGGAAGTCGCGAGCATGGGACTGCATGTCGGCCAGATGACCGGGCGCGCCGAGATGCTGGCCTGTTTCGATGCCGTCACGGTCAACGGTGCCCGGGCGCTCGGCCTGGAAGACTATGGACTGGAGCCCGGCTGCCGGGCCGACATGGTGGTCCTGCAGTGCCGCAGCCCGATCGAGGCGCTGCGGTTGCGCCCGGCCCGGCTGTTCGTGGTCCGCAGCGGCCGGGTGATCGCCCGCACCGCCGCCGCCGACCCGGTGCTGTCGCTGGACGGCGGCGAAGAGGCCCTCAGCTTCGATTTCTGACGGCGGTCAGGCCGACGCCGCCCGCCATTCCGACAGTGGAATGAAGCTGCGGCCCGGGCGCGGCGCGTCCGGCAGCATGGCGATGAACTCCAGGGAGTGGCCGTCCGGGTCGGCGAAATACACGCTGGCGGCCGGCATCCAACCCAGCACGACCGGCTCGTCGATCGGATCCTGGCCGTTCTTCGTGGGCGTCAGCCCGGCGGCCTTGAGCGCGCCGACCGAGTTCTCGACGTCCTCCAGCGAGGTGCTGAAGGCGATGTGCAGGCGCATCGACATCGGCGCGCTCCCGACCCCCCACAACCCCAGCATCGCGGTATCGGGCTTCGGCACCCAGAAGAACGCGACGTTGCGGTCCTCGACGACATGGGCCAGCGGCAGGCCGAGGACGTCGCGGTAGAAGGCGATCGAGCGGTCGAGGTCGCGGACCGTGAGGTGCGCCTCGTACAGGCTCCTGATGGGCACGATCATGGCGAGTCACCGATTATAGCAAGGTATACCTTGTATAATATAGCGCCGCCTGTGTGTCCGCAAGGACCGCCTGCATACCGGGTGGGGCGGCCGCCGAATTCCGTGACCCGGCCGGCGCCGCCGCCCTATGCCCGCGGGATCGGGGTCTCCTTGCCGCCGGCCTCGGCGGAGACGTAGCCGGCGTAGACGGTCGCGATGGTGTCGGCGGCCAGGCCGCTGTCGCTCTCGACCGGCTCGCCGTAGGCGACCGTGCGGTAGAACGCCTCGATCTCCTGGGGGAAGCCGTTGGTGTGGTCCTCATCCGGGATCACCGGTGCCCAGCCCTGCTTGGTGCCGAGCTTCTCGACCAGGTAGACGTCTTCGAACGCCGCCTCGACCGGGTTGTAGGTCCGCATGGTGTCGTTCGGGTTGATGTTGCAGACCGCCCGGTGGTTGTTGGCGATCACCTCGAGCCGGTTCTTGATGCCGCCCATCACCAGCTCCGACGCGAACACCGTGGCAAGGGTGCCGTCCTCGAAGGTGACGTGCAGCATCACCGCGTCCTCGATGTCGTGGTAGTCGGTGCGCAGGTGGCCGGCGTCGCGATAGCCGGGCAGGCGGGTCAGCTCGTGGGTGCGGGCGGTGATGGTGGCCGGCCGGATCGGCTTGCCGTCGCGGGCCCGGCCCTCGACCCGCTTCAGGTACAGCACGGCGCTCAGCGGATGGCAGCCCTTGCCGACCGCCGAGCCGCCGCCGTTGAACTTCCAGTAGCCGTAGGCCGGCGAGTGCGATCCGGAATGGCCCTGCTCGCCATGCATCCACAGGATCTGCGCACCGGTCTTCTCGATTACGTCGCGCTCCTTCTGGATCGCCGGCATGTAGATCCAGTTCTCGGCATACAGCACCTTCGCGGTCGAGGCCGCCTCGGCCTCCAGGATCCGCCGCAGGCTGGCCATGGCGGCATCCAGCGCCTTGTCCTTCGGGAACGCCCGGCCGTCGAAATCGTCGCCGCCGTCGCCGAAGAACCCGGTGAACGGCTTCTCGATGATCGGATAGACGCCCCGCCGGAGGGCGGCGACCGCGACCGCCTCGTGGGTGACCGGCGGGGTGCAGACATGCACCACGTCGACCTGGTCCAGCAGGGCGTCGAGGTCGTCGAACACCGCGATCCCGCGCGGCGTCGCGAAGGCCTCGGCGCTGTCGCGGGTGCGGGAATGCACGCCGACGACCTCCGGCGTGACACCATATACCCGCTCGACGGCGCCGTAATGGAACGATGCGGCGAATCGCGATCCGACGATGCCGGCCCGAACGCTTTTCTTCTCGCGCATGGCGCTTCCCCCTGAGTTCCACCTGCCGCGAGCCTGCCCGCTGGTGACGAGCGGGGCAAGCCGGCGTTCAGTTCGATTCCGGAATCAGAACCGCGCCCTGCATCAGCCGCCGGGCGGTGCGGAACACCAGGGCACTTTTCGCCTCGCCGTCCCGTACGATTGCCCCGACCGACAGCACGCCCGACGGGTTCGCGACCCGCACCTCGTCGCCGCCGGCGTCCCGGGCGAGCGCGTGCGCGACGGTGCCCGGCAGCCGCGCCGCCACCGCCAGGCACATCGCCCCGGTCAGCGGTACCGCCCGGTGCGCCCGCTCCATGGAGATCATGCGGACCGCGATGTCCTGGGCCGGCGCCGGGACCGTCCGGCCGTCGAGCGTGGCACAGGCGCCGGGGGCCGCCAGCATGGCGACCTTGGGGACCGACAGGGCGGCGTCCTCCGGCCGTGCCGCCATCCCCATGGCGACCGCGGCCTGCCGGCGGATCCAGTCGAGCGCCGCCATGACGTCCGGTCGGGCCTCGATGGCGTCCGGCAGCTCGGTGCCCGTGAGGCCGAGATTGCCGGCGGCCACGAATACGATCGGGTTGGCGGCGTCGATCATGCTGACGGCGACCGGGCCGAAGCCGGGGACGTCGAGGTGGTCACGGGCGTTCCCGGTGGGCAGCAGCCGTCCGGTACCGGCCCCACCCGGCTCCAGGAAGTCGAGACGGATCCGCGCGCCGGTGCCGGCCACCCCGGCGATCGCGAAGTCGCCGGTCACCACGGCCTTGCCGCCCGACACCGGGAACCGGGCGTGGATCACCTTGGCGGTGTTGACCTGATGGATGCGGACCAGGGCGTTGCCGTCGGCGGCCGCCACCAGGCCCTCGTCGACCGCGAAAGGCCCGACCGCCGAAGACAGGTTGCCGCAGTTGCTGGCCCAGTCGACCACCGGCCGGTCGACCGCGACCTGGGCGAAGCTGTAGTCGACGTCGCAGTCCGGCCGGGTCGGCGGGCCGATGATCACCGCCTTCGACAGCGACGAGATACCGCCGCCCATGCCGTCGATCTGGCGGCCGTAGGGATCCGGACTGCCGATCACCGACAGCAGGATCGGATCGAGAGCGGAACGGTCGCTCGGCAGGTCGCTGGCGTGGAAGAACACGCCCTTGCTGGAGCCGCCCCGCATGAACACCGCCGGGATCGCGCGCTGGGTCATGGTCAGGTCCTCCCGGCGAAGAACCGCCCGATCTCGGCCGCTGCCAGGTCGGGTTCCTCGTAGTGCACGAAGTGGCCGGAACCCTCGGCGAAGCCGATCTCGACGTCGGCGAAGTAGTCCGCCAGCACGTCGGACCATTCCGAGCGCAGGACCGGGTCGTGGCGGCCCCACAGCACCCGGGCGGGGACCTCGATCACCGGCGGCTTCGGCGCGGTCCCGGCCATGGTCGCCAGCCGCCCGGCGTTGGACGAGACGTACCAGTTGAAGCCGCCCTGCAGGTTGCCCGGGCGCAGGAAATTGTCGACCCAGCGTTCCAGCACGCCGTCGAAGGCGTCCTTGCGGTGGCACCAGTGCCGCAGCATGTGCCCGAAATAGGCCCGGCAGGTGTCGCGCGAGGCGCCGACCAGCGCCGGGGCGAACGGCATCTGGTGGAAGGTCTGGTACCAGATCTCGTTGATGTGGCCGGGCTCCCGCCAGCGCGCGCCGACCCCGTGGGTCGGGCAATTGAAGAAGAACAACCCGCTGACCCGTTGCGGATACCGGATCGCCAGGCGTTGCATGACGTAGGCGGCGACGTCGTGGCCGACGAACCCGGCCCGCTCGATCCCGAGCGCGTCGAGCAGGGCGACGATGTCGTCGGCCAGCACGTCGGCGCCGGCCCGCTCGGAGCGTCCGGCGTCCGGGTTGCCGCTCTCGCCGAAGCCGCGAAAGTCCGGAGCCAGCAGCCGGAACTGGCCGGACAGGCGATCGATCACCGGCTCCCATGTCGCCCAGAATTCCGGCCAGCCGTGCAGAAGCAGCAGCGGCGGCCCGTCGCCGGCCTCGGCGAGGTGGGTCCGGAAGCCGTTGGTCTGGTGGAACGAGTGCCGGATTGCGGCCATTTCGGACCTCCCTGCGATGCTATAGCCAGCCGATGCGGCGGAAAATCAGGTACGGCAGGACCGCCGAGACCGCCATCAGCGACAGCGCGAACGGATAGCCCAACGACCAGGCGAGTTCCGGCATCGCGTGGAAGTTCATGCCGTAGACCGAGGCGATCACGGTCGGGGGCAGGAACACCAGGGTGGCGATCGAGACGATCTTGATGATGGTGTTCTGCTCGTTGCTGATCATCCCGAGGGTGGCGTCGAGCAGGAAGGTCACCCGGTCCGACAGGAAGTGCGCGTGGTCGGTGAGCGAGACGACGTCACGGCCCAGGGTCTTGATACGGCCGCGGACGTCCTTGCTCGCCTTGCCGCTCATCACGGCCTGGGCGAGATAGGTGGTCAGGCGGCCGATGCTCAGCAGGCTTTCCTGGATCTTGGCATTCAACTCGCCCATGCGGCCGATCTCGCGCAGCACGTCCTGGTACTCGGTCTCGGTCTCGCGGCGGGCGGCCCGCGGCAGGAACACCTTGGTGGACAGCTCGTCCATCTCGGCGGACAGCCGCTCCAGGGTGTCGGCGGCACGATCGATCACCGCGTCCAGCAGCGCGGTCAGAATGCCGGCGGCGTCCTCGTCGGCACCCGGCTTCTGGCAGCGGGTCGCGAAGATCTCGAAGGACCGCGGCTCGCTGTAGCGGATGGTCACCAGGTGGTTCGGCGTCAGGACGAAGGTGACCGGCCGGGCAACCGGTGTGTCGGTGTCGGTCTTCGAGAGCACGATCGCGGTCATGAACAGGTTGCCCTCGTCATGGTACAGCCGGCTCGAAGCCTCGATTTCCTGCATCTCGGCATGGGTCGGCACGGCGATGCCTGTCGCCTGCTCGACCCGCTTCTCTTCCTCCACGGTCGGCCGGAGCATGTCGATCCAGACCGCCTCGGCCGGGATTTCCGTCGCCTCCGCCAGATGGCCGATGCGCCCGCCTTGCTTCACATACAGGTCGAGCATGGGCTGCCCCTGTCAAGCCGCGCCGGCGCCTCAGGCATCCGGGTCGATCGGATGGTACACGTAACCGTCGCCGGCGCGCCCGACGCGTGCGAAGCCGGGGAACGGCACGTGCGCCCCGGTGACCCGCATGCCGTCGGTGGCGACCTCGTCGAGGATCCGCCGGCGGGTGGCGATCGCGGTCTCGGGATCGACGTCGAACGCGAAGTACCACTCCGGCCGCGCCATCTGCAGGGCCGGCAGGTGCACCACGTCGCCCCAGATCAGCAGCGGGTCCGGGCCGTCGATCCGATAGCCGACATGGCCGGGCGTGTGGCCGGGCAGCGCCACCACCGTTACCCCCGGTACCGGCTCGTCGCCGGGGTTGACGATGGTGGTGCGCCCGGCATGGGTCGCGAAGCCCCTGCGAGCCAGTTCGAGCTGGCCGCCCTGCATGTCGCTGAGCTGTTCCGGGGCGTCCCAGAACGCCCGTTCCGCTTCCGAGACGATCATCTCGGCGTTCGGAAACACGCTGCGGTCACCATCGTACAGCCCGGCGACGTGATCGCCGTGCATATGGGTCATCAGCACGGCATCCACGTCCTCCGGCTGCAGCCCGGCGTTTTCCAGCGCCCGTAGCAGGTGGCCGAGCCCGGGGCCGCGGATGTTGCCGTTGCCGGTATCGACCAGGTACAGGCGATCCGGGCCGACGACCGCGAAGGCATTCACCGATACCGCCAGGTCGCCGGCGTCGACGCCGTGCGGGGCGGCGACCGGCAGCGCTTCCTCGATCGCCACGCCGGGAAGCCGCGACAGGTCGAAGTCCACGTGACCGTCGCACAGTGCCACGACCCGATAGTCGCCGGCCGCGGTGGTGACCGAACGGCCGGCGGCCTGCCGGATTCCCACGGTGACAGGTGCCTGGTCTGGGCTGTCGACGGGCATCGGCATACTCCTGGTCGCGGTGCGGGTCAGCTCGGCAGGCCGTGTGCGTCGTGCCAGTCCCGGAGCGACCGGCTGGGGTACCCGCGGTGCGCCTCGTCGCCCTCGCGGATATCGGCGCGCACCCAGTCCGGCTTGTCGTCCAGCATCATGTGCACGACCTGGGGCGGAACCGGCAGCGGCGTGTCGATGGCACTGGCAAACGGATGGACCAGCTCGGGCCAGCGTGGGTCCCATACCCACAGGGCCGACCCGCAATGCCTGCAGAACCGCCGCTCGGCCGGGCTCGGGCTGCCGTCGATCGTGGCGTGGAACATCGCCACATGCTCTTCTCCCGTCACGGTCATGCCGTCGGCATGGGCGCCGAGGTTGATGGCGTAGCCGCCTCCGCCGCCGGTCTTGCGGCAGATCGAGCAGTAGCATCGCAGATACGGCACCGGCGCATAGGCGTCGCAGCCGAACGCCACCGCGCCGCAGCGGCAGGATCCTTCCAGGTGCATGGCGGTTCCCCATCCGGTTCGGCGGCCGGTTCGTCGTGAACCATGAAGCCGCCACGAGGTTCTCTTTCTTCGAAGGCAATGCTACCAGCAACATCGCCACGGTCACCGTCGCCGGAGAATTTGAGACCATGACCATCGCGCCGCCAATGCGATTCCTGCACTTCACCGTCCTGTGCCTGATACTGCTGTTCGCGGTTCCGGCCGTGGCCCAGGTTCCGGGACTGCCGGGCGTCACCGCGGACGAGAAGGCGCAGGCACTTCCGGGCGACCTGAACCAACTGGTCGATACCCTGGAAGACCCACAACGCCGGGATCGCCTGGTGCAGGACCTGAAGGCCCTGCTCGAGGCGCAGCGCAATGCGCGGGAGAAGCGGGCGGCATCCAAGGTCGGCGCCAACCTCGAGGACGCGGTTCTCGGTCACACCGAGAGGGTGAGCGCGGTCTTCCAGCGCTTCGTCGACTGGCTCGGGACCTTCGACCAGTTGCCCGGCTGGGTCGCCAAGCAGGCCGAGGACCCGCGGCGCCGGGCGTTCTGGACCGAGGTCGGCATGGTCGTCGGGTTGACCCTGCTCGCGGTGTTCCTGGCGCGCACCGTGGTCGGCCTGGCCCTGCGGCGGCCGATAAGGCAGCTGCGCGAGTCCGCGCCGGCGAGCGTGCAGAGCCAGGTGTTCCTGGCCGTTGCGCTGGCCCTGGTGGAGGCGTTCATCGTCGCCGCCACGGTCGCGTCCGGCTATGCGACCCTGGTGCTGATGAGCGGTCGGGCGGACATCGAGGATGGCGCCCTCGTCCTGGTCATGGCCTGGGCGATCCAGACCGGGGTAGGGGTGGTCGCGCGGTTCGTCCTGGCGCCCTACGCGGATCATCTGCGGCTGCTGCCGCTGCGCTCCGAGACGGCGGCCTACCTCTACATCTGGGTCATGCGCCTCACCACCGTGGTGGCGATCGGCTTCGCCGGATCGCAGCTGGCGGTGCCGTTCGGGGCCGGCGAAGTCGGTGCACGCGGGATCGAGATCGCCGCCGCGCTGGTGTTCGCGGTCCTGCTGGTGGTTCTCATCCTGCAGAGCCGGGAGGATTGCGCGGCCGTCATTCGCGGGCGTCGCGACCAGGTCGGCGGCCGGGTGCGTCGTCGCCTCGCCGACATCTGGCACGTGCTGGCGATGCTGTACGTCCTGGTCGCGTTCGGGATCTTCGTCTCCGGGGAGCAGGACGGCTTCGTATTCCTGGTGCGGGCGACGGCGATCAGCTTGACGGCTTTCGCCGGTGCCTTCCTGCTGGCCCGTGGCGCCCGCCAGTCGGTCGACCGGCTGTTCCGTATCGATGACGATCTGAACGGGCGGTTCCCCGGCCTGCGGCAGCGAGCCGGGCTGTACCGTCCGATCCTGATCCGGACGGTGGACGTAGCGCTGCTGGTGATCGCGCTCGGCGTCTCGCTCGGTGCCTGGGGGCTGGATCTCTATTCCGCGTTGGGTCCGGATGCCCGCGGCCGCCTGTTGGAAAGTGCTGTCGTCATCGCTCTTGTGGTCATCGTCGGTGTCGGTATCTGGGAGTTCGTCAGCGGGGCGATCCAGCGATCGCTCTCGGGAACCTATCCCGACGGCACGCCGCGTCAGCCGAGCGGTCGCGCCAAGACCTTGCTGCCGTTGCTGCGCCGGGTCATTTCGATTGTCCTGGTGCTGGTGGTGAGCCTGATCGTGCTCTCGGAACTCGGAGTCGATACCGCTCCGTTGCTGGCTGGCGCCGGGGTCGTCGGCTTGGCCATCGGCTTCGGTTCGCAGGCCCTGGTCCGCGACATCATCACCGGGTTGTTCATCCTGATCGAGGACACCGTCTCGGTCGGCGATGTGGTGACGGCCGGCGGGCACACCGGCGTCGTCGAGGACATCTCGATCCGAACCATTCGGCTTCGCGATGTCGAGGGTGCCGTACACACCGTGCCGTTCGGCGACGTCACCAGCGTGATCAACATGACCAAGGACTTCTCCTATGCGCTGCTGGACGTCGGGGTCGCGTATCGCGAGGACACCGACCATGTGGGAGCGTTGATCAAGGAGGTCGGCGACGAGCTGCGGCAGGACCCCGATCACGGGCCGAAGATCCTGGAACCGATCGAGATCTTCGGCGTGCAGGAACTCGGGGACAGCGCGGTGGTCGTGCGGGCGCGGCTGAAGACCAAGCCGGTACTGCAATGGGGTATCAAGCGCGAGATGCTGCGGCGCCTGAAAAAGCGGTTCGACGCCGAGGGCATCGAGATCCCGTTCCCGCACCAGACCATTTACTTCGGGGTCGACAAGGACGGCACCGCACCGCCGGGCCGGATCCTGCTGGCGGCAGAGCGGAGTGCCGCGGCTCTCGACAGCTCGGAGGCACCGGTGCATCCACAGGTCGAGACCGTCTCGGCGGAGGAGAAGGACGTCGCCCGGGCCGAGAAGGACGCCGCCGATCAGGAAATCGCCGAACTGGCGGCAAAGGCGGACCAGAACAGGCACGGAAACTGACGCGCGGGACCGTCGTGCCGGCGGTTCGGTGGAGTCATGCCGGACCGGCGTGGAGGCGCCGGCGGGATGGCGGTCTTGCCAGGGCGGGAGACCCGTGGAGATAGCAATCACCGGGGCGGCCGGGGGGCCGGGGCCGGGGCTGGGATCGACGGGCTGGCGGCAGCCGCGCTGCCGGGGCGGGCCGACCTGCATTGTTCTTGAACACCGACGTCAGGCGGATAGGATCTGCGACCGCTTTTCGGGGAAGGAACCGCCATGCCGATCGCCCAGCCGTCCGTGAGCCTCGACGAGGCCCGCACCATCATCGCCGCGACCTTCGCCAAGGCTGCCGAACTCGGCCTGAAGCCGCTCGGCGTGGTGGTGCTCGACGCCGCCGGCCAGTTGAAGGCCTGCGAGCGCCAGGACGGCGCCAGCCATATGCGCGTCGATATCGCCACGGGCAAGGCGCACGGGGCGGTGGCGCTCGGCAGCGGCTCGCGGGCGATCTTCAAGCGGGCGCAGGAGCAGGCCTATTTCGTCAACGCCGTGAACACCCTGGCGCGCGGCCTGCTGGTGCCGGTCCCGGGCGGCGTGCTGATCCGCGATGCGAACGGCGCCATCGTCGGCGCCGTCGGGGTCAGCGGCGACGCCTCCGACCAGGACGAGGCGGCGGCGGTCGCCGGCATCGCCGCCGCCGGACTGGTCGCCGATCCGGGCTGAGCGCCCGTCAGGCCCTGCCGGCCGGCAGGTAGCGCGTCAACGACAGGATGATGTCGGTGGTGATGCCGTCGACCGCCAGCGGCAGGTAGACGCGCTGTGCATGCCGATAGATCCGGTCGGGGTTGGACAGCAGTTTTCCGGTCCGGTAGCGGGGCTGGCCGGCCGCCGCGCAGTCCCGCATGCAGCGGTAGGCTTCGCTGGACTGGAAATACGGGTAGACCTCGTCGCACCATCGGCCGGTCGAATCGTGGCCGGTGAAGGCCACGATCGCGGTGCCGATCAGCCGGAACCGGAATCGCCAGGGGTCGCGGAACACGTCGGTCATCCACACATACGGCAGCAGGTTCGGGATGTCGGTCGGGTCGACGTGCCGCCGCGATGGCAGGCCGGACGCGGGGTGGATGGTGCGCCAGTATCGGACCAGGCTGCGGATGTCGTCGCAGCACGTGGCCGGCAGGAAGGCTTCGGTCGAGGCGTGATCGGGCGCCGGAATGTGCATCACGTGTGCCAGCAGCGTCGGGAGGATGACGGTAGCCGTCCGGCTGTTAATGAAGTGTGTAGCGGGCTGCTACCGGTCGACCACCCGGACATGGTTGGCGGACCACGCGCCCGGCCAAACCTCCGAGCCCTTGTCGCGCAGCGTTCGCACCGCGCCGACCGGGATGTCGGTGGCCAGCAGGAATGGGCCGTCGCCCCAGTGCTCGTCGACCGCCGGCGTCTCCGAGTGCACGCCGGTATAGCCCAGCGACTTCTCGCAAGGCAGGAACACCGCGTTGCCGGAGACGTTGGTCGGGTTCCAGGTGGTGCCGGGAGTCGCCCCGACCACCCCGGTGACCGCCACTGCGCACATCAGCTCGACCGCGCGCGCCTTGGCGCAGCTGAACACCCGGGCATAGCCCGACCGCCGCAGGGTCATCGATGGCACCAGCAGCAGGTCCGGTCGATGCGGGGCCAGCAGGGTCGACAGCGCCGGCATCTCGACGTCCAGGCAGACCAGGGTGGCGATGGTCAGCCCGTCCCACTCGACGATCTGCACGCGGTCGCCCGGCGTCAGCAGCCAGGTCTTCGGGTCCTGCTCGTCGGGCGTCAGGCACAGCTTGTCCTGCGGAATCGCCCGGCCGTCCGGCAGCAGCAGCCAGGACCGGTTGCGCTGGCCGCCGTCGACCGTCCACGGCATGGTGCCGGCCAGCAGGCCGATGCCGTGTTTTGCCGGCAGCGGCTTGAGTAGCTCGAGTGCCTCGGGCGCCTGGCCGGCCAGCCAGGGGATCTCGCGGTCGGTAGTCAGGCCCTCGGGCTTGAACGCCAGCCACTGCTCGGCGGCATATTCCGGCATCACCAGCAGCTTCGCGCCGGCGGCCGCGGCCGCGGCCATCTTGGCGTCGACCCCGGCGGCCCAGGCGTCCAGCCCGTTCAGCGGCCGGCCGAGATTGACGGCCCAGAGGGCCAGGCTGACGGTGTCGGGTGCGGGCATTCGGGGTTCCCTGGCGAATGGGGCTGGGGCCCGGCTCTCCACCGCTTCGCCGCTGCGGCCGGAACGCGGAAGACGAACGAGGCTTCGTTCACCCTACCGCATCCCGACATCCTGCCGCACCCCGGACTGGCCCTCGACTTGGTCGAGGCGCCGATCCGGGACCTGCACGGCGAAGGCGGCTGCGTTCAGAACGTCGTGGCGCTGTGCGTCTTCTTGAACTCGGCGACGTGCTGGACCGCCGCGGTCACGCCGCCCGGGGTGTGCGGGATGTCGAGATAGGCGAGGGTCGCCTCGACCGCACCCAGGCAGGCGTAGAGCATCGGCGCGTTCATGTCGCCCATATGGCCGATCCTGAACGCCTTGCCGCCGAACACGCCGAGACCGCCGCCGATGCCGGCCAGCATCTCGTCGCGACAGATCTCGCGGATATGGTCGGCGCTGATGCCTTCGGCGGTACGGATGGTGGTCACGCCCATCGACCGTTCGGCCGGGTCAAGGGCGTTGATTTCGAGCGCGCCGCCCTGGGCCCAGACGTCGATCGCCTTCCAGGTGGCGCCGGCCAGGACCCGATGGCGCTCGAAGACCCGCTCCAGCCCCTCCTCGAACAGCGCTGCGAGGCTCTCGCGCAGGCCGAAGATGTGGATCTGCGGCGCGGTTCCGCAGAACGTGCGGTAGCCGGGGCCGGCCATCCGCGGTGTCCAGTCCCAGTACCGGCGCTCGCGCGCCGTCGCCTTGTGGACCGCCACCGCCTTGGCGTTGGCGGCGACGAAGCCGAGGCCCGGGACCATCATCAGGCCCTTCTGAGAGGCAGCGATGGTGACGTCGACGCCCCAGTCGTCCATCTGGAAGTCGATGGTGCCGAGCGACGCGATGGTGTCGACCACCAGCAGCGCCGGGTGCTTGGCGCGATCCATCGCCTGGCGCACCGCCTTCACGTCGGTGGTGATGCTGGTGGCGGTGTCGGTCTGCACCAGCAGCACCGCCTTGATCTGGTGTCCGCTGTCGTCGGCCAGGGCCTGGCCGATCTTCTCGGGGTCGTGGGCGCGCCGCCAGTCGCCGGCAATGCTCTGGGTCCTGATGCCCAGCGCCTCGGCCATGTTGGCCCAGCTCGACGAGAAATGGCCGGTCTCCGGCACCAGCACCAGGTCGCCCGGCGCCAGCACGTTGACCAGGGCCGCCTCCCAGGCGCCGTGGCCGTTCGAGATGTAGGAGAACACCTCGCCGTCGGTCCGGAATACCCGCTTCAGGCCCTCGAAGCTCTCGACGGCGGCGTCGAGGAACTCCGGGTCGTTGAGGTCCATGGTGTCCCGGTGCATGGCGTTGAGCACGCGCGGCGGCACATTGGTCGGGCCGGGTGTGTTGAGAAACTTGCGCCCACGCTTCAGCGGGCGGTTGGTATGACCGATTGAATCGGGCGCCATCAGTGGCTCCATGAGGTGACGAGGAGGACAGGTCTGCCCGCCCCGGTGCCGCAGGGAGCGGTCCGTCGCGCGGGACGACGGCCGGTCCAGCCCGCCGAACGGGCTCGATCCACCGTCGCGGGCCGAAACATAAATCAGAAAATCGCGCGCGTCAGCGATCGGATTCGCGTAAACCTGCTGTTTACTGCGCTTTCGGTATAATTCCGGCTGCCGAATGGAGCATGTGGATGTCTGAGCCAGACTGCGATCCGACCCAAGGGCGACGATTCCTGGGTCTGCCACGTCACACGCCGGCGGATCGCTTCGGCCCGTTGGCCGGCTTCGTGAAGATCTGGCGAAGCAAGTGGCGCGGCGATCTGCTGCCGGCATGGAGCGCGTTCGATTTCTACGATTTCGTCGGTTGGCACGGGCTGATCTATGTCGACGAGATCCTGGCCCGCGATCCGTTAGAGATGCGGTGCCGGCTGTGGGGGACCCAACTGGTCAACCTGCTCGGATACGACGAGACCGGTATGCTGTTCAGCCAGTCGCCGGCGGCGAAGGAGCGGGGATTGCAGGAGGCCAACGAGCGGCTTATCGACGGCGGCGAGATCGGAGTCGTTCTCGGCCGCGCACTGAGCTACGGCCGGATGACCGAGTTCACGGTCGTCAAGCTGCCCTGTGCCGGCGATGGCGCGACGGTCGATCATCTGCTCGGCTGCAGCCAGCCGAACTTCACGCTCGACCTCGACGGGATCGTTTAGCCGGCCGGAATCTGCTGGGTGATGCAGTGGATGTTGCCGCCGCCGAGCAGGATCTCGCGGGCCGGGATGCCGATCACGTCGTATCCCGGCAACGCGTCGGCGATGATCCGCAGCGCCGCCTCGTCGGTGCGCGGGTCGAGCAGCGGCACGATCGCGCGCCGGTTCGCCAGATAGAAGTTCGCGTAGGACCCGGCCAGCCGGTCGCCGGCCCGGCGCGGCCTGGAACCGGGCGATGGCGACAATCCGGCCGCCTCGGCCGCGGTCATGAACAGCGGCCCCGGCATCGGCAGCTTTCGGACCTCGAAGCCCTGGCCGTCGGCGCCTCGGGCGAACCGCAGGACCGCCAGCGCGTCCCGCGACCGGGCGTATTGCGGATCGTCGGCATCGTCGGTCCAGGTCAGCAGGACCGTGCCCGGCGCCGGCACGTGCAGCAGGTTGTCGACGTGGCCCGTGGTCTCGTCCTCGGCGACGCCCCTGGGCAGCCAGACCACCGTTGCGGCGCCGGTGTAGTCGCGCAACAGCCGCTCGGCCGGCGGCTGCCCGAGGCCGGCGTTCCGGCCGGCGCTCAGCACGCATTCCACGGTCACGAACAGGGTTCCGGCACCGTCGCTGTGCAGCCCGCCACCTTCCTGAACCAGCGGGCAGCGGTACCGCGCCAGGCCCTCTTCCCCGGCGACCGCCGCCGCGACCCGGTCGTCGGCCGCCCAGTCCGGGTACAGGCCGTGCACCGTCCCGCCCCAGGCGTTGAAGGTCCAGTCGACGGCTCGCCGCTCGCCACCGGGACCCACGACCACCGTCGGCCCGACGTCGCGCATCCAGGCGTCGTCGTAGTCCAGCGCCACCACGCGAACGGTTTCCGGCAGGACCCGGCGGGCGCGCTGCAATCGGTCTGGGCGGACCCCGACGGTCACCGGTTCCACCGCCGCGACCGCCGTGGCGACGGCCGCGAAGGCCAGCTCTGCCGGCTCGGCGTCGGCGCGCCAGGTATCCGCGCGGCAGGGCCACAGCATCCAGGTGCCGGCGTGCGGGGCGAACTCGCCGGGCATCCGGAACCCGTCCGCGACGGGGGCGCTCGTCAGGCGCGCCAGTCTACCCGCTCCGGGAACCGCCGCATCAGGACGGCATTCAGCCGTGCCTCGAGCCGCTTGGCCGGGACCGGCTTGACCAGCAGGCCGTCGACCGCCAGCCGCTTGGCTTCCAGAACGCCGGGCGAACCGGCCTCACCGGCCAGCATGACGACGGGGATACCGGTCGGCAGGGTGGTCGAGTCGGCGCGGATTCGAAACAGCAGTTCAAGTCCGTCCGTGCCGTCCGGACCCTCCAACTGCATGTCGCAGATCACCAGATGCGGCTCCAACTCGGCCGACTGCGCCAGCGCCTCGGCGGCGGTCGCCGCCTCGGACGGCTGCGGCAGACCCAGCGCCACCAGGGTCCGGACCAGCACCGCGCGGCTGTCGTCGTCGGGCTCGACCACCAGCACCAGAAGGCCGGCGTAGTCGAAGCGGGCGAACAGCCCGTCCATGACGCGCGTCAGCTTTTTCGGTGCCGTCAGGTTCATTTGCCGCGATATCCTTTTCGCACCGGTTGCCCCTGTCTGCCATTTCGGCGACCGTTCCGATACTGTCGAAAGAGCCTAGTCCACTCACACGCCGGTCGAAAGCGAGGCCGGACAGGAATCGACGCATGAACGACATGGTAACGACCGAGACCGACCTTCGCTCCCGCTACGGCGCGACCAACCCGCTGGCGGCCCGGAAGCAGCTCGACCGGATCGACGTGCACGCCCGCCGGTTCATCGAGCTGTCGCCGTTCCTGGTGATCTCCAGCCAGGGTGCCGACGGGCTCGGCGACGTGTCGCCCAAGGGCGACGCGCCGGGCTTCGTCCAGGTGCTCGACGACCGCACCCTGCTGATCCCGGACCGGCCCGGCAACAACCGGCTCGACACCCTGTCGAACCTGATGGTCAGCGACGGGGTCGGGCTGCTGTTTCTGGTGCCGGGGGTGTGCGAGACCCTGCGGGTCAACGGCCGCGCCCGGGTGGCGACCGGCGAGGACCTGCTGGCCCCGACGGCGGTGCGCGGCCGGCTGCCGACCGCCGGCATCCTGGTGGCGGTCGAGGAGGTCTACCTGCACTGCGCCAAGGCGCTGGTCCGCTCGAAACTGTGGGAGGACGACCATCGGGTGGAGCGCCGGACCCTGCCGAGCCTCGGACAGATGCTGGCCGACCAGATCGGCGGCATCGACGGCGCGGAAGCCGACGCCCGGATCCAGGATTCCCTGAAGAACAAGCTGTACTGAGCGACCGCTACACGGCCTCGTCGAGGCCGCGCAGGTAACCCAGAACCGGCTCGGCATCGGTGCCACCGGCCTCCGCATGCGACAACAGCGGGATGCCGTGCGGGCCCGGCCAGCGTCGTGCCGCCGGGTCCGCTTCGACGATCGCGCGGACCACGTCCAGCCGGCCGAGCATGGCGGCGGCGAAGACGTCCAGGCGGGCACCCTTGTCGAGCAGGAACAGGGCGATATCGCGGCGCCCGACATGGGCGGCTGCGCCGAGCCCGGTCTCCCAGTCGCCAAGGCCCCAGTCCCAGGCGGCGTTGATCAGGACCGGATGTTCGCCGAGCAGGGCCCGCACGCGCTCCAGATCGCCATGGGCGTTGGACACGAAGTCGCGCACGAGGTCGGGATCAAGGCGTGGCTTGTCGGCCATTCGGGATCGTCCCCAGGGCTGTCCGTGAATGACGGTGCCCGGGCGATACTCGGCGGACAAGCGGATTCGCCGTCGCCGCGTCCGACGGTGCGCGCTGGCTCAGCTCGCCTCGATCGCGTCGAGGCCGCGCCGCAGCCTGCCGACCGAATAGGTCCGGCGCGCCGGCAGGCCGATGGTCTTCGCGCGGCTGAGATGGTGCAGGGCGACCACGAGACCCAGCAGCCGGGCGTCGCCAGACAGCGCTGCGGCCGCCTCGCCGTCGGCGGTGTAGCCGGCGAGCGAGCGTGCGACGACCGCGCCGCCGTGGAAGTGCTGCAGCAGCGCGAAGTCCCAGGCCGGCGCCAGCACCGCCGCGTCGGCGACGTCGAGCAGGCCGCGCAGTCGGCCGTCGGCATGCCGGACGTTGGCACCGTTCAGGTCGCCGTGGACGATGACCGGCGCGGCGTCGGCGGCCGACCGGATCGAGTCTTCAAGGCGCTGCAGCCGTGGCACCAGGTCGGGCGCCGCCTCGGCCAGCGGGGTCTCGACGAGCCGGGAGCCGTCGAACGGCCAGGGTTGGTCGAAGCGGTCGGCGACAGCGGCGACGGGGTCGTCCAGCCGCCCTTCGAGGCGACCATGGGCAACCTGGAGCCTTCCGTGACCCCGGACCGGCAGGGTGTGGAGTTCGGCCAACAGGGCGCCGAGATCGCGCCAGATCGCGGCGGCGGTCCCGGGGCCCGCCGGTTCGCCCTCGATCCACCGGTCGATCGCCCAGGCCGGAGCGTGTGCGACGACCGCCAGGTCCGGACGGCAACCGCTGTCAGCCAGCGGCACTGCCACCCGGGCGCCGTGCGCCGCCAGTTCCCGGCGCAGCGCCACGTCGGCGGCGAAGTCGGCCGGCTTGCCGGGGCGGGGGACCAGAAACCGCACCGCGACCGGCCCCTCGGCGGTGTCGGCGCGCCAGACCTCCGAGGTCGAGGCCTTGGCGACGAAGTCGAGTTGCCGGGCACCGAGGCCGAGGCCGTCGAGCAGGGCGGCCACGGCGGCGCGGCCGACCGTCGGGGCCGCGCCGGGTGGGACTGCCATGTCGCCTGGCGCTGCTATAGTGCCGCCGGAGCGGGTGCCCGGGCCGGGTTCGGGTGACATGACGGCGATCGCTCCCTATGTCTCGCAGGTGCCGACACCGAGGAGAATGCCATGACACGGCCCGCCGTCGACTGGGACGACGACTATTCCGCGCCGCGACGGCGGTTGCTGCCGGGCAAGGGCGTGTTGCGCTGGAGCGGCTGGAGCGTGGCGGCGCTGGGGGTGCTGGTGCTGCTGTACTATCTGGTCGGCGGCATCGCGATGAACGTCATCGACGACGATCCGGATTTCCGGCCGGCCGAGGTGAAGCCGGGCGCCAGCCGGGCGGTGGCCGCCGCCGCCGGGCTGATCGACCGCGAGGTGAACCAGCATTTCTGGGTCACCAACGATCCGTTCTTCTATCCCTCGGTCTGGCTGGACAACACCCCGAACTACCAGCAGGGCATCGTGTACGCGCTGTCCCGCTTCGCGATCGAGATGACCGACCAGATCGGCCGTACCCGCGGTTCCTCGGAAGCCGACAAGGACCTCGACAGGGCGGCCGGGCTGCTGAAGTATCCCGGCAACGTATGGATCTACGATATCTCGACCTCGCTGCTGCCGACGGCGTCGTCGGAATCGCAGTACCGGTCGGCGCGCCGGGCGCTGCTGGCCTACAACGAGCGGCTGGCGGCCGGACAGGCGGTCTTCGAGCGCCGTGCCGACAACCTGCTGGCCACCATCGACCGGATCGCCTCCGATCTGGGTTCGGCGTCGGCGACCATAGACCAGCACCTGGCGCAGTCCCGGTCGATGTGGGTCGATACCCGGGTCGACGACGTGTTCTACGGGGTCAAGGGCCGGCTGTACGGCTACTACATCCTGCTGCGCGAGATCGGCGACGACTTCGGGCCGGTGCTGCAGGAGAAGCAGGTCGACCAGGTCTGGATGCAGATGCTCGACTCTCTGCGCCAGGCGGCGGTCCTGAACCCGCTGGTGGTGGTCAACGGCGCGCCGGACGGACTGTATTTCCCGAGCCATCTGGCGGTGCAGGGGTTCTACCTGCTGCGGGCCCGTACCCAGCTGCGCGAGATCGGCAGCATCCTGCTGCGCTAGACGTGATCTCCCGATAGCTCGTCCGGTTGCGCGGGCGGCTCCGTCGGGAGCGGCGGCGGCGTCAGTCCCCGGAACCGCGCGCGGTCGACAACCTCGCGGGTCTGGCGGTACAGCGCCGCGACCGAGTGCGGCGACCGCGTGTCGCCACCGCCGGCGCCGGGGTCGTCATCGAGTTCCTGCCCGATCGCCTGGGCCAGGAAGGTCGACGACGGCCGCGGTCGTTCCGACCGGACCTCCTCGAATGCATATTGGCCGAAGCGCTGGCCTGGGCCGCCACCCTGGGGTGTGGCGTCGGGCCCGGCCGGGCGCCGGAAGCCGGGTTGGCCGTCGGCGGCATCGGCGCGATCGCCGCGCGACGCCGGCTGCGGACGGATCGATTCGAAACGGGGCGGTGGCGGTACCCTTCGCGGATCCGCTGCGGGATCGCTGCCGGACCCACGGGGCTGGCCGGGCTCGATGATCGGCGCAGGCGTCGTCCCGCCGGCCGCGCGGGTGGCGGCCGGGTTCGCGACGATCTGGCCCGGGACCGGTCCCGGCTGGATGGTGGGCGTGATCATGAATCCAGCGCCCGCTGTACTTCAACGGGTCAGAATCGCACGGTCTGGTTGAGCAAAGGTTAACGCGGCGGGAGCCCGGCGGTCACCGACAGGAGAGCGGCGTTCAGCCCTTGTCCTTGTCGTCGCCGAGGCGGTCGAGCTGGTGCCGGAGCTGCTCGACCTGGGCCTGCAGGGTCCGCACCGCGGCCGCCGTCTGGTCGCCGCTCGATGCCGCCGGCTCGGCGGTTGCCGAGGGCTTGCCCTCGCTGCCGGGCAGGGGCGGCGTGAACACCTTCATGGCCTGTTCGAACATGGCGAGATTGGTCTTCGTCATGTCCTCGAACTTGGTGAACGGGAACAGGCCGCCGAACGCCTCCTGCATGTAGCTGCGCATGCGCTCCTGGTTGTCGGCGAAGGTCGACATCGCCGTCTCCAGGTAACGCGGCACCACCATCTGCAGGTTGTCGCCGTAGAAGCCGATGAGCTGGCGCAGGAAGCCGATGGGCAGCAGGTTCTGACCCTTGTTTTCCTCTTCGACGATGATCTGGGTCAGCACCGCGCGGGTGATGTCCTCGCCGGTCTTGGCGTCGTACACCACGAAGTCGACGTCGTCCTTCACCATCTGGCAGAGATGGTCGAGGGTGACGTAGCTACTGGTCGCGGTGTTGTACAGGCGCCGGTTGGCGTATTTCTTGATGGTGACGACGTTGGAGTCGCCGTTGGTTTTGCCGTGCTGGGTGCGGGTTGCCTTGGTCTTCTCAGCCATGCCTCGTCCGCTGCTCCCTGGTGTATGCGTCCGCCCGGGACGCCGAAGGTTCCACGGTGTTCGCGACCCTGTCCCGAACCGCGACAAAGACTGCGCGTTTGCCTGCTGCTTTGCAACGGGTAACGTTCCCAAGCCTCGGAAATGCTGGGGTTCCGGCCCTGCCGCGACGCGAAACGACCGTCGTGCCGTCACGGCCCTGTCGCTTGGCCGCGCCCCGGCCGCGTGACATACTCCGCCACCATGACGCGGAGCCCCGATCCCCATGAACTGGCCCGCCGGTTCCTGGACCTTTGGCAGGACCAGGTGCAGGCGATGGCGACCGATCCCGAGGTCGCGGACGCGGTCCGGCGCTGGACCGCGCTGTGGGGAACGGCGATGGGGGGATCTGGCATGGGCGGGTCGGCCATGGGGGCCGGAGCGGCGCGGCCGTCCGAGGGCGCTGCCGGCGGTGATGGCCCGAGCGGTGATGGCCCGAGCGGCGACGGCCTGCAGCCGGGGTACCGATCTGCCGCGGGCCGGGCGTATGGTGACCCGGCAGGCGACGGACGGGACGAGCATGACCGGCAGACGAAGCAGCGCACAACGCCCGAGCGGCGGCCCGTCGCGGCCGGGTCCGCGGCCGCTGCCGCTGTATCTGACCACGGCCCTGACGACCTGGCTGTCGTCCTACGCGAGCTCCGCCGCCTGGAAGAACGGATCGCTCGACTGGAAGGCCGGATCGATCGCGGCGGCGACCAGCCTGCGGGACCAGCTCGCCGCCCTGGAAGCCGCGCAGGCGGCCGCAAAGGCTGACCCGGGGGCTGGTCTGGGGGCTGACCCGGCCGGCGAGCCGCCGCCGCCGTCCTTCGAGGAGGCCCTCGACGACGAGATCCGCCATCGACTCGATCGGTTCATGGTCGGCATCGAGGCCTACCGCGCCCATCCCTATCGCCGCCCGCTGCTGGATCCCCCGGTCTGCTGGAAGGAGGGCACCACGCTGCTGCTCGACTACGGCGCGGTTCCGGAGGCGGCGGTTCCGTCCACGGCCCGTACCGGCGGCGTGCCGATCCTGGTGGTGCCCTCGCTGGTCAACCGCGGCTACGTTCTCGACCTGGCGCCGGGACGTTCGCTGATGCGGGGACTGGCGGCCGCCGGGTTCCGGCCGTTCCTGGTGGAATGGGGGTTTCCCGGCGAGACCGAGCGGCGCTTCACCACGACCGACTACGTGGCCGGCCGGCTGGAAGGGGCGCTGGAGGCGGTGCTGACCATCAGCGGCCGGCGGCCGGTGGTGCTCGGCTACTGCATGGGCGGGCTGCTGGCGCTGGCGCTGGCGCAGCGTCGGCCACGCGACACTGCCGGCCTGGCGCTGTTGGCGACGCCATGGGACTTCGCCGCCGGCGCACCGCCCGCGGCGGCCTCGCTGCCCCTGGCGGAACCCTGGCTGACGGGTATGATCGAGGCGGCCGGCTGGTTGCCGACCGACCTGATCCAGACCCTGTTCTTCGCCCTCGACCCCATGCTGGTCATCCGCAAGTTCCTGCGCTTCGCCGACCTCGACCCCGACAGCCCCGAGGCCGCCGGGTTCGTGACACTCGAGGATTGGCTGAACGACGGCGTGCCGCTGGCGGCGCCGGTCGCCCGCGAGGCGCTGTTCGACTGGTATGGACGCAACACGCCGATGGCCGGCGAGTGGTGCGTCGCCGGCCGTCCGGTGCTGCCGGAGCGGGTCGACGTCCCCGCCCTGGTCATGGTGCCGGCCCGCGACCGCATCGTGCCGCCGGCCTCGGCCCGGGCGCTGGCCGACCGGCTGCCGAACGCGACGCGCGCCGACCTGGCGCTCGGCCACATCGGCATGGTTGTCGGCTCCAGCGCCCCGAAGCGGGCCTGGAGCACCCTGATCGACTGGATGACCGAAACCCTGGAGACCACATCGGCATGAACGACACCATCCGTCCGCCGCAAGCCGCGACCATCGAGGAGCTTCGCGAGGCCTGCCAGACCCTGCACGAAGTCGTCGACCGGGCGCGCGGCCGGCTCGACAGCAACGTATGGGACTATCTGCGGGGCGGCACCGAGAGCGAGACCACGGTGCGGCGCAATCGCCTGGCCTTCGACCGCTGGGCGTTCCGGCCGCGGGTGCTCGAGGACATGCGCGAGGTCGACTGCGGCGGCAGCTTCCTCGGGCACAAGCTCCGGCTGCCGGTGCTGCTGTGCCCGATCGGCTCGCTGGAGAGCTTCCATCCGGACGGGCCGCGGCAGGCGATGCAGGCCGCCGCCGAGTTCGGGGTGCCGCTGTTCCTGTCGTCGGTCGGCACCTTCCCGCTGGAGTCGATCGCGGAGATCCCGACCGGCAACGGCATGAAGGTGTTCTGCCTGTACAAGCGCGGCGACGACACCTGGCTGGACGACGTGGTGGCACGCGCCGTCGGCCAAGGCTACGACGCCTTCGCGATCACCGTCGACAGCGCCTGGTACAGCCGCCGCGAACGCGACATCTCGAACCGCTTCGTCAAGCCGTGGCGCCAGGTGCCCGGCATGGAGTTCCAGAAGGCGCTGAACTGGGCCGACGTGGCACGCTTCAAGAAGACCTACGACATCCCGCTAATCCTCAAGGGCATCGCCACCGCCGAGGACGCCCGCCTGGCGATCGAGCACGGCGCCGACGCGGTCTATGTCTCCAACCACGGCGGCCGCCAGCTAGACCATGGGCTGGGCGCGCTGGACGTGCTGCCGGAGGTGGTGGACGCGGTGCGCGGCCGGGCCACGGTGGTGGTCGACGGCGGCATCACCCGCGGCAGCGACATCGCCAAGGCGCGGGCGCTGGGCGCCGACATGGTCGGCATCGGCCGGCTGCTGTGCTGCGGCCTGGCGGCCGGCGGCGCCGCCGGGGTGGTGCGGGTGCTGGAACTGCTGGAGGAGGAGGCGCGGGTCGATCTCGGGCTGCTCGGTGTGCCGAGCTTCGACCGGCTCGACGGCCGCCATGTGGCGCGCGCCGAGCCGGTGATGCAGCCGGGACTGTGGAGCCAGTATCCGCTGCTGGGCGAGGCGGCGCGAAGCTGAGCGTTGCCGTCGGGGGCCGGTGACGCCGGCCTGCTATGCCGCCCGGTTCCTGGTCAGGAAGCCGTCGTCCCCGACATGATGCCCCGGGCCATACTGCGGCATGGCGAGCGTCGCCGCGATGCGCTGCTGGATCTCCGCCAGCCGGGCGTCGATCTCGTCGGCGGTGGAGATCGCCTGGCCGGCCAGGGTCGCGATCTTGTCGGCGGCCGCCGTGAGATCGGACCCGGCGGGGGCGGCCACGTGGGACAGCGGGGCGTCGAGCAGGTTGCGCAGGCCGGCGATGTCGGTCGCCATCGCGTCGATTTCACGGGCCAGGAAGACCGCCTGCACCAACTGGTTGACGTCGCGCGCACTGCCCGGGGTCGTGCCGACGCGGGTCGCGCGGGAGTCCACGATCATCTGCCGGATGACCTGGTCGACGGAGTGCCTCAGGTCGCCGGTCGTGCCGGAGATCCGGTGCAGCGTGGCCGAGACCTGCTGGATGGCCGCCGTCGCCGCCCGGAAACGGAGGTCGCCGGTGGCGGCGGTCGCCTGGACCGTCGAGGCGGCGACGGCGATGCCGGCGACGCTACGGTAGACTTCTTCTCCGAAACGCTTCGCCAGGCTCTCCATGTCGTGCCGCCATTCGACGACGTATGCCGGATGTTCCTGTGTCATCGCGCGCAGCTCCCAGCGGTTGCGGTATCAAGTCCGTAGCCGCCACGCTACGCGGCAACCCGTTAACGCCCGCTGAGCCGAAGCGGTTAACGAATTTCGTCGCAGCGGTTTTTTCCGGCCTCGCGGCCCGGCGTGATTCAGGTCAATCCGACGGCTCGGCGGTTGTGGGATATGGGGGCCCAGCCTATGTTGAGGACAGGGCCGGGCGCGGCGCAGACCGCCCGGCGGATCCGCAGTCAAGCGCGTGAACGAACGAGTTTCGCAAAGGGGAGTAAGCCATGACCCAGGTCGTGATCGCCGGCGCCGCCCGAACGCCGGTCGGCGCGTTCAACGGCGCGTTCGGCACCGTGCCGGCGAGCCAGCTCGGCGAGGCCGCCATCCGGGCCGCGCTGGCGCGTGCCAAGGCCGACGCCGCCGAGGTCGACGAGGTGGTGCTGGGTCAGGTGCTGACCGCGGCCCAGGGCCAGAACCCGGCCCGGCAGGCGGCGATCGCCGCCGGCATTCCGGTCGAGCGCACCGCCTACGGCATCAACCAGGTGTGCGGCTCCGGCCTGCGCACGGTGGCGCTCGGCTATCAGGCGATCATGCTCGGCGACGCCCAGGTCATGGTCTGCGGCGGCCAGGAGAGCATGAGCATGTCGACCCATGCCCAGCACCTGCGCGGCGGCCAGCGGATGGGCGACCTGCAGTTGATCGACACCATGATCCGGGACGGGCTGTGGGACGCCTTCAACGGCTACCACATGGGCAACACCGCCGAGAACGTCGCCCAGAAATTCCAGATCACCCGCGAGCAGCAGGACGAGTTCGCGCTCGCCTCGCAGCAGAAGGCCGCCGCCGCCCAGGCCGCCGGCCGGTTCAAGGACGAGATCGCGGCGGTCACCGTGAAGGGCCGCCGGGGCGATACCGTGGTCGAGGCCGACGAGTACCTGAAGCCCGAGACCACCATGGAGATCCTGACCAAGCTGCGCCCGGCCTTCGTGCGCGACGGCGGGACGGTCACCGCCGGCAATGCCTCGGGCATCAACGACGGCGCCGCGGCCCTGGTGCTGATGAGCGCCGAGAACGCCGCCAAGCGCGGTGCGGTGCCGCTTGCCCGCATCGCCTCCTGGGCGACCGCCGGCGTCGATCCGAAGATCATGGGCACCGGCCCGATCCCGGCCAGCCGGCTGGCGCTCAAGAAGGCCGGGTGGTCGGTCGACGACCTCGACCTGATCGAGGCCAACGAGGCGTTCGCCGCCCAGGCCTGCGCGGTCAACAAGGACCTCGGCTGGGATCCGGCCAAAGTCAACGTCAATGGCGGCGCGATCGCCATCGGCCACCCGATCGGCGCATCCGGCGCCCGGGTGCTGATCACCCTGCTGCACGAGATGCAGCGCCGCGACGCCAAGAAGGGCCTGGCGACGCTGTGCATCGGCGGCGGCATGGGCGTGGCGATGTGTGTCGAGCGCGACTGACGCGCCGAAGCACGGGTATCGCACTGGGAAGCGCGTCTCCGCAGAGGGGCGGCTTCCGGGGGAAGGCAACGTAGAGAGGGAGTAACGCTTGATGGCACGCGTGGCACTGGTGACGGGCGGGACCCGGGGTATCGGCGAGGCGATCTCGATCGCGCTGAAGGAAGCCGGCTGCAAGGTGGCCGCCACCTACGCCGGCAACGACGAGCGCGCGAAGGAGTTCACCCAGCGCACCGGCATCCCGTCCTTCAAGTGGGACGTCTCGGACTTCGCGGCCTGCCAGGCCGGGGTCGCCAAGGTCGAGGCCGAGGTCGGCCCGGTCGACGTCCTGGTGAACAACGCCGGCATCACCCGCGATGGCACCATCCACAAGATGGACCACGAGATGTGGCAGGCGGTGATCGACACCAACCTCGGCTCCTGCTTCAACATGTGCCGCTGCACCATCGACGGCATGCGGGCCCGCAAGTTCGGCCGGGTGGTGAACATCGGCTCGATCAACGGCCAGGCCGGGCAGTACGGTCAGGTCAACTACGCCGCCGCCAAGTCCGGCATCCACGGCTTCACCAAGGCGATGGCCCAGGAGGGCGCGCGCGCCAACATCACCGTGAACGCCATCGCGCCGGGCTACATCGACACCGACATGGTGGCGGCGGTGCCGGCCGACGTGCTGGAGAAGATCAAGGCGCGCATCCCGGTCGGCCGCCTCGGCCATGCCTCGGAGATCGCCCGCGGCGTGGTGTTCCTGACCGCCGACGACGCCGGCTTCATCACCGGCTCGACGCTCAGCATCAACGGCGGCCAGCACATGTACTGAGGCTTCGCCGGCCGTGGATCCCGGCTCCGGCTCGCCGCTGGCGATCCGGTCCGGGATCCACGGCATGAGGTGGAGGGGCAGGCCGCGGCCGGGTCCCGTTCCTCCTTGCCGTCATTTGCTCCCGCTCCCTCTCCCCTCTGTCGTCATCCCGGACACCGCGCCAGCGGCGAGCCGGGACCCAGCAAGCGACGGGCCGCGCAACCCGTCTCCTCCGCCCCTACCCGCCGCGCACCGCCGCCAGGGCGGCCTCCGCCTGCTGCAGGTTGCCATGGGCTATCTCCGCATAGCCCGGCGCCGTGAACTCCTCGAACACCGCGAGCGCTCCCCGAAAGGCGTCGACGGCTTCGGCGATGCGCTCGGCTGACCCCTCCCGCTCGCCGAGGATGGAGAGCGCGGTGCCGAGGACGACCTGCCACCGGACCTTCGCACCGTCCTGTAGGTCGCCGCTGGCGAGGGCATCGCGGCAGTGTCGCACGGCCCGGCGCAGCGGGTCGTCCTGTCCCGATTGCCCGCCCAGTCGCCACTCGGCGGCAGCGACGGCGCCGACAAGTTGCCAGGCGTCGGCTCGCGGCAGGTGGTGCTTCAATCCGTCGAGCAGCGGGCGTAGCCGCTCCAGCGCCGGGCCCAGGCGGTCGACGAGGAAGCCGCCGGCCTGCTGGTCGGTGACGGCGATCCGGCCGAGCGCGATCGCCTGCAGGGCGGCGACCGTCGCTTCGGTAAAGGTCGCGGGCAGCTCGAACGGGTCGTCGAGCGTCAGCCCGTGGACCCCGGCGACGCCCTCGTCCGGGTTGATCATGCGCAGCCGCAGGCCGTCGTGGTCGGACAGGTAACGGCCGGCGATCAGCAGGTCGCCCCGCTGCTCGGCGAGAAGCGCCTGGGCGGCGCGATCGCGCTCGCTCGGCGGTACGCCCTCCTGCAAAGCGATCTCGGCGGCGACCGTCATGGCCTCGACGCCGCCGATCCGTTCGATGGCGTCGGCGATCATCTCGCGGAACCGGTCGTCGGGGTCGCTGTGCAAACGGGCGATCAGGATGCGGAAGCGCGGCGGCGGGGCGGGTGTGACGGTGGCGCCATCCGGTTCGCGCGCGGGGGCGGAAACCGCGACCGTGGGTGCGCTGGAGACGGGCGTCTGTATTTTCGAAGCCTCGTCCTGGGCGGCCTTGGCGTGCCGGCGCCATCGCCCGAGGTCGTCGAGAGTGATCCAGCCGAATAGCCGGTTGCCGACCGCTGCGACCGCAACGACGACGAGCCCTGCCAGAATCGTTTCCCCGAACCCCATGGCCCGACGATACCGGAGCGCGAAAAATTCGGCGACCAATCCCTGCCGGCGCCTTCGCTTTCATTCACGGGACGGCGGCGACCGGTGGATCCCGGCTCGGCCCGTACGCTGGCGCGGCCGCTCCGTCCGGGATGACGGCGGAAGTAGCGGTGATCGCGCTCTCTTCTCCGCCGTCATCCCGGAGCGGGTCGCCGAAGGCGAAACGCATCCGGGAACCACGAAGCGACGGGCGCCGCTACCGGCCCTGCGCGCCCTTCATCCCCGCCACCAGCACCAGCGACACTGCGAACGCCACCCCCAGCACCCACCAGGCGTCGTTGAACGCCATCACCAGGGCGGCGCGCTCGACCAGGGGGGCGACGTAGGCGCGGGTCGCGTCGTCGATCGGGCCGAGCGGGGTGCCGTCGAACCGGTCCAGCGGCAGGCCGACGAAGCCGGCGGCGTCGCGGCTGCCGGCCTCCAGGCGCTCCACCAATGCGGCGCCGTGGCCGGCCGGGCGCTGTGTGAGGATGGTGTCGACCACGGCGATGCCGACGGCGCCGCCGAGGTTGCGCAGCAGGTTGAACAGGGCGCTGGCATTGGCGAGCGCGTCGCCGCCGAAGCGCTCCAGCGCCGCCGCCGTCGTCGGCAGCAGGCAGAACATCACCGCCACGCCGCGCAGCACCTGCGGCCAGAACAGCCCGTCGAAGTCGGTCGCCGGGGTCGTGAAGGCGTTCGAGGCGAGCCCGGCGGCGAACAGCGCGTAGCCGAAGCCCGCCAGCCAGCGCGGGTCGCAGCGCCGTTCGGCCCAGGCCGCCACCGGGGCGGCCAGCAACTGGGCGGCGCCGGTCACCATCATGGTGGTGCCGATGGCGATCGGGCCGTGGCCGCGCACGAAGCCCAGAAACAGCGGCAGCAGGTAGGTCGAGCCGTACAGCCCGGCGCCGAGCACGAAGCTGAGCGCGCAGCCGGCGGCGAACCGACGGTCGGCGAAGGCGCGGAGATCGACCAGCGGCTCGCCGTATTTCAGGCAGCGCCAGACCGTGGCGGCCGCGCCGGCGGCGCAGGCGGTGGCCAGGGCCCAGATCACCGGGCCGGCCCAGTCACGCTCCGGGCCCTGCTTCAGGGTCAGTTCCAGCCCGGCCAGGAACACCGCCGCGAACATCAGCCCGGCCAGGTCGACCCGGCGCAGCAGCCGCGGTTCCGGCCGGCCGATCCGCACGTAGCCGGCGGCGACCGCGGCGGCCGCCAGGCCGGGGCCGAGGTTGACCAGGAACAGCCAGTGCCACGACAGCATCTCGGTGAGATAGCCGCCGACCACCGGGCCGAGGGTCGGGGCCAGCATCGCGAACACCCCGGCGACCGTGGTCGGCACCACCCGCCGGTCGGCCGGGAACAGCACGAACACCGCGGTGAACACCGCCGGGATCACCATGCCGCCGAAGAACCCCTGGACGATGCGGAAGCCGATCAGCGTGCCGAACCCGGTGCTGAGCGCGCAGCCCAGGCTGGCCGCCGTGAACCCCAGGATCGCCGCCACGAACAGCCCGCCGATGGTCAGCGGTCGGGTCAGCCGGGCGGTCAGCGGGATCGCCACCACCTCGGCCACCAGATAGGCGGTCTGGAGCCAGCTGAGCTGGTCGGTCGGGATCGCCAGCGCGTCGCGGATCGCCGGCAGCGAGCTGGCGACCACCTGGATGTCCAGGATCGCCATGAACATGCCGACGCACATCGCCAGGAAGCCGAGCCAGGCGGCGGCCGGGTTCATCGGCGTCGGTCGGGCGCCTCCTGGCCGCGAGCTGTCAGTGCCCGACCGCGAAGTCGTTCTTCCCGCAGACGTCCTTGCCGCGCATCAGCCAGAGCGGGCGACCGCTGAAATCGACCTGGCCGGAGCGCTTCTGCAGCTCGGCACCGTAGCCGTGGTCGAAATGCGAGCCGGTCGGCATGTAGCGGCAGACATAGCCGGCGCGCCGCCTGGTCGAGCGGTTCGGCTCCGAGCCGTGCACCAGGTAGACGTCGTGCAGCGACAGCTGGCCGGCCTCCAGCACGATGTCGGCGGCATCGGCCTCGTCGTATTCGTCGGCGTTCAGCTCCTGGTTCAGCACCAGGTCGGGGTTGTCCTTCTGGGTGTGGGCGCGCAGCCGGCGCTGCTTGTGGCTGCCGGGGATGACCCGCAGGCAGCCGTTCTCCGGCGTGGCGTCGTCGAGCGCGATCCAGGCCGAGCAGGTGGCCAGCGGCCGGATCGGCCAGTACTCGCCGTCCTGGTGCCAGGGCACCCGCTTGCCGGTGCCGGCCGGCTTGCCGAACACCGTGGTGCCCCACAGCAGGAAGTCCGGGCCGATCGCCTGGCCGACCATGTCCAGCACCTGCGGGATGCGGGCATGCTCCAGCCAGATCCCGGAGCCCCGCAGCCCCTGGGTGCCGCCCTTGGCGATGTGCGGGCAGAACATCGAGTCGGGGCTGACGCCCTCGTTGGCGGCCAGCAGTTCGTCGAGGTCGGCGCGCATGCGCTGCAGCAGCTCGTCGGGCAGCCGCCAGCGCGGCGTGACGTAGCCGTGCTCGTGGTAGTGCTCGATCTCTTCCTGGGTCAGAAGATGGCTGAGGCGAGACGGCGCGTTCATGGAGGTCCTCCCGGATCGGCTTTTGCGGGAATGCTACGGCTGTTCCCCGAGCGTGTGAAGCACCGCTTCCAATCGCCGGTCGCGCAGCCCGAGCGCGTGGATGTGCTCGACCACGGAAACCAGATAGTCGCGGTTGGCGCCGGACCGGCCTTGCGCCACCGCGACGATCGCCGCCTGCTGCTCGACGCTCAGATGGCCGGCATAGTCCGGGTCCGAACGATCGATCACATAGGTGACCGACCGCACGGTCCGGGCCGGGATCCCGTCCAGGACCACCGGCACGTCGGCGCGCCGGTACACCGGATAATGCGCGGTCTCGCGCTCATGCAGGTAGGCGAGCGTGTCTCCGACCGCCTCGGCCGGCACCCGGTAGGCGATGCCGCGGCAGGAGCCGCCGCGGTCCAGGCCCATCACCAGGCCCGGCCGCGCGGCGTCGCCGCGGTGATGCCGCGACACTACGCACAGCCGCCGGTGCCGGCCGGTCAGCCGGGCGGTGGCGCGCTCGACGAACGGGAAGCCGGGGTTCCACATCAGCGAGCCGTAGCCGAAAACCCAGATCCCAGCACCGCTACCGGTACCGTCGCCGGCAACCGCCTCTTTCATCCGTCGCTCCGCAAGCCTATGTTTCGGCCGTCCCGACAACCGGCCGGACCGCATACGCAATGTCGCCGCCAGACACAACCCGGCCCGATACGCACCCGCCCGGGCAGCGTAGCAGGAGCCGGTCGAAGCGCCGCCGCCTCGGCTTCGCGGTCGCCGGCACCGCTCTGCTGCTGGCCGCGGGCTGGACCATCGCCTGGCAGGTTCTGGCCTTGCGGGTCGAGGCTTCGCTGACCGGCTGGGTCGACCAGCGCCGCGCCCTCGGCGACCGGATCGAGCACGGTCCGATGGCGCTCGGCGGCTTTCCGCTGACCGTCTCCATCACCGTGCGGCAGGTCCACTGGATCCGCGAGGACGGGCCGACCCTGCTCGCCGCGGCGGCCTCGGAGGTGGTGGCCAGCAGCGTGCTGTGGAATCCGTTCCGGGTCACCGTGCGACCGACCGGCGGCGGCCGGGCCAGTGCTGCCGGCGCCTGGGGTTCGGTCACCGCCGACGCCGGGCTGGCGGTCGCGGTATTGACCCTGGGCCGGGCCGGGCCGCGGCGGGTCGACCTGACCTTGCGTGATGTCGACCTCACCGGCCCCGGCGGGGCGGTGCTGGCGACGGTCGAGGCGGTCGACGCCAGCATCGATCCCACGCCGGAACCGGAAACCGGCGCCGTCGCCGCGGTGCCGACGACCCTGGAGATTTCGGGAAGCGCCGAGGGAGTGCGTCCGGCGGGGGCCGAGCGGCTTCCGTTCGAGGGGCCGGCGACGGTCGCCTGGCGGGCAGCGCTCCGCGGCGCCGTGGACCCCACCGCCGGTCTGCCCGGCCTCGCGATGTGGCGCGACGCCGGCGGCGTGATCGATATCAGTCACCTGTCGATCTCGTGGTCGCCGGTCGACCTGGTCGGCGACGGGACCGTGGCACTCGACGCCGCGATGCGGCCGGAAGGCGCCGGCGTTGCGCAGATCGAGGGCGTCGCCGCCGCGCTCGACCGGCTGGTCGCGCTCGGGCGCATGAAGCCCGGCGACGCGGCACTGCTGAAGATTGCGGCGATCGCGGCCAGCGAGCCGTCGGACGACGGCTCCCGCCAGCGGCTGAGGGCGCCGGTCAGCGTCCAGGACGGCACCCTGCGGATCGGCCAGTTCCCGATCGCCAAGGTCCGGTCGATCGCGGAATGAATCCACGGATCGGATTCCGGAGCCGCATCCCGGGGCCGCATCCCGGGGCCGCATCCCGGATGACGGGGTGACTGGCGGCTATTTCCCGTTGCCGTTGCCCGCGTTGCCATACGGGAACGGCCGGGCCTGGTTGGCTTCGACCACGCCCTGGCGGATCTCGCGGGTCTTGGTGAACAGTTCCTCCAGCTTGTCGCCCTCGCCCCAGCGGATGGCGCGCTGCAGGTAGCTGAGATCCTCGCTGAAACGCTGAAGCATCTCCAGCACCGCCTCGCGATTATTCAGGAAGATGTCGCGCCACATGATCGGGTTGGAGCCGGCGATGCGAGTGAAGTCGCGGAAACCGCCGGCCGAGAACCGGATGACGTCGCGCTGCTCCTGGCCCTCCAGGTCGAAGGCGGTGCCGACGATGGTGTAGGCGATCAGGTGCGGCAGGTGCGAGGTCACCGCCAGCACTTTGTCGTGATAGTCGGCCGGCAGTTCCTCGACGATCGCCCCGCAGCGCGTCCACAGCGTCCCCAGCTTCGCCACCGCCGCCGGGTCGGCGCCCTCGGGCGGGGTGAGGATCCAGAACCGGCCTTCGAACAGTGCGCCGGAGCCGGCGTCGGGCCCGGACTTCTCGGTGCCGGCGATCGGGTGGCCGGGGATGAAGTGCACGCCGGCCGGCAGGTGCGGCTGCACCGCCGCCACCACCGCCTGCTTGACCGAGCCGATGTCGGTCAGCACCGCGCCCGGCTTCAGGTGCGGGGCGATGACCTTGGCGATCGTGCCGTAGGTGCCGATCGGGGTGCAGATCACCACCACGTCGGCATCCTTCACGGCGTCGGCCGGGTTCTCGAAGAACGCGTCGGCGAGACCGAGCTCGGCTGCCCGGCGGCGGGCCTCGTCCGACTGGTCGGCGACGGCCAGTGTGCGTACCAGGCCGCGCTCGCGCACGGCGCGGGCGATCGACGAGCCGAGGTTGCCGATCCCGACCAGCGCCATGCGCTCGAAAACCATCTGGTCGCTCATGCATTGGCCCCGTTCAGGAAGTCGCCGACGGCGTCCACCACCAGGCGGTTCTCGTCCTCGCGGCCAACCGACAGCCGTATGTACTCCGGCGCCCCGTATCCGGCCATCTCGCGGACCAGGATGCCACGGCCGGCCAGGAGCGGCCGCACGGCTTCGGCATTGCGGCCGGGCTCGGCCGGGAACCGCAGCATCATGAAGTTGGCGGCCGTCGGCATCGGCTCCAGGCCGAGCGCGCGGAACCGCTCCTGCAGCCATGGCATCCAGCGCCCGTTGTGGGCGACCGTGGCGTCCTGGAACGCCTGGTCCCCGATGGCCGCGACGCCGGCCGCCAGCGACGGCGCATTGACCCCGTAGGGCGGGCGCACCGAGTACAGGGTGTCGGCGACCGGCCGCGGGCAGTAGGCCCAGCCGAGCCGCAGCCCGGCCATGCCGAAGGCCTTTGAGAAGGTCCGCAGCATGACGGTGTTGTCGGTCGCCTCGACCAGCTCGATGCCGGCGGTGTAGTCGGCGCGCTGGACGTACTCGGCATAGGCGGCGTCGATCACCAGCAGCACCCGGTCCGGCAGCCCGGCGCGCAGGCGGCGCACCTCGGCTGCCGGCAGGCAGGTGCCGGTCGGGTTGTTCGGGTTGGCCAGGAACACCAGCTTGGTTCGCGGCGTCACCCGCTCGAGGATCGCGTCGACGCTGGCGGTGAATCCGTCGTCCGGGGCGGAGACCGGCACGCCGCCGGCGATCCGGGCCGCCATCGGGAACAGCAGGAAGCCGTATTGGGTGTGGATCACCTCCTCGCCGGGCTCGACATAGGCCAGGCAGAGGAACTGGATCAGCTCGTCGGAGCCGCAGCCGAGCACGATCCGCTCCGGGTCGATGCCGTGCTTGCCGGCCAACGCCATGGCCAGGCCGGAGGCGTCGATCCCGGGGTACCGGTCGATGCGCTCGGCGACCGCGCGCATCGCCTCCATCGCCTGTGGCGACGGTCCCAGTGCGCCCTCGTTCAGATGCAGCCGCACCACGCGTCCGGCAGCCGGCGCGCCGGTGATGGCGGGCTTGCTGGCGATCAGGCCGGCAATGGACGCTTTGGGAGCGACGCTCGGCATCGGACTCTCCTGGAGGCGGCGGCGAATCAGTGGTGATGGGTACGGGCGTAGGCGCCGATCGCCAGGGCACCGGCCGGCAACGCGCTTGCCGTCGGCCAGCCGTCGACCGCCAGCAGGGACAGCTCGGTACCGTCCGGGCAGGTGGCCATGTCGACGGCCCCGTCGAGCCGGCCCGGCACCACCCACAGGGTGACGTCGTCGCCCGACGGATCCGGATCCTGGAAGGCCACGCCGACGCCAGCGACGGCATCCGGCCCCCCGAAAAGCGGAAGCCGCGCAACGATGCGCGGCTTCTGGGGGGAGTTCACGAGCAGCGACGGCCACCAGCGCCACGCCGTCAGTTCGGGCGCCGGCAGCACCGCCAGGGTCGCCCGGCCGTCGGCGACAGCGGCCAGCGCCATCGCCGGCTCGGCCACGGTCTCGACCCGGGTGGAGGAACCGCCACGGTCGCGCGCGAGGTCGACCAGGGCCTCGGCACCCTCGGGCGCCCACACCACCGTGACCGGCTCGACCTGGCGGGCCAGGTTGGCGGCCAGGATTTCCCGCCACACCCGTTCCATCACCGGCACCGGCAGGTCGGAACCGTCCAGGCGGGCGGCCAGCCGGCGCAGGATCTGCGCCTCGCGGCCGGGCCGCAGGAACGGGCCGGACGCGTCGCCCTTGGCGGCGGCGACCCGGCGGCCGATAGCGATCCGGCGTTCCAGCAATGTCAGCAGGCCGTCGTCGATCTCGTCGATCTCGGCGCGCAGCTGGGCCAGCGAGGGAGAGGCGTCGGCCATGGTTCCGCGGTTGTCTCGAAGTCGGAAGGACCAGGACACTTATCGAGAGCCGGGGCGGAAGGCAAGAACCACCGGGACCGGCCGCGGCCCGTTGTACCGTCCTGGCCATGCATCCAACCCGGAGCGGCGGGTGGTTTCCGGAGCCGGGCGCCGACGCACCCCCGCAGGAATGACGGCTCCGGGCGGTCGGTCGCCGACAAGTTGTCGCCGTCACCCTGTCGAACGGCACGGTGTTGATCTAGAATCGCCAACCAGTGACGCGCGAGTGGCCGCCGTCCTGCGGAGACGGTGAGATGGACAGGCAGGCATTCCTCGAGCAGCACATAGACCTTTCGGCGACGACGGCCATCGAGATCGGCGCGCTGGACCACCCGATCCTGGAGCCCGGCACGGCGGCGGTCAGCTACCTCGACCACCTGGATACGCCGGGGTTGCGCGCGAAGTACCGCAACGATCCCGCGGTCGACAAGGCGCGCATCGTCGAGGTCGCGCATGTCTGGAATGGCGGGCCGATGAGCGCCGCGGTGCCGGCCGACCAGCCGGTCGACCTGCTGGTCGCCAGCCACGTCTTCGAGCATATCCCCGACCCGGTCGGCTGGCTGCTCGATGCCCGCCGGCTGTTGCGCGACCACGGCCGCATTCTGCTGGTGCTGCCGGACCGCCGCTTCACCTTCGACCTGAAGCGTCGCGACACGGCGCTGAGCGACTGGATCGGCTGGCACCTGCGGAAGCTGGAAAAACCCGGTCCGGATCAGGTGTTCGACCATTTCGCGGGTGCCTGCACGGTCCCTGCCGCCCGTGCCTGGCACGGCGTCGACGCCGCCGAATTCAAGCCGATGTACGAGCCCAGGGTCGCCTACGACCTGGCTGCGTCGGTGGCCGCCGGCGGCGACTATGTCGACGTCCACTGCAGCGTGTTCACGCCGTACCGGTTCGTTGCGTTGTGCCTGGAACTGTTAAAGCTCGGGCTGTTCCCGTACCGGATCGCGGCGTTCCGCCCGACCGAGCCCAACGACATCGAGTTCGGCGTCCTGCTGCAGGCGGCCGACCGCCCGGCAGTCGGGCCGGGTCAGGCCGAGCTGCAGGAAATCGGGCGGGCGGCGGGGTACCAGGGGGCTTTCGGGGCCGGGCGGTTTCGGGTGGCGCTGGACGCCGACCCCGAGTTGCTGAGCCGGTACGAGGCCGGGGCCGCCGAGGCCCGAGCCGCCGCCAGCGAGAAGTGGCGCGAATGGGCCGCGGACTTTCCGGACCTCGACCCGGCGCTGCACCACGACCGGCCACGGGCGGGCGACCCCCGACTCTGACCGGGGTCGGCCCGCCGCGTGTCGGTCGGCGTCAGCCCAGTCCCGGCATGGTGAACCCGAAGGCTTCCAGGTCGCGGCCGAGCTTGGTCACGGTTTCCTCGTCGAGCCCGACCAGCGGCGGCCGCACCCGGCGCCAGCCCATGTCGTCGGAGAAATGCGCGATGGTGGCCTTCAGGGCCGAGATCATCACGTACTGCCCGACCCGGTTGCGCAGGGCCGTCAGGGCCTCCTGGCGCTGCTCGGCGTTCGGCTCCTGCCAGGTCTTGTAGAACTCGACGATGCCATGGGCATTGACGTTGCAGGTCGCCGAGATGCAGCCCATGCCGCCGGCCTGCATGGTCTTCAGCAGCACGGTCTCGTTGCCGGCGAATACCCCCCAGCCCGGGAACCGCTCGATCATCGCCCGGGTGTTCTCCCAGTCGCCGGAGCTGTCCTTGATGCCGGCGACGATGCCCGGGAAGTCGCCGATCAGCCGTTCGATCAGGTCGAGGCTGAAGCCGACCTGGGCGACCGGCGGGATGTGGTAGAGATACACGCGCAGGCGATCGTCGCCGACCCGGTCGATGACCTCGGCGATCGAGCGGTAGATGCCCTCGTCGGTGACCCCCTTGTAGTAGAACGGCGGCAGCATCAGCACGCCGCCGACGCCGCGCTCGGTCATGTGCCGGGACAGCTTGACGGTGTCCGGCAGCGCGCAGCAGCCAGTGCCCGGCATCATGCGCGCCGGGTCGATACCGGCCTCGATCAGCCGGTCGACGATGTCGATCTTCTCCTCGACCGACAGCGAGTTGCCCTCGCTGTTGGTGCCGAAGATGGCGAGGCCGCAATCGTGCGACAGCAGCCAGCGGCAATGCTGGATCAGCCGGTCGACGTCGGGTTCCAGCCGCTCGTCGAACGGCGTCACCACGGGCGAGAGCACGCCGCGCATCGGCGTCCGGTCGGTCATTGGTCGTCTCCTTGATTGGGGCCGGGGGGATTCGGAACGGGGGCGGTCGAGCCGCGCACGATCAGGCTGGTCGCCACTTCGGTGACGGTCGCCACGGTGCGGCCCTCGAGCCGGTCGATGAGATATTCGGCGCTGCGCCGGCCGATTTCCGCGGCCGGCACCCGGATGGTGGTGAGCGGCGGGTCGAGCTCGGCGGCGAACTCCAGGTCGTCGATGCCGGCGATCGACAGCTCGCCGGGCACGTCGATGCCACGCTTGCGGGCTTCCAGCAAGGCCCCGAAGGCCAGCAGATCGTTGCCGCAGATCACCGCGGTCGGGCGCGGCTCGCTGGCCAGCAGGGCGCGCAGACCGATCTGGCCTTCGGCGATACGGTATGGTCGCTCGATCAGGTGCTCGCGGGCGAGCTTGAGCCCGCGCGCCGCCAGCGCCTCGGCGATTCCGGCCACGCGCGCCGCCGCGCGGTCGTTGCCGCGGGTGAAACCGGCGATGACGCCGATGTGGCGATGGCCGAGATCGAGCAGCAAGTCGGCGAGCTGGCGGCCGACAGCCCGGTTGTCGAACCCGACGGAAGGTGTATCCGTCCGCAGCGTCCAGGTCTGCACCAGCGGTACGCCGCGGGCGGCGCACAACCGTTCGATGTCCACATGGCGGCTGCCGCCGACCACCACCACGCCCTCTACCCCGTGGGTCAGCAGGGTGCGGACCTGGGTCAGTTCGTTGGCGTTGTCGTAACCGGAGCTCGCCAGCAGCAGGGTGTAGCCGGCGGTCCGCAGACGGGCCTGCAACGCCTCGACGGCGATCGCGAAGCTGGCGTTCTCCAGCGTCGGCACGACCGCGCCGATGGTCTCCGACCGGCTGCGCACCAGCGCCCGGGCGGCGGCGTTCGGGGTGTAGCCCAGGGCATCGACCGCCGCCACCACCTGGCGTCGCACCTTCTCGGCGACCGGGCCGCTGGCATTCAGCACCCGGCTGACGGTTGCCACCGACACGCCGGCATGCCGCGCCACGTCACGCGCCGAAACCCGGACGGGGCCGGGGGTTCGGCGGCGGGTGCGGCGGCGCGGTGCCGGCTTGTCTACTTCCATCCCTCGAGGGTCCATCGTTCTACGGCGGGGCTGGCATCGAAATCAAAGCCGTGGCTCGGGCTGCTGTCGGTGCCGATCCGCTTCTGGTGGGTAGTCGGGTGCCGGCGGTTCGACACCCGGTCAACGCTTGCTCTCTCCCTGAGTGGCCGGACATGTAACCGGGTTCACGCCAAAACGCCGAACGCAGAAGCGCGCCGGTGATTGTTCATCGACGCGATTATTCATCGACTCGGCCGGCCGTGGAAGCCCAACCTGTAATCGATTACATGCGCGCACAAGCGACACGCCTCGCCGCCGGCGAGGGTCCCGATGGGGTTCACAGTATTTTAAGAGAGTTCGAACGACATTCCGCCCGCTCGGCACCGGGCCATGTTTGCAAGGGGAACTCTTATGAGACAGTTGAAGATCGCAGCGCGCACGCTGCTTATCAGTATCGTTGCGCTGACCGGCTTCGTCGCCGTCGCCGCGGTCACCATCTGGGGCAGCGTCAGTCACACGCACACGACGGCGTTGCAGCAGTCGGCCGTCGAGAAGCTCACCCTGGTGAAGGACCTGTCGACCGAGTTCCTGAACGCCCGGCGCCGCGAGAAGGATTTCCTGCTGCGGCTGGACGAGAGCTATGTCGGCAAGCACGCCGACGTCTCCACGACGATCCGCGAGGACATCGAGAGCCTTTCGGGACAGGTCGCCGCGGAGCGCGCCGGATCGGTCCGGACCCTGGCGGAACAGTATGCGGCCTACGAGAAGCAGTTCGGGGTGGTCGCGGCCCAGTGGGTCGAGATGGGGCTCACCGAGAAGCTCGGCCTGCAGGGCAAGCTGCGGAAGGCGGTGCACGAGGCCGAGGAACTGATCAGGGCGAACGCCAGCGACGACCTGATGGTCAAGCTGCTGATGATGCGGCGGCACGAGAAGGACTTCATCCTTCGCAAGGACCCGAAATACGTCGCGTCTCTCGACGACCGGGTCGCCGAGTTCAAGGCGCTGCTGGCGGACAAGCCGGTCGACGCCGGGATCAAGGCCGGCATCCTGGCCACCCTGGACAGCTACCAGGCGACGTTCCGCGACTACGCCGGGCTGATGCTCGGGATCGAGCAGCAGACCTCGGTGCTGTCCGACCTGTATGCCGCGGCGGAGCCGACGCTCGACGACCTGCGCAGCGGCGTCGAGGCTGAGTACGTCGCGATGTCCCGGTCCATCGAGACCATCAACGGGCGGACCTTCTGGATCACGATCGTCCTGATCGTCGCGATCGCGATGGTCTGCGTGGTCGTTAGCCTGTTCGTCGGGCGCTCGATCAGCCGGCCGATCACCCGCCTTGCCGGGCTGATGCGGCAGCTGGCCGGCGGCGAGAAGACGGTCGACATCGACACCGGCGGGCGCGACGAGGTCGCCGACATGGCCGGCGCGGTCCAGGTGTTCAAGGAGAACCTGATCCGGAACGAGGTCCTGCAGGCCGAGGCAACGGCGAAGCAGGCCGCCGAGGTGGAGCGCGGGCACAGGCTGTCGGAACTGACCAACGGCTTCGACGGCGAGGCCAAGACCCTGATCGAAGAGCTCATGGCGGCCGCCGGCCAGCTCCAGTCGACCTCGCAGGAGATGTCGGGCCTGGCCGAGGACTCCGGCCAGCGGGCGGTGACCGTGGCGACCGCGACCGAGGAGACCACCGCCAACGTCCAGACGGTGGCGACCGCCACCACCGAGCTTTCGGCGTCGATCTCCGAGATCGCGAGTCAGGTTTCGAGCGCGACCTCGGTGGCGGGCCAGACCGCCCGGCAGGCCCAGGAGACCTCGGCGGTGATCGACGAGCTGAACGTCACGGTCAGCCGGATCGGCGAGATCGTGACCCTGATCCGCGACATCGCCGAGCAGACCAACCTGCTGGCGCTGAACGCGACCATCGAGTCGGCGCGCGCCGGCGAGGCCGGCAAGGGCTTTGCCGTGGTGGCGTCGGAGGTCAAGAGCCTGGCCGGCCAGACCGGCCGGGCGACCGAGGAGATCTCCGCCCAGATCGATGCCGTGCAGAGCCGGACGGCCGGAGCGGTCGAGGCGATCAAGGCGATCGTCAGCAAGGTCGGCGAGATGGAGGGAATCACCGCCGCGGTGGCGGCTGCCATCGAGGAGCAGAATGCCGCTACCCAGGAGATCTCGCGCAACATCGAGGACGTGTCGGTCGCTGCCGAGGCGGTGAACCAGAACGTCGTCCACGTCAGCGATGCGGCGCAGCGGACCGGGACGATGGCCGGCGAGGTCATGCAGGCGTCCGACCGGGTGGGCTCGCAGTCGGGCCGGCTCAGCGACCGGGTGCACCACTTCCTCGGCGAGGTTCGCGCGGTCTGACGGGCAGTCGGTTGCCGGGACCGGGGCGCGTGCGCCGCGGTCCCGGGGTGCGCCTCAAACGATCAGGTTGCCGGTCGCCAGCACCCGGTTCTTCAGCAGCGGGCCGGCGAATTTCGAGAACTCGGCCATGAAGTCGGCCGCCTTGTGGGCCTCGAAGGCGGCGGCGTCCTTGTAGACCTCCCAGAGATGGAACGAGGCGGGGTTGTCGTGGTCGCGGCTGACCGAGAAGCCGAGGCAGCCGTCCTGGGTCAGGCTGTTCCTGGCGTGCTGCTTGATGCGCTCGGCGAAGTTGTCGGCATCCTTGGGGTCGACGACCAGGTTCACGGCAACGATGTACATGTGTTTCCTCCCTGCGGGTCGTGGTCGGCACCTGAGCGGCACCGTTTCGTGGGCCGCCGTCAGGCGATCCGGTCGCGGTTGGCGGGCACGGGTATCGCCGGCTTGCGCGACGGCAACAGGGCCCGGGCCCGGGCCAGCACCCGCTTGCGTTCGTGGCGGACGGCGTAGACTTCCTTCTGGGCCTCGATCATGACCACGCCGGCGAAGCGGGTAAACCAGCGGTGTCCGACCTGTTCCAGCGCCGGGGCGGAACGGATCACCAGCCCCGAGGCGTAGGGCGGCGCGTACAGGGCGTGCATCCTGCGTGTCGGGGTGAAGCGGTTGTCGCGCAGCAGCCGCGACAGCTGCGACACCGTGTAGGGCTGGCCGTGGCCGAACGGCGTGTGGTCGAAGCGGGCCCACAGGCCGCGGCGGTTCGGGACCACCACCAGCAGTCGGCCGTTGCCGGACAGAACCCGCCAGGCCTCGGTCATGATGGCCGCGCGCTCCTCGGTGTTCTCCAGCGCGTGGACCAGCAGCAGGCGGTCGACCGAGGCGTCCTCGAGCGGCAACTCGGCCTCGTCGACTAGGACCGACGCGTTCGGCCCTTCCGGCGGCCAGTGCAGCACGCCCTGCTGGGCCGGCATGGCGGCAATCACGCGCTCGGCCTCGCCGCGATAGGGCCGCAGATACGGTACCGCATAGCCGAAGCCGACCAGGGACTGGCCGCGCAGGTTCGGCCACAGCTCGCGCACCCGCCGGCGGATCATGCGCCGGGCGAGCAGGCCGAGATGACCATCGTAGAAGTCGCGCAGTTCCACCACGTCGAGAAACATGGCGCGGAGCGTAACCGGGGCGGCGGCGAGCCGGAAGCGGCTTCGCAGCGGCCGGGATGAGGAACAGGGCGCGTCCCGTCTACCCGACCCGGTATTCCTTGATCACCGCCGGATCCGGATCGAGCCCGAGGCCAGGGCCGTCGGGGACCCGGAAGGCGCCGTCCACAGGATCGATCCACTTGCCGTACAGGCTGGCCTCCGGATGGACGTAGAAGCGCTCGATCAGCCCCGGGTTCGGCATCGCCGCCGCCAGCTGCAGGGTGGCGAGGAAGCCGGGACCGAAATACGGCGAGTGCGGCATGACCTGCACGCCGGCGGCTTCGGACAGGGCGGCGACCTTGCGGAACTCGGTGATGCCGCCGACCTTGGTCACGCTCGGCTGGGCATAGTCGATCGCGCCGGCCGCCAGCGCCTGGGCGAACTGGAACGAGGTGCACCAGTTCTCGCCGGCCGCGATCGGCACCCCGGTCTCGCCGCGGATGCGGGCCAGCGAGGCGAAATCCTCGGGCGGGAACACCGGCTCCTCCAGCCAGTGCAGGTCGAACTGGTCGAGTTCGAGGGCCATGCGCTTGGCCTGCTCCGGCGTCCACGGGCAGTTGACGTCGACCATGATCGGGATGTCGTCGCCGGCGGCCTCGCGGGCGGCTCCGACCTCGATCGCGCCGATCTCGTGCAGCTTGATGTAGCGGTAGCCCTCGGCCAGCGACCGCTTCACGTCCCGGACGACCGCCTCCTTGTTGCGCAGGATGAACAGCGACGAGTAGGCCGGCAGCGTGCGATCGGTGCTGCCGCCGAACATCCGGGCGAGCGGCATGCCGGCGGCCTTGCCGGCGATGTCCCAGAGCGCGATGTCCAGGCCCGACAGGGCGAACAGGGTGACCCCGTAGCGACCGAACAGATGGAACTTCTGCTGCAGGCGGTGGCTGATGCCGGCGACGTCGCGGGCGTCCATGCCGAGGACCGCAGGCTTCACCATGTGCTCGACCGCCGCGGTCACCGCCTCCCGGCAGTGATAGGCGAAGGCGTCGCCCCAGCCGGTGATGCCGGTGTCGGTGGTCACCTTGACAAGGCAGAAGTCGAGCGCCGGCCAGCCGCCGGCGGTCACGTCGCGGGACGCGCCGGCGTGGTCGAACGGCATGCGCAGCGGCACCGCTTCGACATGGGCGATCTTCATGGTCGTCTCCCCTGGGTGATGGAACCCTCGATCCTAGGCTCGTTGATGTTCGGCCCGATGGTGGTCACATCATGGATGGACTGTTGCCGGTTCGCGATCCCGGCGTCGGTGGCAGGTCCCGGATCTTAATGCTACCGTGCCGCCGGCTGTCGACCCCGGCAGATACGCGGCGCATCCGCACCGAGCTTCAAGACACCAGGAGGCCTCGATGGCAGCTCTCGAAATCGTGCTCGTCCCGGCCCTGTCGGACAACTACGTCTACCTGCTCCACGACGCCGGCAGCGGCGCCACCGCTGTGGTCGACCCGGCCGAGGCCGAACCGGTCGAGGCCGCGCTGGCGGCACGCGGATGGACGCTGTCGCAGATCGTCAACACCCACCACCATCACGACCACATCGACGGCAACGAGGCCCTCAAGGCCAAGTACGGCGTGCCGATCGTCGGGCCGCGCTCGGAGACGGCCCGCATCCCCGGCATGGACGTGACGGTCGTCGACGGCGACACCGTCGACATCATCGGCCATCAGGCGACGGTCTACGAGACCCCCGGCCACACCACCGGCCACATCTCGTTCCATATCCCGGATTCGGCGGCGCTGTTCTGCGGCGACACGCTGTTCGCGCTCGGTTGCGGGCGGATGTTCGAGGGGACCCCGACGCAGTTCTGGACGTCGCTGGTGACCCTGCGGGCGCTGCCGGCCGAGACCCGGATCTACTGTGGCCACGAATACACCCAATCGAATGCCCGGTTCGCGCTGTCGGTCGACGGCGGCAACCCCAAGCTGAAGGCCCGTGCCGCCGAGATCGATCGCAAGCGCGCCGCCGGCCAGCCGACGGTGCCGTCGACCCTGGCCGACGAACTCGACACCAACCCGTTCCTGCGCGCCGACGATCCGGCGATGGCGGCGGCGGTCGGCCTGTCCGGGGCCGATCCGGTCGCGGTATTCGCCGAGATCCGCAAGCGCAAGGACACCTTCTGAGCAACTCGATGTCATCCGGAGAAGAAACGCCATGAAGCTCTTTCACTCGCCGGCCTCGCCCTACGTGCGCAAGGTCATGGTCCTGGCCCACGAGACCGGCCTCGCCGACAAGCTCGAACTGGCCACCATCGCCACCACGCCGATGCAGCCGGACCCCGGCGTCGCCGCCGCCAACCCGGTCCGCAAGATCCCGGCGCTGGTCGCCGACGACGGCATGACCTTGTTCGACTCGCCGGTGATCTGCGAGTACCTGGACAGTCTGCACGGCGGGACGAAGATGTTTCCGGACGGCAAGGCGCGCTGGCAGGCGCTGCGCCTGCAGGCCGCCGCCGACGGCATGCTCGATGCCGCCCTGCTGGTGGTCTACGAGAGCCGCTTCCGCGAGGAGGCGATGCGCAACCAGGCCTGGACCGACGCCCAGTTGTCCAAGATCGCCGGCGCGCTCGACGCCTTCGAAGCCGAGGCCGACAGCTTCGGCGACCGGGTCGACATCGGCACCATCACGGCGGCCTGCGGCCTCGGCTACATCGACTTCCGTCTCGGCCACCTGAACTGGCGGGCCAGCCGGCCGAAGCTGGCGGCGTGGTGCGAGAAGTTCTCGGCGCGGCCGTCCATGCAGGCGACCCAGCCGCCGGCGGCATGAGCTCGAGCCCCAAGGACGAGGTCGCCAAGCTGGTCGAATCCCTCGGGATGCAGCCGCATCCCGAGGGTGGCTGGTTCAGCGAGACGTTTCGCGACCGGCCGACGGACGGCGGCCGCGGCGCGCTCACCCAGATTTTCTACCTGCTGGGGGCCGGCGACATCTCGGCCTGGCATCGGGTCACCGACGCCACCGAGGTCTGGCACCACTACGCCGGCGGGCCGCTGCTGCTGTCGGTGTCGGTGGACGGGCGCGAGACGGTCGAGCACGCGATGGGCCCGGACGTGCTGGCCGGCCAGTTGCCGCATGCGGTGGTGCCGCCCGGTGCCTGGCAGAGCGCGCGGCCGCTCGGCGACTGGGCGCTGTGCGGCTGCACGGTGGCGCCGGCCTTCGAATTCGCAGGCTTCGAGATGGCACCGGCCGGGTGGAAGCCCGGCGGCTGAGCTCCCTGGCTAGCGCCTGACCACTGCCAGGCCGTAGCGCTCGGCCAGGTCGCTCAGATCCCGTATCTTGACCGACTGGCCCCGGACGTCGCCGATCGGGATCGGCTTGGTCACGCCGAGCGCCAGGGTCCCGCCCAGCCGCACGAAATCCTGGACTACCGTCAGCCAGCGCAGCAGGCGCGGGTCGGTCTTCGGATCCATGCCCGTCACGATCGCGCCGATCTGCTCGGCGACCGCCCCGCGCAGCCGGTTCGCCGGGATGCTCTTGTCGGCGGCGAGCACCGTCACGGCCCGGTCCAGCCCGCCGGCGTCGGTCAATGACAGCGAGACCCCGTTGACCTGCAGGGCCTGCAGCCGCGGATCGCCCTTCCCGACGGTCCGCCATTCGGCGATCGACAGGTCCGGCATGCCGACGAGGTCGACCTGGAGGTTGAAGGACCCGAAGGCGTCGACGGCCATCTCCTGGCGGAAGCCGATGAAGCCGTTGTCGACGTCGTAGGCGACGTCTCCGGTCAACTGCATGGGCACTTCGCCGTCGGGCGGGAACAGTACCTGCATGAACGGCGTGAACGGGTTGGGCGCCTCGCCGGTCTGGCTGCGCATGCCCTCGTTGCCGAACGAAATGACGCCGGCGCGACCGGGCCGCGAACTCCGGGTGCGGATCCATGTCCGGTCGACCGTCGAGGTCCCGGTCAGCGAGGACTCGGCGCGCAGGTCCTTGATCTCGAACCGGCCGACGTCGATGCCGGCCAGAGCGGAAAACGGCCGCATCGTGTCGGTATCCTCCGCCATGTCGTACACGGCGGGTGCGATCGTCAGGTCGTCGACCCGGAGTTCGGCCATCGACGTGGTCACCAGCGCGCCGTCCGGGCCGGTCGCCGACTGGCGTGCGCCGTCGATCTCCAGATGCCGGATGCGTCCGGTGTCGGCGCCGACCGCGAGGAAGCGGTCGAAGCGGATGTCGAGCGGCCCGTCGGCCGACGTGAAGAGGCCTTTCAGGCCGCGAATCTCCACCCGCTCGACGGCCAGCCGGCGCGACCGCGGGGACCGGTCCGTGGACGGCGCCTGGACGACATACCGCTGCAGGCTCTCGGCCACGACATCGAGGTCGGGTCGCGCGATCTCGATGCGATCGATCGTGTAGGCGAACGGCCCGCTCACCACCACCTCGTCGACCTCCAGCCCGACCGCCGTCAGGATGCTGTCGGGGCCGTTTTCGAGTTCCACGACGGTGAGCGCCGCGATCCGCAGACGCTCCGTTCCGGTCGGATCGCTGCCGCGCAGTTCCCGCACGGTCACGTCACCGCCGAACTGGCTGGTCGACACCTCGCCCCAGGACAGCCGGTAGCCCGCGGCCGCCATCGAGGCCGAGATGTCGGTCAGCCAGTCCTGCACGCGAACGGCGCGCTCACCGGAGACGGCCGGGTCGGCCGGGGCGAGCGTCGCCGCAACGAGCCCGACGAGGACCAGTCGGCGGGCATGGCGGACGATCATCCGGGGTTTCTCCAGATCGGTGCGGCAGCTACAGATTGATCGAATCATAGCATGTGGCCGGCGCCGCGGAAGGCCGTCAGAACGGAACGATCCGCACGATCCCGGCGTGCGCCAGCCAGAACGCGGCGCGCAGGCCGGCGCGCATCTCGCGCATCTGGCCCTGTGGCGGGTCGAGCCCCACCATCAGGGTTCCCTGCTGCCCCAGCCGCTCCAGTACCGCCCGGGCCTCGTGCGGCAGCCGCGGGTCGACCACGGCTTTCGGCAGGGCCGCGACCCGCGCCAGCTCGGCCATGGCGTCGAGTCCGGCGACCGGCTCGATGCGTAGCCCGAGGCTGCCGCCCGGGGTCGCGAACGCGGCGAAGGCCTCGAACGGGTCGGTCGCCACGCTCGGGACGCCGCCGGCCGGCGATCCGGCCTCGGCCCGGCGCTCCGCCAGCTCGGCCCACAGCGCCTCGTAGGCCCGGATGACCGTCGGCCACGCGAAGCTCGACCGTGCCCGGTTCCGCCCGGCCGCGCCCATCCGCCGGCGCAGCTCCGGGTCGTCGGCCAGTCGGGCGATCGCCTCGGCGGCGGCCTCGGTGTCGACCGCCACGGTCTCGCAGGTGAGCGCGTGGAACACCGAGTCGTCGTCGATCCCGAGCAGCCGGCGCCAGGCCAGCTCGGCGCCGGCACCGGCCGGCGGCAGAGCGGTCGGGACCCGGAATCCAGTCACGTCGTCGACCACGGTGTCGCGGTAGCCGTCCCAGTCGCTGACCACGCAGGGCAGGCCGGCGGCCATCGCCTCGATCGGGGTCAGGCCGAAGCTTTCCTGCAGGTTGTCGGCCAGCGACAGGAACATATCGGTGCCGGCCAGCACCGCCCGTTTGACCTCGGGCGGCCGGGCGTCGACAGCGATCACCCGCACCGTCGGGGCCAGCGTCGCCGCGGTCGCCTCGAAGGCCCGCCGGGTGTCGTCGTCATGGTACCAGCCGGCCAGCACCGCCACGATCGGCCGCGGGCTGCGCGCCGCCGCCCGCCCCAGCGCCCGGAACATCGGCAGCGGGTGGGCCTTGGCGTGTGCCGACAGCCGGCCGAGATACAGCACCGCCACCGCATCGTCCGACAGGCCGTGCTCGGCCCGGAACGCGCGGCGATCGGCTTCGGCGACCCCGGCAATGTCGGTGCCGGGCATGTCGACCCCGGCAATGTCGACCTCGGGCATGTCGACGCCGAGCGGGATCACCGGCAGCTGCAGCGGGATGGCCATGGCCGCCGCGCCGGTGCGTTCGGCGAGATGGTCGGCATGCCGCTCCAGCACCCCGGTGACCAGGTCGCGGATCGACCGCGAGGCGCAGATCAGCGCGTCCCAGGGCCGGGTCGGCGCCACCAGCAGATCGCGCACCGCATCCAGGGCACGGGCCGTCGACATGGTGTGGGTGACGCCGGTCAGCGAGTATGCCGAGTCGCCGAGCGCGCGCCGGCGCCAGGCGAACGGGCCGAGTACCGGCCCCGGCACGAACAGCGCGCCGGGGGTGCCGAGGCGGCGGGTTTCCAGCCGGCTGACGATCTCGACCGCCCGGTCGGTCGGGAAGCGGGCACGGAACCCCTCGGCCGTGGTGCTTTCGTCGGTCGGGTGCAGCCAGACCGGCCCCGGTTCGGCGTACTCCACATAGGCGCGCAGGAAACCGGCGCTGGCGGTCGCCAGGCCGGTCAGCCGCTCGCGCCCGGCGTCGAAGCCGCGGCTGTCGTACAGGATTGCGGCGTGGGTCATGACAAGGCCCTTGGTTTCGGAACGACAAGATCGCGGGCCGCCAGCACCGCGCCGCCGACGATCAGCAGGCAGGCGCCGGCCACCGTCGCGGTCAGCGGCGCCAGCCCGGCGACGATCAAGACCAGGGTCGACAGCAGCGGGGCGGCATAGGCGGCGGCCCCCAGCACCTGGATGTCGCCGCGCTTCATGCCGATGTCCCAGGTGAAGAAGGCGCCGCCGACCGGGCCGAGACCGAGCGCCAGCACCGCCAGCCACTGCACCCAGCCGTCCGGCCATGTCGTGGTCTCGAACGCCAGGTGGCAGGGCACCGCCAGGACCGCGGCGGCCGCGCAAAACCCGCCGACCGCGTCGGTGGGGACCTGCCCGAACCGCCGCGAGGCCACCGAGTAGGTCGACCAGATCAGCGCGCAGGCCAGCGCCGCCAGGTAGCCGAGGGAATGCCGTTCGTCGAAATCCAGGCTCTGCCCCTTGGTCACCAGCAGGCCGGCACCGGCCAGGCCGAGCCCGGCACCGGCGAGGTGGAACCAGCGCAGCCGCTCGCTCGGCAGCAGGGCCGAGAACACCACGATCAGCAGCGGCCAGAGATAGGCGATCAGGCTGGCCTCGACCGCCGGCGCGTTGCGCAGTGCCAGGAAGTAGAAGAAGTGGTAGCCGAACAGCCCGCCGACGCCGGTCACCCACACCACGGCGGGCTGGCGAAGATGGGCGACCGGGCTGGTGCCGCGCGTCAGCGACGCGACGATGCCGATCGCCGTGGCGATCGCGAAGGTCATGGCCAGCAGCTGGAACGGCGGCACCGCGCCGGACAGGGTCGTGAACAGGGCAAGCAGCGCCCACATCAGCACGGCGGTGAAGCCGATCAAGGTGGCGCGTTGGCGCGCGGGAGCAGGGAGAGAGGCGGAATTGGCGAGCGCGATCATCGGAAGCCCCCGGGGTAACCACGGACCGCCCACGACCTCCCGGTCCGACGGACGGTCGGCGAACAGAGATCGGTCGGGAGCCTCCGGACCCGCGCGGGAGATCCGCGCTCCGACTGACGGCCTGCGGCGGTGCGGAGGACTCGGGCGCGGCGCGGAAAGCGTGTAGCGCGGGAGGGCGGCAAGGACAAGAGGACCAGCAACACCACGCGGCGAATTTATAAATTCCGTAAATTGCGGTGACAGTGCACTCGACCGCCGGTCTCCACGGATGCCGTGACCGCAAGCTGCCTCACCCCGCCCTGGACGTCCGGGTGATCAGGTTGCGGCGCTCGAAGGTGATCGACTTGACCAGGGCGTAGACCGGCTTGCCGACCGCCAGGCCGAGTTCGGCGACCGAGGCCCTGGTCACGCGCGAGCGGATGCGCGCCCCGCCGACCTCGACCAGGGTCTCGGCGAAGGCGGTGTCGGGCTCCTCGACGATCTCGGCGACCGTTCCGGCCAGGATGTTGCGGATGCTGATGCCGGTCGGCCGCACGGTCGCCAGCGACACGTCGCGGGCCCGGATGCGCAACCGGATCTCGCTGCCGACCGGGGCGTCGGTCATCGGCATCACCAGGGCCTGGCCGTGGTGGTCCAGGTGGGTCAGCCGGAAGCCCTGCTCGTGCCGGACCACGCGGACGTTCAAGACCACGCCGGCCTCGAACCGACCCATCGCCGGGTGCAGGTCGAGGCGTTCCAGGATGTTGGCCACCGGCCCCTCGGTCACGGTGCGTCCCCTGGACAATACGACGATGCGGTCGGCGAGCCGGGCGACCTCGGAGATGTCGTGGCTGACATACAGGATCGGGATCGCCAAACTGTCGTGCAGGGTCTCGAGATACGGCAGGATCTCGTCCTTGGTGGCGCGGTCGAGGGCGGCCAGCGGCTCGTCCATCAGCAGCAGCCGCGGCCGCGACAGCAGGGCCCGGCCGATCGCGACGCGCTGGCGCTCGCCGCCGGAAAGCGCCGCCGGCGCCCGGTCCAGCAGGGCGCCGATGCCGAGCAGCTCGACCACCTGGCCGAAGTCCAGGGCCGGGCCGGCGCCGTCACGCTCGGCCCGGCTGGCCCCATAGGTCAGGTTGCGGCGCACCGACAGGTGCTCGAACAGGCTGGCCTCCTGGAACACGTAGCCGACCGGCCGCCGGTGCGGCTGCAGGAAGACTCCGCGCGCGCAGTCCTGCCAGGTTTCGTCGCCGAGGGTCAGGCGGCCCGGCAGGTGCTGCAGGCCGGCCATGCAGCGCAGGATCGTGGTCTTGCCGCAGCCGGACGGTCCGAACAGCGCGGTGATGCCGCGCATAGGCACCTGGAAGCCGATGTCCAGCTCGAACCGCCCCAGCCGCCCGGCGAAGGTGGCGTCGATCGTCGCGGCGTCGCCGATGTCGCGCGGGTTCATGGCCGCGGCCTGGCGATGCGCTTTTCCAGCAGCATCGTCGCCAGGATGACCGCGAACGCGAACACCAGCATGCCGGCGGCCAGGATGTGCGCCTGGGTCCACTGCAGGGTCTCGACGTAGTCGTAGATCGCAACCGACAGCACCTTGGTCTCGCCCGGAATATTGCCGCCGATCATCAGCACCACGCCGAACTCGCCGACGGTATGCGCGAAACCCAGCACCGCGCCGGTCACGAATCCCGGTCGGGCCAGCGGCACGGCGACGCTCCAGAACGTGTCCCAGGGCGTCGCCCGCAGGGTCGCCGCGACCTCCAGCGGCCGGTCGCCGATCGCCGCGAAGGCGTTGCGGATCGGCTGCACCACGAACGGCATCGAGTACAGCACCGAGCCGATCACCAGGCCTTCGAAGGTGAAGGCCAGCGAGCGGCCGCCGAACAGCCCGGCGATCCAGCCGCCCGGGCCATGTGGCCCGAGCGCTACCAGCAGGTAGAAGCCGAGCACCGTCGGCGGCAGCACCAGCGGCAGGGCGACGACCGCCGCCACCACTTCCTTCCAACGTGCCGTCGACCGCGCCAGCCACCAAGCGATCGGCGTGCCGACTACCAGCAGCACGACGGTCGTGACCGTCGCCAGTTCCAGCGTCAGCCGGATCGGGGGCCAGATTTCGGCGAGGTCGAGCATGGCACCGTCATGTGGTCAGTTCCCGGCACCGTAGCCGTATTTCTGCTTCACCGCGCGGGCTTCGACGCCCTGCAGGAACGCCATGAACGCGACCGCCGCCGGGTTTTCGGCGCCGCGCCTCAGCAGCACCGCGTCCTGGGCGATCGGGTCATACAGCCGGAACGGCACGTTCCAGCGCGAGCCGCGGTCGTGCCCGGCCACCTGGGACAGCGCGACGAAGCCGAGCTCGGCGTTGCCAGTCGCCACGAACTGGTAGGTCTGGGCGATGTTGGTCCCCTGCACCAGCCGGTCGCGCAGCGCATCGTGCACGCCCAGTGCCCGCATCGTCTCGACCGCCGCCGCCCCGTAGGGCGCGGTGGCCGGGTTGGCGATCGCGAGCTTGGTGAACCGGCCCTCCCGCAGGGTGGCCTCGCCCTTCACCAGCTCCGCGTCGCTGCTGAACAGCACGATCCGGCCGGTCGCGTAGGTAACCTGGGAGCCGGCGACCGCCAGGCCCTGTTCGATCGCCATTCGCGGCCGGACCCGGTCGGCGGCCAGGAACACCTCGAAGGGCGCTGCCTGACTGATCTGGGTGTACAGCTGGCCGGTCGAGCCGAAGCTGAGGATGGCCCCGTGGCCGGTAACGGTCCCGAACAGCGCGGCGATCTCCCGCGCCGCCTCGGCGAAATTGGCGGCGACCGCCACATGGACCTCGCCGGCCCGCGCGAGCGCCGGCGACAGGCCGGCGAATACCGCCACGACGATCGCGGCAAACCCGGCCCGGAGGCGCGACGCGACGCGGCTGCGGGACATCTCGTGGCTCCTCGAAGCGTTATGCACGACAGAAGATAACGATACATAGCCATCAACCATGGCCGCCCGCAACCGCTATTTACCGCTATGCATAGCGCTGGACTGCATTCGCCCGGCACCGACGGCCAGGTCGGTCAGCACAGCGCGAGGACGCCGTCCGCGGCGGCCTATCGCTGGGGCGGGGGCGTGGCGGTCGACCCGAAATACAGCACCCCGATCGTCAGTTCAGCCTCGCCGGTATCGCGGGTCAGGGGGCAATGCACACTGTCATAGATGCGCCAAGTCCGGTCCGCCGCCCAGATGACGTGTCCCGACCGGAAGACCGGGGCACCGTCGACGATCGGCCTGCGGAAAGTGTCGATGACCTTGGCCCGGCCCGCATCGCTGGGGCCGTAGTCGCACTCCGAGACCAGCCGGCCGCTGTAGTCGCGGTCGAGGAACTCGGTGATGGCGGTCCCGATGAGCCGGTAGCGGAAGTCCAGGCCACCGTCGACGACCTCCGTGATGATCACATGCCCGAACCACGAGGAAAGCTCCTCGAACGGGAAGTCGTCCCGTCGCGGCAACCGCAGCGGTCCGCGCTTCGACGCCCACAGATCCGCGAAGCCCTGTACCTTGGGATGCGTGCTCTGGCCGCCGATCTCGTGCCTGTTCGGGTCTGCTTGCGTGTGCGTGATCACATCTATCCCGCAGTGCCTGGATGTCATGTCGGCCGATCGAACGGCCATGCCGGCACGCGATCGCGGAAAAATCCCTCCACCTGCCGATCCATTCGATGATCGATGCAATTGGTAAAGATCCGGTTAGCCGACGGCGACTATCCGGCAGGATCGGCGGACGGGTACGGGACTGGTGACAGGATGTTGTCAGCAGTCGGGTGCTAGACCTCCCGGCATGCTGCAGATCGCCCGGAGGATCCGATGACCGTCGAAGCCGCCGCTCCGTCGCCGGGGGCCCGGCTCGGGGCGTCCCTGGTGCTGCTGTCCGCGGTGGCGTGGAGCCTGGCCGGACCGTTGACCAAGGGCGTCGATGCCGACGTCTGGGCGGTGCTGGCATGGCGCGGACTGTTCAGCGGCATCGCTATCGTCGGGTATACGGCCTGGCGGTCCGGCGATGCCCTGTGGGACCTGTGTCGCATGGGCTGGCCCGGCTGGGCCGCCACCACGATCGGCAGCGTGGCGACCGTCGCCTATATCGGCGCCTTCAAGCTGACCTCGGTCGCCCATGTCGCGGTGATCTACGGCACCGCGCCGTTCCTCGCCGCCGGGGTCGCGTGGTGGTGGCTGCGCGAACCGACCACCGGCAGGGTCGCCCTCGCCAGCACGGCGGCACTCGTCGGGGTTGCGGTCATGGTCGGGGGCGCGTCCGGGGCCGCCAGCCTGACCGGCGACGGCCTTGCCGTGCTGATGACGTTCGGCATGGCGGTGATGATGGTGATCATCCGGCGGTATCCGGCGGCGCCGATGGTGCTGGCCGCGGGGGTCTCATCGGCGCAGCTGCTGGTCATCGGCTGGCTGGCAGGCTCCGGTCCCGGTGGGTTCGGGATCGGTGCCACCGATCCGTTGGCGTTGCCGGGCGACGAGATCGCGGTGCTGGCGGCGTTCGGCGTGCTGCACGCCGCCGCGGCGGTGCTGCTGACCGAGGGTACGCGGCTGATCCCGGCGCCGGAGGCGGCGTTGCTGGGTGCCATGGAAGTGCCGATGGCACCGCTCTGGGCACTGCTGCTGCTGGGCGAGGCGATGCCGCCGGCAACCCTGCTCGGTGGTGGCGTGGTGATCGCCGCGCTGTTCTGGTACCTGGGCCGGCGCAAGAGTTAGCGGCGGTCGCCGCTCACCCGCACTTCGAGTAGCCGCAGGCGGTGCAGACCGCGCAACCCCCCTGGTGGATCACCGCGACCGAGCCGCAGCTCGGGCATTGCCCCGGCGTGTTGCCCAGGTTGACGACCTCGCGTCCCGCGGTCGACTCCTTGCCGGCCGCGGCACCGCGGCGCTTCAGGAAGCCGATCTCGATCATGTGGGTCTCGATGACCTCGCCGATCGCCGCCAGCAGCGACGGCACGTATTTGCCCTTAAGCCACTGGCCGCCGCGGGGATCGAACACCGCCTTCAGCTCGTCGACGACGAACGACACGTCGCCGCCGCGCCGGAACACCGCGCTGATCATCCGGGTCAGCGCCACCGTCCAGGCGAAGTGCTCCATGTTCTTGGAGTTGATGAACACCTCGAACGGCCGGCGCCGGCCGTCCTGCACGATGTCGTTCACGGTGATGTAGATGGCGTGGTCGCTGTCGGCCCACTTGATCTTGTAGGTCTCGCCCGGCAGCGCCACCGGTCGGTCGAGCGGCTCCGTGAGGTGCACCACGGCGCGGCCGTCGGCCAGGATGGTGGTGGTCTCGGCGGCGCCTGCCGGATCGACCGGGGCGGCCTGTTCCGGCTCCTCGCGGCGGGTCGCCAGGACCGCCCCCGTGACGTCGTTCGGGCGGTAGGTCGTGCAGCCCTTGCAGCCCGACTCGTAGGCCTGCCGGTAGACGTCCTTGAACGCCTCGAAGGCGATGTCCACCGGGCAGTTGATGGTCTTTGAGATCGAGCTGTCGACGTATTTCTGGACCGCCGCCTGCATGACCACATGATCGCCCGGGCTCAGGCTCTGGGCATCCACGAAGGCGCCGGTCAGCGGCGCATCCGGCCCCTTCAGCTCGCGGTACAGCCGGTAGGCGAGGTCGCTCACCGCCTCGGTCCGCTTCGATCCGTCCGGCATCAGCACCGTGCGGTCGTAGGTGAAGCTGAACACCGGCTCCAGGCCCGACGAGACGTTGTCGGCGAACAGCGAGATGGTGCCGGTCGGCGCGATCGAGGTGACCAGGGCGTTGCGGATGCCGTGCTCGGCGATCCCGGCCCGCAGGTCGTCGTCGAGCTCGGCGATGCTCTCGCCGGCCAGATACGGCTCGGCCTCGAACAGCGGGAACGGCCCCTTCTCCCGGGCGAGGTCGATCGACGCCTTGTAGGCGTGCCGGCGCAGCAGGTCCATCCAGCGCTCGGTGGTCGCGACCGCTTCCGGCGAGCCGTAGCGCAGGCCGCAGAAGATCAGGGCGTCGGCGAGACCGGTGACGCCGAGGCCGATGCGCCGCTTGGCCTTGGCCTCCTGGGCCTGCATCGCCAGCGGGAAGCGCGACACGTCGACCACGTTGTCCATCATGCGGACCGCGACCGGCACCACCTCGGCCAGCGCCGCCTCGTCGAGCCCGGCATCGGGCTCGAACGGCCGGGCCACCAGGGTCGCCAGGTTGATCGAGCCGAGCAGGCAGGCGCCGTAGGGCGGCAGCGGCTGCTCGCCGCAGGGGTTGGTCGCCGCGATGGTCTCGCAGTAGTGCAGGTTGTTCCGCCGGTTGATGCGGTCGATGAAGATCACGCCCGGCTCGGCGACGTCGTAGGTCGTCTGCATGACGCGATCCCACAGCGCCCGCGCCTTGACCGTGCGGTAGACCGCGCCGTCGAAGATCAGCTCCCAGTCGGCGTCGGCCTTCACCGCCTCCATGAACGGGTCGGTGACCAGGACCGACAGGTTGAACATGCGCAGGCGGGCCGGATCGCGCTTGGCCTCGACGAAGTCCTCGATGTCGGGATGGTCGCACCGCAGGGTCGCCATCATCGCGCCGCGCCGCGAGCCGGCGCTCATGATGGTGCGGCACATGGCGTCCCAGACGTCCATGAACGACAGCGGCCCGGAGGCGTCGGCGCCGACGCCCTTCACCGGCGCGCCGCGCGGCCGGACGGTCGAGAAGTCGTAGCCGATGCCGCCGCCCTGCTGCATGGTCAGGGCGGCTTCCTTGAGCGACTCGAAGATCCCCCCCATGGAGTCGGGGATCGTGCCCATGACGAAGCAGTTGAACAGCGTCACCGTGCGGCCGGTGCCGGCGCCGGCAAGGATCCTGCCGGCCGGCAGGAAGCGATAGCCCTGCATCGCCTCGTAGAAGCGCCCGGCCCAATGCTCGCGCAGTTCCGGCGCCTCGGCCTCGGCCAGGGCGCCGGCGACACGGCGCCAGCTGTCCTCCGGCGACGCCTCCACGGGGGCGCCGTCGACGCGCAGCCGGTACTTCATGTCCCAGATCTGACGGCTGATCGGAGCCGGATCCCGCATCACACACCCGTGGTTTGTACGCCAGCCTCCCAGAATACGCTCCGGAGGTCGGCCAATCAATTCAGTTTGTTCTTATTCCGTTCTCGGCGTCGCGGCGCGCGGCGTCGGCGCCACCAACTCGGCAAGGGCGATGCGGACGCGGGCGAAGATGTACTTCGTCCATTCGCCGGCGATCAAGCCGAAGGTTCCCGGCCAGCGCCACCAGGCATCAACCCGTACATCCACCGGCACCACCGGGTAGGCGGTCAGCGCCACTTCGGGCAGGGCATGCTCGAACTCCAGGCGGGCCCGGGGCATGTGGTAGTTCGAGGTCACCAGCAGCAGCGACCTGCGGCCGGTGGCGCGCGCCCACAGCGCGGTCTCGCGGGCATTCCCGAGCGTATCCGAGGCGCCGTAGCCGAGCACGATGCAGCAGTCGATGGTCGCCTGGTCGAGGCTGCCGGCGGCGTCCGGCACCAGGTCGCGGACCCGCGCCGGGTCGACCCGGTGGTCGACGCCGGATACGAACAGGACCGGTGCGGCGCCCCCGGTCAGCAGCGCGACGCCGGCGTCCATGCGCTTGCTGCCGCCGGTCAGCACCACGATGGCGTCGGCCGGCGCCACCGGCGCCGACGCCTGCATCGGGATACCGTTGGCATAGCGCGTCAGGCCGACGCCCCAGGCCACGATCACTGCCAGTACGGCGATCGCGAATGCTCTCCGGATGCGGGAGCCGGAGTGATCGGGCCTCCGACGGAAACGGTAGCGACGCCGTGCCATCGTCGAACCCGATCTCAGGGCAGGCGCGCGAGCGACACCAGGACGGACGCGCGCGCGGTCAGGGTGGCGATCAGGGTCGCGGCGATCGGCAGCACGGCAAGCGCGATCCAGTCCCGCGGACCGAATTCCACGGCGCTCAGCAGGCTGGCCAGCCCGGCCGGGCCGGAAACCCCGGCGGAGTCGGCGGCGGTCCACTGCAGGGCGGCGACCGTCGCCGCCGCCAGGACCGCGCCGGACACCGCGCCGGCCAGCGCCAGACGGCCGGTATGGCGCTGGAACTGCGCGGCGATGAATCGGTCGGGAGCGCCGATCAGATGCAGGATCTCGATCTCGTTGCGGTGCACGCCGAGGCCGGTCCGCACCGCGAACACCACGGCCAGGACGGCGGCGAGCGACACCAGGACGATCACCACCAGCCCGGTCACGGCGATCGATCGCCCGAGCGCCTGCGCGTCGGCGAGCCAGCGGGCATGGTCGTCGAGCGTCGCCCCCGGGGCGGCGTTCTCCAGCCGATTCGCCAATGCGGCACGGTCGAGCGGTTGTCCCGCCGCCAGCCGGACATCGACCAGCGTCGGAATCGGCAGGGCGCCGACCAGTTCGGTGCCGAGCCACGGCTCCAGCAGCGCGGCGGCCTCGGCATCCGGCACCGGCCGGGCGTCGGCGATGCCGGGGGTGACACGCAGCAGCCGCAGTACGGCTTCCCGGCGCTCGTCAGAGGTCGCCCGCGAGGCCGCGGCCTCCGCGCCTACCACGGGCGGGATCTGCACCGTCATGGTGCCGGCCAGGCGGCGGTCCCAGTCCTCGACGAAGCCGTACGCGGTCAGCCCGCCGATCGCCGCCAGCACCGCCAGATACACCAGCACCGCCAGCAGGCCCGGCAGGAAGCGGGTCGACGGGTCGCGGGCCAAGGCCAGGTCGTTGCGTCCCCACATGGTCGGCATCTCCCCCGTCAGCCCGGCCGCGCGGCGGCGGCGCCTGACGCCGAGGGAGACGCCGGAGCGGTGAATGCCGGCGTCGACATGGCCGCGCCGCGCCCGGCATCGTGCACTGCGACACGGGTCAGGCGGGCGCCCTCCAGATGCAGGCGCGGATGGTCGAACCGCTTGACCAGGGACTCGTTGTGGGTCGCGATCAGAACGGTGGTCCCCATCTTGTTCAGCTCCTCGAACAGATAGAGCAGCCGCACGGCGATCCGGTCGTCGACATTGCCGGTGGGCTCGTCCGCCAGCAACAGGCTCGGCCGGCCGATGACCGCGCGGGCGATGGCGATGCGTTGCTGCTGTCCGCCCGACAGGGTCGCCGGCAGGGCATCGAGATGGCTGCTGAGCCCGACCCAGGCCAGCAGCTCGGGCACATGCTCTCGGATCAGCGCTTCGCGGGTCCCGGCGATCCGGAGCGGCAGCGCCACATTGTCCAGTGCCGACAGGTGCGGGATCAGCCGGAAGTCCTGGAACACCACGCCGACCCGGCGACGCATCGCCGGCCGCTCCGACCGGCGAATCCTGGCGACGTCGCGGCCGAACAGGTTGACGTGGCCGGAGACCGGCTTGGCCCCGAGATACATCAGCCGCAGCAGCGTCGACTTGCCGGCGCCGCTGCCACCGGTCAGGAAGTGGAAGCTGCCCGGCTCCAGCTCGAACGACACGTCGCGCAGGATGACGGGACCACCGTCATAGCGCATGAACACGTTCTCGAAGCGGACCACCTGGCTCCTTGCCCCTTGCGGCTTCGGGCGCCGCCCTGCGGCGCCAAGTTCGTTCAGGCAGGGCGGATCTTGGACGAAGGCGGTGGCGAAAGAAAGACATGCGCGGCCATGGACTTCGGCGACCGCCCGATCGGCACCGACGCAGTCGTGGCGAGCCGCGGCGCGCGCTGTATACTCCGCGCCGCGGATTGGAATACGAGGCGGCGGATGCGGGTTACCTGCCCGGAATGCGAATCGAAGTTCAAGGTACCGGACAAGGCCCTCGGCGCGACCGGACGCAAGCTGCGTTGCAGTCAGTGCGGCCACCAGTGGTTCCAGGAGCCGAAGCCCGAGAAGCCGGCGGCGAAGGCCGGTGCCAAGGCCGGCACCAGACCCGGGACCAAGACCGGGACCAAGGGCAAGCCGAAGCCGAAGGCCAAATCGAAGCCCACGCCGTCGCCCGAGGTCGAGGAGGAGTTCGACGAGACGCCGCCGGACGACGGCGACCTGCGGGCGATGCCGGGCGACGAGGAGATGGAGCCGCCGCCGCTCGGCGGGGTGTCGCGGTTCCGCGGGTCACGTCCGGCTGAGCGGCCGCCGCGCCGGCTGCCGGTGCCGCTCCTGGTTCTGGTCGCGGCTGCCTTGGCGATCCCGGCGGTACTGTTCGCCGGCCGCGGCGCCCTGGTCGATGCGTGGCCGGCAAGCGCGCTGCTGTACGATGCGACCGGCCTGCACGTGGAGGTGCCCGGCGAGGGGTTGGTGCTGCAGAACGTCTACGTCCAGCGCCGCCAGGAAGGCAGCGTGCCGCTGCTGGTGGTCGCCGGCGAGATCCACAACCCGACCGACCACATGCGCAGCCTGCCGGCGCTGCGCGGCACGGTGCTGGACGGGCATGGCGACGCGGTGCAGTCCTGGCTGTTCACCGCCGAGGCGCCGCAACTGCTGCCCGGCGACACCGGCCGCTTCCAGTCCGAGCTGGCGGCACCGTCGCCGGGCGCCGCCAAGGTCAACGTGACCTTCAGCGCCGACCGTCCGGAGGGCGTGATCGGGTATTGAGGCGGCGGCCCGCTCAGAACCGCTTGAGCAGGCGCTCGATGTAGTCGAGCTCGAGTTCCGGGCGGCTGCGGTCGCCGGAGCGCTTGCGCAACTCGTCGAAGATCCGCCGGGCGCGCAGCAGGTCGCTCTCGCCCGGGATCTCGACCCCGCCCTCGTCGGTGGCGTAGCCCTGGCCCGGCCGGTCGCGCAGCGGGTCGCGGCTCTGGTCGTTCCGGGCCTGTCCCTGGGCGCCGGGGTCCGGGGCGGCGCCGCCGGCCTGCTGGTTCTTCCGCATCGCCTCGGCCAGGGCCTGGGCCCCGTCCTGCAATCGCTCGACCGCGTCGCCCTGCGGGCCGACCGCCTCGCCGGGCTGGCCGCGTCCGAGCGAGTCGCCGGCGTCCTTCATGGCGCGCTCGGCCTCGCCGAAGGGCTGCGGGATCTGGCCCATGCCCTCGCCGAGCCTGCGCATGAACTCGCCGAGTTGGCGGCGCAGCGCCTCCTGCATGCGGGCCAGCGCCTCGGGCGTCGCATCGTTGCCGGTGCCGGGCTGACCGCGCCGGCCGCCACGGTCGGCCTCGCGCGACTGGCCGTCGCCCGTCTGGCCCTGCTGGCCGGGGCGCTCGCCGGGCCGCATGCCGCGGCCGTCGCGCGGCTGGCCCGGCATCTGGCCCATCTGTCCCTCCCGCTGTCCCTCGCGGCGGTCGCCTTCCTGGTGCTGCTTGTAGGTCTGGTCCATCAGCTGCTGCTGGCGCTCGGCCAGCTCCTGCAACTGGCGCATCATCTCCTGGGCGGCGAGCTGTTCCGGCGACATCATCTGCGGCCGGCCGGCCCGCAGGTTCTCCATCATCTCGCGCAGCTGCGACAGCAGCTGGCGGGCGGCATCCTTGGCGCCCGCCTTCATCATCTCGCGGGCCCTGTCGACCATGTCCATGAGGTCCTGGCGCTCGACCATCTGGTTCGGATCGACCTCCTGCATTTCCTGCTGGTCGCCGTTCTGCTGCTGCTGGCGCATCTGCTCCATCATCGCCTGCAGGTACTTGTCGATCGCCTGCTTCAGCTCCTCCATGAGCCGCTCGAGTTCGGCATCGTCCGGGTTGTCCTGGGCCAGCATGTCCATCAGCCGGCGCTCGAGTTCGCGCAGCTCGCGGGCCGCCAGCGACATCTCGCCGTCCTCGATCCGCAGTGCCGTGTCCCACAGCAGCGACTGCACGTCGGCGATCATCGCCGGCTTGGCGTCATTCATCACCAGTCGGCCGGCCGACAGCCGCAGCCCGAGGAAGGTCACCGCGTCGTCGTAATAGTGCTGCGGGCGGGCGGCGAGCGACATCAGCACCTCGGCGATGTCGGTCTTCTCGTGCGGTTCGGTCACCAGACGCTTGCGCTGCTCGATGATGGCGCGGGCGACCGGATGGGCGAACCGCCGCTCCGGCAGGATCAGGCTTACCGTCTCGCTGACGCCTTCCTGGCCGGCTTCGTCGCGCGCCACCAGCGTCATCTCGACCGGCTGGCCGGCCCAGGGATGCGGGGTCAGGTCGTGGAAGTCCTTGGCGTCGGCGGCCTCCAGCCCGCTGCCCGGCAGGGCCATCGCCAGCACGACCGGATCCTCGGCGGTCGCCGCGCCGATGGCGTCGAGCCGCTTGATCCTGGCCTCGACCGCGGCCAGACCGTAGTCGTCGCTGGCGGTGTAGTGGATCATCAGGGCCGCGCGCTCGGTACTTTGCGGCGGCTCCGCGAACGCGACCGACGGCTTCAGGTCCGGCAGCACGGTGATGGTCCAGGCGGCCAGCTCGGCGGTGCCCTGGCGGATCACCAGCGCCGTGCCCTCGGTGATCGGCGTCTCGATCTGGTAGGCCTGCTCGGCGACCCGCTCGAACGGCGTGGCGGACTCGGCGCTGCCGGTGGCGAGCGCCAGGTCCGGCACGCCGTCGCCGCCGTTGACCTTGGCCAGCAGCACCGACCCGGTCGGCACCGCCAGCCGCCTCGGCGTGGTATCGGTTCCGGCGGCCGCCGGCGTCGGCGATCCGGCCGGCTGGCCGGCCCGGGCCAGCAGCATCGGCGGCCGGCCGGTATAGGCCGGCGGATTGATCCAGACGTCGAGGGTCGGCGGCAGCGCCTGGGTGAGCGGGCTCAGGGTCGGCTGGAACGCCTCGGCCATGCGCGCCAGCGGATCGGGTGCCGCGACCGCCAGCCCGGCGATCAGGGCGAGGCCGACCGCGACGCGGGCGCCGAACGGGTCGAGACCGGCCATGGCGGGCTCGGGGGCATGGACCCGCAGGCCGGCCAGGCTGTCTTCCTGGCGGCGGCGGTGGGCGTCCCATACGGCCGCTGCCATCGGGTCCCGGTCGGCACCCGCCATGCGGTCGGACAGGCTGGAGACCGGCCGGTGCGCCAGCGCGCTGTCGCGCTCCAGTCGCCGGGCGGCGTCGGCATCGGCGGCCGGCCGCCACGCCGCGGCCCCGCGGCGCGCGGTCCACAGGATGGCGGCGGCGAAGCCGATCAGCAGCGCCAGATGACCCCAGCCGCCGGTGCGCTCACCGATGGCGGCCGGAACGCCGAGCAGCGCGATGCCGAGGAAAGCAACGATCAGCAGCAGCGGTATCCAGATCGCCGGCCACAGCCGCTCCCACCCGACGACGGAACGGGCAATCGCCAGCTTGCGGGCGACGCCGCTGCGGGTGGGGGAGGGAGGCGTCCGGTCGGATGGGGCCTCGGTCGGGCGCACGGCGATCCTCCGCGAAGGCGGTGGGCGACCGAACGCCATCCGGGGCAGCCCCCTTTCCCGGCGACGTCCAACGGTCGGACAGTACTATAGTGTCGGGTGCCGCCCCGGCATGGTCAAGGGTCGCGGCTTTTGGCCAAGGCTGCCGCCGGGCCGTTGCCGTTGCACGGGGATCACGACATGGCTATTGCCGGAAGCTGTCTGTGCGGCGCCGTCCGCTACGAGGTCGACGCCCTGGCGACGCCGATCGGACACTGCCATTGCGCCACCTGCCGGAAGGCGAATGCCAGTGCCTACACCAGTACGGCGGGGGTCGAGCGCGACCGGTTCCGGTTGCTGGCCGGCGCCGACAAGCTGTCGGCCTATGAATCCACGCCGGGCAAGTTGCGGCGGTTCTGTTCCGTGTGCGGCAGCAACATTCTCGCCGAATGGATCGACCGGCCGTACGTCATCCTGCGCGTGGCCACCCTCGACGCCGATCCAGGAGACCGCCCGGTCATGCACATCTGGACATCGCACGAGGTGCCCTGGCTGGTCGATGGCCCGGGCCTGCCCCGCCACGCCGAGAGGCCGGGCTAGTCGCCGATCCAGGCCGGCACCCGGTCGAGGCCGATCAGCGCCGACACGTCCTGGCGCGGGCGGATCACCGCCCAACGGTCGCCGTCGACCAGCACCTCCGGGGCCAGCGGCCGGGCGTTGTAGGTCGATGACATGACGGCGCCGTAGGCGCCGGCGTCGCGGACGGCCAGCAGTTCGCCGGCCCCGACCGCCGGCAGCGGCCGGTCCTTGGCGAGATAGTCGCCGGACTCGCAGATCGGTCCGACCACGTCGGCCGGCCCGGCGTCCGGCCGGTCGCGCCCGGTCACCGGCTCAATGCGATGGAAGCCCTCGTACAGGGTCGGCCGGATCAGGTCGTTCATGGCGGCGTCGACCACCACGTGGCGCTTGGTGACGCCCTGCTTGACCAGGATCACCCGGCCGAGCAGCACGCCGGCCGCGCCCACCAGCCAGCGGCCCGGCTCGACCGCCAGGTCGAAGTCGAGATCGCCCAGCTGTTCCTGGATGATGGCGGCCAGCGCCCGCGGGTCCGGGCCTTCCTCGCCGTGATAGCCGATGCCGAGGCCGCCGCCGAGGTCGAGCGTCGTCAGGCCATAGCCGTCGGCGCGCAGCGTCAGCGCCATCTCGCGCAGCCGCACATAGGTCTGGCGGTACGGCTCGAGGTCCATCAACTGCGAGCCGATATGGGCCGACAGGCCGACCGCCTCGACGCCGTCGAGTTCGGCGGCGCGGGCGAAGAATACCGGCGCCCGTTCGATCGGCACGCCGAACTTGTTCTCGGCCTTGCCGGTGGTGATCTTGGCGTGGGTCTTGGCGTCGACGTCCGGGTTGACGCGCAGGCCGACGCGGGCGGTCGTGCCCTTCGAGCGCGCCACTTCGGCCAGCATTTCCAGCTCGGGCTCGGACTCGATGTTGAACAGGTGGATACCGGCATCGATGGCGGCCGCCATCTCCGGGCGGGTCTTGCCGACCCCGGCGAACACGATCCGGTCGGCCGGCACGCCGGCAGCGAGCGCGCGGGCCAGTTCGCCGCCGGAGACCACGTCGGCGCCGGCGCCCATGGCGCGCAGCAGCGCGATCACCGCCTGGTTGCTGTTGGCCTTGACCGCATAGTGGATCGAGGCGCCGAGCGGGGCCAGGGCGTCGGCCAGTGCCGTGTAGCGAGCCCGGATCGCGCCGGCGGAGTAGACGTAGACCGGCGTGCCGACCTGCTCGGCGATCGTCGCCAGCGGAACGTCCTCGACGACGAGCTGGCCGTCTCGGGTATGGAAGCCCTGCATGCTGGTCCCCGGAGTGTTGATGGATTGCGGCGGTCAGTTGGCGGGGTAGGACCGCGGGTAGGTCGATGGCTTACCCGACGGCGGTTCGAGCTGGCCGCGTTTGCCGCAGGCGATCGGCCCGGCCAGCGCCAGGGCGAGCATCATCGTCAGCAGGGACAGCGCCCGGGCCAGGGTTCGGGTCAGGGTTCGGGTCACGGCGCACCTCCGTCCAGGAACCGCCGGCGGGCTTCCGCGACCTGCTCGCGCACCCGCACCGGGGCGGTTCCGCCGTAGCTGGTGCGGGCGTTCACCGAAGCCTCGACCGAGACCACCGCGAAGATCCGCTCGTCGAGCGCCGGATGCGCCGCCGTCATGACCTCGAGCGGCAGGTCGGCGAGGCCGCAGCCGCGGGTCTCGGCTTCCTTGACCAGACCGCCGCTGACATGGTGGGCATCGCGGAACGCCAGCCCGGCCTCGCGCACCAGCCAGTCGGCCAGGTCGGTGGCGGCCGGGAAACCGGCCTCGACGGCCCGCCGCATCGCCTCGGGGTTGGCCTCCATGTCGGCGATCATCCCGGCGGTGGCGGCGATGCAAAGGCCCAGCGTGTCGACGGCGTCGAACAGCGGCTCCTTGTCCTCCTGCATGTCCTTGCTGTAGGCCAGCGGCAGGCCCTTCATCACCACCGACAGGGCGGTGAAGGCGCCGAGCACCCGGCCGGCCTTGCCACGCACCAGCTCGGCGGCGTCGGGGTTGCGCTTCTGCGGCATGATCGAGCTGCCGGTCGAGAAGCCGTCGGACAGCCGCACGAACCGGAACTGCGCCGTGGTCCACAGCACCAGCTCCTCGGCAAGGCGCGACAGGTGCACCGCGCAGATGCCGGCGGCGGCCGCCAGTTCCAGGCCGAAGTCGCGGTCCGAGACCGAGTCCAGCGAGTTCGCCGTCGGCCGGTCGAAGCCGAGAGCCGAGGCGGTGCGCTGCCGGTCGATCGGGTACGGGGTGCCGGCGAGCGCGGCGGCGCCGAGCGGGCTCTCGTTCAGCCGCCGGCGGGCGTCGGCGAGGCGGCTGCGGTCGCGGCCGAACATCTCGACATAGGCCAGCATGTGGTGCCCGAAGGTGATCGGCTGCGCCACCTGCAGATGGGTGAAACCCGGCATCACGGTGTCGGAATGCCGGTCGGCCTGGTCGATCAGGGCCGCCTGCAGGGCCTTCAGCTCGACATCCAGGTCGTCGATCGCACCGCGGCACCACAGCTTCATGTCGAGCGCCACCTGGTCGTTGCGCGACCGCCCGGTGTGCAGCCGCCCGGCCGGGTCGCCGATCAGGTCGCGCAACCGCGACTCCACGTTCATGTGGATGTCCTCGAGCGCACGCGAGAATTTGAAGCGCCCGGACTCGATTTCGCCCCAAATCTCCTCTAGACCCTTGACTATGGCGGCGCCGTCCGCGGCCGAGACGATGCCTTGTGCGACCAGCATCTCGGCATGCGCCTTGGAGCCCTGGATGTCCTGCCGCCAGAACCGCCGGTCGAAGTCGATGGACGGATTGATCCGCTCCATCACCTCGGCGGGCCCGGATGCGAAGCGACCGCCCCAGAGTTCGTTCGTCCGGCTCTCGGGTGTGGCTGGGGCGGGAGATTGATCGGTCATGACGGGTCCCGGTTGGCGCATCGCTCGTTCCCCGTGGCGCCTCGGCCTGCTGGCCGGTCTGGTCGCCGCGGTCCTCGCCGGCGCGGTGGTGGCTGTCGGAGCGGCCGGCGGGCCGCCACCCCTGACAGGTGGCTACGGCGCCTACGAACCGCTCTCCGAGCCGAAGCCCGCCCCGAGCACCGCCTTCCTAGACCCGGACGGGCGACCCATCAAGCTCGACGCGTATCGCGGGCGTCTCGTGCTGCTGAACCTCTGGGCCACCTGGTGCGCACCGTGCGTGAAGGAACTGCCGTCGCTCGATCGGCTTCAGGCGGCGCTGGGCGGCGATCGGTTCCAGGTTCTGCTGGTCTCGGTCGACCGCAAGGGCCTCGACCTGGCGGCGCCGTTCCTGGAGCGGCTCGGCATCGAGCACCTGCGCACTGCCGCCGATACCAAGTCCGAGCTGGCGCGGGCGTTGGGGGCGGCCGGATTGCCGACATCCGTGCTGATCGACCGCGACGGTCGGATCATCGGCAGGATGCTTGGCGATGCGGAGTGGGATTCGCCTGCAGCCAGGGCCTTGATCCTGCATTACCTCGACCGGCCGGAGGCGACGTGATGTTGCGCAACTGGATGTCCGGCGCCCGGATCGCCCGCGCCGCGGTACTCGGACTGGCCCTGGCGGCCGGGTTCGCCGGGCCCGCCTCGGCCCAGGAGCCGGAGCTGACGTTCTTTCGGATCGCCACCGGCGGGGTCAACGGCACCTACTATCCGATCGGCGCGATCATCGGCAACGCGATCTCGAACCCGGCCGGGTCGCGCCCCTGTGCCCAGGGCGGTAGCTGCGGCGTCCCCAACCTGATCGCGGCCGCGGTCTCGTCGAACGGGTCGGTCGCCAACGTCGAGGCGATCGAGAACGGCGGCATCGAGTCCGCGTTCGCCCAGGCCGACGTGGTGCACAATGCCTATTACGGCGAGCGCGCTTTCGCCGGCCGGCCGCCGATGCAGAAGCTGCGGGTGATCGCCAACCTGTATGCCGAGCGCATGCAGGTGGTGGCGCGGCGCGGTCTCGGCATTGCCGAGATCAAGGATCTGGCGGGCAAGCGGGTGTCGCTGGACGAACCCGGCTCCGGCACGCTGCTGATGGCCCGGCTGGTGCTGAAGGCCTACGGGGTCGCCGAGACCGACGTCGTCGCCGAATATCTGAAGCCGGGGCCGGCGGCTTCGATGATGCTGCGTGACGAACTCGACGCCTTCATCATCGTCGCCGGGGTGCCGACCAACGTGGTGGCCGATCTGACCGCGCAGGGTACTGCCGACCTGCTGGCCATCGACGGCGCGCCGGTCGACACGATCCTGGAGACGCATCCGTTCCTCGCACGCTCGCCGATCCCTGCGGACACCTACTGGCCCGGCGCCCCGGAAATTCCGACCATCGGCGTCGGCGCGCAATGGATCGTCTCCGCCGACGCGCCGGAGGAGCGGGTGTACGCGATCTGCCGGGCATTGTGGAACGAGGCGACCCGCACGCTGCTGGATGGCGGCCACCCGGCCGGCAAGCAGATCCGGCTCGAGACCGCCCTCGACGGCATCGACATCCCGCTGCATCCAGGTGCGGCGCGCTGCTACGACGATCTGAAAATCAAGCCGTGACGGCGGACGGAAGCTCCCTCACCGGGGCCTCCCCCGGCCGAGCTCTTGGCCGGCCGGGGGGATAGCCGGCGCGGGGGTGGGGATACCCGCATCGACGATTCCGGCGCCCGGCCCGGTCAGTGTACGGTGCCACCGGCGAGCTTCAGCGCGTGACCCTGGATCTGGCGGCGTAGCGTCGTATCCAGGTCGTCGAAGGAAGCCCGGGCAATCAGCATGTCCATGGGGCTTCCGCTGTGGACCGCGCGGCTCAGGGCGGTCGCAATCTTGGTTTCGTCGCCGACGACGTCGGCAACAGATTGAGTCAACAAGGCAAGTGCCTTGTCCGTAACCATTCTGGTCATCATGATTCCCTCGTTCTGAAGGAGTTAGGCGGACTCCTGAGATACATAAAAGTTTATCTAAAATCAACCCAAATACCGTGCGAACCCGCTGCCGCGCTCAACCGACTGAAAGCAGGAGAGATTCCGTGCAGGACCCGATAGGCGGCCACCCGACCCGTGGCGAACAACTCGACATCCTGGTCGGGATCGTCGCCGACCTGGCCCGGCCGGGCGATGCCGTGCTCGACCTCGGCTGCGGCACCGGCTACCTGGAACACCTCATCGAGCAGCGCCGCGACGACCTGGCGCTGTTCGGGGTCGACCGCAAGGGCGAGTCGCTGGATCAGGCCCGCGCCCGGTTCGGCGACCGCGCCAGGTTCGTCGAAGCCGACCTGACGGATCCGGAGGCGATCCGTCTGCCGGTCGACCGGGCCCGCTTCGTGGTCAGCGCGCTTACCTTCCACGACCTCGCCGACGACCGGAAGCGGGCGGTGCTGGGCTGGGCGCGCGATCGGCTGACCGCGGACGGGATGATCCTGGTGTATGACCGGGTTCGCCTGACCGCGCCGGCGCTGTTCCCGGCGCAGCAGGCGATCTGGCGCCGCATCGAGCGGGTCCATGGCGCGGCCATGCGCACGGCCGACGGCTTCGCCGCCTACGAGGCGGATCTGTCGGACAGCAACCGCCCCGCCCGTCTCGAATACTACCGGACCTGGTTCACCGAACTCGGCCTGGCGTCGCAGGTGCTGCACCTGCACGGCAATGTGGCGCTGATCGGCGCGGCGCGCGGCTGAGGCCGGCGCCGCGCCCGGTTGCTGCGCTGTCCAGCGATCAGTCGAAGACCGCCGAGGTGGTGTCCGCCTGGCGGTTGTACAGGATGGTGATGCGGGAGACGGTGCACAGGTCTATGTCGTGCCAGACCGCGCTCGAATCGTCGTCGTGGTAGATCACCTTGAGATCCCAGAAGCACGACTTGTCCGAGCGATCGAAGGCGATGTCGTACTCGGCGCCGTCATCCATGATGTCGTGGCCGAGGATGTCGTCCTGCCAGTCGTCCGCCTTGCTCGGCGAGACGTAGACCTCGCTCAGCGCATAACCGGTCTTGTTGACCAGGGTGAAGTCTTGCTTGACCTGCCCCCACGCGGCGGCAGAGACCGCCAGGCTCGACGCCAGCGCGATCGAGCCGAGCCAGATGCGCAACCCCATACTTGCCTCCAGAAAAAAAAGGATCCTCGTCGATCGCCGAGTTCTTGGTCGCGTTTTGCAGCGGTCAAGAAATCAGGCGGACGGGCGATGGACGCTGGGGCTTTTCGTTTGAAATGGCAAATAAGTTTTTGCCGAACGACCGGGCTGACTTGGCGACCCCGCCGCATGGCAGGTCCGGTGCGGGCGGCCGGTCAGCGTGTCGGGACCGGGGTTTCGCCGCCGTAGTCGTAGAAGCCGCGATCGGTCTTGCGGCCGAGCCAGCCGGCCTCGACGTATTTCACCAGCAGCGGGCAGGGTCGGTACTTGCTGTCGGCGAGGCCGTCATACAGCACGTGCATGATCGCAAGGCAGGTGTCGAGGCCGATGAAGTCGGCCAGTTCCAGCGGCCCCATCGGATGATTCGCACCGAGCTTGAGGGCGGTATCGATCGACTCCACCGATCCCACGCCCTCGTATAGCGTGTAGACCGCCTCGTTGATCATCGGCAGCAGGATGCGGTTCACGATGAAGGCCGGGAAGTCCTCGGCCACCGAGACCGTCTTGCCGAGCCGGACCGCCAGCTCGCGGACCGCCGCGAAGGTATCCTGCTCGGTCTGGATGCCGCGGATCAGCTCGACCAGCTGCATCACCGGCACCGGATTCATGAAGTGCATCCCGACGAACCGGCCCGGACGGTCGGTCGACGCGGCCAGCCGGGTGATCGAGATCGACGAGGTGTTGGTGGCGATCAGCGCGTCGGCGTTCAGGTGCGGGACCAGCTGCTTGAAGATCTCGCGCTTGACCTCCTCGTTCTCGGTCGCGGCCTCGATCACCAGGTCGCAGTCGCCGAAGACCGCGTAGTCGGTCCCGACCGAGATCCGGGCCATCGCCGCCTGCACCTCGTCGCCGGACAGTTTGCCGCGGGCCACCAGCCGGCCAAGGTTGTGCTCGATCAGGTCGCGGGAGCGCTTCAGCACGTCGTCGGCGACGTCCACCAGCCGCACGTCCAGTCCGCCGGCCGCGCAGACCTGGGCGATTCCGCTGCCCATCTGCCCGGCACCGATCACGCCGATGCGCTGCATGCGTCCCTCCTGCTCGCGCGCGGCGGAACCCGATCCGCGGCACGCGTCCGATCGGTTCGGTCAGGCCTTGTCGAGGGCCTGGCTGAGCTCCGGTATCGCCTTGAACAGGTCCGCCACCAGGCCGTAGTCGGCGACCTGGAAGATCGGCGCCTCCTCGTCCTTGTTGATGGCGACGATCACCTTGCTGTCCTTCATCCCGGCCAGATGCTGGATGGCGCCGGAGATGCCGACGGCGATGTACAGGTCCGGGGCCACCACCTTGCCGGTCTGGCCGACCTGGTACTCGTTCGGCACGAAGCCGGCGTCGACCGCGGCGCGCGAGGCGCCGACCGCGGCGTTCAGCTTGTCGGCGACATCCTCGAGCAGCTTGAAGTTCTCGCCGTTCTGCATGCCGCGGCCACCCGAGATCACCACCCGGGCGCTGGTCAGCTCCGGCCGTTCGGACTTCGACAGCGCCTGGCCGACGAAGGAAGACAGGCCCTTGTCGCCGTCACCCGCAACGTCCTCGATGCTCGCCGCACCGCCCTCGGCCGACACCGGTTCGAAGTTGGTGCCGCGAACCGTGACCACCTTGACGCCGTCCGACGACTTTACGGTGGCCAGCGCGTTGCCGGCATAGATCGGCCGCACGAAGGTCTCGGCGTCGATCACCTCGACAATGTCCGATACCTGGGAGACGTCGAGCAGGGCGGCCGCCCGCGGCATGACGTTCTTGCCGACGTTGGTCGCCGCCGCCACGACGTGGCTGTAGTCCTTGGCCAGCCTGGCGATCAACGGTGCCAGGTTCTCGGCCAGGGTGTGCTCGTACTCGGCGGAGTCGGCCTTCAGGACCTTGGCGACGCCGGCGACCTTGGCGGCGGCCTCGGCGGCGGCTCCGCAGTCCTTGCCGGTGACCAGCAGCACGACCTGGTCGCTCATCTGGGCGGCGGCGGCGACGGCGTTCAGCGTTGCCGGCCGCAGGGCGCCGTTCTCATGCTCGGCGAACACAAGCGCGCTCATGTCAGATCACCTTCGCTTCGTTCTTCAGCTTCGAGACCAGTTCGGCCACATCTGCGACCTTGACGCCGCCCTGGCGCTTCGGCGGCTCGGTCACCTTGACGGTGGCGAGGCGCGGGGCCGGGTCGACGCCCAGCTCGGCCGGGGTCGTCGGATCGATCGGCTTCTTCTTCGCCTTCATGATGTTCGGCAGCGAAGCGTAGCGCGGCTCGTTCAGGCGCAGGTCGGTGGTGACGATCGCCGGGGTCTTGACCTTGATGGTCTCGAGCCCGCCGTCGACCTCGCGGGTCACCGTCAGCTCGCCGTCGCCGATCTCGATCTTCGAGGCGAAGGTCGCCTGGCTCCAGCCGAGCAGCGCCGACAGCATCTGGCCGGTCTGGTTGCAGTCGTCGTCGATCGCCTGCTTGCCGAGGATCACGATGCCCGGCTGCTCCTTGTCGACGATCGCCTTCAGCATCTTCGCGACCGCCAGCGGCTCGACCTCGCCGTCGTGCAGCACGTGGATGCCGCGGTCGGCCCCCATGGCCAGCGCCGTCCGGATGGTCTCCTGGGCCTGCTGCGGGCCGATCGAGACCGCCACGACTTCCTCGGCCTTGCCGGCCTCCTTCATACGGATCGCTTCCTCGACGGCGATCTCGTCGAAGGGGTTCATCGACATCTTGACGTTGGCGAGCTCGACTCCGCTCTGGTCCGCCTTGACGCGAACCTTCACGTTGTAGTCGATCACCCGCTTGACGGGGACGAGTACCTTCATGGTTCCCTCGATCGTGTACGGGGGGTAGCGGCCGGGCACCGCCGGGCGACCCCGCTCTTTAGAAAGCGCCCCTCGACGTGTCAAGGTGACGCTGCGGAACTTCTTGTGCAGCGCGGCAAAGCCGGTGGCGACGATCGGCCGTCATCGGTTGCCTCCCGGTACCCATAGCACGTCGCCGGCACCGCGGTCGTTGACCCAGCGTGCCAGCACGAACAGATGGTCGGACAGCCGGTTGACGTAGCGCACCGCCTCCGGGCTGACCGGCTCGGTCTCGGCCAGCGCGGTGATCTCGCGCTCGGCCCGGCGCACCACCGTGCGTGCCAGGTGCAACTGCGCCGCGGTCGGCTTGCCGCCCGGCAGGATGAAGGAGTCGAGGGACGCCAGTTCGGCGTTCAGGGCGTCGATCTCGCCTTCCAGTCGCGCCACCTGGGCGGCGACGACGCGCAGCGGCGGGTATTTCGGATCCGGATCCTCGGGCGTGCACAGGTCGGCGCCGAGGTCGAACAGGTCGTTCTGGATGCGGGCCAGCATGGCATCGGTGTCGGCGCCGCCGTCCGCCACCGCGGTCAGGCGTGCCAGGCCGATCACCGCGTTGGCTTCGTCGACGGTGCCGTAGGCGGCCGGGCGCGCCGAGTGCTTGGCGACCCGTGTGCCGTCGCCCAGCGAGGTCTGGCCCTGGTCGCCGCCGCGCGTGTAGATCCGGGTCAGGCGGACCATCGCTGCCGTCAGTCCTTGGTCAGTGACAGCAGCACGGCGAACACCGCCAGCGCGATGGCCTGGAACAGGACGCGATAGCGCATCATCTTGTTCGACCACTTGGCATTGAACTCGCCGCCACGGGCCATGGCGATCAGGCCCCAGACCAGGGCACCGACGGTGGCGGCCATGGCCAGAACCAGGAGAATGGTGAAAAGCGTGTTCATGGGGTGACCATATAGACCGCCCGGAGCCGCCTGCGATACCGAAACCGACGGTCCGGCGTGGCGGATCGTCGCGCCGGCGGCAGGGCCGCCGTCATGCGGTCCGCCCGGCCACCATCAGCAGCGACAGCGGCGCGCCGTCTGCGGCCCTCGGCTCGCGCAGGTCCGCGAGCGTCAGTCCGGCGTCGCGGATCACGGCCGTCCAGCCCTCCAGGGTGCGGAAATACCAGGGCATCGGTGCCCAGGCCTCGCCGGCGGCGGCGATGCCGGCGAAACTCTCGGTGCGCCAGCCGTCGCGGTAGTCATCGGCGCCCGCCGCCGTCCAGGGGTGCAGGGTCTGCAGCAGCACCGCGCCGGCGGGCGCCAGCCGCGAGGCTGCGGCCGCAAGCAGGTCCGGCGCGGCTTCGTCGAACAGCGCGAAATTGAGTATCACGGCGTCGTAGGGGCCGCCGGTCGTTTCCGGGGCCGCAACGAAATCGGCGAACGCCAGCCGGTGATAGTCGCCGTCCGGATCGGCCGCCCGGGCCGCCGCGATCAGATCGGCCGAGCCGTCGATGCCGACGGCCGCGCAGCCGGTCTCGGCGACCATCCGGCGGACCAGCCAGCCCTCGCCGCAACCGAGGTCGAGTAACCGTCGCGCCCGCCGCCCGGCGACGGCGTCCAGGATCGCCGCATCGGTCACCGCCCGGCTGGCGATGCGGCCGTCGCGCACTGCCCGGATCCACAGCCCGGCATTGGCCCGCCAGGCGTGCTCCAGGTCCGCGGCGGGATCGGTTCGCTCCGGCATCGGTCGGTCGTCCCGGCGCGCCCGCCGCGTCAGTTGCGGCCGGGTGTGAGAAGCCCGCGTGCGATCACCCCGGCCTGGATCTCGCCGGCGCCCTCGAAGATGTTGAGAATGCGGGCGTCGCACAGCACCCGGCTGATCGGGTATTCGAGCGCGAAGCCGTTGCCGCCGTGGATCTGCAGGGCGTCGTCGGCCGAGGCCCAGGCGACCCGGGCGGCCAGCAGCTTGGCCATTCCGGCTTCGATGTCGCAGCGTCGATCGCTGTCCTTCTCGCGGGCCGCATACAGGGTCAGCGCCCGCGCCGCCGCCAGCTCCGCCGCCATCCGGGCGAGCTTGCTGGCGACCCGCGGAAAGTGGCGGATCGCCTGGCCGAACTGGACTCTTTCGGCAGCGTAACGAAGGCCGAGTTCGAGAGCGTTGCGCCCGACCCCCAGCGCCCGCGCGGCGGTCTGGATCCGGGCACTCTCGAAGGTCGCCATCAGCTGCTTGAAGCCCTGGCCCTCGACCCCGCCGAGCAGCGCCGACGCCGGCACCGCGAAGCCGTCGAAGCCGAGCTCGTACTCCTTCATGCCGCGATAGCCGAGCACGCGGATCTCGCCGCCGGTCATGCCGGTGGCCGGGAACGGATCGGCGTCGGTGCCGCGCGGCTTCTCGGCCAGCAGCATGGACAGACCCTTGTAGCCGGGCTCGGACGGGTCGGTCCGCACCAGCAACGTCATCAGGTCGGTGCGTGCGGCATGGGTGATCCAGGTCTTGTTGCCGTGGACCCTGTAGCCGTCGCCGTCGCGCACCGCGCGGGCGCGCAGCCGGGCGAGGTCCGAGCCGGTGTTGGGCTCGGTGAACACCGCGGTCGGCAGGATCTCGCCGGAGGCGATGCGCGGCAGCCAATGCGCCTTCTGGGCCTCGGTGCCGCCGAGCCGAATCAGCTCGGCGGCGATCTCGGAGCGGGTGCCGAGCGAGCCGACGCCGATATAGGCGCGACTCAGGGTCTCGGAGACCACCACCAGCGCTTCCTTGCCCATGCCGAGGCCGCCATACTCCTCCGGTACCGTCAGGCCGAAGGTGCCGAGCTCGGCCATCGCCTCGACCACTTCGATCGGGATCAGCCGGTCGTCGAGGTGCCATTGGTGGGCGAACGGCTCGACCCGGTCGGCGCCGAACCGCGTGAACTGCTCGCGCACCATGCCCAGGGTCTCGTCGAGGCCGTGATCGCCGAGCCCGTCGGGGTTGCCGCTCTCCAGGCCATCGTGCAGCATGGCGGCCAGCGCCACGCGCGCCGCTTGGCCGTTGCCGTCGCGCATGAGCCGGCGGCACGGCTCGGCATTCAACGGCGCCAGGTCCGATGCCTCCAGGCCGAGGTCATGCGGCCGCACGGTCTCGGTCTGCGTCATCGGAATTCCGCCGGCGATCTGGCCGAGGTACTCGCCGAAAGCGACCCCGAGCAGAGCCGCCTCGACCGCGCTGAAACGCCCGGAATCCGCCAGTCTGTCGGCCCAGGCCAGGGTCTGGCGCAGGGCTTCGACGGTGGTGGCGAGCCAGGCGAAGCCGTGCGCCATGGTCTGCTCGGCTTCCAGCGCCGCGCCATCTGGCCGGCCGCCCGGCGCCAGACGTTCGCCGACTCGCCGGCGGGCGGCCTGGAGGACGGAATCGGCGGCGGGAAGGGCGGCGCGGGCCAGGGCACGGGCGTCCAGTTCCGCCGGTGCGGCGGTCCGGACCGTGGCGGTGTCGGTCATCGGCGGGCTCCGAGGTGGATTTTTGCCAACATGGCGCGGAACCGGCCGCCGGTCCAGGTTGCGGCGCAGCAAGATTGGTTCGGAACCGATGCGGTTTTGACGTGAGAATGCAGTTTCTGTCTATAACTCATTGAATATATTGAATACAAGTATCGGGCATTTAGCAGAACCTAGCCTCAAAGATCGAATCAACGTGGTTTATCAGATGCTTTGGCGTTCAAATTAACCAGTGCTTTTAATGTTTTGCCGGTATCTTGGTGACAGAGCGGAACGGACTGGCCCAATCGTAACTTCGAACGCGGTTGCGCGGGAGTGCCGGTCGGAGTACCGTCGGCCTCGAAAGCCATATATGGCGACTTTCTGCCGTTTTGTGACTAGTAGTGGTAGGATCATGCCCGACGCCTCTGCCCCGGCAAGTACCCGGGGAACCTCCTATATCGTCCCCTGCTCGAGTATTTTCCGGGATCGCGTGACCGGCCTCGCGGCCCGTCGTGGCGCCAGCGCCGCCGACCTCGCCCGCGCGGTCCTGCTTCTGGTCGGCTCCGACCAGTTGGCGCGGGTCGCCGACCCCGGAGAGCCGGCCCCGGGCGACCGGGAGGCCATCGAGCTGCGGTCGGGTGCATCTCGGGGACGGGTACTGAAGCGCAAGCCCCGGATCCAGATGCGGTTGCCGGCCGGCTACGGCGACGCCGATCTGCGCCGGGCCCTGGCCTTGGCACTGCAGATGGCCGAAGGCGAGGCCCAGCTTTCCGTGGTCACGGCCTCCGACCGCAAGGCCGAGGCGGTGGTCGAGAAGGCGCGCGACGGTCTGGCCGAGGAGAACGCGACCCTGCGCCAGCTGGTCTCCGACCTCGCAACGCCGGTCCTGGAGCGAGGCGTGGCCAGTCGCTCGGACGCGCTGTTCGTGCTCGGCTTCCCGTCGACGGCGGTGCCCGACCCGACGACCGTCAAGCGGCGCTGGCGACGGCTGGCGATGATCTATCACCCGGACTCCGCCTTCGGAGACCATGAGCGCATGAGCCAGTTGAACCTGGCGCTGTCGCGGCTGATGGTGAGCGGTTGACCGCCGGTCCGCCGCCGAGTAATTTTCTTTCCATGAATTGGGATCTCCACATGCGGGCACCGGTCCGCATCGGTCGGCGAATTAGCCGCCCGGTCCTCGTCGAGGGCCGGGACAGTGCTGTTCGTCCATCCGACATCGTTGGAGAATCCCCATGCTTTCCGAGCGTCTGAACCGCTTCAAGTCATTCGAACCGTCCACCGAAAACCAGCCCGCGGTCGCCTGCTTCTCGATCCAGGCGGGCGCCGACCCGTCGGTCATGCCGCGAGTACTGGAGCTGTTTGCCAAGCGCGGCATGATCCCGCAGCGCTGGCATAGCGACCTGGGCGGCCGCCGCCGCGACGAGTTGACCATCGACCTGCAGGTCGACGGCCTGGACCGCGCCAAGGCCGAGCTGATCGCCCATTCAATCCGCCAGATGGTCACGGTGAGCAGCGTGCTGACCAGCGAGAAAAGCTACGCCTGACCCGAGGGTCCCGGAGCGACGGGCGTCGCCAGCGGCGACCCCGGGCGGGCTTGTTCTGGCGTCGTGCGTCGGGCATAGAGCGGACATGGCCTTTCTCGATCATGTCCGCGTCTGCAACGCCTATTCGCTCGCCGATTTCGTGCCGTTCCACGTCGGGCCGGCCAGGGTCGGCTGGATCCGCCGGCCGCTGAGCCTGGAGCTCATGCGCTTCGGTTCGCTGTTCCACGTGTTCGAGGATCTGGTCCATCTGGAGCCCGAGCTGCGGACCCCGGCCGACCGCACCGAGGCGGTCGCCGAGGCGGTCGCGGAACTGGCGGCCGACGGGCTGATCGGCCGGCTGCGCGGCGAGATGTATCCGGCGATCGAGCGGCTGGGGGCGCCGCCGCTGTTCGACATCGACCGTGGTGCCGTGACCGAGTTCGGCATCGCCAACCGCGGCTTCCACCTGAACGGCCTGGTCGGCGCCGGTGCCGACACCCGCATGTGGGTGGCGCGGCGGGCGTTGACCAAGACCACCTTCCCCGGTCGGCTCGACAACATGGTCGCCGGTGGCCACCCGTCCGGCCTGAGTGCCCGCGAGAACCTGCTGAAGGAATGCGCCGAGGAGGCCGGAATACCGGAAGAGCTGGCGGCCCGGGCGGTGCCGGTGTCGATGGTCAGCTACACCATGGAGGTGCCGGCAGGCCTGCGCCGCCACGCCTTCTGGTCCTACGATCTGCAAATCCCCGGCGATTTCGTGCCGGAGCCGGTCGACGGCGAGGTCGGCGAGTTCATGCTGATGCCGGTCGACGAGGTCGCGCGCATCGTCGAGACCTCGGACGAGTTCAAGTACAACTGCAATCTGGTGATCATCGACTGGCTGATGCGCACCGGCCGGCTCGATCCCGAACACCCGGACTTCCATGCGCTGTCGGTCGGCCTGCACCAGCCCTGGCCATAACGAACCGTGGCCGGAGCGGACTGTTTCCGGTCGGCCGCCCCGTCAGCCGCCGTCTTCGGCGAACGCGACCAGCGGGCAGTCCGGAAGCATTGCCTCGACGGTCTTCGACAGCCCGATCTGCAGATGGGCGGACAGGACCTGGGTTACCGGACCGCCGTCGGACATCGGCAGGTCGAGGCCGAGAAGCTTGATGTGATCGCGCCCGTGCTGGCTGAGATAGCCGGAGGCGATGCCGAGGAACGGCGCGCGGCACATGGCGCGGAAATAGGTCCGTTCCGTCTGCCAGGCGCCGGGATCGGCCGACAGTTCGCCGAGGGTCTTGCCGGTATAGTCGACCCGCCACCAGTCCCGAAGCTGCATGCCCCAGAGCGTGAACCGGAGATCGAACGGATCGTGCTCGATCCGGGCGACGAAGATCCGGCCGAGCCACGGGACGAAATCCCTGATCTCGAAGTCGTCGCGCGCCGGCAGCGACTGCCCGTCTTTCCGCCGGCCCTGCCACAACGACACGAGCTCGCCGAACGGCCCCAGCCGCCACGGCTCGACCTCCAGGGGGCACGTCGCGTACCGCCAGTCCGAGCCGGTTTCCGCCGCCGGGGTGGTCGCTGCGTTTTTCGCCATCGCCTCCCTCTCCAAAGTGGCGGACCGCGGTCCCGTCTCGGGAACCGCACTCCGGGCAGTAGCTCCGGTCGATGCGAACGCCACACTGCGGCGATGCCCGACAACTATATTAGCATCGGAACGCCCGTGTATCGATCCGCGGTGCGGCGGTCGTCGGTGAGCATCGGCCGCCGGGCTACGCTCGCAGCGTGCCGCCGGTTTGCTTGCCGACCGCCTCGACGATCTTCCTGGCCACCGCTTCGATCTGCTCGTCGGTCAGGGTCGCGGTACGCGGCTGCAGGGTGACCTCGACGGCGATCGACTTGGCACCCTCGGGCAGGCCCTTGCCACGGTATTCGTCGAACACCCGCACGCCGTCGATCAACCCCTTGTCGGCACCGGCGGCGGCACGCGCCACCTTGTCGGCCGGGACCTCGTCGTCGACCAGGAAGGCGAAGTCGCGGACCAGGGCCTGGAACGGGATGCGCTCCAGCAGCGGCCGCTGCGCGCCCTTGCGCTTTGGCATCGGGACCGCGTCCAGCAGCACCTCGAAGGCGACCGCCGGGCCACGCAGGTCGAAGGCCTCCAGGATCCGTGGGTGCAACTCGCCGAACCGGGCCAGGACCTTCGGGCCGAGCCGGAGGCAGCCGGAGCGGCCCGGGTGGTACCAGGATGGTGCGTCGGTGGCGACCTGCAGGTTCCCGGCCGGAGCCTCTAGCGCCTCCAGCAGGTCGAGGGCGTCGGCCTTGACGTCGAAGACGTCGACCGGGCGGTCGGTCTTGCGGACGTCGCGCGGCCCGCTGCGGCCGTGCCGCAGGCCGGCGGCGACCCAGGACTGGTCCTGCGGCCGGTCGCCGGCATATTCGGGGCCGACCTCGAACAGTGCCAGGTCGGGATAGCCCTGGTTGGCGTTGCGCCCGGCCGCCGCCAGCAGGTTAGGCAGGATCGCCGGCCGCATGACGTCCAGGTCGGCGCTGATCGGGTTAACCAGGGTGCGCTCCGGGCCGGCACCGCCGAACAGGGCCGCGTGCCGGGCCGGCAGGAACGAAAACGTCACCGCCTCCATCATCCCGCGCCCGGCCAGCGCCCGCTTGGCCAGCCGGCGGCGGTTCTGCTCCGGCGTCAGGGCCGGGTGCGGCACGCTGCCGTCGCGCTCCAGCGAGACCGGGGCGATGGCGTCGTAGCCGTTGACCCGCACCACCTCCTCGACCAGGTCGGCCTCGCCCTCGATGTCGCCGCGCCACGGCGGCGGCGTCGCGGTCATGGTCTCGCCGGCACCGGAGACCTCGAAGCCAAGGGCGGTCAGGATGCGCTTCGCTTCCGTCTCCGGAACCTCTACGCCGCACAGTTCGGCGATCCTCGAATGCCGCAGCGCGATCTGGCGCCGCCACGCGGGCTCGCTGCCGGCGACCACCAGCTCGCTGGCCTCGCCGCCGCAGATCTCCTGCACCAGCCGGGTCGCGGCTTCCGCGCCCCAGAACGGCCCGGTCGCGTCGAGGCCGCGTTCGAACCGGTAGCGGGCGTCCGACAGGGCGCCGAGCTTGCGGCCGGTGGTGGCGACCGAGGTCGGGTCGAAGATCGCGACCTCGAGGAACATGTCGGTGGTGTCGTCGGACACGCCCGAGCGTTCGCCGCCCATCACGCCGGCCAGGTCGTCGGCGCCGTGGTCGTCGGCGAGCACCAGCATGTCGGCGTCGAAGGTGTATTCCTTGCCGTTCAGCGCCAGGTACTTCTCGCCGGGCCGGGCCAGCCGGATGGTGAGCTGGCCGCCTTCGACCTTCGCGGGGTCGTAGGCGTGCAGCGGCCGGCCGAGGTCCAGCATCATGTAATTGGTGATGTCGACCAGCGCCGAAATCGGACGCAGCCCGACCGCGCGCAGCCGGTCCTGCATCCATTTCGGGCTCGGACCGTTGGTGACGCCGCGGAAGTACCGGCCGACCACGATCGGGGCAAGGTGCTCGCTGCCCTTCGGCAGGTCGATCCGCCACTTGAGGGGGCTCTCGAACGTCCCCTTCACCGGCGAAGTGTCGAGCGGCTTCAGGGTGCCCATGCCGGCGGCCGCCAGGTCGCGGGCGATGCCGCGCACGCCGAGGCAGTCGGCGCGGTCCGGGGTGATGGCGACGTCGATCACCGGGTCGTCGAGCCCGGCCCAGCCGGCCCAGGCCGCCCCCGTCGGGGCGTCGTCGGGCAGGTCGATGATGCCGTCATGCTCGTCCGACAGCCCGAGCTCGCGCTCGGACAGCAGCATGCCGTTGGATTCCTCGCCGCGGATCACGCCCTTCTTCAGGTCGACCCCGGTACCGGGGATATGGGTACCGGCCGGCGCGAACACGCCCTTCATGCCGGTGCGGGCGTTCGGCGCGCCGCACACCACCTGCACGACACCGTCGCCGGCGTCGACCTTGCAGACCCGCAGGCGGTCGGCGTTCGGGTGCTGAACGGCCTCGACCACATGGGCGATGCGGAACGACCGGAACGCGGCGGCGCGGTCCTCGACGCCCTCCAGCTCGAGGCCGAGCATGGTCAGCCGGTCGGTGATCTCGGTCAGCGACGCGGTGGTGTCGAGATGGGCCTTCAGCCAGCTCAGGGTGAACTTCATGGCTCAGATCCCTCCCGCGATGGTTGGCTGGGCGATCGGCACGAAGCCGTAGTGGCGCAGCCAGCGCAGGTCGGTGTCGTAGAACGGCCGCAGGTCCGGGATGCCGTATTTCAGCATGGCGATGCGCTCGATCCCCATGCCGAAGGCGAAGCCCTGGTACTCGGCCGGGTCGATGCCGGCGTGGCGCAGCACGTTCGGGTGCACCATGCCGGACCCCAGGATCTCCAGCCAGTCGCCGTAGTTGCCGATCTTCAACTCGCCGCCCTTGCGCGAGCAGCCGATGTCGACCTCGGCCGACGGCTCGGTGAACGGGAAGTAGGACGGCCGGAACCGCACCGGCAGGTCGTCGATGCCGAAGAACGCCCGGCAGAAGTCGATCAGGCAGCCCTTCAGGTGGCCCATGTGGCTCTTCTTGTCGATCACCAAGCCCTCGACCTGGTGGAACATCGGCGAGTGGGTGGCGTCGTGGTCGGAGCGGAAGGTGCGGCCCGGCACGATGATCCGGATCGGCGGCTTCGTGGTCTCCATGGTGCGGATCTGCACCGGCGAGGTGTGGGTGCGCAGGACCTTGCGGGCACCATCGGCGTCGGGCTGCAGGTAGAAGGTGTCGTGGTCCTGGCGCGCCGGGTGTTCGGGCGGGAAGTTCAGGGCCTCGAAGTTGTACCAGTCGCTCTCGATGTCCGGGCCCTCGGCCACCGTGAAGCCCATCTGGCAGAAGATCGCCGTCAGCTCGTCGATGGTCTGGGTGATCGGGTGGATGCGGCCGCGCGGCTCCGGCCGGGCCGGCAGCGAGACGTCGACGCGCTCGGCCGCCAGCCTTGTGTCGAGGGCGGCGTCGGCCAGGCTCGCCTTGCGCGCCTCGAGTGCCTCGCTCACCGCATCCTTGACGGCATTCAGGGCCTGGCCGGCGGCACGGCGCGCCTCGGGGTCGAGCCCGCCGAGGGTCTTCATGCGCTCGGTGATCCGGCCCTTCTTGCCGAGGGCGGTGATCCGAACCTGCTCCAGCGCTTCCAGGTCGCCGGCCTGCGCCACCTCGGCCAGCAACTCGGCGCGCAACGCGTCAACGTTATCCATGCCGTCCCCGAATGTCGGACATCCTTTGTCGAGGGCGCCGTTTTAGCGGGTCGCGCGGCGCAAGGCGAGCATCGGATGCAGGCCGGCGTGTTGCCGCGGCTCAGGCGCGCGTCAGTGGACGGCCGAGATCGGTGAACGGCGCCGGCAGAGGGTCCTGCGGCAGAGGATCCTGCGGCAGAGGCTCCTGTGGCAGGGAGGCCTGCGGCTGGGGGCCCCGGCAGTTCGCGCGCCGCACCTGTTCGGCGGCCGTGGGGGAGAGCCGGGCGCCTTCGAAGTTGCAGTCGGCGAGGGTGGCGGTCGTGAAGGACACGCCGTCGAGACCGGCGCCTCGGAACGAGCAGCCCTGCAAAGTGGCCCGCCGGAATCGGGCACCGGTCAGCCGGGCGGCCCGCGTGCCCCGGAGCAGGGCGCCGTCGCCGTCGACGATGTCAATGGTGTCGAAGCGGCAGCCGGTCAGCCGGGCGCGGTCGAACACCGCCAGGTCCAGTTCGGCGCCGTCGAAGCGGGCGGCGCGGATCGAGGCGCCGTCCAGATGCGCGCCGCGGAGGCAGGCAAGCCGAAGGCGACCGCGATCCAGGCAGGCTCCGCGCAGGTCGGCCCCCGACAGGTCGGCGCCGCTCAGCTCCGCCCCGGAGAGGTCCAGGTCACGAAGGTCGTGGTTCCGCAGGTCGGCCCTGGCGCCCCGCTGGCCGTTGCTTTCGATCCAGAGACTGTGGGCCGCCAGCGACCAGCGCACCACGAAGGGCAGGTCGGAATCGCTCTTGCCGTCGGGCTGCATTGTCACCGGGTCCACGCACACAGAATCGCGCGGACATTATCCGTGGCCGGTTAAGTTCCTGTGAAAGGACATCGTGAACGGGCGGTAACCCCCGCCGGCCCGGTGTCAGCCGATGAATTTCGGCATGACCCAGCGCGGCAGCGCCAGGATGGCCTCGGGAAACAGGATCACGAACAGCAGCACGCCGAGCATCGGGAGCAGGATGATGGCGACGTCCTTGAGCGCGTGCACCAGCCTGATCTCGCCGATCGAGCTGGCGATCAGCAGGCACAGCCCGTAGGGCGGCGTGACCAGCCCGAAGGCGAGCGACACCACGCCGATGATCGCGAAATGGATCGGGTGGATGCCGGCGGCCTGGGCGACCGGGAACAGCACGGTGCCGAGGATGATGATCGCCGGGATCGCGTCGATGAACATGCCGACGATCAGGAACGCCGCCGCTACCAGCAATCCGGTCTCGATCGGGCCGCTGCCCCAGGTCGCCATCACCGCCACCAGGGCCTTGGGGATCTGGAAGAACGCCAGGATCCATCCGAACGCCGAGGCGGTGCCGATGCAGAACAGCGAGATCGCCGCGAACCGCGCGCTGTCGTACAGCACCTTCGGCAGCGTCCGGAACGTCACCGTGCGGTACACGAACAGCCCGATCGCCAGCGCGTACAGCACCGCCACCACCGAGGCCTCGGTCGGGGTGAAGAAGCCGCCGACGATGCCGCCGACGATGATCAGCGGGGTCATCAGCGGCAGGGTCGCGCTGAGGATGGCGCGGCCGACCTCCGGCGCGGTTGAGCGGACATAGACCGGATAGCCGCGGCGGATCGCGTAGATGTAGACCAGCCCCATCAACGAGCCGGCGATCAGGATGCCCGGCAGCACCCCGGCCAGGAACAGCCCGCCGATCGACACCGACATCAGGCCGCCCCACACCACCATCAGGATGCTGGGCGGAATGATCACCCCCATCACCGACGAGCAGGCGGTGATGGCGACCGAGAAGCTGGCGTCGTAGCCCTGCTTCTTCATCTGCGGGATCAGCAGCGAGCCGATGCCGGCGGCGTCGGCGGTCGACGACCCGGAGATGCCGGCGAACAGCATCGACACCATCACGTTGATGTGGCCGAGCCCGCCCGGCAGATGGCCGACAAGGGCCTTCGACAGTTCGACGAGACGCTGGGTGATGCCGGCCGAGTTCATCAGGTTGGCGGCCAGCAGGAAGAACGGCACGGCCAGCAGCACGAAGGAGTTGTAGGAGACGAACATCTGGTCGAACAGCAGCGTCGGCGACAGCCGGTCCGACATGAAGAACACCGGCACGCAGGCCAGCCCGAGCGCGAACGCCACCGGCACCCGCAGGATCACCAGGACCGCGAAGGTCCCGAACAGGATGGCGGCGACCTCACCCGGCGACATCGGAACCCTCGTTCTGGTTGGTACCGCGGATCATGGCGATATCGGCGGCGAGCTTCTCGTACAGGAACAGCGTCCACACCACGCCCGACATCGGCCAGGCGGCGTAGATCGCGATCATCGGCAGGTCGGCGATCTCGGATGACTGCAGCAGGCCTTCCTCGGAGAACGCCTTGCCGTACCAGATGAAGCACAGCGCCAGCGCCAACATGATCGCGTGGACCAGCAGCCTGGCCCAGCCCTGGCCGGCGGCGGTACGCGGCTGCGGCAGCACGTCGACGTCGAAATGGCTGTCGTCGCGGACCGCGATCATCGCGCCGAGCATGATGATCCACACGAAACAGAACCGCGCGACCTCCTCGGTCCAGATGTAGCGCGGCACGAAATCGATGTAGCGGGCCAGGATCTGCAGTGTCACCGGCACGATCAGCAGCCCGATCAGCACGGTCATCGCAACCCGGAGCACGCGGTCGATCCAGTCGAGGTACTTGGTCATGGGATAGCCGTGGCCGGCGGTTGCGGAAAGATCGGGAGTCGCATGCACGCCCTTCCCGTCGTCATCCCGGGCCGGGCCGCCGAAGACGGAACGGCCCCGGGATCCACCCGTCGCTCCTTGGATCCCGGATCGGCCGCGCCGCGGGCGCGACCGATCCGGGATGACGGCGTCGGATGGTCCGGGAGGCGTGTGGGGCCTACGGCCCCCGCCGTCACTTGATGCCGTTGATCTTCTCGAGCGTGGCGGTCGCGCCGAGCTCCTCGGCATAGGCCTTCTTCACCGGCTCGGCCAGCTCCAGCAGCGTGGCGCGGTCGGCGAACTTGTGGGTCTTCAGTTTGCCTTCGCTCTCCATCTTGGCGAGCTTGGCGGAATCCTGCGACGATTCGATGTCGCGGGCGTACTTGCCGGCGGCCTTGCCCGAAGACATGACGCAGGCCTGCAGGTCGGCCGGCAGCTTGCGGAAGGTCTTGCCGCTGAAGCCGATCGGTCGGACCGTGATGGCATGCTGGGTCAGCGAGATCTCCGGACCGACCTCGTAGAACTTCATCTGCTCGATGCCGGCGGCCTCGTTCTCGGCGGCGTCGATCACGCCGGTCTGGATCGCGTTGTAGACTTCGGAGTAGGCGATGACGGTCGGTGCCGCGGTGATCGCCTGGAAGATCTGGGTCTGGATCGGGGCGCCCATGACGCGGATCGGCAGGCCCTTGAGGTCTTCCATCTTCTCGACCGGACGGTTGACGATCAGGTTGCGGGTGCCACCACCGGCATAGCCGATCAGGATCACGTCGGCCTTCTTGGAGACGTCCTCGGCGATCGGCGCCAGTCCGTCCTCTTCGAGCACCTTGTTCCAGTGGTCGAGGTCGCGGAACAGGAACGGCATGTCCATCAGCGGCGCCATCTTCGAGTAGGTCGACATGTGCGACGGCGACACGATGGCGTAGTCCACCGACACGCCCTTGCTCATGAAGTTGAAGTAGTCCTTCTCGAGGCCGAGCTCGCTGTTCCGGTGCAGCACGAACTTGATCGGCTTCTGGTAGCAGGCGGCGGTCAGCTCCTCGAACTTCAGCAGGCCCTTGTTGAAGGCATGGTTGTCGTCGAACTGGACGGCGCCGTGCAGTTCGATTTCCTGGGCGCCGGCGGGTGCCGCGACGGCCAGGAGGCCGGCGGCGACCAGCGCGCCGGCAAGGCGGATGCGGTGCGTCATGTCTCACTCCCTTACGACGTGTCGTCGTGATCCGCCGATCTCCGAATGGGCCGGCGGTTGCGTGCCGGCAGGCGCCAGCAGACTCAGCGTAAACGTTTACAACGGCCGCTGGCAATATGATGACATGGCCAATCTCACCGCGTCGCCTGCCGCTCGCCGCGACCGTCGGGTTCGCGGCCCGGCTATCGGCAGCAGAGCAGTCGACGGCAACACTGGGGGCTTGGCCTCGTCCGCCGGATCGGCATGATGCCAGCGACGGACGGTATCGCGACCGGGGGGCGGAGATCGTGGCACACGGAACTGACGGCGGCGCAACGCTGCGATTCGAACCGGATGAAGCGCCGCCGCACGCCCTGTCGGCGGCACTCGGATTCCAGACCGTGGCGCTGATCCTGGCGGGCGTGGTGCTGACGCCGCTGATCGTGCTGCGGGCCGCCGGGCTCGGCGATGCCGGCTCGACCTGGGTGGTGTTCGCGGCGATGGCCATCAGCGGCCTGATCACCGTCGTCCAGGCGTGGCGGCTCGGCTGGCTGGGATCCGGCCACATCCTGTTCATGGGAACCTCGGGCGCGTTCATCGCGGTTGCCGTCGCGGCGGTCCGCGAGGGCGGGCTGGCGCTGCTCGGCACCCTGGTGATCGCGTCGTCGCTGGTCCAGTTCATGCTGGCGTTCCGGCTGGCCGCCCTGCGTCGGGTGATCACCCCGACGGTCGGCGGCACGGTGGTCATGCTGATCGCCGTCACCGTCATGCCGATCGCCTTCGGGATGATCTCACGGCCGCCGCCGAGCCCCGACGCGCCGGGGTTCGCCGGGCCGGTGACCGCCGCCGTCACGCTCGGCGCCATAGTGCTGCTGGCGCTATTCGGCAGCGCCCGGCTGCGGCTGTGGGCGCCGCTGGTCGGCATCGCGATCGGTTGCGGAGTCGCCGCCGGCCTCGGCATCCTGTCGACCGAGCGACTGGCCAGCGCCGCCTGGATCGGCCTGCCGTCCGGCGACTGGCCCGGGCTCGATCTCGACTTCGGGACCGCCTTCTGGATCCTGCTGCTGCCGTTCGTGCTGGTGACGGTGGTCGGCGCGGTCGAGACCTATGGCGACGCCATCGCGGTGCAGCGGGTGTCGTGGCGGCGCCGGCGGCCGATCGATTTCCGAGTGGTGCAGGGCGCGGTCTATGCCGATGGCCTCGGCAACCTGCTGTCCGGGCTCGCCGCCACCCTGCCGAACACCACCTATTCGACCAGCATCGCGGTGATCGACATCACCGGCGTCGCGGCCCGCCGGGTCGGCGTCTGGGGCGGCACGATCCTGTTCGTCCTGGCGTTCTCGCCGAAGCTGGCCGCCGCCCTGCTGTCGGTCCCGGACGCGGTCGCCGGCGCCTATATCGTGGTGCTGCTGACCCTGCTGTTCGTGCATGGCGTGAAACTGGTCGCCGAGGCCGGGCTCAGCTACGAGAACGGCATGGTGGTCGGACTGTCGTTCTGGCTCGGGATCGGCTTCCAGGGCCAGTCGATCTTCCACGACCACATTCCGCTGTGGGCCCGCGCCATCCTCGACAACGGCATGACCTCCGGCGGCCTTTGCGCGATCGTGCTGACCTTCCTGGTCGGCCTGCGCAGCAGCGCCCGCGGCGACGTGACGGCGACCCTGGACGTTGCCGCGGTACCGAAGGTTCACGCCTACCTGCGGGACTTCGCGGCCCGGCTGGGTTGGGACGGGCCGGCGGTCGACCGTCTGCAGTTGGCCGCCGAGGAGGCGCTGATCTATCTGATCGGCTGCCGGGGGGCCGAGGCTGATCCGACCCGCCAGGTGCGGGTCGTGGCGCGCGCCGTCGACGGGGTCGCCGAGCTCGACATCTCGGCCGGACCGCAGGGCGGCCCGCACATCGACGACGCGATGGCGGGCCTGCGGGACGATGGGACGTTCACGCCGGACGAGGCCCCGCTGCGCCTGTTGCGCCATCTTTGCCAGTCGGTCGAGCACCAGCAGTTCCGCTCCAGCGACCACCTGACCCTGCGAGTCACCAGCCGGAGTCTGTAGTCGGAACACGAGACGGCCCACAACGCGAAACGGCCGGTCTCGCGACCGGCCGTCCGTGGTTTCTCGCCGAGGCGTTCAGGTCAGGCCGGCAGGGCCGCCTGCGCCTGGTCGACGATCTGCTTGAAGGCGTCCGGCTCGCGGATCGCCAGGTCCGAGAGGACCTTGCGGTCGAGGTCGATGCCGGCCAGCTTCAGGCCGTTCATGAACGTCGAATACGTCAGGCCGTACTGCCGGACACCGGCGTTGATGCGCTGGATCCACAGCGCGCGGAACTCGCGCTTGCGGACCTTGCGGTCGCGGTAGGCATACTGCTGGGCCTTCTCGACCGCCTGGACGGCGACCCGGAAGACGTTCTTGCGGCGGCCGTAGTAGCCGGTCGCCTTGTCGACGACCTTCTTGTGCCGGGCGTGCGCGGTGACGCCCCGTTTGACGCGTGCCATTGCTCAGCCCTCCTCAGCCGTACGGCATGAACTGCTTGACGATGCCGGCATCGGCCTCGGACAGGATGAACGTCCCGCGGGCCTTGCGCTTCATCTTCACGCTCTTGGAACTGAGCTGGTGGCGCTTGTAGCCGACGTTGGCGCGGACCTTGCCCGTGCCAGTCAACCGGAAGCGCTTCTTCACGCTGCTCTTGGTCTTCATCTTGGGCATTTCGTCGCTCCTGGGTTGTCGTGGTCGACAAGGCACCGGCCGGGCAGCCCTTGTGGCCCGGACGCGGCGCTCCATCCCGGCGGCGGGCCGCGGGAGGAAGGCGGGGATATACAGGCAGCGATCACGGGGTGCAAGCGATTCTCCCGGCCGCTTGCGGGCCGGTGCCACGGCGGCCTAGGCTCGCCCGGGCAAGCCCGGCGCCCGTCCGGGCTACCACTTCCCGGGGGGCCGATGCCATGACGACCGACACACCCGCCAGCGCCGGCTGGCGCCCGTATCCGCGCTATCCCGATCCGGCGATCGAGAGCCTCGAACCCCGGTTCGACAAGTACAAGATCTTCAGCGCGGCGGTCGAGCGGCTGTACACCGGCTGTCGCTGGGCCGAGGGCCCGGTGTGGTTCGGCGACGGCCGCTACCTGCTGTGGAGCGACATCCCGAACAACCGGATGATGAAGTGGGAGGAGGAGACCGGCGCGGTCGGCGTCTACCGGCACTCCACCGACTTCCCGAACGGCAACACCCGCGACCGCCAGGGCCGACTGATCACCTGCGAGCATGCCGGCCGACGGGTGACCCGCACCGAGTACGACGGCTCGGTCACCGTGCTGATGGACAACTGGCAGGGCAAGCGCCTGAACTCGCCGAACGACGTGGTGGTGAAGTCGGACGGCTCGATCTGGTTCACCGACCCGCCGTTCGGCCTGCTCGGCAACTACGAGGGCATCAAGGCGGAGTCGGAGACCGGCCAGGCGGTGTACCGGATCGACGGCGCCAGCGGCGAGGCGACCCTGGTCGCCGACGACGTGCTGGGCCCGAACGGCCTGTGCTTCTCGCCGGACGAGAGCATCCTGTACGTGGTGGAATCCCGAGGCGAGCCCTATCGCAAGATCCTGGCCTTCGACGTGGTCGACGGTGGACGCGGCATCGCCAACAAGCGCGTCCACATCGATGCCGGCCCGGGCGGCACGCCCGACGGCATGCGCTGCGACGTCGACGGCAACCTCTGGTGCGGCTGGGGGATGGGCACGGCGGAACTGGACGGGGTGCTGGTGTTCGCGCCCGACGGCGCCAAGATCGGCCGCATCGCGCTGCCGGAACGCTGCGCCAACGTCTGCTTCGGCGGCGCCAGACGGAACCGCCTGTTCATGGCGGCCAGCCAGTCGGTTTATGCGGTCTACGTCAACACGCAGGGTGTAGCGGGCGGCTGACCGGGGGTTTCCACGAGCGGCCGGCCGCGCACAGCAGCGCCACGCCGGCCGGCGTGGCCTCGACCACCGCGCCGGCGCCGGGCCTGGCGGTGCGCCGGACCAGGCCGCGATCGACCGCGTCTTCCCACACCGGCAGGCGCGGGCACGAGGTGCGCCAGGCGTCCATCACCTCGGCATAGGGCCGCGGCCGCTCGGCCACCCAGGCGACCAGGTCGAGGATCAGCGGCTCGTGGGTCTCGGTCATGTCGGGTCTCCCTGTTTGCGGGCTGGGCAGCGAAGGAACTGCATCATGCCTCATCCCGGGCAAGCGCAGCGCGACCCGGGATCTATGCGCCACCTCGTGGCTCCGGAAACCACTCGTTTCTCCGCCGTCACCCCATCGCGAGCAGCCAGCTTCCTTGTACCACGTAGAACCCGCTGACCGCGGTGATGATGTGGTCGGCCCAGCGCCGGTACTGGGTGTCGCTCATCGCTTCGAGCACCTTCTTGGACAGCAGGGTGCCGACCATGGCCGAGGCGATGGCGAAGCCGGCCAGGGTCGGGTCGACGGTGCCGACCTTGTCGATCAGGGCGCCGAAATACAGCAGCTTGGTGCCGTGGCCGAAGATCTGGCACATGCCCTTGGTGGCGATGATCTGCCGGCGCTCCAGGCCGCCGCCCAGGAAGAACTGGTCGAGCAGCGGCCCGGCGACGCCGGTCAGCAGCAGCAGGCTCATGCAGGTGCCGCCGATCGTGGCGCCGTGGCCGAAGCGGTCGGGGCTCAGACGGCGGTGCTTGGGGATCAGGCGAGCCAGAAACGGCGTGACCCCGAGGAACAGCAGGGCCAACGGCTTGCTGGGTACGAACAGCCACATCGACCATACCGCCAGCGCGATGCTGCAGCCGACGATATAGGCGGCGACGATCCGCCAGCGCACATGTCGCCACCACAGCAGCGCCCGCCAGCCGTTCGAAGCGATCTGGGTGACCGCGTGCAGCGCCATCGCGGTCGGTACCGGCAGCACCGTCAGCAGCACGCCGATCAGCACCATGCCGCCGGCCATGCCGAACACGCCGGACAGGAACGATGTGGCCACCATCACGGTGGAGATGCCCAGGATCAGCAGCGGCGACAAAGCGGGTATCCTCGAAGCTCCCCATCCTTCTGCGCCTGCTGGGCGGATCGGGCAAACCGAGTTATGTTCGGGTCAGCATCAGTTTATTTGAGGGTGGCATGCGGCGGCTGCCGTTCCTGAACGGGGTGAGGGCGTTCGAGGCCGCGGCCCGGGCCGGCAGCTTCGCCGGTGCCGCGGCCGAACTGCACGTCTCGCCGGCCGCGGTCAGCCGCATGGTCCGGCTGCTCGAGGACCGGCTGGGCGTCGCGCTGTTCGAGCGCGGCGCCAACCGGCTCGGCCTGACGGTGGCCGGCAGCGGCTACCAGGCCGGGTTGACGCAGATCCTGGACCAGCTGGCGCTGCTGACCGAGCAGGTGACATCCATGGGCCGCCGGCAGGTGCTGACCGTCGGGGTCGGGCCGACCTTCGCGATCCGCTGGCTGATCCCGCGACTGGCCGACTTCCGCCGGCACGCCCCCGATGTCGACGTCCGGATCACCACCGGTGGTCAGGCGACGCCGTTCGACCCGGACTGGAGCTGCGGGATCACCCTCGGCGACGGCGGCTGGCCCGACCTCACCGCCGAGCCGCTGTTCGCCGCCGACCTGCTGCCGGTCTGCGCGCCGGCCCTGGCGCGCGGGCTGGCGAACCCGGGCGACCTGGCCGACGCCGCCCTGCTGCGGGTGGCGCATGCGCCGGAGGACTGGCCGCGCTGGCTACGCGCTGTCGGGCTGGAGCGCGTCACCGCCGGCGGGCCGGTGTTCGAGGTCTACGGACAGGCCCTGCAGGCGGCGGTCGACGGCGTCGGCGTCGCCATGGGCATCCGGCCCTATGTCGACGACGACCTGGCGGCCGGCCGGCTGGTGGCGCCATTCGAGATCACGGTCTCGAAGGGCAAGGGCTGGTACCTGGTCTACCGCCCGGCGCGGGCGGCCGAGCCGGCCTTCGTGGCATTCCGCGACTGGATGCTGCGACAGGCGATGGTCACGCCGTCCGCAGTCCCCAGCGCAGATACGGCCGCTTCGAGCCCTTGACCCGGGCGGTGACCAGCTTCTGGGCATAGCCGCCGCGGCCGGCTTCGTGCACCACCTCCTCGGCCGGCGGGGCGGCATCGCCGATCGCGAACGCCTCCTCCAGCGCCCGGCCCGGCATCATCGGGTGCGGCGGCAGGCCGAGGCCCCGCAGGATGGTCGGCGCCAGGTCGACATGGGCGGTCGGGGTGTCCACCGTCGCGCCGCTGCGGAACAGGTCGCCGCCGAGGAACAGGCAGTGGTTCAGCTCGGCCTTGGCGAAGCCGCCGTGCATGCCGCCGCCGATCGGAATGTCTGGGTTGTCGGCCAGCGCCACGCCCGGCAGCCCGTCGGCCGACTCGTCGTCGCGGGCGCGCAGGGTGAACAGCACGTCGCCGGCGCGCGGGTGGTCGACATTGGCGGCGGCCAGGGCCAGCACCCCCGACGCCTCCGGGTCGGCGACCCGCGCCAGGATCGGCCCCGACCACTCGGCGTCCTGGAGGACCCGGACCAACCGGTCGATACGCGCCGGGTCGTGGTCGCGGACCGCGACGTGGGCGGAGTAGCCGGGCTTCAACGCGTAGTCGACATCCGGGCCGAGCGCGGCGCCGACCGCCAGGCCGGCCTTCGCCAGCTCGGCCGCCACGTCGACCTGGCCCTCGACCGTGACGTGGCCGTGGTCGGACATGGCGACGATGTTCCAGCCGTCGGTCCGGCCCCTGGCGCGCCACCACTCCAGGATCCGGCCGAAGGCGGCGTCGACCCCGCCGATCGCGCTCTCGGCCTCGCCGCTGCTGGTGCCGCGGTAGTGGTAGGACAGGTCGGGCTCGTTCAGCCACAGCACCGCGACGTCGGGCCGGTGGGTCGGCAGGGTGTGGTCTAGCAGCACCTTGACCGCCCAGTCGGCGACCGCCGTGTTCGGATAGTCCTGGATCGGCGGGGCGCCGAACCGCGCCGCCACATCCGGGTACCGGGCGGCCGGCGAGGAGGCGGCCTCGCCCCAGATCGACAGCACCGGCTGGCTGAGCTCGGCGGCGCGGCCGGCCAGCAGCCGGGCGTTGCCGATCTTGCCGGTGGTGACCGCGGCGAAGCGCTTGCCGGCGCCCTGCAGGATCTCGCCCAGGTGGTGGGCGCCGATCAGTCGGCCATAGACCTTCTCGGCGATCGCCATGCGCGCGGTGTCGGAGGTGTCCATGGCCGAATCGAAGCCCAGCCGGCGGTCGTAGAAGGCGTTCGCCATGATGCCGTGGCCGGCCGGCGGATGGCCGGTCATCACCGTCGTCACCTGCACCCGGGTCTCGCTCGGGAACGCCGAGCCGGTGTTCGGCAGCCTGACGCCGGCGGCCGCGAAGCCGGCGATGTTCGGGGCACGGTTCGGGGTGGCGTGGTCGAGCCGCAGGCCGTCGAACACGACGACCAGGACTTTCGGCGAGGGCATGGAATCCTCCGGGAGCGGTGCGGGCGACGCGAGGATAGGGGCCAGCGGCAGCGGCGCAAAGCGAAGGTTCGGTGATGAGCCCGTGTTTGAGACTACGTCCTGCGGGGGAGCCCAAGAGGGCGGGTCGTCACAGGAATGTTCCATCCGAAGGCTGCAGCGAGATGGTTCACCCGATCTGCAATCGCATCGCGAACCGGGAGTGCGGTGACACCCAATATCCCGCTTTGGAGCAGGACCCGGTGGAACGTCTCCAGAATGCGTTCCACGAGCAGCTTCAGCTCGCGTTCGACCCAACGGACAGCGACTCGAGTCGGAAGCTGGGCCTGCCGCAACAACTCCTGGAAGGCCCGCGCGGTGACCTCCCGAGGTCGCCTGGCCGAACCGATCCACAGACCCAGTTCCGCGTCGGCGTACTCCGGATATCGTGCCGTGCAGACCAGATCGTATAACGGTGCCGGCCGGGGGCGCGGTCGGTCATGGAGGAACGACAGATTCTTCGAGTGGCCGTCGTCGTTTCCGAGCAGAAAATTCAGAGCGGCGGTTCGTACGAAGAATCCCCGGGTTTGCGCGGGCACGTCGGTGTCCGGCGCAAGTTCGGCGAGCGATCGCCAGGACGGAGTGTTCAGGGGCAGGCCGAGTTCGTCCGGCTGGTCCGGATCGCTCGGCGACGGGCCCGTCTGGTATTTGTTGGCCGACAGGATGCCCAGCGCCTGGCAGCCGTCCTCTTGATGCAGACGAAGGACCTGTCGCCTTTCGACCACGAGCCGGTCGAACCTGTTGACGAGCAGAGCCGAACGTCCGCCGATCGAGCGCAGTTGTACCTCCGCGACCTCGAAGCCCAGACCGGCCGCAGTTTTCATACACAGATACTCATTTTCGACCAGACTCGGGAGGTCCCGATTGGCCACCTTGAGCAAGTGGGTGCTGGGTACGTGGCGCTCGGTCGCCGCCTCGAGAAAGCGGTCGGTGTGGTCCGGATCGACGGTCACGGCCAGCTTCGACTGTACTCCGGCAAGTGAGAAGCGGACCGGGGTGCGCGGTATGCGTCCCCGTATCAACGCTTCCACGTCCTCGGCGAGTTGTTCCGGGAAGATCGGCCGATAGTCCGTACGGATGTCGCCAGGCACCTTGGTGGGCCTCTCTCCGGCAGGAACCACCGAGATCGCGCCAGGACAGTCGCGCCCAATGACGGCGAGCAGACCCGCCACGTCGTCGACGGCCAGTCGGTGCCGGTCGAAGAGGTCGATTCGCCGATTGCCTTCGGGAAGAATGTTCTCGAAAAAAGGCCGGCAGAACGGGTCGTCATAGAATTGCTGGCGAAGCGGCAGAGAGAGGGACAGGGGGCGTGCTCCGTCCCATCCGACATACTCCGGGTCGTACTTGAAGGTCAGTGCCCGCGTCGAACCCCGCGAAAGCCGCCCGATCGGCCGCTCGGAATCCAGATACATGCCAGGGTGATCGAGGTAGACGTCGAGTTCCACTGTTCAGCCCTCGTCCAATTCAAGGCGCAGCCCCAGCCCCTCGAGGAGCCTTAGAACCCGGCCGAACTGACATGTTTCCTTGCCACCCTCCACTTCGCGGACGAAACGCGGGCCGACACCACAGAGGGCAGCACACTCCTCCTGCGTCATGCCGAGCGACCGACGCCGTGCGCGGATTCGTTGGGAAAGATCCTGAACTGACCGGATAGACGTTGTCACGCCGCACTCCATAGCGCCCCGTACGGGATGATTAATCGCTGTCTGACAAATACCCCAACGAAATCATCCCGAACGGGACGTTTTGATTCGAGCTACCGTCGGGTGCACCACTGCCGTCCCGAGCGGGATGGACAGCCATGCCCACCGGACCCTTGACGTCCGTTCGGCTGGCCCGCTCACATAGGGCGGCCCGACCGGGCACCCGCCCATCCGCCGAGGACACCCGCCCCGTGAGCACTTTGCGCGTCGCCGTCGACATCGGCGGCACCTTCACCGATCTGCAGATCCTGGACGAGGCAACCGGCGTCGCCCATGCCCACAAGGTGCCGACCACGCCGGACGATCCCTCGGAAGGCCTGATCACCGGCATCCGCGAGGCCTGCGCGCGGCTCGGCGCCGAACCCGGCCGGATCCGGGCGATCCTGCACGGCACCACGATCGCGACCAACGCGGTGCTGCAGCGCCGGCTGCCGGCGGGTGCGGTGATCACCACCGCCGGCTTCACCGACGTGCTGGAGATCGGCCGTCACGTCCGCCGGCAGGTCTACGCCAACCGGGCCGAGCCGCGGGCCCTGCTGGTGCCGCGCTCGCGCCGGTTCGGCGTGGTCGAGCGGGTGCGCGCCGACGGCTCGGTCGAGACGCCGCTGGACGAGGCGTCGGTGCGCGAGGCCGCCGAACGGGTGAAGGCGAGCGGCGCGACGGCGGTGGCGATCGCCTTCCTGCACGCCTACGCCAACCCGGCGCACGAACTGCGCACCGCCGCGATCGTGCAGGCGATTCTTCCCGACGCCTTCGTGTCCTGCAGCCACCAGGTCAGCCCGGAGATCCGCGAGTTCGAGCGTACCTCGACCACCGTGCTGAACGCCCTGCTGATGCCGGTGGTGAAGACCTACCTTTCGAAGCTGGAGAGCCGGCTGGCGGCGGCCGGCATCGCCGCACCGGTCTACCTGGTGCAGTCGAACGGCGGTGTGACCACGCCGGCGATCGCCGGCGAGCAGCCGGCCCGGCTGCTGCTGTCGGGGCCGTCGGGAGGGGCCCGGGCCGCCGAGGTGCTGGCCGCCGAACTGGCCGAGCCGAACCTGATCGCGGTCGACATGGGCGGCACCTCCTACGACGTGTCGATCGTGCATGACGGCGCCATCCGGCTGGTCACCCAGGGCAACGTCGACGGGCTGCCGGTGCGGCTGCCGATGATCGAGATCCGCACCATCGGCGCCGGCGGTGGTTCGATCGCCAGGGCCGACGACACCGGCCGCCTGCATGTCGGGCCGGACAGCGCCGGCGCGGTGCCGGGACCGGTGTGCTACGGGCGTGGCGGCGCGGAGCCGACGGTGACCGACGCCAACGTGGCGCTCGGGCGTATCGACCCCGGCTACTTCCTCGGCGGCACCATGGACCTGGACGTGGACGGCGCGCGCCGGGCCATCGCCGACCGGGTCGCGGCACCCCTCGGGCTGGAGGCGGGACCGGCGGCCGACGGCGTGGTGGCGGTCGCGACCGCCCATATGGCGGCGGCCATCCGGCTCAGCCTGTTCGAGAAGGGCCTCGACCCCAAGGACTTCGCGCTGATCTCGTTCGGCGGCGCCGGCGGCCTGCACGCCTGCGACACCGCCGCCGAGATCGGCACCGGCCGGGTGGTGTTCCCGCGCGATCCCGGCACGCTCAGCGCCTGGGGCATGCTGTTCGGCGACGTGGTGCACGACCTCGCCCGCTCGCGGCTGATGGCGGCGGACGCCGCGGCGCTGCCGGTACTGGAGGCGCTGGTCGCGGAGCTCGGCGCCGAGGCGGAGGGCCTGCTGGCCCGCGACGGCATCGCCGACGCCGACCGGGCGTTCCCGGTGACCCTGGACCTGCGTTACCCCGGTCAGGCCTACGAGATCGGCGTGCCGCTTGCCGGCCCGTCGGCATTGGCCGAGGCGGTGGCGACGTTCCACGATGCCCATGACCGGCAGTACGCCCATGCCGAGCGGCACGTGACGCCGGAAATCGTCACCGTCCGGATGGCCGCGACCGGCCGCCTGACCCGCCCGGGGCCGCGGCCGTTCGAAGCGGCGGCCGGCGGGACGCCGAAAGGCACCCGGACGATCCGCGTCGCCGGCGCCGAGCGCGAGGCGGCGGTGTGGGATCGCGTGGCGGTCGGCCCGGACGTCGCGATCGACGGCCCGGCGATCGTCGAGGAGCCGCATTCGACCTTGCTGGTGCCGCCCGGCTGGCGGCTGACCGCGCATCCGGCCGGCGCCCTGATCGCCACCGTCGCCGCCACCCGCGAAGGAGCCCGTCCATGAGCGCCGCCCAGTTCGACCCCGGGGCTCTCGACCCGATCCAGGTGGAGATCATCCGCAACGCCCTGGTGGCGGCGGCCGAGGAGATGAGCGTCACGGTCTGGCGCACCAGCCGCAGCGCGGTGGTCCGCGAGATCCTCGACTACTCCTGCTGCGTGTTCGACGCCCAGGGCCGCAGCACCGCCCAGGCGGCGGCGATGCCGGTGCACCTGAACTCGATGCCGACCTGCCTGGAGGAGATCCTGGCCAGCCATATCCCGCTCGCGGACTGGCACGAGGGCGACATCGTCATCACCAACGACCCCTATGCCGGCGGCCAGCACCTCCCCGACATCCAGACCTTCAAGCCGGTGTTCCTGGACGGCCGGCTGATCGCCATCGCCGGCATCCTGGTGCACCACCTGGATGTCGGCGGCGGGGCGGCCGGCTCCTACGATGCCGGCGCCACCGAAATCTACCAGGAGGGCTTCCGGATCCCGCCGCTGAAGCTGGCGGAAGGAGGCGAGCGGAACGAGGCGGTGATCAAGCTGCTGCTGCGCAACACCCGCGAGCCGGCCAATGTCGGCGGCGACTTCGCCTCGCAGCTGGCGGCGCTGGACACCGGCGTCGCGACCCTGCAGCGGCTCGGCCGGCGCTACGGCCCCGACACCCTGGCGGCGGCGGCCGAGCGCATCCAGGCGCAGTCCGAGGCGGCGATGCGGGCGGCGATCGCGCGGATCCCGGACGGCACCTACAGCTTCGAGGACTTTGTCGACGACGACGGCATCGAGCGTGATCGGCCGCTACGGATCCGGGTCGCGCTCACCGTGTCGGGCGAGGAGGTCGTCGTCGACCTCGCCGGCTCGGCGGATCAGGCGGTCGGGCCGGTGAACTGCACCCTGAACATGACCCGTTCGGCGGTGGTCTGCGGGGTGATGATGGCGCTCGGCGCCGAGGTGCCGGCCAATGCCGGCTGCTACCGCCCGGTGTCGGTGGCGGCGCCCGAGGGCCTGGTGGTCAACGCCCGCTCGCCGGCACCGGTCGCCAACCGCATGGCCACCGGCCATCGTATCGTCACCACAGTGCTCGGTGCCTTCGCGGCGGCGATGCCGGGGCAGGTGCCGGCGGCCTATTACGGGGTCAGCTACGCCTATGCGCTCAACTGCTTCCTCGAGGACGGCCGGCGGCAGGTGTATTTCGACCTGGAATGCGGCGGCTGGGGCGCCCATCCGGAGGAGGACGGTGCCAGCGGATTCTCCTGCGGCTTCCACAACATCGCCAATGCGCCGGTGGAGATGCTGGAGAACACCCTGCCGCTGACCTTCGTCGAATACGCGCTGGTGCCGGACAGCGGCGGTCGCGGGCGGACCCGCGGCGGCCTGGGGCTGGCCCGGGCGTTCCGGCTGGATGCGCCGGCCGGCAGCTTCGCCGCCAACCTGGAGCGTTTCAAGTTCGCGCCCTATGGGCTGGACGGCGGACAATCCGGCCGGCCGGGGCAACTGACGATCTGGCGGAACGGGGCCTCGGCGCCCGAGGACCTGCCGTCCAAGGTCGCGGCCCTGAAAGTCTCGCGGGGCGACGTTCTGCGGCTGCAGACCGCGGGCGGTGGCGGCTACGGCGATCCCGGGGAGCGGTCTCCGACGGCGGTCGCGCGCGACCTCGAGGAGGGCTACGCGACCGCCGCTTCGTGATCGAATCCTAGGCCGGGTTGCCGGGGGTCTGGATCTCGGCGGCCTGCTCCCGCACCCAGCCCTCGCCGGTGGACACGATGCAGGTCGGGCCCCCCGGGGTCGTGACCGCGATGGTCCAGGTTCCCCTGTCGTCCGAGCTGTAGACCTGGACCAGATTGCCGGCCGCGTCGACGCCGGCGGCGGTCAGCACCTCGCCGTATTCCGTGCCGAGCTGTTCGATCAGGCTGGCCGTCGGCGGCAGGCACACCTTGGCTGGTTGCGCCTCGGCCTGGCGCGGGCCCAGCGCCATCAGTGCCAGGGCCATGATGCCAGCGATCGCTGCCTTTCTGGCTACATGCGCGTGAACTTGGTTCATGACCCGCTTCCTTTCCGGGATCGTCGGCCGACCCCTTGTCTCGACGTCCCGTCATCGCAAGATCAGGGTCGGAGAACAGTGACGTTTTGTTAATGATCTCCCGATCGTTTGTCTGTTTTGCCATGCAATTACTAATGAAGAGTTGCCGAGCCTGACAATGTTGTTGCGTTCTTGGGTTCGGGCGCGATCGCCTGCCAGGCGACTCGAGCCAATCCGGGCGTGGGCGGCCTCAGGAAGCCGAGATACGCGCCATCTCCGGCGTTCGACCGGGCAACGGTCCCCGCAAGCGGTTGTGCCCCGGATGGCGCGGTACCGCGTGTGAAATTGTCCAACGGTACCAAGACCCTGGTCACGAACCGCACGCATGGCGTATACAAGCCGCCACCTGCGGACCCGTCCGACGGGAGAACCATGGAACCGGTAGACGCGACGGACGAGAGCCTGGCGACCGCGCGACGATGGGGATCGGCATTGTGTCTTTGCGACACTGCTGCCGCGACCCGGGACGTACTCGCGCGGGCCTTCGCCGACCTCGGCTTCGAGTCGGTGGCGGCCCTGCGGCGCGACCGGGCATCCGGCGTCGCCATGCTCTGGCGCTGCATGGATGGTGTCGCGGTCGACGTCGACGACCCGCTGACCGCCGCCAACCACGAAGTGCTGGCGCGGCTGGATCCCAGGGTGAATCGCTGGACGATGCGCCAGACGCGGGTGATGACGCATGAGGACTTCCTGGCGATCGACCGCCGGACCTATGGCGAATTCATGCATCTGCCCGAGGAATTCGGGCTCCGGCCCTGGCGGACGATCCTGTCGGTGCCGCGGCGGCTCGGCGATGCCTGCTTCAGCCTCGGCGTCGCCAGCTCGGCGACGTTCGAGCGCAAGCGCGGCGACATCGATGCCGTGCGGTTCCTGGCCGTACTGTATTTCTCGCTGCTGCAGGACGGGGAGCCGGCGCCGCGGGATGCCGACCGGTCGCTGGGTCCGATGCAGGTCGATGTCCTGCGCTGGGCGGCGGCTGGCAAGACCTACCGCGACATTGCCGACATCGTCGGGATCACGCCCCGCACGGTGCGCTATCACCTGGACCAGGTGCGCTGCCACTACGGTTTCGCCACCGTCATGCAGGCCATCGTCCAGGCCGCCAAGGACTACGACTTCGATCCCCTGCTCGGCCGATAGGGCGCGATCCGCTGCGGGCGGATGGATGTGACCGGATCAGGCGCCAGCCTGCCCGCCGGTTGGCCGCGACGCGGTGCCGGTTCGTGGCCCGTGTTGACGCATATGACAATATGCCCGGGGTCGCCGCCTTCCTAGAACCTCCGTAAAATTCGGCGCGGCACGGTCCGCAGTCGATGTGTACCGTCCCGTAGCCGGCTTGCTCTGCAACCGCGCGCCGGGGGCGATCCGTCGACGAGGTCCTGTACGGCCCGTTCCGGGACCGGATCGTCGAGATCCTCGACCGCTGCGTCGAGACCCGTTGCCCGGACTACACGGTCTTCGAGTTCCCATGGGAGACGGTCGCGCGCTACGCCCGCTATTGCGCGCCGATCGACGGCGGCGGTGGCCGGGGCATCGACCAGATCCTGGTGGTGGTGGAGGCCTTCGTCGACGAGGCCGGCCTGACCAGGCTTTCCCTGTCGGACGGCGCGAGGACCTGATTTCCCGACGGCGATCGGCCCTACGTTGCCGTTGCGGCGGGCCGCGCTGCGTGCTTGGCTGCGGGTGCCCACCCGTAGGAGATCCCCGTCCATGTTCCGCCCCAACCACCTCAAGGCCGTCATCGCCGCAGGCAAGCCGGCGCTCGGCGTCTGGCTGCAACTCGGCGAACCGTCGATCGCCGAGATCGCCAGCCTGGCCGGCTACGACTTCCTGATCCTCGACAATGAGCACGGCCCGGCGTCGCTGCCGGCGACCGTCCACAGCATGCGCGCCGCCCAGGCCGGCAACGCCACCGTGTTGGTCCGGGTGCCGGGCCAGGACCCCGACTACATGAAGCGGGTGCTGGACGCCGGTGCCGAGGCGATCATGGTGCCGATGGTCGAGAACGCCGAGCAGGCCCGCGCCGTGGTCGCCGCCTGCAAATACCCGCCGGCCGGCCGCCGCGGCTACTCGGCGCCGACGGTGCGGGCTTCCGGCTACGGCGCCGACCCCGACTACGCGGCCAAGGCCAACGATACGCTGTTCATCTGCGTGCAGATCGAGTCCGACACCGCCGCCGACAACGCCCAGGAAATCGCAGCGGTCGACGGCGTCGACCTGGTGTTCATCGGCGTCGCCGACCTGTCCGGCTCGATCGGCCTGATGGGCCAGCCCGGGCGGCCGGAGGTCGATGCCCAGATCCGCAAGGCCGAGGCCGGTGTGCGGGCCGCCGGCAAGCCGCTCGGCACCATCCCGCGGCCGGGCCACAGCTTGGTCGACCTGGCTGGCGAGGGCTATCAGCTGCTGGCCGGGACCGCCGATTCCGGGGCCTTGCGGGCGGCCTTCGTGGCCGACGTGGCGGCCTTCGCGCCGGCGAAACGCAAGGGCTGATCCTCGCCGTCAGCCGGTGGCGGCCTGTATCAGGATCAGGGCGATCGCCAGCGGTACCGGCAGCCGCAGCAGCCAGAGCCACAGGGTTCCGGTCCGGGTCCCGGCGAGATCGGCTTCGCGCAGGGCGAGGCCCTTCTCGATCCGCCAGCCGACGAACAGCGCGATCGCCAGGCCGCCGAGCGGCAGCAGCAGGGTCGAGGCGACGGCGTCGATCGCGTCGAGGATGCCGTGCCGGCCGATCCTGACCTCGGCCAGCTTCCCGAAGCTGAGGGCCGAGGGCAGCCCGAGGGCGAACACCAGCGCGCCGGCCGCCAGGGTCGCGGTGCGGCGGCGCAGTCGCAGGCGGCGCATGGCGACCGCCACCGGCACTTCCAGCAGCGAGATCATCGAGGTGAGGGCGGCGGCGGCCAGCAGCAGGAAGAACAGGGTGCCGACGATCCGGCCGCCCGGCATCGCCAGGAAGATCTGCGGCAGGGTGATGAACGCCAGCTCGGGGCCGGCCCGGGGGTCGAGCCCGAATGCGAACACCGCCGGGAAGATCGCCAGCCCCGCGACCACCGCGAACAAGGTGTCGCCGACGATGATGGCGGTGGCCGATGCCGGCAACGCCACGCTGCGCGGCAGGTAGCTGCCGTAGGTCGCGAACACCGCGCAACCCACCCCGATCGAGAAGAACGCCTGGCCGAGTGCGGCGGCATAGAGCTCTGGTCGCGCGAGCGCCTGCCAGTCCGGCGCCAGCAGGAACCGCACCCCGGCCCCGGCTCCCGGCAGGGTGACCGCGTGCAGCGCCAGGCCGACGACGATCGCTGCCAGTGCCGGCATCAGCCAGCGGTTCAAGCGCTCGATGCCGCCCTGCACCCCGCCGGCCACCACCGCGATGGTGGCCGCCAGCATCGTGGCCTGACACAGTACCGGCCAGACCGGCCCGGCGATGAACGTCCGGAAGTAGCCGCCATAGCCGGCCGCGGCGACCGTCCAGAGGTTGCCTCCGAGGGCCCCGGTGGCGTAGCCGAGCGCCCAGCCGGCGATCACGGCATAGTAGCTCAGGATGACGGTGGCGCCGGCCACGGCGATCCACCCGGCGACCGGCCATGACCCCGGGGCGGCGGGGTCGGCGACCGTGAACGCCGACACCGCGTCGCCCTGGGCGCGCCGGCCCAGCGACAGCTCGGCGATCACCAGCGGCAGGCCGATCAAGGCGACGAACAGCAGGTAGACGGCCAGGAACACGCCGCCGCCATTCTCGCCGGCGACATAGGCGAACCGCCATATATTGCCGATCCCGACCGCCGAGCCGACGGTCGCCATGACGAACCCGGTTCGCGAGCGCCACTGCTCCCGGTCGCTCACCGTCGGCGCGGCCACTGCGGCTGGCGTATCCGCTCGACCGTTCGCGCTGTGCCGGCGATCCCGGCGTGCAGCAGCCAGCCTAGCAGGAGGCCGAGCGCGCCCCATCGGAGGTCCAGCGTCAGGCTTGGCCGCCACTGCTGGTAGGCGCGCTCCAGAATCTCGCGGTCGTGCGAGCGAACCACCACCCAGGGGCGCGACCAGGGCCCGGCCTCGGCCATCGCCTGCTGCAGTGAGTCCAGCACGACGACCCGCTCGACCCGCCGTTCGACCGCTTCGCCGGTTCGCCGCGAGACTTCGTCCGGACTGGTGTTCAGGCGGCGGCGGTAGTCGTCGAAGCCGAGCCCGGACTCGGTGGCCGCGCGCTGGAAGTCGGCGAGCGCTCCCCGCGCTTCGTCGAGCGCCCCGCCGAGCCGCTGGCCGTAGGCGTCGACGAACACCGGGACCTGCGACCCGAGGATCGCGCCGCCGAGCACGAACAGCAGGAAAACGAAGTCGCGGATCACCACCATCGACGGTCAGCCTCCTGGTCCGAAGCCGCGGAACGGCATGCCCGGCGGCCGGCGCAGCCAGTTACCGGGATGCCAGCGAGCGGCGCCATCGACCGCGTGCAGCGTATAGGCCATGCGCGAGCGGTTGGAAGTGTTCGGTGCGCTGCCATGCGGCAGCCGGCCGTGCAGTACCACCAGCGTGCCCTTGGGCGCCGGCAGCGGTACCGCCGCCGCCACGTCGAACGGCGTCGGGTCCAGGGTCTCGGTCACCAGGGCGCCGTCGACCTCGTGGAACAGCTGGCGCAGCGGGCCGCGGTGGCCGCCCGGGATCGCGAACAGGCAGCCGTTGCCGGCGTCGGCGTCCTCGAGCGCGAGCCAGAAGCCGACCGCGCTCTCCGGCTCGGTGACCAGGAAGGTCGCGTCCTGGTGGCAGGTGACCTCGCCGCCGACCGCCGGTGGCTTCCAGATCACCATGGACTGTACCAGCAGCGGGTCGGCGAGGCCGAGGCCGCGGGCCAGCGCCGCCAGCTGCGGGCGGCGCGACACCCGCTCGAACACCGGGTCGAGGTCGTGCATGGCATGGCCGAGCTTGTTGACCGCGTCGAGCCTGGGGCTGCTCGGCCGGCCGCCGGCGTCGACCGCTCCGGCCTTCAGGAACACCCGCACCTTGTCGCCGGACTCCCGGAACCAGCGGTCGGCGGCGTGCCGCGGCGCGGTGGTCGAGAACACCGCCGCTCCCTCGGCCGGATCCCAGGCCTCGACGATCGCCCGCGACCGCTCGATCAGCGCATCGCACGCGGCGGCCGGGACCGCGTTCTCGATGACCAGCACGCCGTCGCGGTCCCAAGTCTCCAGCATCGCCGGGGTCGGCGCGCCGTCGGCGGTGGCGGCGAAGCGCGGGATGGCGGTCATTGGCGACCTCGCGCTGCCGGGCCGCAAGTCGGTCGCTCCGTCATCCCCGCCTCTCCAGCCAGCTGCGGCCGTACCGACCCGGCGACAGGCCGAGATGGTCGGCGAGGGTCGCCCCGACATCGGCGAAACCGAGTTGCCCGAGGTCGCCGCGCGGGGCCGCCGGCCCGGCCGCCAGCACCGGCACCTGCTCGCGGGTGTGGTCGGTGCCCGGCCAGGTCGGGTCGTTGCCGTGGTCGGCGGTCAGCACCGCCAGGTCGCCGTCCCGCAACACCGCCAGGAACGCCGGCAGCCGGCGGTCGAAGGCCTCCAGCGCGGCGGCATAGCCGGCGACGTCACGGCGGTGGCCCCACAGGCTGTCGAAGTCGACGAAGTTGACGACGACCAGGGCGCCGTCCGGGGCCCGGCCGGTGACATCCAGGAGGGCGTCCCAGAGTGCTGGATGGCCGCTCGCCTTGACCTCCTCGCCGGTGCCCCGGTGGGCGAAGATGTCGCCGACCTTGCCGATCGAGACGACCGTGCCGCCGGCCTGCACGTGGCGCTGCAGCAGGGTCGGCGACGGCGGCGGTACCGCGAGGTCCTTGCGGTTGCCGGTGCGGACGAAGTCGGCGGCACCGGTGCCGACGAACGGGCGCGCGATCACCCGCCCGACCGTGTCCGGGACCAGCCGGCGGGCGATGCGGCAGAGCTCGTACAGCCGCTCCAGCCGGAAGGCCTGCTCGTGGGCCGCGATCTGCACCACGCTGTCGGCCGAGGTGTACAGGATCGGCTTGCCGGTCCGGACATGCTCCGCGCCGAGCCGGGCGATGATCTCGGTGCCGCTGGCGTGACAGTCGCCGAGCAGCCCGGGCAGCCCGGCCTCGCGGATCAGGGTGGCGGTGAAGTCCGGGGGAAACGCCGGCACCGTCGTCGGGAAGTAGGTCCAGTCGAAGGCGACCGGCACGCCGGCCAGTTCCCAGTGCCCGCTCGGGGTGTCCTTGCCGCGCGAGGACTCGGTGGCGTGGCCCCAGGCTCCGGACCGCGCGACCGCTGCCTCCAGCCCGGGCGGCTCGGTACCGGCGGCGGCGCGGTGCGCGGCACCGAGGCCGAGCGAGAGCAGGACCGGTATCGCCAGCGGCCCCGATCGCCCATGGCCGTCGCCACGGCCGGCGGCGCAGGCTTCGGCGATGTGGCCGAGGGTGTCGGCGCCGACATCGCCGAACGCCGCCGCATCCGGCGCGCCGCCGATGCCGACGGAGTCCAGCACCACCAGGAAGCCGCGGCTCACGGCGCTTCTCCGGTGCGCCGCTCGATCACCACCGGTCCGGTCATCACCACGGCGTCGGCGACCGTGACCGCGCGGCGCACCGCCTCGGCGGCCAGCTCGGCGTCGGCGGCGCTGCGCGCGTGCACGACCGCGACCGGATGCTCGGCGTCGACCACATCGCCGAGGCCGGCGACCGCATCCAGCCCGACCGCGTAGTCGATGCCGTCGGATGCCCGCCGGCGGCCGCCGCCGAGCCCGATCACCGCCATGCCGAGGGCCCGGGTGTCGACCGCCGTCACCACGCCGCGCTGACCCGGAAGAACCGGTCGGGTCACCGCCGCCTTCGGCAGATGGGCGTCGGGCCGTTCCATCAGGTCGCCGGGCCCGCCGAGGGCGGACACCATGGTGGCGAAACGCTCGGCCGCCCGGCCGTCGTGCAGCGCCGATTCCGCCGCCCTGCGCCCGGCCCTGGGATCGGATGCGAGGCCGCCCAGGGCCAGCATCTCGCCGGCCAGTGCCAGGGTGACGTCGAGCAGCCGTGCATCGCGAGCGGTCCCGGTCAGGAAGTCGACGGCCTCCCGGACTTCCAGGGCGTTTCCGGCGGTTCGCCCCAGCACCTGGTTCATGTCGGTGACCAGGGCGACGGTCGGCAGGCCGGCCCGGTTGGCGGTCTCGGCGATGGCGTCGGCCAGGGCGCGGGCATCCTCGATCTTCGCCATGAAGGCGCCGCTGCCGGTCTTCACGTCCATCACCAGGCCCTGCAGCCCGGCCGCCAGCTTCTTCGACAGGATCGAGGCGACGATCAGCGGGATCGACTCCACGGTCGCGGTGACGTCGCGGATCGCATACAGCCGGCGGTCGGCGGGGGCCAGGTCGTCGGTCTGTCCGATCACCGCGCAGCCGGCCTCGCGGACCACGGCCTCGAAGCTGGCAAGGTCGGGCGAGGTCGAATAGCCGGGGATCGAGTCGAGCTTGTCGAGGGTGCCGCCGGTGTGGCCGAGGCCGCGGCCCGAGATCATCGGCACGTAGCCGCCGCAGGCCGCGACGATGGGGGCGAGCATCAGGCTGACCTTGTCGCCGACGCCGCCGGTCGAGTGCTTGTCCAGCACCGGGCCCGGCAGGTCGTTCCAGACCAGCACCCGGCCGCTGTCGGCCATGGCGCGGGTCAGGGCGGCACGCTCGTCGGCGTCCAGGCCACGGAAGAACACCGCCATCGCGAAGGCCGCGGCCTGGCCCTCGGAAATCGAGCCGTCGCTGATCCCGGCGACGAAGCCGGCGATGGCCTCGGCCGGCAGGCGGCCGCCGTCGCGCTTGGCGCGGATCAGTTCCTGGGGCAGCATGATCGTCGAATCCGGGTTCCGTTCATCGGGGCACGCTAGCATCGCCGCCGGCCACTGCAAGCCGCCGGAGCGTCGACCCCCGCACCGGCGGTCGCCCCGTCCCCGGCGTTCCATGGCCGCTTCATGCGCAGCATAGCGGCCGGCGGCAAGGCGCCCGGAGCGACGACGTGGCACATGGGTTCCGGAGCCGGGCGCTTGTCCGTCCGCTCCCGGACGACCGAGGAGGGACGGGCGGACGGCGCTACGCCGCCAGTTTCGCCAGGTCGCGCTGGCGCTTGGCCAGCAGCCACTTGGCCCCGTAGTTGGTGGCCCGGAACAGGTTGGAATGGGGCTTCAGGCCGCAGGCCTTGAAGATCATGGCCAGCGCCTTCTCGATATGCGGGTCGCGGTAGTACTGATAGGCGCGGCGCATGTAGGCGCGGGAATTCCGCTCGCGGTCGTAGGGCTCGCCCCGGTTGTTGGCGGCATAGAACGCGTAGGCGAGTTCGTCGTCCTCGGTCTCCATGATCCGGCCCAATGCCAGCCGCAGGCGCTGCAGGGTGCCGATCCTGTCCTGCTCCAGGAACCGTTTCAGGTGGTCGTAGAACAGCTTGTAGTGACGCAGTTCGTCACCGGCGATGAAGCGGCAGATCGCCTTCAGCGCGGGCTCCTGCGTGGCATCGCCGAGCGCGCGGTAGTAGGAGCTGGTGCCGACCTCGACCATGCAGCGGGCCACCAGCTCACCGGTGCGCGAACCGCGGATCGACACGGTAGCGTCGACGTCGGGGCGAAAGCCCTCCCGGAACGTCGCGAAGCGGGTCTCGAAATCGAATGCCGGCTCGGCGATCGCCGCCCATTTGCCGAGCGCCTGCCCGTGCTGGCGCTCCTCGAGGCCCCAATGGTCAACCGCTTGCACGAGCGCCGGGTCGTCATGGAACACGTTGCTGAGGTAGCTGACATAGTCGGCGGAGTTGTACTCGACCATGGCCGCCGCCTTGACGATGGCGAGCTGGTCCGGCTCGACCTTCGCCGGGTCGAAGGAAGTCCAGGGCACGTCGTCGAGCGTCCAGTACGAAACGGGCTTCAAGGTCTTCTCTCTCCATGAACAGGCCGCCGGCCGGTCCCCATGCACGCCCAACCACGTATGCTAACCGAATCGCCGTCGCAAGAATGCCGGATTACCGCGCCGCCCGAAACGGCCGAGGACGCTAGTAGCCGCCGCGCGGGGCCGGGCCGGCGGTCTCGTCGACAAGGATCGCCAGGAGCGCGTCCAGCAGGCCGCTGGCGCCGAGGCGAAAACGGTCCGGGCCGACACAGGTTCCGAGAATGCCGTCGGCGAGCCGCAGGTAGGCGGCGGCCTGGGCCGGGGTGCGCACGCCGCCGGCGACCTTGACGCCGACCGGGCGTCCGGCCGCGGCCGCCACGTCCAGCAGCAGGTGCGCCGACTCCAGGGTCGCCGACACCGGGGTCTTGCCGGTCGAGGTCTTCAGGAAGTCGGCGCCGGCGACGACGGCCGCGGCCGCCGCCGTCGTAATGGCATCGGCGGTCATCAGCCGGCCGGTTTCGAGAATCACCTTGAGCGTGCGGTCGCCGGCCGCCGCGCGGGCCGCGTCCAGCACCGCCCTGGCCGCGGCGTGCCGGCCGCTCAGCCAGGCCTGGTAGGGCATCACCACGTCGATTTCTTCGGCGCCGTCGGCGATCGCGGCCCGGGTCTCGGCCGTGACCGCGGCGGTCTCCTCGCGGCCATGCGGGAAGTTGACGACCGTGCACAGCTTCACGCCACGGCCGTCCAGGAGCCGCCGGCACAGCGGCACGAACGGCGCGTAGACGCAGACCGCCGCCACCGGGCCGGCCGGGGTCACGGCACGCGCGCACAGTGCGGCGACCGCGGCCTCGGTGTCGTCGTCGTTCAGCGAGGTCAGGTCGAGGCAGGCGACCGCCCGGACGGCGGCGTCCTTGAGCGGATCAGTGATCATCGGTCCAGCCGGCAAGCAAGCGGGTCAGCAGGCGGGCGAGGTCGCCGGCCATGGCGGAGCCCCGGGTCATGGTCTCGGCGTGGTCGAGGGCGGACCCGGGAACCATGCCGGCGGCGAGGTTGGTGATCCCGGAGATTGCCGCCACCCGCACGCCCATGTGCCGCAGCGCGATGGTCTCCGGCACGGTCGACATGCCGACCGCGTCGGCCCCGAGAGCCCGCATGGCGCGGATCTCGGCCGGCGTCTCGAAGCTCGGCCCGAGCACCCAGTAGTACACGCCCTCGGCCAGCGCGATGAACTCGGCGCGGGCGGCGTCCAGCAGGCGCTCCTGCAGGCCCGGGTCGTAGGCCGAGGTCATGTCGACGAAGCGCTCGCCCAGCGCCGGCTCGTTCGGTCCGGCCAGCGGGTTCAGTCCGGTGCCGTTGACATGGTCGGTGATCAGCATCAGCCGACCCGGGCCGACCTCGGCGTGCAGGCTGCCGGCGGCGTTGGTCAGGATCACCGTGGAGCAGCCGAGGCGGGCCAGGGTGCGAACCGGCCGCACCACGTCCGCCAGCCCGTGCCCCTCATAGGCGTGGGCCCGGCCCCGCAGGACCGCCACCGGGGTGCCGCCGAGGGTACCGAGCCGCAGCCGGCCGACATGGCTCGCCACCGCCGGCTTCGGAAACCCCGGGATCTCGTCGTAGGGGATGTCGATCGGGTCGGCGACCGCGTCGGCGACATGGCCGAGGCCGGAGCCGAGAACGATCCCGACGGCCGGTGCCGAGTGCAGGGCCGCATGGGGGGCGGCGGCGCGGATCGCGGCGGCGGCCGCGTCGATGGCGTGGAACTCGGACATCACCGCTCCTTCACATAGGGCACGCCGATGGCCTTCGGCGCGATCGCCTTGCCGATGAACCCGGCCAGCAGGATCACCGTCAGCGCATAAGGCAGTGCCTGGATCAGCGCTACCGGCGCCTGCCCGATGCCCGGCAGCTCGACACCCTGCAGGCGGGTCGCGACCGCGTCCAGGAAGCCGAACAGCAGGCAGGCCAGGAATGCCGGCACCGGCCGCCACTTGCCGAAGATCAGCGCCGCCAGGGCGATGTAGCCTTTGCCGGCGGTCATGTCGCGCACGAATCCGGCGGACTGGGCGGTCGAGAGATAGGCGCCGGCGACGCCGCACAGCGCTCCGGTGATCAGCACCGCGCGGTAGCGCAGCGCCTCGACCGAGATGCCGGCGGTATCGACCGCCGCCGGGGTCTCGCCGACCGCGCGCAGGCGCAGGCCGAAGCGGGTGCGGAACACCACCCACCAGGTTGCCGGCACCGCGGCGAGGGCGGCATAGACCAGCACGTTGTGGCCGCTGATCAGCTCGTAGTACAGGCCGCCGATCACCGGCACGCCGCGCAGCAGATCGGCGAACGGCAGTTCGATCGGCGCGAACCGGGCATTGTGGGCCAGCGCCGGGGTTTGGCCGCCCTGGTCGAACCAGGCGATCCCCAGCACGATCGTCAGCCCCGCCACCACCACGTTGATCGCCACCCCGCTGACCACCTGGTTGCCGCGATAGGTGATGCATGCGACGCCGTGCAGCAGGGCCAGGCAGCTCGACACCAGGACCGCCGCCAGCAGGCCGAGCCAGGCCGAGCCGGTGACCGCCGCGGTGGCCGCCGCCGCGAAGGCGCCGGCCAGCATCTTGCCCTCGAGCCCGATGTCGATCACCCCAGAGCGCTCGCTGAACAGCCCGGCCATCGCCGCCAGGATCAGCGGGGCGGCGACCCGGACGGTGGCATCCAGGGTCAGGACGGCGAGCAGCCAGGTCTCGCTCACGCCATGTCCTCCCGATGCCAGCGTCGCCAAAGCCACAACGCCAGCGGGTGCATCATGTAGGCGAGGGCGCCGGAGAACAGGATCACCAGGCCCTGGACCACCACCACCAGGTCGCGGGTGATGTTGTCGAACTCGAAGTCGAGCTCGGTGCCGCCCTGGTACAGCGCGCCGAACAGCAGGCTGGCGAGCACGATGCCGACCGGGTGGGCGCGGCCCATCAGCGCCACCGCGATGCCGGTGAAACCGTAGCCGGCGGTGAAGTTCAGCAGCAGCCGGTGCTGCACGCCGAGGATCTCGTTGACCCCCACGAAGCCGGCGAGTGCGCCGGAGATGCACATGGTCACGACGACGACCTTCTTCGGGTCGATGCCGGCATAGATCGCCGCCGCCTCGTTGTGGCCGACCGTGCGGATCGCATAGCCCCAGCGGCTGCGGTAGATCAGCAGCCAGACGAACACGCAGGCCGCGGCGGCCCACAGGATCGACAGGTTCAGGGGCGAGCGGGCGACCCGAATGCCGATGCCGGCCAGCACCTCGTGCACGAACGGCATCCAGGCGATGCTGGCGATCTCCCGGCTCTCCGGTGACATCTGGCCGGGCTGGATCAGCACGTTGACCATCAGGTGTACCATCAGCGCCGAGGCCAGGAAGTTGAACATGATGGTGGTGATGACGACGTGGCTGCCGCGGTGCGCCTGCAGCCAGCCGGGCAGGAACGCCCAGGCGGCGCCGAACAGGCCGGACGCAGCGACCGCGACCGGGATCACCACCCAGCCGGGCAGGATGCCCGCGAGACCGAGGGCGGCGAGCCCGGCGCCGAGGCCGCCGATATAGGCCTGGCCCTCGCCGCCGATGTTGAACAGGCCGGCGTGAAAGGCGACGGCGACCGCCAGGCCGGTGAACACCAGGTTGGTCGCGTAGTACAGGGTGTAGCCGATCGCCTCGTCGTAGCCGAAGGCGCCGGTGAGCAGGACCGACAGCGCGTCCAGCGGGTTCTCGCCGGCGACCAGCACCACCAGTCCGGCGACCAGGAAGGCCAGCAGGATGTTGGCGGCCGGGATCACCCCGATGTCGATCCAGCGCGGCAGCTCGCGGCTCATCGTGCCACGCTCCGATCGTCCGTCGCTCCGTGGGTTCCGGTTCCGCACCGCCAAGGGCGGTCCGGACCGGGATGCCGGCGAGCGAGGAGGGGCGACTTTTTCGTCGTCATCCCGGACGGGACCGCGCGAGCGGGACCGAGCCGGGACCCACCCGCTGCAGTCGCCCGCGCCGAACGGCTCCCGTCACAGCTCATCGGTGCTGTTCCCGTAGCCGGGTTCGAACAGCCGGCGCCACACCCGCTCGGCATAGGCGTCGGTCATGCCGGCGACGTAGTCGCAGACCCGGCGGCGCACGGTCTCGCTCGGGTCGAGATCGTCCCAGAACGAACGCGGGATCAGCTCCTCCGGGGCGGTCAGGAACTCGTCGAACATGCCGGTGATCAGGCGCCGGCCCTTGCGGCGCAGCTGCACCACCACGGCGGTGCGCACCACGTGCTGACGGGTGAAGTCCATCAGGAAGTCGCATAGCGCCCGGGCCTGCGGCGGCAGCGTCGCGTTCCAGCGCAGCAGCGGGTGCTCGAAGCCGGCGACCTCGTCCAGGGCGACATGGGTGACGAAGAAGTTCACCAGGGCGGCGATCGCCTGCTTGCGCTCGTGGCTGTGGGCGGAGAACAGCAGGGACTGCAGGGTGTCGCGGTCCATGGACAGGCCGAGCCCGTTCAGTGCCGCGAAGTCCAGGGCGTCGTCGGCGGCGTCCAGGGCGGCCTCGAACTGATCGCGGATCACCATGCGCCGGCCGATCGCGTCCTCCAGGTCGTGGACCGCGTAGGCGATGTCGTCGGCGCAGTCCATGATCGAGCAGTCGAACGACTTGAACTGCGCCCGGCCGGCCCGGTCCAGCGACGTGAACAAGGCCCGGTCGGCGGCCGCGAACGGCTCCAGGATCCAGTCGACGGTGTCGCGCTCGGTGTCCATGTAGCATTTCGGCGGCCGGTCGCCGCCGGCGGGCACGCTGCGGCGGGCCTCGGAATACGGCACCGGGTACTTGAGCACGGCCAGCAGCAGCCGGCGGGTCGGATTCAGGCCGACCCCCTTGGCCCGGTATTTCTCCAGCCGGGTCAGCACGCGCAGGGTCTGGCCGTTGCCCTCGAAGCCGTCGTCGTCCTTCATCTTGGCGTGGATCGCCACCTCGCCGTCGTGGCCGTAAGGCGGGTGGCCGAGATCGTGAGCGTGGCAGGTCGCCAGCACCAGCGAGCGGTCCGGCAGCCAGTCGCGCGCCGCCGGATCCGTGATCGAGCGCGACAGCTTCAGCAGCACGCCCTCGCCGATCTGCCCGACCTCGATCGAGTGGGTCAGCCGGGTGCGGTGGAAATCGCCCTCGCTGGTGCCCATGACCTGGGTCTTGCCCTGCAGCCGGCGGAACGCCGCCGAGTGGATCACCCGGCCCTTGTCGCGCTCGAACGGATTGCGCACGTCCTCCGGTCGCGACGGCTCGGGCTGGCGGCGCTCCTCGAAGCGCTCGGGTCCGACGCTCACGGCCTGATCTCCCCCTGCCTGATCTCTCCTTGCCGAATTTCGTCGAGCGGAACATTGGCCATCATCAGGCCGAGGGTGCGCTCGTCGGCGTCGGCCGCCGCGATGCAGCCGACGATCCGGCCGCCGCACATGACGACGATGCGGTCGGCCAGGCTCATGATCTCGTCGAGCTCGACGGACACCAGCAGGATCGCCGAGCCGGCATCGCGCATCGCCACCAGCTGCTGGTGGATGAACTCGATGGCGCCGATGTCGACGCCGCGGGTCGGCTGGCCGACCAGCAGCAGCTTCGGGTGGCCGTCGAGCTCGCGCGCCAGCACCAGCTTCTGCTGGTTGCCGCCGGAGAACATCGACCCGCGCAGGTGCGGGTCGGCCGGGCGCACGTCGAAAGCCTGCATCTTGGCGGCGCAGTCGGCGGTGACGGCGTCGTAGTCCATCAGCCAGCGGCCGTTGTAGGCCGGGCTGTCGTGGCGTCCGAGGATGGCGCTCTCGGCGGCCTCGAACGCCAGCACCATGCCCATGCGGTGGCGATCCTCCGGCACGTGGCCGACCCCGGCGGCCCGCACGGTTCGCGGGTCGGCCGGATGCTCCGGAGTGATCTCCAGAGCGCCGATGCGGATGCGGCCGGCGGCGATCGGCCGGATCCCGGCCAGTGCCTCCAGCAACTCGCTCTGGCCGTTGCCCGACACCCCGGCCACCCCGACGATCTCGCCGGCGGCAACCTCGAAGCCGACGCCGTCGACCCGCACCACGCGGTCGGCGTCGACGACCTTCAGCCCGGCGACCTCGAGCACGGGAGCCCCGGAATGCGCCGGGCCCTTGTCGACCCGAAACAGCACCTTGCGGCCGACCATCAGCTCGGCCAGCTCCTCGCGGCTGGTTTCCGCCGTCGGGCGGTGCGCGACCATCTCGCCGCGGCGCATCACCGAGACGGTGTCGGTGACCGCCAGGATCTCGCGCAGCTTGTGGGTGATCAGGATGATCGTCACGCCCTCGCCGCGGAGCGCCCGCAGGATCTCGAACAGCCGGTCGGTCTCCAGCGGGGCGAGCACGCCGGTCGGCTCGTCGAGGATCAGGATGCGCGCCCCCCGGTACAGCGCCTTCAGGATCTCGACCCGCTGCTGCAGGCCGACCGGCAGGTCGCCGACCAGGGCGTCGGGGTCGACCTCCAGGCCGTAGTCGCGCTCCAGCCGCTCCAACTCGGCGCGCGCGGTGGTGCGGCCGCCGGCCAGCAGGGCCGAGCCCTCGGCGCCGAGCATCACGTTCTCCAGAACCGTGAAGGTCGGCACCAGCATGAAGTGCTGGTGCACCATGCCGATGCCGGCAGCGATGGCTTCGGACGCGTTGCGGATCGGGACCGTGCGGCCGTCGATCCGGATCTCGCCGGCATCGGCCTCGTAGAAGCCGTAGAGGATGCTCATCAGGGTGGACTTGCCGGCGCCGTTCTCGCCGACGATGCCGTGGATCGAGCCGGCCGCCACGGTCAGCGACACGTCGCGGTTGGCCTGTACCGGCCCGAACCGCTTGTCGATGCCGACCAGCTCGATCGCCGGTCTCGTGCTTGTGTCCGTATTCATCAGGTCACGCCGAGGCGGCCGGTGGGTTCCGGAGTCGGGCCCTCGCGCGCCCTCTCCGGCATGACGAAAGGGGGTCGGCGGGCGCCAGGGCCAGCCACCCATTCGTCGTCATCCCGGAGGGCTCGCGCCAGCGGGCGGCTCCGGGATCCCCGGAGCGCCGGGCATGGCCATCCGATGCCATCTCGTGCCTGCCGCCCGCGTCACATCGGGCAGGCGTTGTCGGCCATGTAGTCGTGGACCTTGATCGAGCCGTCGATGATGCCGGCCTTGGCCTTCTCGACAGCTGCCTTCATGGCGTCGCTGATCAGCGCCTCGTTGTGCTCGTCGAGCGCCCAGTCGATGCCGCCCTCGGCGACGCCGAGCACCTGGAAGCCGGCCGTGAACTTGTCGTTCTTGGCGTCCATGAACGCCTTGTAGGCGGCGACGTCGACCCGCTTCAGCATCGAGGTCAGCATGGTGCCCGGATGCAGGTAGTTCTGGTTGCTGTCGACGCCGATCGCCAGCTTGCCGCTGTCGGCGGCGGCCTGGTAGACGCCGATGCCGGTGCCGCCGGCGGCCGCGTAGACCACGTCGGCGCCGCGGTCGAACTGGCTGCGCGCCAGCTCGCCGCCCTTGGTCGGGTCGTTCCAGGCCGACGGCGTGGTGCCGGTCATGTTCTGGAATACCTGGGCGTCGGCATTGGCGTGTTTGACGCCCTGGACGTAGCCGCAGGCGAACCGGCGGATCAGCGGGATGTCCATGCCACCGACGAAGCCGACCTTGCCGGTCTTCGAGGCCATCGCCGCCAGGATGCCGACCAGGAACGAACCCTCCTGTTCCTTGAACACGATCGAGCGGACGTTCGGCAGCTCGACGACGCCGTCGATCAGCGCGAAGTTGGTCTTCGGATGCTCCTTGGCGACCTTCTCGATCGCCGGCGCCTGGGCGAAGCCGACCCCGAGGACCGGGTTGGCGCCGCGGCTGGCCATGCGGTTGATGGCCTGCTCGCGCTGGGTCTCGTTGGTGACCTCGAACTCCTTGTACTTGATCCCGGTTTCCTTCGAGAACCTCTCGACACCGTTGTAGACGCCCTGGTTGAAGCTCTTGTCGAACTTGCCGCCCATGTCGAACACGACGGCCGGCTCGATGTCGGCTGCGGAGACGATGCCGCTGGTCGCGATCAATGAAAGCGCGAGGGCGGCGCCCAGAACTCGTTTGCTCATGTTCGATCCCCGTTCATGAAGCTCTCGGTTTGCCCGCCCTGCAGGCGGTTTACAGGCTAATCTAGGCCAAACCGCCGCACGTTCCCAGCGTGGAACGCGGGGCGGGAAGGGCTGGTGCGAGCGTGGAGCGATGCGATGACCGAGGCGCGCCTGAAGGCGCAGATGATCGTGCAGTCGGCAATCCGCCGGGCATCGATGCGCGGGATCGTGGCGACCGTGGCACACCGTGGGGATACGGACGCCGGCGCGGTATACGTGAAAGTGAACCGTGGGCCGGGTATCGGCTGCACGGTGCTGGCGCCGACCCGCGACTACGAGCGCGAGGCGACCTTCTGGCGGCTGGCGACCGGTGACGACCCGGTGCCGGAGGCCGACGCCGATGCCTATATCGAGCGCGAGCGCCGCACCGACCCTGACATCTGGGTCCTGGAGATCGAGGACCGTGACGGCTGGCACCCGTTCCAGGAGGACATGTAAGGGTCCGATACGACTCCGGGACCTACGGTTCCGGGGTCAGCCAGCCGCGATAGCGGACCGCCTGGCCTATCAGCGGCAGGGCGATGGGCACGTCGAACCGGAAACGGCCGTCGATGTCGACCGTCTCGCCGGCGTCGCTGGTCGGAGCGAGCCATCGCGGCAGTGGCAGCGGCCCAAGGCGCCAACCGGCTATCGTCATGGTCAGCCAGTCCCCGGCGACGGTCGGGGCCAGTTCGAAAGTGAACGGCCCGAAGGTCTCGCTCACCCGGCCCGGGCCCAGCGGCACCAGGCGGCTTTGGAAACGCCCGCCGGCGAAGTCTCGCTCCCAGGTCTCGGTTCCGTCGCCCGACAGCCGCTTCACCACCCGCACCGGCACGGCCCCTCGCCGGCCGGCGGAAACCCGAACAACCGGCCGACCAGGCGGCCGGGCAGGGTGGCCGCGCCCGCGATGGTCGCCTCCCCGGCCAGGCGCGTCACCGGGCCGCCGCGATGGGATGCCCGGACCGCTTCCGGCAGACGTTCGAACGCCGGCCCCAATGCGGCCTCGATCGCCGCCATCGGCGGCAGGCCGGCGCCGCTGCGTGCACCCGGCGGCAGCGACCGGCGGTCGCCCGCGAGCCGTCGGATCAGGGCCAGGGCCGGCAGGGTCGGCACGAACGGGCCGTCGCCGGCTTCGGCGACCAGGGTCCAGCGCGCCACCGTCGGACGGTCGTTGGCGTCGCGGCCGGTGGCTTCGACCAGCATGCCGCCGCGGTCGCTCCCGAACCGCTCGAACACGGCGGCGGCGTGGCGGAACAGCCCGGCCAGGGGCGCCAGGCTGTCGACGATCCGGAGTCGGGGCAGCCAGGCCGCCAGGGACAGGCAGCCATGGAGGGCCCGAAGCTCGAGACCGGCCCTGAACAGCGCAGCATCGCGGGGCCGGAACCGGTCTGCCAGCAGGTCCAGATCGGCGGTCTCGGCCAACGCCAGCGGGCGCGGCCCGAGACTCGCGATGCGGCGGGACACCGTACCGGACCAGCCGAATCGAGTCTGCCAGCAACCGTTCACGAACACCCGTACGGGCTTTCCGGCCCAGGACAGGATGGCGGCGATCACCGAGCGGCCGCGTGGCGCCCGGTTGCCCGGCGAGATCGCCGCCTCGACCCGGTCGATCCGGCGCCAGCCCGAAGTCATGTGGTCGAGCACGGCGTGGGAGAGCGCCGGTGTCGAACTCATGCCGGTGACGGCGATCGTGCCGGCTGCTCTCGCGGCGCCGTCCAGGCCCGGAAACCGGGCGACGAAGTCGCGGGCGTCGGCCAGGTCGAGATAGTCGATCCCGGCCTCGATGGCGGCACGGGCGAGGTCTGGCTCCGCGTCCTGGAACGGCCCTGCCGCGTCGACCACGATCGCCGCGCCGGTCGCCCTGAGGTCGTCGGCTGTCGCGGTCCGGCCGTCCAGCACCGCGGCGTCGATCCGGGCGGCGTCGATCCGGGCGCCGGCGAAGCGCGCTCGGACCGCTCCGGCCGCAGCCGCGGTCCGGGCTCGGTTTCGGCCGGCGACGACGATGTCGGCGATGCCGGCGGCGACCAGACTCTCGACCAGCCGCGATCCGAACACGCCGGCGCCGCCCACCACCAGCACCCGGGTCATGCAAGACCATCGAGCGTGGTGACGAAGCGGTACCGGATCTCTGGAGGCGGCATCGGGCAGGAATCGCGCTTGCCGAACAGTCGATACCGGTTTCGGGCCAAAAGGTCGTATGCGGCATTGCGCAATGCCATGGGGACCAGGCGAAGTGCACCGATCCATCGCCAACCCGGCAGGTCGCCCCCGATGGCGATCGCGCAGTCCGCCTTGAACCAGGCCTGGCCGTCGCGCACGACCATGTTGGTCTCCGGGGCGGCCGGGTCGATCCCGAACCGGTCGGAGAGCGCCCGGCCGAGGTCCGACTGGACCGGAACGAAGCGGTATCGCCGCTGCGGGTCGCGCGGAATGATGAAGCCGACCCAGGCCGAGCACATGACGCAGACCCCGTCGAACAGCACGAGTCCGTCGGGCAGATCGGCAGCAGGCTGCGGGCGCCAGTCGGTCATGGACAGGGCTATAGCATAGGTCCGACGATGGCGGACCGGTCACGCCGTCCTGGCAGAGGTGGATTGCATGAGCATCGAGTTATCGGAAGCCGACCGCGGCCTGCTGGCCGGCGAGGGCGGTGCGGCCGCGGCGTTCGCCATGGGGCTGTTGGTCCGCTTCGCCGAGGCGGTCGAGGCGCCGCGGCTGGTCGACGCCGAGTGCGCGCATATCGACGGCTGCCTGTACCACGGCCAGGTCAGCCTGGACTTCGTCGAGCACCTGCTGGCGCTCGACGGCCGGGTGCGGGTCCCGACCACGCTGAACGTCGGCTCGGTCGACCTGATCCACCCGGAGCTGTTCCACGGCGACCCCGGTCTCGGTACCGCCGGAGCCCGGCTGATGCGGGCGCATGAGGACCTCGGATGCGTGCCGAGCTTCACCTGTGCGCCCTACCAGACCATGTTCCGGCCGCGCTTCGGGGCGCAGATCGCCTGGGCCGAATCCAATGCCATCGTGTTCGCCAACTCGGTGATCGGCGCCCGCACCGAGCGCTATGGCGACTTCATCGACCTGTGCTGCGCGATCACCGGCCGGGTGCCGCATTACGGCCTGCACCTGACCGAGAACCGCCGCGCGACGGTGGTGGTCGAGGTCGAGGCCATTCCGCCGGAATGGGACGATGCCGGTCCGGCCTGCGTCGCCGTCGGCCATGTGATCGGCCGGCGCTGCGGCGACCGGATCGCCGCCATCGTCGGGCTGCCGGCGGGGACCACCGAGGACGACCTGAAGGCACTCGGCGCGACCGCGGCCTCGGCCGGGTCGGTGGCGTTGTTCCACGCCGTCGGGCTGACGCCGGAGGCGCCGACCTTGGAGGCGGCCCTGCAGGACGGTCGGCCGGACGAGACCATCCGGCTGACCGCCGACGATCTGCGCGACACCGTGCGGCGGCTGTCGACAGTGCCGGACGGCACCAGGCTGTCGGCGGTCAGCCTCGGCACCCCGCATTTCTCGGTGCGCGAGTTCGAGCGGCTTGTGCCGCTGCTCGACGGACCGCCGCCGACGGTCGGCCTCTACGTCAACACCGGCCGCGAGGTCATGGCCGAGGTACAGGCGCGCGGCTGGGAGGAACGCCTGCAGGCGGCCGGCGTGACTGTGGTGCTGGACACCTGCACCTACCTCACCGCGATCATGCGCGACCTGGAGGGGGCGGTGATGACCAACTCCGGCAAGATGGCCTACTACGCGCCCGGCAACCTCGACATCGAGATCGCCTTCGGGTCGATGGCCGACTGCGTGGCCTCGGCGCGCGCCGGCAAGGTGGTGCGGTCATGAACGCGATCACCCTGGTGCCCGGCAGCGCCGCCGGCGCGGTGTTCGTGATGGCCGAGCCGCTCAGCTTCTGGGGCGGCCTCGACGCCACGACCGGCGCGATCATCGACCGCTGGCACCCGCAATGCGGTGCTGTGCTGACCGGCAAGGTCGTGCTGATGGAGCGCGGCCGCGGTTCCAGCTCCGGCAGCTCGGTGCTGGCCGAGGCGATCCGTGCCGGCACCGGCCCCGCCGCCATCGTGCTGCTGACCCGCGACGCCATCGTGACGCTCGGGGCCCTGGTCGCGCGGGAGCTGTACGGGGCGGACTGCCCGGTGGTGATGGTCGAGGCAAGTGAGTGGCCGGCGCTGGCGGCGGCGCGGCAGATGACCGTGGGTGCCGGGGCGGAGGGCGCGACGATCGAGGCCGGCTGACCTCGTCCGGCCGAGCTATCCTGCGCCGACCGTTCCGGCCGCCGCCGGTGCACCGACGTCCTGTGGACCGACAAGGCCAGCTGGAGCCGGCGGCGGTTGATCTGCGTGTTGCGACGCATCAAGCGCGCCATGGCATCCGGCTATCCCAGGCACTCGGCTATCCCAGGCAGAACGAGTGGGTGCTCGCCCACACCCGAGTTATTGCCGCCGCGGCGTAAGCGGCACCTTCAAATGAAGGCTTGAGCTATCCGGGCCAATCGGTCCGGATCAGTGCGACCCGGCGCCCGGTAGCTGCCGCGTACCGGGTGACCATATCAAGGCTCGGCAGGCGCCGCGCGTTCTCCAGGCGAGCGATGACCGACTGCTTGGTTCCCATGCGTTCGGCGAGTTGCGTCTGGGTCAGCCCGGCTTCGTGCCGAGCTTCGATCAGGGCTCCCACGACCTCGTAGACCGGTCCGAGCCGTTCGTACTCGGCCTTCACATTCGGGTCGGCCAGCATCCGCTCTCTGAGCTTCTCGAAGCTGGTCATCACGTCATCCCCTTCAATCGCTTCTCGGCCAAGGCCAGAGATGACTTCGGTGTCTTCTGCGTTTTCTTCGAGAAGGCATGGACGATGACGACACGCCGCCCGGTGAGCGTCACGTAGATCGCACGGCCAATACCGTCACGGCCCTTCAATCGCATTTCCCAGAGTTTGCCCCGCAGGTGCTTGACGTGTGGTTCCCGGATGTTCTCCAAACCCACGGCTTTGACCCGCTCCACGAGACGGATGAAAGCTGCCTGGATGTCGTCGGGCAGCGACAGGAGTTCGTCATCGACGGTCTCGTTCAACGTCTCGACGATCCAGTTCATATCGCTCGATCACATCCCGAAATATAGCCAAATGGCTATAGGGCGCAATCGCGTTCGAGCCGGACCCACCGATTGCCGCAGGCATCGTCGATCCACCGCAGCTAACGAAGGCCCGGAGCGAAAACCGCAGTTGTGTGATTGAGTTGGCGAACCGGAGCAGCTGGCGGTCAGCGTCGCGTGCGCCGTCCCGCCAACTGCAGCAGCAGGATCCCGCCGATCACCATGGCGCCGCCGGCGAACTGCGCCGGGGCCATGGCCTCGCCGAACAGCAGGAAGGCGGCGGCGATCGAGGTCACCGGCTGCAGGTTGTTGATGATGGCGCCGGTTTCCGCCCCGATGCGCGGGATCGAGGCGTAGTACAGCGGGATCGAGCAGCCCTGCAGCAGGACCACGGTGGCGGCGCCGATCCAGCCCATGGTCGTCACCGGCGCCGTGAAGCCGGTGATCGCCGGCACCGCGACGCTGAGCACCACGGCCGCCATCACCGCCATGTGGAACATCACCACCAGCGGATCGCGGCCCTTCATCACCCGGCTGGTCCAGGTGATCTGAACGCCGGCCGCGACGCCGGCGCCGAGGCCGAGCGCGATGCCGACCGGGTCCAGGCGCTCGAAGCCGACCCCCAGCATCAAGGCCAGCCCGCCGAACGCGATCAGGAACGCGGCGATGCGCAGCAGCCCGGGCCAGCGCCGGTCCAGGACGGCGGTGAACACCGCGACCAGCGGCGGGTAGACGAAGAACAGCAGCGCGGCGACCCCGACCGGGATGAACTTCACCGCCCCGATGTTGCCGAAGAACATGTAGCCCAGCAGCGCGCCGAGGCCGAGGCAGTGCAGCCAGGTGCGCCGGTCGACGCGCAGGCTGCGGCCCGAGGCGATGCACCAGAGGCCGACGACGGCGACCACGAACCACGCACGCACGGTCGCCACCGACTGACCGTCGGTGCCGCCCTCGAAGGCGATACGGGCGACCGCGATAGCGAGGCCGAGACCGAGCGATGCAGTGAGCGCCAGGGCGAAGCCGAAGGTGCGTTCGCGCGACCCGGGCGGCGGCAGGTCGGCGGTCATGGCGTCAGTTCTTGGCCCAGAAGTCGCCGTGGTCGTCGAGCCAGCCGATGAAGTCCGCCATGGTCGCATCCAGGTCGTCGGGCAGCCGGTGCCCGGCCTCGTCGGCCAGCCGGTCGGGCTTCATCGGAAACCGGTCCTTGTCACCGAACAGGTTGATGGTCGGGGTCTCGCCGGGCGTGGCCAGCCGGTATTCGAAGGTCGGGAACCGGCGTTTCAGGGCGGCGCACATCTGCATCACGCTGACCTGGCGGGCCGAGGTGACGTTGAAGATGTCGCTCTTCAGGCGCTCGCGCGGCGCGGCCATCAGCGCCTGCAGGGCACGGCCGACATGGCGCGAATAGGTCCAGTCCAGCTTGTCCTCGCGGGCGAACAGCGCCGGCTTGCCATCGCGCGCCAGCAGGGTCGCCTGCATCGGCGCCGACAGGGTGTCGCGGGCACCGGAGTCGATCTCCCAGGCCCCGAAGATGGTCGACAGCCGCACCGACACCGCGTCCATCCCGGTCAGTTCGGCATGGCGCCGCACCAGCCGCTCCGATCCGAACTTCGTCATGCCGTAGATGCTGGACGGCTCCTCGCGGGTCCCGAACTCGTCGAGCGGGCCGTCCCAGCCGGTGGCGCCCAACGCGCCGGTGCCGTAGGCCGAGCCCGACGAGATGTTGATCAGCCGCTTCACCCCGGCGTTGTGGGCGGCTTTCAGGGTCTGGGCGAGGCCGACGAGGTTGACCTCGATGACGCTCTCCGGGGCGTCGCGTTCGCGGTCCGCACCGGAGGTGACGGCCGCCCCGTAGAACACCGCGTCGACATCGTGGTCGGCGACCGCCCGGCGGATCGGCTCCTGCTTGCGGATGTCGCCGATCACCACCGTGCAGCGCCCCGGCAGCGCGTCGAAGGCGCGCCGCGCGACCGAGTGCAGGTCGTTGCGGTCGAACAGCACCACGTCGGCGCCGTCGGTCAGGTAGCGTTCGGCGGTCGCGAGTCCGATGAAGCCGCAGCCGCCGGCGATCAGGACCTTCATTGCCTCCCCTTTCGCCGGATCAGGTCCGGCCATCCTCGTCCCCACCTGCCTTGTGGATAGCGCGAAACCGGCACGGCTGCTACCCGGGCACGCCGACTATCCGGTGGACCGGGGCTCGGCTACCCTTGCCCGCAACGATAGTGCAGTGGAGGAGACGACTGATGGCCGACACCGGGTCGCTTCCCGGCGAGGTGCTGCCGGCGGGCGTCCGCGCCCGTTTCGTCGACAACGGCAACGGCCTCGCCATGCACATCCTGGAGGCCGGGCACGAGGACGCGGACCGGCCGACGGTGCTGTTGCTGCATGGCTTCCCGGAGATCGCCTACAGCTGGCGGCTGGTGATGCCGGCGCTGGCCGCCGCCGGTTGGCACGTGGTGGCGCCGGACCAGCGCGGCTACGGCCGCACCACCGGCTGGACCGCCGGCTACGACGACGACCTGTCGCCGTTCTTCATGCTGAACCTGGTGCGCGACGTCCTCGGGCTGGTGGCGGCGCTGGGCCGGCGCGAGGTCGCGGTGGTCGGCCACGACTACGGCTCGCCGGTGGCCGCCGCCTGCGCCCTGGTCCGCCCCGACGTATTCCGCTCGGTGGTGCTGATGAGCGCACCGTTCGGCGGCCCGCCGCCGCTGCTGCCGGACCCGGCGGCCGCACCCGGTGTGGCCACCGGGTTGTCGAACGCCGCGCTGACCCGCGACCTCGCCGCCCTGGATCGGCCGCGCAAGCATTACCAGTGGTACTACTCGACCCGTCCGGCCGACCGCGACATGCGCGACTGCCCGGAGGGGATCCACGCCTTCCTGCGCGCCTATTTCCACATGAAGAGCGCCGACTGGACCGACAACCGGCCCTATCCCCTGAAGGCGTGGCGGGCCGAGGAGATGGCGAAGCTGCCGACCTACTACGTCATGGACCTGGACCGCGACATGCCGGCGACGGTGCGGTCCGAGATGCCGTCGGCCGAGGCGATCGCCGCCTGCCGCTGGCTGCCGGACGAGGCCCTGGCGGTCTATGCCGCCGAGTACGGCCGGATCGGCTTCCAGGGTGGGCTGCAGTGGTACCGGGTGGTCACCGGCGGCCATTGGGGCCGTGAACTGAAGACGTTCGCGGGGCGCAGCATCGACGTACCGTCGATGTTCATCGCCGGCGCCAGCGACTGGGGCGTCCACCAGAAGCCGGGCGAGTTCGAGCGCATGCAGAACGGCGCGCTCACCAAGCTCCGGGGCGTGCATCTGCTAGCCGGTGCCGGCCACTGGGTGCAGCAGGAGCAGGCCGAGACGGTCGCCGGGCTGCTGATCGACTTCCTGGGGGAGACGGCAAAGCGCTGAGGCTGGGCACCTTGGCGACGGGTCGGTCCCGGAGCCAGACGCCGGCGCGCCTTCTCCGGAATGACGAATCATACTCATATCGAGAACGTCATCCCGGAGCGACTGCGCGAGCGGCGGGCTCCGGGACCCACGAAGCGACGTGCACTCAGAGGCGGTAGACCCGCGCGGCGGTGTCGTGGAACATGGCCGCCCGCTCGCTCGCCGAGTAGCCCTTCGACAGGATCTTGAAGCTGTTCCACACCACCGTGTAGCTGCAGCTCGACTTGTCGACCGGGAAGTTCGACTCGAACATGCAGCGGTCCGGACCGAACGCCTGGATGGCGTGCTCGTACCAGGGACGCGTGGCGTCGGCGAGCTGCTGGCCGGACGGCGCCGCCGGGCGGTCCTCCCAGCCGTAGCCGTTGAAGTCCATGTTCACGCCGCCGAGCTTCACGACCACGTTCGGCAGTTCGGCGATGGCATCGATCTTGCCGCGCCAATCGGCGAACACCTCGCTGGCCCTGCCGGCATAGGGGCCGACGCCGATCGGCCCGCCCAGGTGGTTCAGGATCATGGTGGTGTCGGGAAAGGCGCGCGCCAGATCCGCCGCCTCGGCGATCTGGGTGTGGAAGCACAGCATGTCGAAGCTCAGGCCGCGCGCCGCCAGCTGCTTGAAGCCGGCGCGGAAGTCGGCGCGGCCGAACAGGCCTTCCGGCGGCTCGGTGCGGTGGTTGCGCACCTCCGGGCTCGGATGCCAGAAGGCGCCCTCGCGGATGCCCTTGACCCGGCCGTTGCCGGCGGCGATCTGAGCGTCCAGCACCTCGCCGACCGCGTCACCGCCCATCAGTTCGGCGGTCGCCACGATGCCGGCGGCGATCCGTGCGGGGCCGTACTGGCCGGACGCGCTCATCGCTGCCTGGCCATTGGCGAACTCGGTCTCGCCGACGAACCGCATCGGCCGGGGGCCGTCGGCCCGCAGCATGGTGCCGCACTCGATGAACACCGAGGACACGATGTTGTGGCCGCCCGACAGGTCCTCGAGCATCTCGTCGAGGAAGTAGCGCGCCTGCACGCCGCCGGGTCGGAAGTCCCACAGGTGATGGTGCGGGTCGCAGATCGGCAGCTCGGGCTCGAGCGCCGTCTCCGGTGTCTTCGCCAGCCAGTCGTGGTTGGTCGATCGCGTGGTCATGGAGTTCTCCCGGTTGTCCGGTTGCGGCCGCCGGCCGATGCCTTGGCCCGAATACTGCCGCACAGTCCGGGGACCCGCACGGCCCTCGCTGCGCACGGCAGCCGTGCCGGAAGGGCAATCGGGGACCGCCGAAACGACCGGGGCGGCCGTTGGGCCGCCCCGTCACGAGAACCGCTTCGTGTCGCCGACTACTGCGCGTCCGCCGCGACCTGCATCTTGACGATCTGGTCGGGATCCTGCGGCGGCTCGCCGCGCTTGATGCCGTCGACCAGCTCCATGCCGTCGGTGACCTGGCCCCAGACCGTGTACTGGCCGTTCAGGAAGCTGCAGTCCTTGAAGCAGATGAAGAACTGGCTGTCGGCGCTGTTCGGGCTCTGGGCCCGGGCCATGCCGAGGGTGCCGCGGCCGTAGTTGGCGTCCGAGAACTCGGCGTCCAGGTTCTGGCCGGAGCCGCCGCGGCCGGTGCCGGTCGGGTCGCCGCTCTGTGCCATGAAGCCCTCGATGACGCGGTGGAACACCACGCCGTCGTAGAAGCCTTGCCGGGCCAGCTCCTTGATTCTGGCGACGTGCTTCGGCGCCAGATCCGAGCGCAGCTCGATCGTCACGCGACCGGACGCAAGGTCCATGTAAAGGGTATCTTCAGGGTCCGCCGCCGCGGCCCCGTTGCTGTCCATGCTCATGATCGCTCCGATGATGCTTGCGACGAACGCCAACCGGCGCATCGGCGGTCTCCCTGGCTGATGGCTGTGGTAGGCACGCCCCTTCGGGGCACCATAACCGAGCCCGACAATGAGGCAAGCGTCAGGCGCTGAGCCTGAGCCGCCGTTGTCCGGCCGGCCACAGCCCGGTCCGGCTACGCGCGGCCGACCGGCGCGTTGGCCTCGTCCTCCTCGGCCTGGCGCTCCAACTCCTCCATCTCGTCGTCGGAGTAGCCGTAATGATGGCCGATCTCGTGGATCAGCACGTGCCGGACCACGTGGTAGAGGTCCTCGCCGGTCTCGACCCAGTAGTCGAGGATCGGCCGGCGGTACAGGAAGATGCGGTCGAGATCGGCCGGGGTCTCGCCCGACGATCGGTGCCCCAGGGGGACGCCCTGGTACAGCCCGAGCAGGTCGAAGGGCGTCTCCAGGTCCATCGCCTCGCAGGTCTCGTCGTCCGGGAACTCCTCGACCAGAATCGCCAGCCCGGCGATCGGCTTCAGAAGCTTCTCCGGCACGCTGGACAGCGCGTCTTCGGCCAGCGCCGCCACGTGGTCGGCGGTCGGGGCCAGGATGTCGGGTCGGGCGGATTGCGCGCACATGAGCGCAGCTATAGCGGCTAACGGGTCGGCGGGAAAGCGACGGTTGCGCAACGACTGGCGGGACCGCTGCGACATTCAGCGCGAGCGGGCTTGCGGCGGCGGCTCGACAGCTCGACATGTTGCGGTGCAACGTAGCCATCGAGGGCCCGCCCCGCCGCGGGCCGCGACCCAATTGGAGAGAATCGACATGAGCCTCAAGGGCAAGGCCGCCATCGTCACCGGATCGACCAGCGGCATCGGCCAGGGGATCGCCGAGGCGCTGGCCGCCGCCGGCGCCGACATCATGCTGAACGGCTTCGGCGACGCCGCCGCGATCGAGGCGCAGCGCAGCGCCCTGGAGCGCGACCACGGCGTGAAGGCGGCTTATTCCGCTGCCGACATGTCCAAGCCCGACCAGATCAAGGCGATGGTCGCCGACGCCGAGAAGGCATTCGGCAAGGTCGACATCCTGGTGAACAACGCCGGCATCCAGACCGTCGCGGCGATCGAGGAGTTCCCGGACGACCGCTGGGAACTGATCCAGGCGATCAACCTGTCGTCCAACTTCTACGCCATCAAGGCGGCGATGCCGGGGATGAAGGCCCGCAACTGGGGCCGGATCGTCAATATCGCCTCGGCCCACGGCCTGGTCGCCTCGCCCTACAAGGTCGCCTATGTCGCCGCCAAGCACGGCGTCGTCGGCCTGACCAAGGTGGTCGCGCTGGAGACCGCCGAGATGAACATCACCTGCAACGCCATCTGCCCGGGCTTCGTCAAGACGCCGCTGGTCGAGGGCCAGATCGGCGACCAGGCCAAGGCCAACAACATGTCCGAGGAGCAGGTGGTGAAGGACGTCATCCTGGCGAGCCAGCCGTCGAAGCGGTTCGTCGGCATCGACGAGCTCGGGGCGCTGACCGTGTTCCTGTGCGGCGAACAGGCGTCGTCGATCACCGGCACTTCGCTTTCGGTCGACGGCGGCTGGACGGCGCGATGACCGCCCCGGGACGGGGAAAAGGCCGGGCCGACCGAAAGCGGCCGCGCCCGGAACGCCAGAACCCGGAACTTCGGAGCCCGGAGCCGGCCTTGATGCCGCCGGCGGACCCGGACGGTGATCCGGCAGGCGTCATGGTCGATGTTCCGGGCTACGTCCGCGAGGAAGCGGCGGCGGCGATCGGGCCTGGCCGCCGCGTCCGGCCGGCCGCCACCGATGCCGTCAAGCGTATCAACCTGGCGCTGCAGGGCGGCGGCTCGCACGGCGCCTTCACCTGGGGGGTGCTGGACCGGCTGCTGGAGGACGACCGCATCGAGTTCGACTCGATCAGCGGCACCAGTGCCGGCGCCATGAACGCCGTGGTATTCGCCGGCGGCTGGGCCGAGGACGGCCGCGCCGGTGCCCGGGCGCGGCTGGAGCGGTTCTGGGAGCGGATCGCCGAGGTCGGCGCCTTCAGCCCGATCCAGCGCACCGTGATCGACACCCTGATGGGCAACTGGCGGATCGACACCTCGCCCGGCTACATCGCCGCCGACCTGATGGGCCGGGTGCTGTCGCCCTACCAGACCAATCCGCTGAACATCAATCCGCTGCGCGACGTGCTGGCCGACATCGTCGACATGGACCTGGTCCGCTACGCCAGCGGAATCAACCTGTTCCTGTGCGCCACCAACGTCCACACCGGCAAGGTGAAGGTGTTCGACAACAAGGAGATGTCGCTGGATGCGGTGATGGCGTCAGCCTGCCTGCCGTTCATGTTCGAGGCGGTGGAGATCGACGGCGAGCACTATTACGACGGCGGCTACATGGGCAATCCGGCGATCTTCCCGCTGGCCTACAACTCCGACTGCCGCGACGTGGTAATCGTGCAGATCAATCCGCTGTTCCGCCCGGAGGTTCCGAAGACCGCGCGCGCGATCCTCGACCGGGTCAACGAGATCACCTTCAACGCCTCGCTGATGCGCGAGATGCGCGCCGTGCATTTCGTGAACCGGCTGATCGCCGGTGGCAAGCTCGACCCCGAGGCCTACCGCATCACTCGCATCCACATGATCCAGGCCGACCCGGAGATGTCGGCGATGCACGCCTCGACCAAGCTCAACCCCGAGCGGCTGTTCCTGCATCATCTGCGCGACATCGGCCGGCGCGTGGCCGGCGAGTGGATCGAGACGAACCTGGACTGCGTCGGGGTCGAGTCCTCGGTCGACGTGCGCGGGATGTTCCTGTGACCGACGGTTGACCCGCCCGGCGGCGTGACGATATCCGGATGACCGAGGACAGGAGAACGCCATGTCGAAAGTCGAGAAGTTCACCGCCGATGCCCGCGCCGCGGCGCTGGCCGACCTGGACGGCTGGTCGAGCGTCGCGGGCGGTCGGGACGCGATCGCCCGGTCGTTCAGATTCGGGGACTTCAACACGGCTTTCGGGTTCATGACCCGGGTCGCGCTGAAGGCCGACAAGATCAACCACCATCCCGAATGGTCGAACGTCTACAACCGGGTCGAGATCACCCTGACCACCCACGACGCCGGGGGACTGACCGAGCTCGACCTGAAGCTCGCCCGGTTCATCGACGAGGCCGCGCGGCAGGCCGGGGTGGAGTAACGGGCGGAAGGCCGGCTCGGATGCGGGTCCGGACAAGCAGCAACGGGAGTCGACGATGAGCGACAATGTCCTCGTCTTCTACGGGTCTTACCGCAGCGACCGGATGGGCATCCGGTTGGCGGACTTCATCATCAAGGGCCTGGCCGCGCGCGGTGCCGAGCCGGAACTGGTCGACGCCAAGGCGGTCGGCCTGCCGATGCTCGACCGCATGTACAAGGAGTACCCGAAGGGCGAGGCGCCGGCGGCGATGGAGGCCCTGGCCGGGAAGATCCGCCGTGCCGATGCCTTCGTGTTCGTCACCGGCGAGTACAACTGGGGCCCGCAGCCCGGATTGAAGAACCTGACCGACCATTTCCTGGAGGAGTGGTTCTGGCGCCCGGCCGCGATCGCCAGCTACTCGGCCGGGCGGCTGGCCGGAGTGCGCTCGGGCACCGCCTGGCACAGTGTGCTGTCCGAGATGGGCATGGTCGTGGTGTCGAGCACCCTCGCCGTCGGCCCGATCGGCGAGACCCTGGGCGAGGGCGGCGAGCCGCTCGGCAAGCCCGGCGAAGCGCTCGGGCGCGCGTTCATCCGGTTCGCCGACGATCTCGCCTGGTGGACCGAGGCAGCCAGGGCCCAGCGGGACCGCAAGAACCCGCCGTACTGACCAGCCTCCGTTCTGGCCAGCCTCCGTTCTGGCCAACCTCAGCGCGGGCCCATCCGGATCGCCCCGTCCAGGCGGATGGTCTCGCCGTTAAGCATCGGGTTGTCGGCGATCGCCAGCACCAGCCGGGCATACTCGTCCGGGGTGCCGAACCGCGACGGGAACGGCACCTGGGCGGCCAGGCTGTCCTGCACGTCCTGCGGCATGCCGAGCAGCATCGGGGTACCGAACAGGCCGGGTGCGATGGTGCACACGCGAATACCGATGCGCGCGAACTCGCGGGCGGCGACGATGGTGAGCGAGTGCACCGCCCCCTTGGAGGCGGCGTAGGCGGCCTGGCCGATCTGGCCCTCGAAGGCGGCGACGCTGGCGGTCGACACGATCACCCCGCGCTGACCTTCGGCGTCGGGCTCGAGCCCGGCCATATCGGCGGCGGCCAGGCGCATCAGGTTGAAACTCCCGACCAGATTGATGTCGATGACCCGGCGGAAATTCTCCAACGGCATCGGCCCGTTCTTGCCGACGATCCGCTCGGCCGGCGCGACGCCGGCGCAGTTGACCAGCACCCGGGCGGCACCATGCGCCTCGCGGGCGCGGGCGATCGCGGCTTCGGCCGAGTCGGACGAGGTGACGTCGCAGGCCAGCGCCAGGCCGCCGATCTCTTCGGCGACCGCGCGCGCGGTCGCCTCGTTCACGTCGAGCACGGCGACCTTGGCGCCGCGCGCCGCCAGCGCCCTGGCGGTGGCGGCTCCAAGCCCACCGCCGCCGCCTGTCACAAGTGCCGCCTGTCCCTGCAGATCCATGCCCGTATCCTTTCGCATCGCCGGCCTCGCGCCTCGACATCGGCGTGTCGATTTGCGCGGTCGTGTCGCATGGCCGTGAGACGGCCGCGAGAGGCGTGATACCAGATCGCATCCGGTTGGACGAGGAGGAGGCCCGCATGGGACGAATGCAGGAAACGCCGCCGCAGCCGGCGGCGGCTCTGGTCGGACTGGGCCTCGTGCCTTTCGTCGCCGGAGCCCTGGGATTCTGGCTGCTGCCGCCTATGTTGGCGGCGCACGCCCTGGACGCCCAGGTGTTCTACGCGGTCACCGTGCTGGCGTTCCTCGGGGCGGTGCACTGGGGCGCCGCGCTGGCCGACGGGCTCGACGCCGATCGGCTGTGGCCCCGGCTGTGCTGGAGCGTGGTGCCGGCGCTGATCGCCTGGATTGCCGCCCTGATGACGGCGCGACCGGCGCTGATCGTCCTGATGGTGGGGTTCGGCGCCGCCTATCTCGTCGACCGCAGGGCCCGCGACCGGGGCGAACTGCCCGCCTGGTATCTGGGCCTGCGGCGGCCCGCGACGGCGGTGGTCGTGCTGTCGCTCGGGGCGTCCCTGCTGCGGGTGGTGTGACGGTCAGTCCTGCGGCCAGGGTGCCGCGACGCACAGCAGCATATCGACCGTGCGCCCGTCCTGCGCCAGCGGGAACAATCCACGGTGGATGGTAACTTCGCCGACCTGGTCCTGCGGTACGGTCGCGATCCAGTAGGTCGGGGCCGCCTGCTCGACGGTCAGGTCGAAGGTTTTCAGGACGAAGGAGGCGTCGACCCGGCCGAACACCACGCTGGCGAGTTCGCCGGTGGCGTCGCGGCCGACCAGTGTCGCGTTGCCGGTCCCGACCAGCCGGTACCGGTAGTCGAGCGGTTTGCCTTCGGCCCGGATCACATCCATCAGGAAGATCCACGGCATGATGCTGCGGTCGAGGTCCAGAGGGTCGAGATGCCGGCGTCCCGGCAGCAGGCCCGGCGCCGGTGCGATCGATCGCCAGTAGTCGTTCAGCAGAACCACCGGCGACCGCGGCGGAAACATTTCCACTTCCACCGGGGCGGCTTTCAACAGGCGGAGCCGTACTTTGGTCCAGGCGGGAGTCATACCCTGCTCCGGGCCGACGAATCGGCCCAATACGCGTATTCAACCCTCAGAAAACAAAGGATACGACCGTTGCGGGTAAATTCCAAGGGTGACGGTCCGGATTGCGGGTCCGCCGGAATCCGGTCGGGCGGTATGTCGGGCGGTATGTCGGTCGGTCGGAAGCGGATTGCCGGATCAGCGGTAGCGGGCCAGCGCCACCGGTTGGTCGAAGCCCTTGAGGGTGGCGGCGCCGCAGTTCTCGAAGCGGCGCAGGGACGGATTGTCCGGATCGATGATCGCGGCGCACAGCCGCGCCTCGTTCGGCTCGGCGGCGCTGGCGACCCTTGCCGCCAGCTGCACGGTGGTGCCGAAGAAATCGTCGGCCTTGCTGATCGCCTCGCCGAAATGCCCGCCGCACCGGATCCGGTAGACCGGCACCTCGGGACGCGCGGCGAAGCCTTTCATGGTATCGACCAGGACGACCGCGCAGCCGGCCATGGACTGGGCGTTGCCGAAGCACAGCATCAGCCCGTCCCCCAGATGCTTCACCTTGCGGCCGCCGAACTTGCGGGCGATGGCCTCGACCGTGGTGTCGTGATGGTCGACGACCGCCTGCGCCAGGGTGTCGCCCAGCGCGCCGGTCATGGCGGTGGAGTCGACGATGTCGGTGAACAGGATGCCGACCTTGACCCGGCCGCCGAGGGTCTTTTCCATCCGTGGGTAGATGCCGAAGGTCTCGCCGAATTCGCGGTTCAAGCTTCCCAGGTCGGCGTCCCGAAAGAAGCGAAAGCATCGCGATCCGGCGCGTATCCAGACCGCAGACTGTTCGTCCTTGAGATAGTGCTCCAGGGATTCCACGAAGTGATTGACGGTCTGCACCGGCTCGACCATGCGGCTGAGGCATGCATGGATCACGGTCCGGCCGCGCTGTGAGAACAGGTCGATATGCTCCTCGATCGTCATCAGCACGCCGATGGTGAACAGGCTGATGCCCTGGGCGTAGCGTGGGTTCGCCCGGGCCGCCTCGGTGATCTCGAGCGCGTCGAGCGCCGCGACGAAGTTCTGGAACTCCCTGACGATGGTTTCCGACGTGAACAGGTCGACGGTGGGAAGATCGATCTCGTCCTCGAAGACCGTGAGGTCGCCGCGCCGGCCGACCGGCCCCGGAGGTGCCGGCAGGGCATTGGCCGGGCCGCTGCCGACCTGGTCTCGCACGGTCGTGAACAGGAACCCCAGGAGCTCGGTGAAAGAGAACCGTTTCGCACCGGGCCTGGCGCGCTCGCCGGCGGGCGATTTGCCGGCCGTCGCAGGCGTCGTCCGCGCCCGGTGCCCGGCCGCCGGCGTGCCGGTCCTGGCAGCGCCGGTCCTGGCCGCGCCAATTCTGGCCGCGCCGGTCCCGGCCGGCTGAGCGGTGCCGGGAGCCGGTGTCGGCCGCCGGCCGACCCGTCCGGCAGCCGGCGGCTCGGATACCGTGGATGCGGCGCGCAGCCCGAGCGTGCGGCTCCGGAACAGCCCCTCCCGGTCCACCTGCTCCTCGACCCACCGCACGCCTGTGGCACCGTTCTCGATCCGGAACCGGGCGAAGCCGCTCTTGGCGGCGTCCTGCTCGTCGGGACCGAACCGTTCGACGGTTTCCCAACCGGCGCCGCCGCGACGGACCTGGATCTCGTATCCGACTACCTCGGCCAAGCTCTCATCGCCTCCTGCTCCCTGAGTATCGCGAGCGACCAGCGCGAACGCCAGCCGGCATGTTGTGGCGGTCCCCGGTCATTCGGCCGCCGGCTCCTTGGTGGCCGGTGACGGGGCCGGCAGCCGGGCGAGCACGGCTTCTCGGCGGGCTATGTAGAGGGTCGACGCGACGATCAGGCCGGCCCCCATCAGGGTCTGCGGCGTCGGCACGTCGCCGAACAGCAGGTAGCCGAACAGCCCGGCGAACAGCAGGCGGAAATAGTCGAACGGCGCCACCGCCGTGGCCTCGCCGGCGCGGAATCCCCGGATCCCGCAGCTCTGGCCGGCGGTGCCGATGGCGCCGATCAGCAACAGGGCCAGCAGCTCGCGCAGGGTCGGCGTCTGCCAGACCAGGATCGCCGGCACCGCCGACAGGAGCGTCGAGACGATGCCGAAGCTGAACAGGATGCTGAGCGGCGGTTCCGTCCGGCTCAGCTTCTTGATCACCACCGAGACCGTGGCGACGCAAAGGGTGCCGAACAGCGCCGCCGCCATCGGCAGGCTGAACCCGTGGCCGCCGGGACCGACCATGACCAGGACGCCGAGGAAGCCGACACCGGTGGCGCTCCAGCGCCGCCAGCGCACGGCCTCGCCGAGGAACAGCACCGCCAGCACGATCATGAACAGCGAGTTGGCGAAGCTGATCGCGGTGGCGTCGGCCAGCGGCAGCCGGGTAACCGCATAGAACCCGCAGAACATCGCGGTGGTACCGAGCAGGCCGCGCCACAGGTGCAGGAACGGCCGTTCGGTCCGGAACGCCGCAGGTCCGGCATGCAACATGAACGGGAGGATGACGAGCAGCCCGAAGGCGCAGCGGAAGAACCCGATCTCCAGGCTGTCGAGCCGGGCGCCGACGCTCTTGACCATCGCCGACATGATCGAGAACAGCACCGAGGCGAGCACGATCCACAGCGCGCCGCGGACGTTGCCGGGCAGCAGCAGCCAGCGCGCCTCGGCGGTGCGGCGGGCGGCCTCGGCGGCGGGGCGGAGACGGGCCCCGGAACGGGCCGCTGGCGCATCTGGCATGGTGCCCGAGCCTACGCCTCTGGCGGCTTGCGGCAACCGCATGCCTCGCATGGCCGGTCTGCGTCGGCGTTGCGTGCCGCGACGGGCCGGCTGTAAGAACCGGGGCCGGCGTGAGACCCTGCGGTTTCGAATACGGAGGACGGCATGACTGACGACGCGACAAGACCCCGCGATCTGCCCGGCGGGCTCCGCAGGCAGGCGGGGTGGACCAGGGAGGGCGGGAACCGGACATGACTGCCGGCGACGCCGCCTCGCACCGCCATCGATACGACCGCATCGTGTCGGCGATCGACGGCGCCTGTGCCGAGGTCAACGACCGGCTGTCCCGGTTCCACCGCTCGGCGATCGCCAAGGTCCGGCCGGATTCCGACCTGCTGCAGCTCGGCGCCCATGGCGAGAGCGCGTTCGGGCTCTGGTACGAGGAGCGCAAGGAAACCCCGCCGGTCGACCAGCCGGCCTTCGGTCTCCTGGTGGTGCTGCACGAGGCGCTGCTGAACCACATCGCCCTGCTCGCCGGACGGGCCTGGAAGGACGACCGGGTGCCGGTCGAGGAGTACGATGCCTTGCTCGAGAAGGTCAGGGCCTTCGACGAACAGGCCGGCCGGCTGACCCGGGCGTTCCAGGCGGCGATCAGCGACATCGACCCCCTGACCGGGGCCCAGACCCGGCAGGTGATGCTGCGCGACCTCAAGCGCGAGATGCAGCGCGCCCGGCGCTCCGGCAGCCCGGGCTGCTTGGCGCTGGCCGATATCGACCGCTTCAAGGCGATCAATGACGGTCACGGGCATGCCGCCGGCGACATGGTGCTGTCGGCGGTCGCCGGGCTGCTGATCGAGAGCCTGCGGCCCTACGACGCCGTGTACCGCTATGGCGGCGAGGAGTTCCTGCTGTGCCTGCCGGAGACCGGGCCGGAGGAGGCACGGCGGGTGCTGGAACGGGTGCGCGAGCGGATCGCCGGCCAGTCGATCACCCTGGCCGACGGCCAGAGCCTGTCGGTCACCGTCTCGTTCGGGCTGACCCTGATGACGCCGCGCCGACCGCTCGACGAACTGATCGAACGCGCCGACAAGGCGCTCTATGCCGCCAAGGCGGGCGGCCGCGACCGGGTCGAGGTCTGGCGACCGGAAGCGAAAGACGGGTAGGCGAGCGTCCCTACAGCGCCTCGTCGCCTTCCTCGCCGGTGCGGATGCGGACCGCCCGCTCGACGTCGAGCACGAAGATCTTGCCGTCGCCGATGCGGTCGGTGCGGGCGGCGGTTGCGATCGCCTCGACCGCCCGGTCGGCGAGTTCGTCGGCTACCGCCGTCTCGAGCTGCACCTTCGGCACGAAATACACCTGGTACTCCGCACCCCGGTAGATCTCGGTCTGGCCCTTCTGTCGCCCGAAGCCCTTGACCTCGGACACCGTCATGCCCTGGATCCCGACTTCGCTCAGGGCCTCGCGCACGGCGTCGAGCCGGTGCGGCTTGAAGATTGCCTTGATCAATTTCATGGCCGTTCCCTTCAGGTCAGTTCGTAGCCGCGCTCACCATGCGCGGTGAAGTCCAGGCCTTCGATCTCGGTCTCCTCGCTGATCCGCAGCGGCACGAATGCCCGCACGGCCGCCAGGATCGCCCAACTCGCGACCGCCGACCACCAGCACCGCGACCAGCAGCGAGCCGATGATACCGCCGCCGCCGTGCACCGCGAACACGTCGAACGAGTCGTCGACCTTCAGACGGAACTTCATGACGCCCGCCAGCATCGCCTTGCAGAGGCTGCCGATCCAGGCTTGGCCGGCTGCCGCCGTCGTCGAACGCCAGACTGTACCCGGCAGCCAGCCAGATCAGCGACACCGCGCAGGTGATCGCCACGCAATGCATGATGACCGACAGGACGTTCCGCGCCCGCACCAAACCGGCATAGAACAACGCCAGGCCCGGCAGGGTCATGAACAGCACGAGCGCCGTCGAGGTCAGGATTCAGGCCGTATCGCCGCCGCTGAGAGCGTCAGCGGCTGCGGCAGGGCCCATTGCCCACCCCAAGGCGGCCGCGCCGGCGGCAAGCGTACCGGCGCGTACACCGAATTTTGCCATGGTCGTCGAATCCCGCCCTTCGAAGTGCCCGGCGTCCCATTGGCGCAACGCCTTCCGGTGCGGACCCCCCGGTCTCCGGATGCCGGCAGAATAGCCGATGCCGTCGTCGTGCAATACCACGAGGCGCCGGCGGGTTGCGCTATTCCGCGGCCTCGGCAGTGTCCGGCACGGTTTCCGCGTGCGCCATCTCGCGGCGCAGGTGTTCCCCGGCCCGGCTGCGCGCCGGCGACAGTCCGGCGAGGCCGAGATAGACAACCGGCGTGAGGTACAGCGTGAACACTGCGGCCAGGCCGAGGCCGCCGAAAACCACCCAGCCGATCGCGGCGCGCGCCTCGGCACCTGGGCCGCCGCTCAGAATCAGCGGCAGCCCACCGAGCACGGTCGACACCATGGTCATCACGATCGGCCTGAGCCGCACTACAGCGGCGCGCTCGACCGCCTGGCGCACCGACATCCCGCGGTCGCGCAGCTGGTCGGCGAACTCGACCAGCAGGATGCCGTTCTTGGCCATCAGCCCGATCATCATCACCAGGCCGATCTGGCTGTAGATGTTGACCGAGGTGCCGGTCAGCAGCAGCGCGTAGATCGCGGCAGCGACCCCGAACGGGACCGTCAGCAGCACGATGGCGGCGCTGGTCACGCTCTCGAACTGCGCGACCAGCACCAGGAACACCACGACCACGGCGATCGCGTAGGTGATCGCCACCTCGCGCTCGGCCGCCTCCAGGGCCTCGGCCTCGCCGAGCAGGATGAAGTCGATGTCTTCCGGCAGGGTCTCGGCCGCCAGGGCCCGGACGTCGGCTGTCGCCCGGTCGAGCGGCTGCCCGGCCTCGATGTCGGCGTCGATCTCGACGGCGCGGCGCTGGACGTGGCGGTCGAGCTCGTTGGCCACGCCTTCCTCCTGCAGCGACACCAGGCTGGACAGCGGGACCAGGTGGCCACGGTCGGTCCGGACATAGAGGTTCACCAGGTCGGTGGGGTCGTCGATCTTGCCGCCATGCGGCTCGAGCCGGATCGGGATGGTCTCGTCGCGGACGTTCAGGTCGGCGACCTCGTAGCCGTCGATCATGACCCTGAGGGTGTCGGCGAGGTCGTCGAGCGGGACCCCGAGGTCGGAGGCGCGTCGGCGATCGATCCGCACCGACAGCTGCGGCTGGGTCGGCTGGTAGGAGACCCGGACGTCCGAGAGATAGGGGGTGCGCTCCTCGATGCGCCGGGCCAGGCCGGTGGCGGCCTCGTAGAGCTGCAGGTAGTCGTTGCCGACCAGGGCCGCCTCGACGCCGCTGCCGGCGCCGCGCAGGTTCAGGCTGTTGGTACCGTAGACCCGGATCCGGACTCCGGGGATCGCGTTCATCTTCTGGCCGATCTCGGCGATCAGTTCCTGCTGGCTGCGGGTGCGCCGGTCCCAGGGCGCCAGTGGCGCAGCGATGAATACCCGGTGCCGGTCGTAGCGCCCGACGACGGTGAACAGGGATTCCACGATGCCGCTGTCGACATAGGGCTGCAGCACCTCCTCCATGCGGTGCGCCTGGCGATCGCTGTACGCCAGCCCGACGCCGTCCGGCCCGGTCCCGAATGCGTAGATCGTGCCGCGGTCTTCCGAAGGCAGCAGCTCGCGGTCGATCTGCTGGAAGGCCAGCCACGCACCGCCGGCGACCGCCAGCCCGGCCGCCGCCACCACGAGCGGAGCGCCGAGCGCGGCCCGCAGGCTGCGCTGGTACAGCCGCCGCAGCCAGTCGCCGAACACCACCAGCGTGGCGCGGACGCCGTGGTCGGCCGGCGGTTCGCTGCGCAGTCGGGCCGCCAGTGCCGGCACCAGGGTCAGGGCCACGAAGGACGAGATCAGCACTGCCACCGACAGCACGAAGCCGAATTCCCGGAACAGCCGGCCGGCGGTGCTCGGCAGAAACGAGATCGGCACGAACACCGAAACCAGGGTGGCGGTGGTGGCGATCACCGCGAAGAACACCTGGCGGGTGCCCAGCACCGCCGCTGCGCGCGCGCCCAGTGCCTGGCCGCGGCGGCGCTGGATGTTCTCCAGCACCACGATGCTGTCGTCGACGATGAGCCCGGTCGCCAGGACCAGGGCCAGCAGGGTGAGGATGTTGATCGAGAATCCGAGCATCCAGATCGCCGCGACCGATCCGATGAGCGCGATCGGGATCGCCGCGCACGGGATCAGGGTGGCGCTCGGCGAGCCCAGGAACAACCACAGGGTGGCGATCACGATCAGCACGGCGAGGCCGAGGCTGATCGCCACCTCGCGGATCGAGCCGCGGATGAACAGGGCGTCGTCGGAGGTCACCGTCACCTGCAGCCGCTCGAACCGTCCGCCGAGCTCGCGCACCGCGGCCCGCACCCGCGCCGAGATCTCGACGGTGTTGGACTGCGCCTGGCGGACGATGCCGAGCCCGATGACCGGCATGCCGTCGACCCGCACCATGCTCTCGGCATCGGCCGGTCCGAACGACACCTCGGCGACGTCGCCGATGCGCACCGGGTCGCGGACCACCATCGCCTCGATCTCGGCCGCGGTCTCGACCGTGGCGTCGGCGCGCACGATCAGTTCCTGCTCCTCGGACGAGAAGCTGCCGGTCGGGATGTCGAATGGCGCGCGCTCCAGCACCGCGATGACGTCGGCGACCGCGAGCCGGTAGGCGGTCAGCCGCAGCGGGTCGACCACCACCCGGACCTGGCGTTCGCGGTCCCCGAACAGGGTGACGTCGGCCACGCCGTCGATCGAGATCAGGGCCGGAATGATGTCGTTCTCGACGACCCGGGCCAGGTCGTCCTCGGCAATGTCCACCCCGCGGACCGCGAGGCGCATCACCGGGCTGGCGTCGGCGTCGGCCTTGACCACGGTCAGCTGCTCGACCGCCTCGGGCAACTCGCGCTGCGCCCGGCTGACCGCCTCCCGGACGTCGGAGGCGGCGGTGTCGAGGTCGGCGCCAGGGCCGAACTCGACCCGCATGCGGAAATTGTCCTCCTCGCTGGCGGAGTGGATGCTGCGGACCCCGTTCACCCGGGCGACCGCGCCTTCGACCAGGCTGGTGACCTCGCGGTCCATGGTTTCCGGCGAGGCGCCCTGCAGGATACCGCGGACCGATACGATCGGCCGGTCGACATTCGGTAGCTCCCGGACCTCGACGGCGAGCACCGCCGCCACCCCGGCGAGCGCGATCAGCAGGTTCAGCACCACCGCAAGCAATGGCCGCCGGACGCTGAGCGACGGCAGGTCGCCGATGCCGGTCACGAGCCGGCGTCCTGGATGCGGACCGGCAGCGGGCCGATATGCGCCGGCGTCGGCGGCAGGACATCGGCCTGCACGCCTTCCCGCATCCGGTGCAGGCCCTCGACCACCACCAGGTCGCCGGTCCGCAGGTTCGCGTCGACCAGCACCTTGCCGGCCTGGCGCTGCACGATGACCGCCGGGACCCGGCGGGCGCTTCCCCCGGTCAGTGCCCACAGATAGGAGCCCTCGCCGCCCCACTGGATGGCGGTCTCGGGGACCTCTGGGTGGATGTGACCGTCGACGTCGACGGTCACGCGGAAGCTCATGCCGGGGCGCAGGCGGTCGTCGGGATTGCGGATCCGGGCCCGGACGACGAAGGTCCGGGTGAGTTCCGAGATCCGGCTGTCGACATCGACCACGTCGCCGGTAACCTTCCCGCCAGCGTCCAGCCAGGGTGCCACCTCGACCGTCTCGCCGATGCCGAGGTGGCCGTGCAGGACCTCCGGGACCTCGAAGCGGATCAGCAGGATCGCCCGGTCGTCCAGGGTCGCGATCTCGGTATCCGGGTCGACGCGGTCGCCGACGTCGATGTCGGTCAGGCCGATCCGACCGGAAAACGGGGCCAGGATGAACCGGTCCGCCAGCGCCACCTCGGCGCGCTTGAGTTCGATGCGGGCCGCCGCGAGGGTCGTGCGCGCGTCGTCGAGCGAGACCTGGGCGGTGGCGCCGGTCGCGCTCAGGCGCTGCAGGCGCTCGAAGATCCGCCCGGCGTCGGCAAGCCGGACCTGGGCGAGTTCGACCGCCAGCTCCTCGGTCGCCCGGTCGAGCTCCAGCAGGACGTCGCCCTGCTCGACGCGGGCGTCGGCGGTGAAGTTGACGGCCTGCACCAGGCCGGCGGTCGCCGGATGCAGGCTCGCCGACCGCAGGGCGCGGGCGGTGCCGACCGCCTTGACCCGCACGCGCTCGGCGACGAAGTCGACCGGCGATGCGACCACGGCGGCCCGGCGCTCCTTGTCGCTGTGCCGCGGCGCCGTGCCGTCGTCCGATCCGGCCAGCGGGTCAAGCGTCGTCCAGGCCGCTGCGCCGAGCCCGGCGAACAGACACACGATCAGGAGTTGGCGGAACAGGCTCATTCGAATACCCCGCGGGTCGTGGCAGCCGCGGCGCCTGGCCACGCCGGTCGCCAGTCTAAGGCCATAGTCCGGCCGGTGCACCCCGGGGCCGGCGAGACGCGTGACGGCGACGGTCCGCCTCGCCTATAGTCCTGTGAGCAGAATGTGGTGCGGCATGGAGGATGGCGTGTCGTTCGACGCCGGGCGGTTCAAGGATCTCGATGCGATGGTGCGCCGGATGGGGGCCATCGCGTCGGTCTTCGACGTGCGCTCCAGCACGCTGGGCAACAAGTCGTTCGCGGCGTTCCGCGACCTCATGGACGTGTACATCGAACTCTGCTCGCGCGAGCTCAAGCAGGGCAAGGACTTCGCCGACGGCCCACTGAACCCGACCAGCGATGACGTCGAGCGGGTCAACGTCGCGTTCGAGCGGATCTTCGGCAAGCGCATGGACCAGTTCACCCCGGCCGAGCCCAAGGCATAGTCCGGGTCACACGATCGCGGTGGCCGACGGCTGCGGGCCCGGGACCGAGACGTCGCGTGCGACCTCGCTCATCACCCAGTCGCGGATCGCCTTGACCTTCGGGCGGTCCTGCGTGCCCTCGAGACAGGCGAAGTAGTAGGCCGCGTGGGTCGGCAACTCCAGGTCGAACGGCTTGACCAGACGCCCGGTGGCGATGTCGTCGGCCACCAGCACACTGCGTCCCAGCGCCACGCCGAGCCCGTCGATCGCCGCCTGCAGCACCATTTCCGAGTGATTGAACGCCAGGTCCCGGCGGGCCTTGACGGCGCCGACGCCGGCCGCCTCCAGCCAGGTGTCCCAGTCCTCGGGCAGGTCGTCGTGCAGCATGGTGTGGTGGCGCAGATCCTCGGGGCAGGCCAGCGGCGCCGGCCCGTCCAGCAGCTTCGGGCTGCACACCACGAACACCACCTCGGTCATCAGCCGTTCGGTATGCAGGCCTCGCCACTCGCCACGGCCGTAGCGGATCGCGACCTCGACGCCGTCGGCGGCGAAATCGACCAGATGGTCGTTGATCGCCAGCCGTACCTCGATATCGGGATGGGCGGAAGCGAACCGGCCGAGCCGCGGCACCAGCCACTTGGCGGCGAAGCTGGTGAAGGTGCCGACGGTCAGCGCCCCGCTCTTGTCGCGCTCGCGCAGCTTGGCCGTGGCGTCCTGGATCCGGTCGAACGCCTCGCGCAGCGGCGGCAGATAGGCCTGACCGGAATCGGTCAGCAGCAGCGAGCGGTTCTGGCGCCGGAACAGCGGCATGCCCAGCCACTCTTCCAGCGCCTTGATCTGGTGGCTGATCGCGGCCTGCGTCACATGCAGCTCGCCGGCGGCCTTGGTGAAGCTCAGATGGCGGGCGGCCGCCTCGAAGGCGCGCAGGGCGTTGAGCGGTGGCAGGCGCCGCACAGCGTTTCCATTCGAATTAGTTCAGCTAATGGATCATATGAGAAACTATCGTTTGTACGCAAGCGGCCGCCATCATAAATATCCCACCAGCAAACAGGTTACGAAGGTTTTCCACCTTCGACCCTCGACCGAAACGTTAAAGATTTATGAAGGAGGTTCCCATGAGCCGGTTCTTGATCGCTACCGCTCGCCCGATGTTCGGGGCCTCCGCCGTGAGCGGAGCCCATTCGTCGATCGCCGAGCGCATCCTGGCGACTCCGTTCACCGTCCTCGCCACCTGGGGCGGACGCCTGAAGCAGCGCGTCACCCTGGCGGAGATGGACGATCGCATGCTCAGCGATATCGGCGTCTCTCGCGCCGCCGCGCGGACCGAGGCCGACAAGCCGTTCTGGGCCGCCTGATCTTCCAACCGGACGCCCGTCGGTCATCCCGGCCGGGACGTCCGAACCTACGGGCGCCGTCCAGACTCCTCGGTCACCAAGCCGCGGATCCCCCCTCCGCCGGTACCGGGACGGCGCCCGCGCCTACCCCTCGCCGACCCTTGCAGGCGGGGTGTTTCCGTAGAGTATCCCTGTGACAACGACTTCGGCCGGGCCTTCGGGTCCGGCCGTTTTCTTTGGTCCGTGCCGCCGCGGTCAGCCGGCGTGCCGGACCAGCATCCGATTGATCCCGCTGAATGCCGCGAAGACCATGCGGACCTGATCGGCGAAGGTGGCTGCGTCCGGAATCGCGATGCCGGCTGCGGCGACCGCATCGCGGATCCCCCCGACCGTGCGTGTCCCGTCGATCCGCGACACGATCGCCGACGCCAATGTAGGCAGCGCGGCCTGGTAGCCGGCGCCGGCGATGTCGGCCTTCAGCGTTCCGCCCGGCTTCAGGCCTCTGGCCGTCGCCGCCGGGTCGAGGCCGCGCAGCGTCAGGACCGCGCCGTCGGCACCCGGGTCCGGCGCCGGGACCGCCGGGCGGTCGGCGAAGCCGGCATACAGGATGTGCTTGGTCATGGTGGTCGATAGCCGCTCGGCCAGGGCTGCCCGCTCGATCGCCGGCAGCGCTGCGGCGCGCCGGCGCAGCGCCGGGTCGGCCAGATAGGTCTCCGGGGCGTAGCGCGCCGGTTCGATCCAGGCCAGCGGCGCCAGACCGGCCGAGCCGAGCAGCTCGGCCAGTTCCGGCACCCGGTAGGCGCGGTCGCGGCGATGCAGCAGCAGGTCGTAGAGATGGGCGTCCTCGCCGCCGCGATGGTCGGCCAGCAGCGGGTTGCGCTTCAGCAGGTGGGTCGGCGGCAGTCCGGCCAGCAGCTTGTGGGCAACCGCCAGCCGCTCCGGGTCGGGGAGGTCGCCGGCCAGCTGGGCGAGCGCTTCCTGAACCGGATACACCCCCGACCGGCCGTAGGTGCCGTACAGCATCAGCCCCATGCCGCCGGCCGGCGCCAGTTGCGACGCCAGGGCGGCGAGCCCGGCCTCGGGGCTGGCCAGGTGGTGCAGCACGCCGCAGCAGTCGACGTAGTCGTAGGGCCCGGGCGCCAGCGCGCCGACGTCCTCGATGACGCCGGTCACGAACCGCATGTTGGCGAGGCCGCGCTCGGTGGCCCGCGCTTCGGCAATCCGGCGGGACGCGGTGGACAGGTCGAGGTAGACGACCTCGGCGTCGCGGGCGCCGGCGGCGGCGAGGTGCTGGGCCAGCATGATGGCGGCGTCGCCGGTACCGCCACCCGCCACCAGCGCCCGGAACGGCCGGTCGAGGTCGAGGCGGCCGCCGTGGACATAGTGCCGGATCTCGTCCAGGTCGCTGGGCGAGCCCTCGACCAGACGGCGGCGCTCATCCTTCGGGTCGCGATGCGGATAGGGGTAGGCCTCGTACTGCGCCTGTACGCGGTCGTCGGTCGACGTCATTGCTGCCCCGGAATCGCTTGTCTGGGCGTAGCGCTCAGCCTGGGCGTTGCGCTCAGAATGCGAGGTCGGGAGCCGGGCGCACGACGCCGACCAGCCGGCCTTCCCAGTTGCGGGTCGGCGTCGTCAGGGAATTCGCCAGCCGGCGCTGGGCATCGGCGTCGAGCACGCCGAGGTGAACGAGGATGGCGCCGAACGCGACCTGGGCGGCGCGGCCGGTACCGTCGTCGACCTTCAGGCAGATGCCGAGGCCCTTGTCGATCGCGGCACCGGCGAACACGCCTTCGGCGCCGCTCTTGAGCAGGCAGCGGGTTCCGGTCTCGGCCAGCACGACGCTGTTGAAGCGGTCGGTGCCGGCGATCAGCAGCGGGTTCTTGGCGCAGGACGCGACGATCCGCTCGACCGCGGCGCGGCGGCCGGCGGACAGGCCGGACGGGTCGGCAAACCGGGCCATGGCGGTCGCGAGGCCCTTCAGCGGCACGCCGAACACCGGGATACCGCAGCCGTCGTAGCCGGTCGGGACACCCGACAGGTCGCAGCCGCTCATCTCGGCCATCACCGCCTTCAGGCGCTTCTGCACCGGGTGGTCGTCGCCAGCATAGCCCTTGGTCGGCTCGCCCAGATGCAGCGCCGTGGTCAGCATGCCACTGTGCTTGCCGGAGCAGTTGTTGTGGGCCCGGGTCGGGGTCGTGCCGGCCTGGATCAGGGCGCGCGCCGACGGCTCGTGGCCCGGCATCTGCTGGCCGCATTCCAGATCGTCGGCCGACAGCCCCATGCGGTCGAGCCAGGCGAGGACGCGGTCGACGTGCATCGGCTCGCCCGAGTGGCTGGCGCAGCACAGCGTGACCTCGGAATCGTCGAGACCGTAGGCCGCGGCCGCCCCGCTCTCCAGCACTGGCAGCGCCTGGATCGGCTTGATCGCCGAGCGGCCGTAGACCAGCCGGTCGGCGTCGCCCCAGGACGACACGACCCGGCCGTCGGCGTCGACCACCGCGGCGATCACCCGGTGGACACTTTCCACCATGCCGCCGCGGGTGACCTCGACGGCGATCGGGGCGTCGGGACGGCCGGCGTGCACGCGCAGCACGGATCCGTCTGGGGCGGCGATGGGGGCGGTGTCGTTCATGTCGTGAGATCTCCGGCGAAGGGAGGCCCAGCTTGCCTCGACAACCGCTGTCGGGCAAGGTCCCGCACCATGCGCGGATACTTCGGAATCGGGGCGGAAGACATCAACAAGGCGATGAACGTCGCCGCGCTGATGCGGACCGCCCATGCCTTCAATGCCAGCTTCGTGTTCTCGATCGGCCAGGTGCATGCCGGGGCCCAATGGGGCCGTGTCGACACCTCCGATGCCACCGGCAGCCTGCCCTACTACGCGTTCGAGGGAGCGGGAACACTGATGCTGCCGAAGGGCTGCGAACTGGTCGGGATCGAGATCACCGACGATGCGGTCCCGCTGCCGAGCTTTCACCACCCGCGGCGGGCGGCCTACGTGCTGGGACGCGAGCGCGGCTCGCTGTCGGACGAGCTGCTGGCGCGCTGCGACCACGTGGTGAAAATTCCGTCGCGGTTCTCGATCAACCTGGCGATCGCCGGCGCCATGGTCATGTATGACCGGATGCTGTGCATGGGACTGTTCGCCCCGCGGCCGCACCGGCCGGGCGGGCCGGTCGACCCGGTGCCGATGCCGGAGTTCGGGCCGCCGCTGTGGGTCAAGAAGGCGCGCAAGCGGGCGGCCCGGGCGTCCGCGGTGCCGCGCGGCGACCTGTAGGGCGATCCGCGCCGGGTCGCCGCGGTCTCAGATCTTCAGGAAGCGATTGAACACTCGGCCGATCGGTCCGGTCAGCCGCAGCGGGCCGTCGATGACCGAAAAGCAGATGCATTCGTCGTCGGCGGTCGCCACCGGCCGGTGGTCGAGGTCGCTGGTGGCGGTCTCTACGTCGCCGCGCGCGAACCGGCCGCAGACATCGTCATAGGCGCCGCGCAGAATCAGCGTGGTCTCGACGCCGGAATGGGTATGGGCGGGGATCGCCGCGCCCGGACCGACCCGAATCAACGTGGCGCGCACCGTGCCGTCGCCGATCGACAGCGGCAGTTCCCGGATCGCCCGGCCGCGCCATTTCCAGTGCAGGCTCGACAGGTTGCCGCCGAGATAGTCGCGCAGCGGGGCGGGTACCGAGCGCCGGGTCTCGTCGTCGTACTGCCTGCGGGGCACTCCGTACTGTGCCGCCGGGCCACCGGGCTCGTCCAGGCGTGCCATGACGGCCGCCAGCGCGTCCGGACCCAGGGGTTCCGGCGCGATCGATTCCGTCAGCGCGCCGCCGATCGCCTCGAGCCGCCCGACTTCGGCCCGGCAATGCGGGCACAGGGCGAGGTGAGTGGCCACCAGCACCGCGTTGGCCTCGCCGAGCCCGCCGGCTGCATAGGCCAGCAGGACCTCGGGATCGGGGTGATAGGTCGGGACGACGTCAGTCAAGATCTTCCATCCTCTCGCGCAGCCTCTGCATGGCCAAGCGGATCCGTGATTTCACCGTGCCGAGGGGCAGGCCACTGCGGTCGGCGATCTCTCGATGCGATTGCTCCTCGAAATACGCACGCCGGATCAGATCGGATTGCTCCGGCGGCAGAGATTCGATCGCGATACGCACGCGGCCCTCGATCTGCCCGGTCCAGACGACGCGGTCGGCGGCCTCGGGGCCGTCGGGCACCAGGGCCGGATCGTTCGGGTCGAATTCCGGCCTCCGCTCGCGCCGGAGCCGGTCGATTCGCCGGTTGCGCGCGATGGTGAAGATCCAGGTCGACGCCGAGGCCTGCCGTCGGTCGAAGCTGGCCGCCTTGCGCCAGATCGTGAGCATGACCTCCTGCACGACCTCCTCGGCGGTCGCGGCGTCGCTGCCCAGTCGCATCAGGTAGGCCTTCAGGCGGGGAGCGAAGTGCGTGAAGAGTTCGGCGAACGCCGCCCGGTCGGCCCGCGTCGCGATCGCTTCGACGAGTCCGTCATAGATCCCGGCAGTGCCCGAAGTGGTCGTCGTCTCCATGGATCGACTTTGCGGCAACCATCCGGCGCTCGCAACCGGCCGCGCGGTCGCGGATGCAGGAGACAAAGGCGGCAGGGGTCACGCGGTCGCCACGAAATCGCCTGATCGCCCGCATTGAATTCCGCCGCCGGGGATGGCATGCCATGCTTGGAGGCTTCATAGGACGGACGAGCGAGGAACCATGCGGCGGATGCGCGCGAAGGCTGTCGGCTCTCTGGTATGGCTCGGTCTGATGATGGTCAGCGGCGTGGCGACCGCCCAGACCGTCATCCCGGGCGGCGAGAACGGCGACTGGAAGGCCTATACCTTCAGGAAGGGCGAGGCCACGGTGTGCTATATGGCGAGCGCCCCCAGGAAGTCGGTGGGCGACTACACCAAACGTGATCCCGCCTTCGTGCTGGTGACCAACGATCCGACCACCGGCGGTCGCGGCGAGGTTAGCTTAGTGGCGGGTTATGCCTACAAGGACGACAGCACCGTCAGCGTCGCGATCGGCGGCCGGACCTTCGACCTGTTCACGGCGAACGACAAGGCGTGGACCCAGGGCCCCGAGGACGACCGCGACATGGTGGCGGCGATGGTCAATGGCTCCGACATGGTGGTCAAGGGCGTCTCCTCCCGCAGCACCGAGACCACCGATACCTATTCGCTGATCGGTTTCACGGCGACCAAGAAGACCATCGACAAGACCTGCCCGAAGTAGCGGAAAGCTTGCGTCCTACGCGGTGGCGACGCATATCTGTCGCCATGCCCGACGTTGCCGCAATCTCTCCGACCAACGCGACCCCGACAGATGGGACTCCGATCGGCGCGCCCGACGCGCGTGCCGAGCTGCTGGCGTTCGCCGGCCGGCCGGCGGTCGACGATCCGCGCCCGGACCTGATCGGGTTGGAGCGTGACGGGTTGGCGGCGGCCCTCGCCGGGATCGGCCTGCCCAAGTTCCGGACCGGCCAAGTCTGGCACTGGCTGTATCATCGCGGCGTCACCGACTTCCAGGCGATGACGACGCTGGCGAAGCCGCTGCGCACGCAACTCGCCGAGACCTTCCGGATTTCGCGGCCGGTGGTGGTGACGCGCCAGGACAGTGTCGACGGCACCATCAAGTGGCTGCTGCGCTTCGCAGACGGCAACGAGGCGGAGGCGGTGTTCATCCCGGAGCACGAGCGCGGCACGCTTTGTGTCTCCTCGCAGGTCGGCTGCACGCTGACCTGCTCGTTCTGCCACACCGGCACCCAGCGACTGGTCCGCAACCTGACCCCGGCGGAGATCGTCGGCCAGGTGCTGGTCGCCCTCGACCATCTGGGCGGCTACCCGACCAGCCAGCGCAACCGCAGGCTCACCAACATCGTGCTGATGGGCATGGGCGAGCCGCTCTACAATTTCGACGGCGTGGCCTCGGCGCTGCGGATCGTCATGGACGGCGAGGGCATCGCGCTGTCGAAGCGGCGGATCACGCTGTCGACCTCCGGCGTGGTGCCGATGATGGCGCGCTGCGGCGCCGAACTCGGCGTCAACTTGGCGATTTCGCTGCACGCCACCACCGACCCGGTGCGCGACGAACTGGTGCCGATCAACCGCAAATGGCCGATCGCCGAGCTGCTGGATGCCTGCCGCAGCTATCCCGGGCTCAACAACGCGCGGCGCATCACCTTCGAATACGTGATGCTGGCCGGCGTGAACGACGCGCCGGAGGATGCCCGCCGACTGGTATCGCTGATCGACGGCATTCCGGCCAAGATCAACCTGATTCCGTTCAATCCGTGGCCGGGCTCGCGCTTCGTGTGCTCGGACGACGACACCATCGAGCGGTTCGCCCAGGTGGTTCTGAAGGCCGGCTATGCCTCGCCGGTGCGCACCCCGCGTGGGCGCGACATCCTGGCGGCCTGCGGCCAGCTCAAGAGCGAGAGCGCCAAGCTCAACCGGCGTGAGGCGCGCGCGGTCGCGGCCGAATAATACCGGCGTTCATTGCGCGAACCGCTGCCCGGTCGCTATTCGCGGTCCTCGCGCTCCGGCTTCCCCGATGTCTCGACGCGGTAGCCCACGCCCTTGTCGGGCGGCAGCGGCGTGAGCTGGCTGAGCAGGCCGTGACGGCGGGCCTCCAGCAGCAGGCGGCCGATCGGCTGGAACAGGGTCTCGCCGCCGCCCTCCGGCGGGGGTTGCAGCTGGATGCGGACGCTGCGCGGCTCCGTGAAGCGGTTACGCTCCAGCAGCCTGCGCACCGATTCCTCGGCGTGCGGGCGGTCGAGACCGCGCAGGTCCAGCTCGTAGTCGGCATCCGCACCGGCGGCGGACAGCCGACGCAACAGGCGTTTCGGGTCCATGCCCGTCTCCTCTCGGCGCCCCTCAGGTAGCGCGACGCTGGCCGGCCCACAAGGCAGTCCTGCACCGTCGGAAAAACCGTACCCTGGAATGACGATAGCTGGACCGCTCCGTATTGAATGCGGGCCCAGGTCACCTTATGTTTCTCGTGAGCCCGACGGTGGCGGCACAGGATGAGGTTCCAGATGGACTACGATCGCAAATATATGAGCCGGACCGACGCCGACGTCGCGCACTACGATGTCGGGCTGCGTCAGTACATGCTCGGCGTCTACAATCACATGGTCGTGGCGTTGGCCTTCACCGGCATCATCGCCTTTGGGACCACCCTGCTCGCCATCCAGAACGGCGCCCTGACCGGCTTCGGCCAGGCGATCTACGTGTCGCCGCTGAAGTGGGTGGTGATGCTGGCGCCGATCGGCATGGTGTTCCTGCTGTCGGCGCGCGTAAGCTCCATGTCGCTCGGCAGCGCCCGGGTGGCATTCTACGTCTTCGCGGCGCTGATGGGCCTGTCGCTGTCGTCGGTCTTCATGGTCTACACCGGGACCAGCATCGCGCGGGTGTTCTTCATCACGGCGGCGGCCTTCGGTGGGCTCAGCCTCTACGGCTACACCACCAAGCGCGACCTGTCGGGGATGGGCTCGTTCCTGATAATGGGGCTGTTCGGTATCGTCATCGCCTCGATCGTGAACATCTTCCTGGGCTCGACCGCCCTGCAGTTCGCGATCTCGGTGATCGGCGTGCTGGTGTTCTCCGGCCTGACCGCCTACGACACCCAGCGCATCAAGGAGATGTACAACGAGCTCGACGGCTCGGACGTCGCCGGCAAGAAGGCGATCATGGGCGCGCTGTCCCTGTATCTCGACTTCATCAACCTCTTCATCATGCTGCTGCACCTGTTCGGCAATCGCGAGTAGCACGACGCCGCAGCGTATTCCGTGAGGCCCCGCCGGGAAACCGGCGGGGCCTTTTCGTTGGCGGTCGAAGGTTTGGGAGCTTTGGGCTGACTTGCAGATTCCGAGCCGGTAGAATGCCGGAGCCGACGGGACGGACGAGGGCGAGGGATGGCGCAGAGTCTCTACGAGGTACACACGCTGAAGGGAGGGCAGTGGATCATCGATTCCACCTATCCCGACCGCGAGACCTCGATTGAGGTCGCCAAGCAACTGCATGGCGAGAAGCGCTTCGACGGCATCAAGGTCATCAGGGACACGTTCGATCCGAAGACCGGCGACGGCAAGGAAGTCATCGTCTATGACACTTCCAAGGCGCCGCGCGACAGGAAGTCGGCGCCACCGCAATCGGCCGCCGGGAAGGCCGCTGAAGCGGCGGCTGCGACTGCCGGGAATGCCGCACCGGCCAGGCCGGCGGGCAGGCCCAGGAAGGGCAAGAACCAGGATGTGTCGGTCGCCGTGAAGGCGGTGCTGTGGCTGACCGTCATCCTGGTCGGCGGTCTCGGGGTGCTGTATCTGGTCTCCAAGGCCGGCGACCTGATGGGCAAGGGGTTCTAGCCCGGTCCCGAGGTTTCACGGCCAGGGCGTGTCGGACCGTTCCATGCCGGCGTTCTTGAAATATTCGTCGTAGTCGGTCGGCGGTCCCGCGAGATCGTGGATCAGCCGGATCAAGCTGTATTGCGTCGCCGGTATGGCGATCGGCGGGTTCCAGTCGCGCGGCATCGGCAACAGGCAGCGATGCCGGTCGACGGCGACCACGACCTCACGATGGCTCAGCCGTCCCTCGAGGAAGATATCGAGAAAGCGGGTCCGCGCGTTCTCCGTGGCGAACGGATTGCCCGGCGGCAGGTCATAGGCCCCTTGCTCGACCAGACCGTAAGCCATCGAAATCGCCAGGTCGGGCCGGTAGCTGAACGCCACCAGGTGCTCGTCGGACAGCAACCGATCGCGGCTGCCGTCGTCCTTCAGGGTCTCGACGATGCGATGCTTGAAGGTCGGCCGGAACAGGATCGTCCAGTCGTCGACACTGCTGCCGGCCACGATCTCCAGCAGGCCGCGCAGGTTCATCGCACGCGCCGCCTCACGTCGATTCCAGGCGCCGGTCGTGCGGGTCGCGCTTCGGCCATTCGGGCAACCGCTTTCCGGTCACCTCCTCGATCGAGGTCCGGGCGTTCTCGATGATCATGCGGGATTTCGCGGCGATGCGCGGGCTGCCCTCGATCGCCTCCACCACTTCCGGCTGCGAGATGATGAGCATCAGTTCGTCCAGGCTCTCGCAAAGGTCAACGGCACCGGCGACAAGCCGGGAATTGCCGTCGCGATCCTCGGCCTTTCCACTCCAGGACATGGTGCCGATCTGTCGTGGCGCCCCGCCGCGGCTGTATGACCACAGATCTCCGTTCGGGCGGATTTTCCAAGGGCCAGGAGTGTAGCGCGGCACGTCGATCCTCCTCTCCTCGTCGGTCGATGGTACCGGCCCCAAAGGCCGATCACAACCGCGTCGCCCGGAGCCATCCCCGGGAGCATCGCGCAGTCTGCTGCGACGACCGGCGGGTGGCGGATTCCTAAAAGGCCCGATAATTGGTAGCATACGAGTCGAGAACCGCAGGACGGCAATCTGCCGGTGGGGAGGCAAGGACCGTGCAGCGACTGATCCTGGCACTGATGTTGATGGCGACGACGTCCGGATGCGGCGCCGGCGCGCTGCTGCGGTCCCCCGGCGACCGACGCGAGGAGATCGCGGCCGCCGTCGCCGAGGCGCTCGACGCCGAGAAGGGCTGGCAGACCCGGTTCGTCGAGCGGCGCACCGATTCGATGTTGGCCGAGCAGCAGGAGATCGCCTCCCGCACCCAGGAAATCGATCACCGCACCAAGCTCCTCCAGGACCAGCTCGACGACGTGGCGCGCCGGGTGCCGTCGATCGCCGACCCCGGGTTCGGCCGTGTGCCGGCGTCGCCCGTGCCGACCGCCGCCGACCGCGCCGAGATCGCGGCCATGCGCCACGACCTGGACGCGATGACGGGGGCGGTGGCCCAGCTCCTGAGCGACCGCGACCGCAGCGAAGCGGTGGCGCGCGCGCGCTTCGAGCGCCTGGAGCTGCGGACCAGCGATCTGGCCTGGCCGGGCGACGGCGGCGCCGAGATGGGGCTGCACCTGGCGTCGTACCGGACGCACGAGGCGGCACTGCGCGGATGGGAGCTGCTGCAGGCTCGGCACCGCGCGATCCTGGGTGCCGAGACCCCGACTTTCGTCGAGGTTGAGACCGTCGCCGGGCGCTACGTCCGGCTGTTCGTGGGAGTCGGGTTGTCGGAGCCGGTGCTGACGGGGCTCCGTGACGGGGTCCGCGGTGGCGGCGACTACGCGATGGTGCTGCCGCTGCCGAAGGCCGGCCCCGGCAGCTGACCGGGGTCGGCGGCGCCCGGGTTCAATTCCGGCGCCACGGCTCAGCCTCGTGCCGCGGCCCGCGCGCTCCGTTCCCGGATCGGGAACAATACCGTTACCGTCGTGCCTGCTCCGACTTCGCTCTCCAGGGTGACGGTGCCGCCGTGCAGGTCCATGAAGCGGCGCACCAGCGGCAGACCCAGCCCGGCGCCCTCGTACTTCCGATCGAAACCGGAGTGTAGCTGAGCGAACGGCTCGAACGCGGAGTCGAACAGGTCGCTGAGGATGCCGATGCCGCGGTCGACGACCCGCAGGCCGTTGGCGCCCTCGACTTCGACATACTGGACGGTCACCTCGCCGCCGGGATTCGAGAATTTGATCGCGTTGCCGACCAGGTTGAGGATGATCTGGCGCAGACGCTGGATGTCGGCATGCAGCGGCCGTACGTCCGCCGGCACACCATTGCGCAGCGTCACTCCGGCCTCCAGCGCGCGCTGGCGCAGCATGCGGAAGGAACCATCGACGGCGGCGGTCGGCGTCACGAACTCCGGCGACAGCTCGATCTTGCCGGCCTCGATCCGGGTGATGTCGAGGATGTCGTTGATCACCGCCAGCAGGTGCCGGCCACTCTGCCGGATGTCGCGCGCATAGCCGGCGTAGCGCGTGCCCAACGGCCCGAATCGCTCTTCCGCCATCAGGTCCGAGAATCCGATCACGGCATTCAGCGGCGTGCGCAGTTCGTGGCTCATATTGGCCAGGAACGCGCTTTTCGCGAAGTTGGCGGTCTCGGCGGCGATCTTGGCGGTCTGCAGTTCGCTGGCAGCCAGGCGCAGTTCGCTGATGTCGGTGTAGGTCGTCACGAATCCGCCGTCCGGCAAGGGCTGGCCGCGGATCTCCAGCACGGTACCATCGGGTCGGATCCGCTCGACCACGTGCGGTTCGCAGCGCCCGGCGACTTCCAGTGCTTGGGCGACGTGGGCGTCCACGTCGACGTCTCCGTATTCGCCGCGTTCGGCGTTGTAGCGGACGAACGTCTCGAACGGATCGCCGACCCGGAAACGGTCGCGCGGAAATCCCAGCAGGTCCAGAAAGCGGGTGTTGAAGGCCCGTGCCTTCAGGTCGGCCCCGACGACACTGATACCCTGGGTCATGTTCTCGAAGGTCGTCTCCAGCAGCGCGTTGTTGGCCGCGATCGCGCGGCGTGCCGCGACCTCCTCGGTCACGTCGGTGGAGGTGCCGCGGTAGCCGAGGAACCGCCCGTCGCGGTCGAACAGCGGCTTGCCGGTGGTCCGGAAATGCCGGAGCTCGCCGGACGGATGGTTGAACGCGAACTCGAACCCGCGGAACGGGCGGTGCGCCGCCATGTCGTCCAGATGCTGGCGCCACGACTCGGAGTCCTCGACATGCGCGGTCTCCAGTCGCGTCCGTCCCAGCAGGGTCTGCTTGGGGGCGCCGATCGCGCGCTCGACCCGGTCCGAGAAGTACGAGAACTTCAGCTGGTCGTCGGTCTCCCAGATCCAGTCGGCGGCCATGTCGGCGACGTCGCGGAACCGTTCCTCGCGGTCGCGGATTGCGCGCTCGGCAAGCTCGAGCCGAAGCCGGGTGCGCTGCCCGAGCGCCAGCACCAGGGCCGCCAACAGCACGGCCAACGCCAGCAGCCCGGCGCTGAGCTGCCAGGTCAGTTTTCGGGCCAGGTCGCCGAGCTGCCGGGCGAAGTGGCCCTCGATTTCCGACAGCCGGGCCCCGACCGCCTCGACCTTGCCCAGGAGGCGGTATCGCATCGCCCGGTCGGCCGGAGCCATCGCCCAGGCTCGCTGCAGCCCGTCCGCCAGGGTGTCGAGCCGCCGCACTTCGCGGTCGCCCCTGCGCCACAGGTCGACGGCCGGTTCGAGCAGCGACGAATCCCCGAAAACCCGAAACATCCATGCGAGCCTCGGGGCGTCGTCGGGGTGGATGTTGCCGCCGATCAGGAACGGCAGGCTGTTCCCGATCGGGAGGTCCGGCTCCTCGAGCACCTGGCGCGCGATCCCGAGGCTGATCGGGAGATGGACCTCGCGGCGATAGCGGTGGAAGTCCTCGGCGGCGCCGGTTGCCGCGAACCGACGCAGGGCCGCCATCGCACTCAAATGGCCCTGGGCGTAGCTCGACGCGCCGCTGGCATAGCCACGGAGCACATCGACGGCCATGATTCCGCCGATACTCGCGGTGATGAGGACGGCCAGGATCACCAGCATCGCGCCGATGAATGTCGTCAGGGTATGCGAGGTCGATCTAGGCATTTCGCGATACGGTCCCGGGGTGAGCCGGTAAGATGAATGAAATCGGTTGTCGAACCGTTAACGCTGACACGTAGCGGTAGCGAAAAGTCGACGCGCTTTGAGGTTGAGCCCCGGCCCGCGCCGGTCAAAATGCCGGCATGGGTCCGTCAGGTCCTTATTCTGCGGCGGAGTATCGCGCCGACCGCGCCGTGCATATCGTCGGCCGGATCGTGGCGCCGATGGCGGTCGCCGGCTTGCTGCTGGTGGTCCTGTCGGCCGGTGACAGTCTGCTGGCCGTCATCGCGGTGGCGGTCTACGGGGCGGCGCTGCTGTTCATGCTGACCTGCTCGGCTCTGTACAACCTGCTGCTCGGCTCGCGGCGGCGCGAGTGGCTGCGGCGATGCGACCACGCCGCGATCTACGCCATGATCGCGGGTAGCTAAACGCCGTTTACCTTGTTGTGGCTGCCGCGCGGCTGGGGCTGGCAGTTCTGTATTGCGGTCTGGGTGGTGGCGGCGGCCGGCATGGCGGTCAAGCTCGTCTGGCCGCGACGGCTGGAATGGCTGTCGCTGATCCTGTACCTGGCGCTCGGCTGGTCGATCCTGCTGGTGATCGGCCCGATGACGGCCGCCCTGTCGGTGACCGCCGGCGTCCTGCTGGTCGGCGGCGGGGTGTTGTACAGCCTGGGAGTGGCGTTCCACCTGTGGCACCGGCTGCCGTACCAGAACGCCGTCTGGCATGGCTTCGTGCTGGCGGCCGCGGCTTGCCACCTCGCGGCGGTCGTCATCGGCCTCGGGTCTGCGTCCGGGGGCCCGGCGAGCTGATCGCCGACCGGGCCGGATTCGATCCACCGCAAGGACCGCTGGCCGGCCGGACCTCCATCATGGCTGTCGTTCGCGGTCGCAGACCGCCGCTGCAGGTGTCGGAGGATGGTCATGCTCGGAACGCGCTGGATCGAGGAACATGCCAGGTTGTTCGGCTGGATGGCCGCGCGACACGATGTCGACTGGAGCAAGGCGGACGGGCCGGCGGCGGCGCTGGCGGTTCGACAGGCCGTCAACGCCTGCCTGTCCTGCCGGCAAGTCGAAGCCTGCAAGTCGGCGCGCGACGGCGCGGCGGATACCGGCGTGGCCCTGGAGTTCTGCCCGAGCCGGTCGCTTTTCGAGAAGTGGTCGCCTCGCGCCGCGGCGGGAGAGTAGCCGCCGCGGCGCTAAGGCTCACGGTTTCTCCCGCTCCATCACGACCGAGAACGGCACCCGCCGGTTGCGCGCCGCCCGCGCCTGACCCGTGCCTTGATCGCTTCGGCGTCGTCGTCGATCCTCAGGCCCGGCTGCGAGGCTTTCTCGACGCCCCCGTGACTGAATATCCGAGCACTCCGTTGGGGATTCTATGTGTAGAGTGCCTGGAACAAAGCCTGTGGGGGAACGGGGTGAGTGACGGCCAAGAGGCGCACGTCGTCGTCGTCGAGGACGATGAGCCGAGCCGTGCCATTCTCGTCTACCTTGCCGAGGACCAAGGTCGGGTACGGGTCTCCCAGGCCGCATCGGCGCGCGAGATGCACGCGATCCTGGCGCGCGACCCGGCGCATCTGATCATCCTCGACCTGAACCTGCCCGACGAGAACGGGCTGTCGCTGGCCCGCGAGCTGCGCAAGCGGTCGGAGGTGTCGATCATCGTCGTCACCGGCGACGACTCCCGGGAAACCCGGCTCGCGGCGCTCGAGATCGGCATCGACGACTTCCAGGCCAAGCCATACGACCTGAAGGAACTGGGGCTGCGGATCCGCAATCAGCTGCGCCGTTCCCTGGCGGTCCGGCGTCCGGGTTAGTTCGTCCGGCTTCTTCCCGTGGTACCGTACGCCCGGCCCTGGGCTCCGCGCCTATCCGGCCAGCACCTCGGCCGCTGCCGCCAGCCCGGCCGCCTCGTCCGGCCGGCCGCCGAGATCCCGGACGGCGGATGCCAGATGGTGCAGGTCGGTCAGGATATCGCCGTCGCCGACCGCCCCCATGGTGCCGATCCGGACCATCCGGTGCTTGAGGTCCTCGAACCGGGTGGCGGCGACGATGGTGTTGTAGCCGGTCGCCAACCGCTCGATCAGCGCGCCGGCATCGATGCCTTCGGGGGTCAGCAGCACTACAAGGGTCGGGCTCGGCGTGGCCTTGGGGAACACCGAGAATCCGAGGGCGGTGGCGCCGGCTGCGAGCGCCGACGAGAGCCGCTTGTGGCGGGCCAGGGTGGCATCGAGCCCCTCCTCGCCGATCATCGTCAACGCCTCGTGCAGGGCGTTGAGCATCGCGACCGGGGCGGTGTAGGTCGGCTCGCCCTTTTCGGAGTTCGGGCGGAACCGGCGATAGTCGAAATAGCTGCGCGGCCCGCGGTCGTCGCGCTGGATGACCTCCCAGGCCTTGTCGCTGACCGAGGCGAGCGCCAAGCCGGGTGGGCACATCAGCGCCTTCTGCGAGGCCGAGACCACGACATCGATGCCCCACTCGTCCTGCCGCATCTCGGCGCCGCCGAGGCCACTGACCGAGTCGACGGCGAGCAGCGCCGGGGTCCGCGCGACGATCTCTCCGAGCGCCTTCAGGTCGGTGAGCGCACCGGTGGAACTCTCGCTGTGGACTGCCAGCACCGCCGCATAGGCCTTGGCCTTCAGGGCCCGCTCGATGCCTTCCAGGTCGACCGGCGAGCCCGGCGGAGTGGTCACCTCGTCGACCTCGGCGCCGATCGCCTCGGCCAGGCGCCGGAACACCGGTCCCCACTGGCCGTTGTTGGCGATCAGCACGCGCTGGCCGGGTCCGGCGACGTTGACGACGGCCGATTCCATCGCACCGATGCCGGTCGAGGCGAACAGGTGAGGGGCCGCGCCGGCACGCCCCAGGATCGGCTTCAGCCGGGCGTGAATGTCGCGGAACCGCTCGAGAAACTCGGGGCCGCGGTGGGCGACGACCGGCTGGGCCATGGCGCGCAGGACGCGCTCGGGGACGGCGGTCGGCCCGGGCAGGCGCAGGCGGTAGGGTACGGCATCGCCGGAAATCGGGAATCGGGCGTTCATGGTGGCGGGAACCTTCGAAATTGCAGCGCCCCATCGAAGCAGGCCGCCGGCCCGTGTGCAATTGCGACTTTGCGCCGGTCAGGCGCGTGTTGGGGCCGCCGGCTCAGTCCCTGATCATGGCGGCCTCGGCACGCGCCTGGGCGTCGCGGAAGCTGGTGCCGACCACCTGCCTGTAAAGTTCGTCGACGGTACCGTCGTCGATCAGCCGGAGGATCTCGGCGTCGATGCCGGGCAGGAAATCGGCCTTGCCGGGGTGGACGTACAGGCGCTGGGGCGTGGCGAACAGGGTCGGCGCCAGGACCTTGAGCTTCAGGCCCTCCCGGCGGATCTGGATGCGCGTCCAGGGAATGTCGACCATGGTCAGGTCGATCCGGCCGAACGCCACCTTCCGCAGGTTGAACAGCGCCTCGGTGGCGTATTCCAGGTTCCAGCCGGGAGCCGCGGCCGGGATCCCGTCGTGGTAGGCGTAGGCCTGTACCAGCCCGACGGTCGCACCGTTGAAATCCTCCAGGGAGCCGAACCGGTCGACCGGCCAGTCGGCCCTGGCGATCACACCGACTTCCCAGAACGCGATCGAGACGCCGGCCGGAACGAGGCCGGCTTCGTCCGACGACATCAGAATGGCGTCGTACATGCCGGACCGTACATTGCTCCTGCAGCGCGGATAGGGCTGCTGGCTGTAGACCGCCTGGTGGCCGGCGGCGGTGATCGCGCGGTCGACGATGTCGACGACCAGCCCGACCGGCTTGCCGTCGACGACCGACGCGAACGGCGTCCATTCCTCGAAACAGATACGCAGTCGCTCGGCCTGCGCCGGCAGCGCAACGGCCAGCACCAGGACCGCTGCCGTAACGGCGATCCGGATTCTTGTCATGCTCAAGGGCCTCCTCCGGTCACCGCGGCGCATGATAGCCACGGCGGAAACGGCTGTCGCGTCGCCGGTGGCGAAGCCGCTCGCTACCGCGCTAGAATCGCCTGGTGCATCGAAACCGAAAAGGCAGGCCGACATGGATTTGGGACTGAGGGGCAAGCGCGTCGTCGTGACCGGCGGGTCGCGCGGCATCGGCCTGGCGATCGCCGAGGCGTGCGCCGCCGAGGGCGCGGCGGTGTCGGTATGCGCGCGCGGCGCCGACGGCGTGGCGGCGGCGGTCGATCGGCTGAAGCGGCATGGCGGGGTCGCCCACGGCCAGGCCTGCGATGTCGGCGACGCGGCGGCACTAGCCGGCTATGTCGACGCGGCGGCGGCGGCGCTCGGCGGCCTGGACGTTCTGGTCAACAATCCGTCGGGCTTCGGCTCGACCGACGACGAGGACGGCTGGAAGAAGGGCGTCGACGTCGACCTGATGGGCGTTGTGCGTGCCACCTGGGCGGCGCGGCCGCATCTCGAGAAGGCCGGCGGCGGCGCGGTCCTGAACATCTCCTCGATCTCCGGGGTCGGGCCGTCCTCCAACATCGCCTACGGCGCGGTCAAGGCGGCAGTCATCCAACTCACCCAGAGCCATGCGATGACCCTGGCGAAGCACAGGATCCGGGTGAATTGCATCGCCCCCGGCTCGATCGAATTCCCCGGTGGGGTGTGGGCACGCCGCAAGGCCGAGGCGCGCGACGTCTACGACCGGACCCTGGCGAGCGTCCCGTTCGGGCGCATGGGCTTGCCCGAGGAGATCGCGCGGGTCGCGGCGTTCCTGGTGTCCGACGCCGCCTCCTGGGTGACCGGCCAGACCGTCAGCGTCGACGGCGGCCAGAACCTGAAGTGACCTCGACGCGCCGGCCGAGGACCTACCCGGCCGGCGCGCAGTCGAGCAGCGGGCCGAGCTGGCCGACCCGGCGCCGGATCGTCGCCGTCCGGCGCAGCACATGGGCGTCGGGCCGGCCGGCCGACCAGTTTCGCGGGTTCGGCAGCACCGCCGCCAGCCTTGCCGCCTCGGTCGTGGAAAGGTCGCGCGCGGCCTTGCCGAAATGGTGGCGGGCGGCGGCCTCGGCGCCGTACACGCCGTCGCCCCATTCCACGACGTTCAGGTAGACCTCCAGGATCCGCCGCTTCGGCCACAGCGCCTCGATCAACAGGGTCAGCGGGAACTCGATGACCTTGCGGACCGGATGGCGGTCCGGCCACAGGAACAGGTTCTTGGCGGTCTGCATGCTGATGGTCGAGCCGCCGCCGGCCCGCTCGCCGGCGGCATAGGCCTCGACCGCCGCCGACAGCGAATTCCAGTCGATCCCGCCGTGCCGGCAGAACAGGTTGTCCTCGGACGCGATCACCGCGCGCGGCAGCGCCGGCGCGATCTCCTCCAGCGGCACCCAGCGCCGGTCGATCGGCGCGTCGCGTAGCAGCATCAACGGCGTCACCGGCGGCGGCACCACCCGGTAGACCAGGATCAGCAGGACCGGCAGCCCGATCGCGACCGCCACGGCGGCCAGTAGCCAGCGTCTCAACGATCGGCGCATGGGCAGTCGCGGCACCTCTTGTGGACGCGGGGCCGACCGGAAGACGTTCCCGTCGCAACCCTGCGCGCGTTCCCATATAAAGGTTGCGACGGCGGCGATCCATTCCCTCGGTTCGGGAGCGGGCCGGCCGCCGTCCGCGGAACGATCTCACTTGCCGGAGCGGCCGATGCCGATCGACGCCTATCTGAACGGGACCAACATCGCGCTGGTCATCCTCGCCGTCGTGATCGGCGTGCTGGTCGTCAAGGGCATCAAGATCGTGCCCCAGGGCGAGGAATGGACGGTCGAGCGGTTCGGGCGCTATGTGCGCACCCTGTCGCCGGGCCTCGGGCTGATCAACCCGCTGTTCAGCCGGGTCGGGCGCCGCATCAACATGATGGAGACCGTGCTCGACATCCCCGAGCAGGACGTGATCACCCGTGACAACGCCTCGGTGAAGGTCGACGCCATCGTGTTCTACCAGGTCGTCGACGCCCGGCGCGCCGCCTACGAGGTGCGCGAGCTCGATCGCTCGCTGACCAACCTGGCGCTCACCAATATCCGTTCCGTGCTCGGCAGCACCGACCTCGACGAGGCGCTGTCGTCGCGCGACGACATGAACCGCAAGATCTTGCACACCATGGACGAGGCGACCGACCCCTGGGGGACCAAGATCACCCGGGTGGAGATCCGGGATATCTCGCCGCCCCAGGATCTGCTCGACGCCATGGGCGCGCAGATGAAGGCCGAACGCGAGAAGCGCGCCCTGGTCCTCGAGGCGCAGGCCTATCGACAGTCGCAGATCGAGCGCGCCGAGGGCGACAAGCAGGCCAAGATCCTGCAGGCCGAGGGCGACCTGGAGGCCGCCAAGCGCGAGGCCGAGGCGCGTGAGCGGCTGGCCCTGGCCGAGGCCAACGCCACCGAGTCGGTGGCGCTCGCCATCAACAAGGGCGGCCACGACGCGGTGAACTATTTCGTGGCGCTGAAATACACCGAGGCGCTGTCCGACTTCGCCCGGTCGCCGAACCAGAAGACCGTGTTCCTGCCGCTGGAGGCTACCAGCCTGCTTGGCTCGATCGGCGGCATCAGGGAACTGCTGGGCGAACTCGGCCCGAGGCCGGGTGGCGGCGGTCCTGCTGCCGGCGGTCCTGGTGGGACTTCGGCCGGTGGCGCTGGCAACGTCGCGCGCCGGTCGGCGGCATCGTCGGTCCCGACGGTCGCGGCGGTGCCGGGCAACCCGCCGGCCCCGCCGCGCCGATCGGCACGGCAGGATGAGGGCGCCAAGACGTGACCGGGTTTCAGCTCGAGGCCTGGCACTGGATCGCCGTCGGCCTCGCGCTCGCGGCCGCCGAGATGGCGTTGCCCACCAACATGCTGCTGTGGTTCGGGATCGCAGGTGTCGCCACCGGGCTGGTGGTCGCGGTCGTGGATATCGCGAGCGCCTGGCAGCTCGTCGTGTTCGCGACTTTGGCCTTCGTGTCCTACTTTCCGGTGCGCTGGTCGGCGCGGCGGCTGTGGAACGGCGACCAGCCCCTCGACGACACCCTGAATCGGCGCGGCCGGTCGGCGATCGGCCACAAGGTCACGGTGATCGAGGCGATCGAGAACGGTTACGGCGCGGTCGTCGTCGGCGACAGTCGCTGGCGCGCGTCGTGCCGGGAGGACGTGCCGGAGGGCAGCAAAGTCGAGGTGACCGGGGTCGACGGCACGACGCTGACGGTCAGGCCGGTGGCGGGCCAACCCGAGGTTTGAGCGGCGCCGACTCCCGTCGCGCTTTCGCCGCAGTCGCGGCATAAAGACAGCCCGGCGCCGGTCGCGGTGCCGGACGCAACCGCCGCCGGGCCGAGGCCGTGACCCGACCGATCCTGATCCCGCTCTGGGTGCTGGCCCTGTTGATCGCCGTACTGGCGGTCCACCGCGGCGTGTCGCATCTGGTCTATGAAGAGCTGACGGCGCAGAGCCGGGCCACGCTTGATCTCTATGTCGCCAATCTGCGCGGTCGGCTCGACAAGTTCCGCGCGCAGCCCACCCTGGTGGCCGAGCATCCGGTGACCCGGGCGCTGTTCGATACCCCGGTCCCGGAGCCCGGGGCGGTCGCCGCCGCCAACCGGCTGTATGTCCGCACCGCCCGGGTGACCGGCGCTTCGGACGTCTACGTGATGGACGCCGGCGGCACCACGATCGCCGCCAGCAATTGGAGCGAAGCGCCGACCTTCGTCGGCCAGAACTTCGCCTACCGGCCGTATTTCATCGAGGCCATGCAGGGCCGGCTCGGCCGGTTCTTCGCCCTCGGCACCACCTCGCTCAAGCGCGGCTACTACTTCGCCTACCCGGTGCGTCGCGACGGCGAGGTGGTCGGGGCGCTGGCGGTCAAGGTCGACGTCGAGGAGATGGAGCGGGTCTGGCATCGGCTGGACGACCATGTCCTGGTGGTCGACGATACCCGCATGGTGTTCATGTCGGACCGGGCCGACTGGCTGTACCGGCCGCTCGGCGCGTTGACCGAAGCCGAGTGGGCGCGACTGTCCGAGACCCGGCGCTACGATCGGATCGACCGGATGCCGCTGCCGTTGAGGGGCGCCGCCGCGGCCGCCGCGTCGGTGGTGACGCTCGAGCAGGAGGCGGAGGACCACTTCCTGCGGCTCGATCAGGACATGCCGGACGCCGGCTGGACCGTGGTCATGCTGGCCGGCACGGCCCCTGCCGACACCCGGATCAACGCCTTCACGCTGATCGCCGCCGTGGCGCTGCTGGCACTGGCCGGGGCGTTCTGGGCGTCGGTGCAGCGCCGCCGCGCCATGCGCGAGAAGCTGGAGCTGGAGGAGCGGACGCGGGTTGCGCTGGAGCGGGCGGCGGCCGATCTCGAGCGCCGGGTCGAGGAGCGGACGGCCGACCTGGCGACCGCCCGCGACGAACTGGTGCAGGCCGAGAAGATGGCGGCGCTCGGCCAGATGCTGACAGGCCTCGGCCACGAGCTGAACCAGCCGATCACCGCGATCCGGTCCTATGCCGAGAACACCCTCAAGCTGCTGGCCGCCGGCCGCATGCAGGCGGCGCAGGACAACCTGCGGACCATCGCCGACGTCACCGAACGGGCCAACAAGCTGATCCGGAACCTGAAGTCGTTCGCCCGCAAGGGTCGGTTGACGCTCGGGCCGACGCCGTTGGTCGGGGTCGTACAGTCGGCGCTGCAACTGGTCACCCATCAGGCCCGGGATTCCGCCGTCGCGATCCGGGTGGGGTCGGGCATCTCCGGTACGGCGGTGCACGCCGATCCGGTGCGGCTCGAGCAGGTGTTCGTCAACCTGTTGACCAACGCGCTCGACGCGGTGGCCGGCCAGCGCGACCGCTGGATCGTCATCGACGCGGTCGATGCCGGCGGCATCGTCGAGATTACCGTCGCCGACAGCGGACCCGGGATTCCGGCCGACCGCCGCGACCGGATCTTCGAACCGATGTACACCACCAAGGAGCCAGGGTTGGGCCTCGGCCTCGGCCTTACGATCGCCTACTCGATCATGCGGGACATGGGCGGCACCCTGGCGGTGGTCGAGGCGGCGCGGGCCGGGACCGGCGCGGTGTTCCGCCTGACCCTGCAGGTCAGCCCGGTGGAGGTGGCGGCGTGACCGAATCCGGAACGGTGATCCTGATCGACGACGATCTGGACGTGCTGCGGTCCTGCGCGCAGTCGCTGGAGCTGGCCGGGTTGGCGGTCGAGGCCCATGAGCGCGCCGACCCGGTGCTGGCGCGCCTGGGGCCGGATACTGACGGGATCGTGGTCAGCGACATCCGAATGCCGGGCATCGACGGCCTGGCGCTGATGCGGGCGGCACTGGCGGTCGACCGCGACCTGCCGGTGGTGCTGATCACCGGCCATGGCGACGTCCCCCTGGCGGTCGAGGCGATGCGGGCCGGGGCCTACGACTTCCTGGAGAAACCGTTCGACCCGGAGCAACTGGTGATCACCGTCGTCCGCGCGCTGGAGAAACGCCGGCTGGTGCTGGAGCTGCGCGGCCTGCAGCGCGGTGGCGGCGCCGCCGATCCGGCGGCGGCGATCATCGGGGCCTCGTCGCGGATCGAGGCGCTGCGCCGGATCATCCGGTCGATCGGCCCGCGCCGGGTCGATGTGCTGATCACCGGCGAGACCGGGGCCGGCAAGGAGCTGGTCGCGCGCACCCTGCACCAGAGCAGCGACCGCGCCGCCGGCCCGTTCGTCGCCATCAACTGCGGGGCGCTGCCGGAGAGTCTGATCGAGAGCGAGCTGTTCGGCCACGAGGCCGGCGCCTTCACCGGCGCGCAGCGCCGCCGCATCGGCCGGTTCGAGTTCGCGAACGGCGGCACCGTGTTCCTCGACGAGATCGAGTCGATGCCGCTCGACCTGCAGGTCCGCCTGCTGCGGGTTCTGCAGGAGCGGACCATCGAGCGGGTCGGCTCGAACCTGCCGGTGCCGGTCGACGTGCGGATCGTGGCGGCCACCAAGGACGACCTGCGCGACCGGGCGCGGCGCGGCGGGTTCCGCGAGGACCTGTACTACCGGCTGGCGGTGGCGCCGATCGCGATTCCGGCACTGCGCGAGCGCTCCGACGACATTCCGGTGCTGTTCGAGCACTTCCGGCACCGCTATGCCGCCCGGCACGCGGTCGACGTCGGTCCGCTGGATCCGGCCCTGCTGACCCGGCTGCGGGCCCATCGCTGGCCCGGCAACGTCCGCGAGCTGCAGCACGCGGCCGAGCGGGCGGTGATCGGCCTCGACCCGCTGATGGACGAGGGCGTGGCGGTCGACGGCGTGGCAGTCGGGGGCGCGGCGGTCGAGGTTGGCGATCACGCCGGCCTGTCCGCCCAGGTCGAGCGCTTCGAGAAGGCGGCGATCGAGGCCACCCTGTCGGAGGCCGGCGGCTCGGTCACCGATGCTCACCAGCGTCTCGGCATCGGCCGCAAGACCCTATACGAGAAGATGCAGCGCCACGGCATCGATCCGGCGCGGTACCGGCGGCGCGAAGGTTAGGGGGCGGCCGAACCGGGAACCAGGCGGGATCCCGGCTCCGTCCCGCCTGCGGCGGTCCGGTCCGGGATGACAGCGCAGAGGGGAGGCAGCCGCGTCGGGGCGCCCCGGTGGCGGGACGGACCACGGCCGAGCCCTTCCTACCATCTCCGTCGTTTCGGAGGGGCGCGCCGGCGCCCGGCTCCGGAAGCCACCCGCACGGGTATCGCCGCATCCCCTTGTGTGGAATCCCGCACGCGGTGCCTCGGCTTGTGTGTGGTCACCCGCACAGTCCGGCTTGCGGCATCGCCATGCCGCAACGCAGCAATCAAATTTTGCATTGCGGGAAGTTTTTGTAACAAAGCCTCGATTTCGATCGCTCTCGGAAACTCTTCCGGTCGACGCCGTCTGGTACGCGACTTGCGCTTGGGACTTGCAGAAACGCCGGCCGATACGCGCCGGCGTCGAAGAGTCCGACGGGAGGAAATTCATGCGCTATACCCTGACGGCCGCCGTAGCGGCAGCCGCGCTGATGGCCGCGTCCGGCCCCGCCTTCGCGAGCTGCGAGGCCGGCGAGACCGTTATCAAGTTCAGCCACGTGGTCGCCGCCAAGGGCAACCCGAAGGGCGAGGCCGCCGAGCTGTTCGCCGAGCGCGTCAACTCGGAGATGAACGGCAAGGTCTGTGTCGAGGTCTATCCGAACTCGCAGCTGTTCGACGACAACAAGGTGCTGGAGGCCATGCTGCTCGGCGACGTGCAGATGGCGGCACCCTCGCTGTCGAAGATGGAGGACTACACCCCGAAGTTCCAGGTCTTCGACCTGCCGTTCCTGTTCGACGACATCGCCGCGGTCGACCGCTTCCAGCTGTCGGCGACCGGCCAGGGCCTGCTGCGCTCGGTCGAGGACAAGGGTCTGCTGGGCCTCGCCTACTGGCATAACGGCATGAAGCAGCTTTCGGCCAAGAAGCCGCTGCAGGTGCCGGCCGACGCCAAGGGCCTGAAGTTCCGCATCCAGCCGTCCGACATCCTGCAGGCGCAGTTCGAGGCGCTGGGTTCCAGCCCGCAGAAGCTGGCCTTCAAGGAAGTCTACGGCGCCCTGCAGACCGGCGTCGTGGACGGCCAGGAGAACACCTGGTCGAACATCTACACCCAGAAGTTCTTCGAGGTGCAGGACGGCATCACCGAGACCAACCACGGCATCATCGACTACATCGTGGTGACCTCGGCCGAATTCTGGAACGGCCTGCCGGCCGACATCCGCAAGCAGCTCGACACCATCCTGGCCGAGGTGACCGCGGAGAAGAACGCGGCGTCGACCGAGATCAACAACACCAACCGCCAGAAGATCATCGACGCCGGTACCGCCGTGCGCTCGTTGAATGCCGAGCAGCGGGCGGCCTGGAAGGCGGCGATGAAGCCGGTGTGGGACAAGTTCGGGCCGGTGATCGGCGAGGACCTGATCCAGTCGGCGCAGTCGGCGAACGCCACCAACTGATCGTTCTGCGACGAAGCGGCGGCCCGGGCGCCCGGGCCGCCGTTCCCGCCCGGGCGACGCGCGGCCCGGGACCCGCTCGAGGGCCGGCCGCCCCGCGGACGCGACAACAGCAACGCGCCTACCCTGGGGGGATTCCGCATGCAGGCCGTCGCCGACTGGGTCGACCGCATCGAGCGCGCCATCCTGGCGTTCCTGATGGCGACCATGACGATCGTCACCTTCAGCCAGGTGATCGCCCGCTACGTCTTCAATTCCGGCTGGGTGGCCGCCCTCGAACTGAGCACGATCTGCTTCGCCTGGCTGGTGCTGTTCGGCTGCTCCTACGGCCTGAAGATCGGCGCCCATCTCGGGGTCGACGCCCTGATCCGGCTGTTTCCGAAGCCGGTGTTCCGCGGCTTCGTGCTGCTCGGCGTGGCGTGCTGCGTGATCTATGCCGGGATCTTCTTCTACGGCTCCTGCGGCAACCCGTTCGTCACCGGCAAGCTCTGCGGCGCCGGCTATGTCGGCAAAATGGCCAAATTCGGCCTGCGCACCGAGGACCTGCATTGGCCGCGCTGGGCGGTCTACTCGATCCTGCCGATCGGCATGGTCCTGTTCGCCCTCCGGGCGATCGAGGCCGGCTGGGCGATCATCACCGGGCGCCGCGAATCCCTCGCCGCCGGCCATGAAGCCGAGGACCTCGTTCGCGAGAACGAACGCGTCCTTCAGGACTGAGCGGGGAGAACGCCGGTGGAATCACTTATCCTGTTCGCGATGGTCCTGGGGCTGCTGTTCCTGGGCGTGCCGATCGCGATTTCGCTCGGGCTCGCCAGCCTGACCGCGATCATCCTGTTCTCGAACGACTCGCTGGCCTCGATCGCACTCAAGTTCTACGAGAGTTCCGAGCACTACACGCTGCTGGCGATCCCGTTCTTCGTGCTGGCGTCGGCCTTCATGTCGACCGGCGGCGTGGCGCGCCGGATCATCCGCTTCGCGATCGCCACCGTCGGCTCGTTTCGCGGCGGCCTGGCGATGGCCGGGGTGTTCGCCTGCATGATGTTCGCCGCCTTGTCGGGGTCGTCGCCGGCCACGGTGGTGGCGATCGGTACCATCGCGATCGCTGGCATGCGCCAGGTCGGCTACTCCAAGGAGTTCGCGGCCGGCGTGATCTGCAATGCCGGTACGCTCGGCATCCTGATCCCGCCGTCGATCGTGATGGTGGTCTACGCCGCCGCGACCGACGTGTCGGTGGGCCGGATGTTCCTGGCCGGCGTCATCCCCGGCCTGGTCGCCGGATTGATGCTGATGGTCGGCATCTACGTCGCTGCCCGGATCAAGAACCTGCCGGCCCAGCCCTGGGCCGGGCTCGGCGAGATAGGCGATGCGCTGGCCGACGCCTCCTGGGGCCTGTTCCTGATCGTCATCATCATCGGCGGTATCTATGGCGGCGTGTTCACGCCGACCGAGGCGGCGGCGGTGGCGGCGGTCTACAGCTTCATGATCGCGCTGTTCGTGTACCGCGACATGGGTCCGCTGAAGGGCCAGCCATGGCGCCGGGCCGACGAGGGGATCGGCATGGCCGCCGGGCGGAACCTGTGGCTGGTCGTCAGCCGGTTCCTGCCGGCCTGCTTCCACGGCGAGACCCAGAAGGTCATGCATGACGCGGTGAAGACGACCATCATGCTGATGTTCATCATCGCCAATGCCCTGCTGTTCGCGCATGTGCTGACCACCGAGCGGATCCCGCAGTCGATCACCGACTGGATGCTGGGGGTCGGCTTCAACTGGTGGACCTTCCTGCTGGCGGTCAACCTGCTGCTGCTGCTCGGCGGCCAGTTCATGGAGCCGTCGGGGCTGTTGCTGATCGTGGCACCGGTGGTGTTCCCGATCGCGGTGCAGCTCGGGGTCGACCCGATCCACCTGGGCATCATCATGGTGGTGAACATGGAGATCGGCATGATCACGCCGCCGATCGGGCTCAACCTGTTCGTGACGGCTGGAATAACGGGCATGAGTCTGATCCAGGTAGTGCGGGCGGCCGCCCCCTGGGTAATGATTCTGTTCCTGTTCCTGATCCTGGTGACCTATGTGCCGGGCCTGTCGACCTGGCTGCCGACCACCTTGATGGGGCCGGAGATCGTGACGCGCTGAGTGGAATTGTTCGGGCGGGGCCGTGGCTCCGCTCGGGCGACCCGCCGCGGTTTACTGGTGGCGACCGCGCATGTAGTGGCGCTCCGGCCGGTAGCCGGCGTAGCGCAGGAGCACGCGGAGCTGTCGGCCCAGGCGGCGCAGCAGAACACTCAGGGAATCTTGGCCAAGTACCTCGTTGATCCGTGCCATCGCCTTTTCCTCGAACCCACCTGGCTCGTCCGCTCTCGACGCAAATTATGGGCCGAGATTCTTAACGAACGGAAAACGCGAACGGATTTCGCTTGCCCGTGCCCGGGCGGCGGTGCCGTGCATTCGAACACTGCACAAACTGCAGACATTCGGCCGATACGGGATCGGCGCTGCCGGGGCTGTTCGCGGAACGCGGCGGATCTCAGACCGGAATGATCCAGTCCGCCCGCGACTGCTCCAGGGCCGCGGCGGCTCCCGGACGCAGGTCGGCCGCGTACCAGGCGATACCTTCGTATTCGTACCCGGCGGCGCCGGCGCCTTCGGAGAAGCTGTGGGTGTACAGGTGGTCGGTCGTCGACTCCGAGTAGAACCGGTAGACCGGCGCCGCACCCGGTTCCGGTTCGGCGATGCCGGTGGAGACGCCGCCTTCGTCGGCAAAGCCGCTGCCGGCCCGGGAGAGCCGTTCTATCTCGGCCGGGTCGGTGGTCAGGACGTAGTCGGTCGCCTCCGCCGAGAAGAACCGGCGAATACCGATCAGGTCCGGATGCGAGCCCTCGTTGGAGAAAGGTACGCCCTCCTCCACGTAGCCGAGGTCCACGGCCGCCGAGGCCTCGTTCGAGCTGGCGGTGTACAGATGCGTGCCGCTGCCGGGATCGAACAGCCGGAACATGACCGGCAGCAGGTTGTCCTGGTCGTAATCGGCGAGCGATTGGCCGGCCCAGCTGACAGTTCCGAGGTCATCCAGGCTGACGTCGATGTCAAAGCGTTGCACGGCGGCCGGTGCGGTATAGGTCACACCCTCGGTCGGGGTGCGACCGGGTCCGCCCGGATTGTAGATGTCGCTGTAGCCGGCTTCGGCGCTGGTCGGGATCACCACCGTGGCCAGGCGGGCCACGGCCGCGGCATCGCCGGACAGCATGATGTCGAAGTAGTTGTCGTGATCGTCCAGATACTGGAGCGGGTCGATCGCGGTCTCGTCCTCGACCGCCGCCCCGAGGTCGGCGATGCCGACGACGCGCACGGAGCCGACGCCGAGGTCGTAGTCCACGCCGTCCTGGGTGATCGCGACCGTCGAGCCGTCGGCGTGGGTGGCCTCGAGCTTGAAGAACCGCTCGAACTCGGTCGGCAGGAAACCGCTGACGCCGTCCGGCGAGAAACCGCCCGATGTGAACAGCCGCAGCCGGTACATGGCATCGTCGCCGTAGTAGGCGGCGCCGTCGTTGGGGAGGGCGGTCGACAGCGCTTCCGGCGAGAAATCGCCGACCGAGGAGAACTCGGTCAGCCGGGCCCGCAGGAGCTGCGGCCCCGACACGTAGTGGCTGTCGCTGGTCGCCGTCAGACCGACAAGCGACACCGGCCCGTTCGGACCGACCGCCATCAGCGGGGTGTCGTCCTCGACGATCTCGACGGAGACGGCATAGCGCGCGCCTTCGGTTCCGGGGGCCAGCCGGTTGCCGAAATCGCCGAACACCACGATCACATGGCGCTCGTTGAAGTCGTAGTTGGGATTCAGGGCGGCCACCTCCGGCGTCACCACCTCGCCGGTGTTCAGCGTGACGGCAATGTCGGTCGGGTTCACCGTGCTCGGCAGCACCGGCCAGCTGAACTCGATCGGCATCGCGTCCTGCAGCGACGGGGTGCCGCCGAAGCCGCCGATCGCCACACCGATCGGCGAGCCGGCCGAGGCCAGGTTGCGCATCGGAGCCGTCGGATCCTGGGCGGCGTAGTCCAGGTTCACGCCCACCCCGGCCGCCACGGCGAGGTCCAGGTCGTCCACGGTCAGCAGACCCGGTACGCCGGAGATACCCTCGAAGGCATACGGGGCCCCCATGATCTGCGGCTGGTCGGTCCACAGGTCGGCGTTGATGATCACATCGCGATGCAGTTGGACATAGGCCGGCATCGACGTGGCGGCGGTGGCCATGGCGTGGTTCCTTTCGTCATAGCGGGAACGTCCGGTCCGGGACCGGCCGACGCTCGGTGATCCACCCCGCTCGAACGCTACGCGATCGGGGGGCTCCGACCAAGCCGGGGCGGTTCGCCGGATACGACCGGAATCGCGCTAGACGCGGAGTCCAGACAGGTTGTTCCCGGTGCTGGCGCGTCGGCTGACGGGGGAATCGCGTTCTATCGCCGGCGTCGGATCTGCTCCCAGAACTCCTCCGTGGAGTTTGTCCGGGGGAACGCGGTCTCCGGCACCGGGACGTCCAGGAACCGGCATAGCGGTGCCCATCCCTCCGCCACGTCGAACACCAGCAGCCGTTCGGGCGGGATCGCCGCCGTCACCGTGGCGATGTGCCGTTCGAACGCCGCCATGGCCGCCTCGCGATCGTCATAGGCGCCGCGCAGCGAACCGTCGGCGATCACCCGGTGTGCCATCGCCCGCAACCGGCGGATCGTCGGGTCGGGCGACTCCGCCGGATCGTCCAGCAGCGTCTTGATGGTGCCGGCGAAGCTGGCCCACCAGCGGTCCGCCGGCCGCACGGTGAGCACGACCTTGGCGTCGGGATAGAACGCCGTGATCTCGCGCCAGAAGGTGGCACTCGGCCAGTCGACCGCCGAGCCGTAGCCGGCGAACACCTGGTTCCAGTCGACGGGTTGGCCGGTCGCCGCCGCCTCCCAGTGTTCGAGCTGGCCGGGCGTTCCGCGCACCTCGGACATGTGATGGCACGGACCGACGCCGAGCTGCTCGAGGGCGAGCTTGAGGGAGGCCGTCCCGGTTCGCCCGAAGCCGGCGCCGACAACCGAAAGTCCCATCGGATTCCTCCCGCCGTGGGCCGCTATCCGCCGAACTTCGCCTTTGCCTCGATGCGGCGGCGATGCAGCACCGGCTCGGTGTAGCCGCTCGGCTGCTCGCGACCCTTGAACACCAGGTCGCAGGCGGCCTGGAAGGCGACGCTGTCGTCGAAGTCCGGCGCCATCGGCCGGTATGCCGGGTCGCCGGCGTTCTGCTCGTCGACCACCGCGGCCATCCGCTTCATGGTCTCGGTCACCTGCGCCGCGCTGCACACCCCGTGGTGCAGCCAGTTGACGATGTGCTGGCTGGAGATCCGCAGGGTGGCGCGATCCTCCATCAGGCCGACGTTGTCGATGTCCGGCACCTTCGAGCAACCGACACCCTGGTCGACCCAGCGCACCACGTAGCCGAGGATGCCCTGGGCGTTGTTGTCGAGCTCGGCCTGGATGTCGGCCGGGCTCCAGTTCGGGCGCTCGGCGACCGGGATCGTCAGGATGTCGTCCAGGCTGGCACGGCCGCGGCTGCGCAGCTCCTGCTGGCGGGCCGCGACGTCGACCTCGTGGTAGTGGGTGGCGTGCAGGGTGGCGGCGGTCGGCGACGGCACCCAGGCGGTGCTGGCTCCGGCCTTCGGGTGGCCGATCTTCTGTTCCAGCATGGCGGCCATCAGGTCCGGCATCGCCCACATGCCCTTGCCGATCTGGGCCTTGCCGGTCAGCCCGCACTCCAGGCCGATGTCGACGTTCCAGGCCTCGTAGGCCTGGATCCAGGCCGAGGCCTTCATGTCGGCCTTGCGGATCATCGGCCCGGCCTCCATCGAGGTGAAGATCTCGTCGCCGGTACGGTCGAGGAAGCCGGTGTTGATGAACACCACCCGCGACCCGGCGGCGCGGATGCACTCCTTGAGGTTCACGGTGGTGCGCCGCTCCTCGTCCATGATGCCCATCTTGAGGGTGTTGCGCGCCACCCCGATGGCGTCCTCGACGCGGGCGAACAGCGCGTCGGCAAAAGCCACTTCCTGCGGTCCGTGCATCTTCGGCTTCACGATGTAGACCGAGCCGGCCCGCGAGTTCCGCAGCCCGCCCTTGGCGAGCAGGTCGTGCTTGGCGATCACCGAGGTGAAGAGCGCGTCCAGGATGCCCTCCGGTACCTCCTTGCCGTCCTGGTCGAGTACCGCGTCGATGGTCATCAGGTGGCCGACGTTGCGCACCAGCATCAGCGAGCGGCCGTGCAGGCTCAGGGGCGAGCCGTCGGGTGCGGTGTAGGCGCGGTCCGGGTTCAGCCGGCGCTCGACGATCTGACCGCCCTTCTTGAAGCTCTCGGTCAGGTCGCCCTTCATCAGGCCGAGCCAGTTCCGGTAGACCAGCACCTTGTCCTCGGCATCGACCGCGGCGACCGAGTCCTCGCAGTCCATGATCGTCGTGATCGCCGATTCCAGCATCAGGTCGGCGACCCCGGCCGGGTCGGTCTTGCCGATCGGTCGGCTGCGGTCGACGACGATCTCGGCGTGCAGGCCGTGATTCTTCAGCAGCACCCCGGTTGGGGCGTCGGCCGGGCCGTTGTAGCCGACGAACCGCTCCGGGTCGGCGAGTCCGGTGACGCTGCCATCCGCGAGTGTGACCGCGAGCCTGCCTTCCTTGACCGCGTAGCCGGCAGAGTCGGCGTGGCTGCCCTTGGCGAGCGGTGCCGCCTTGTCCAGGAAGCCGCGGGCCCAGGCGATGACCTTGGCGCCGCGTGCCGGGTTGTAGCCGCCGCCGCGCTCGGCGCCACCGTCATCGGGGATCGCGTCGGTGCCGTACAGCGCGTCGTACAGGCTGCCCCAGCGCGCGTTGGCCGCGTTCAGGGCATAGCGGGCGTTCATGACCGGGACCACCAGCTGCGGGCCGGCGATGACGGCGATATCGACATCGACATTCGAGGTCGCGACCTCGAAGGCCGGTCCTTCCTCGACCAGGTAGCCGATCTGCCTCAGGAACGCCTTGTAGGCCTCGAGGTCGAGCAGGGCGCCGCGCTGCTGCTTGTGCCAGTCGTCGATCTTCGACTGGAGTGCCTCGCGCTCGGCCAGCAGGGCGGCGTTCTTCGGGGCGAGATCGTGGATGATGGCGGCGGCGGCGGCCCAGAAGCTCTCGGCCGATACCCCGGTGCCGGGCAGGGCCTCGGCGTTGGCGAAGTCGTAGAGCGACTTTGCGATCTTCAGTCCATCAACCTCGATCCGTTCCACCATGCTGCGCGCTCCTCAGGTTCTGCCGGTTCCAGCGTGCCGCTATGAAACAGAACGTCCGGTGCGCATCAAGCAAATTTGTGCACTGCACAATTAACATTTCGTTCCCGACCGGTAACAGGGCCGAAAATTGCCCGTGTCGGGGCCCGATACTGTCGAACAGGCACAGGGTTCCGCGGCCCGGCGTGTCGTCGATCGCGGCAGGATCTAATCCGCGGCGTCGGCGTGCCGCGGCAGGCTGACCTCGGTGAAGCCGCGCGACAGCATGTCTTCCATCACGCCGTCCTCCATCTCGATCTGCAGGACGTCGTTGAAACGGTTGAAGAATCCGCATAGCGACGTGCGCAGGGTCAACTCGACGATCTGCTCCTCGCTGAAATGCCGGCGCAACTCGGTGAACATGGCGTCGCGGACCCGCTGCGGGGTCTCGGTCACCTGCACCGCGTAGTCGCGCACCAGGTGGTCGACGTCGTCGAATCCCGGCACGGTCTTGTCGAGGATATGGTCGACGGAGTCCGGCGCGACCCCGAGGTCGACCAGCCGCGGCGCATGGTGGCCGACGCAGTAGGTGCACTCCATGAGCTTGGAGACCACGACCAGCGCGATCTCAAGGTAGCGCTTCGGCAGCACCGCCTCGTCGGCGAAGGCGAGCAGCATGCCCATCAGGTGCTTCAGCGCCGGCGGCCGGTGCGCGAAGACCTTCACCTGATTGAGGAACGGACCATAGTCCGTCGCGAACCGCTGGTAGACCGGGCGTACGTCGTCCGGCACCTCGTCGATCGATATGTCGCGGACCCGGGCCATGCTGATGCTCCTGCGCGGTTCGATGGAGTAGGGGCGCGATGATAGCGCCGGTCCCGGTCGGCAGTCCCCCGAATTGGGAACGACAACCGCGGTGATCGCGCAATCGATCGACCTGAACAACGCGGGGCGCCGGATGTTCCGGCGGCGTCGGATGCCGACGGATTTGCGACCGGGCCGATCCATGCGCAACCTTAAGCTCGCCATTCGGCGGCGGTCCGACGCTGCCGCTGGAAAGTCATCGAGCGCGGAGCCGACCCATGAATTTCGAGCCCTTCGTCACCTGTGCCGTCACCGGTGCAGGCGACACCGCCGACAAGCATCCGGATCTGCCGGTCACGCCGGCCCAGATCGCGGCCGCTGCGGTGGAGGCGGCGCGCGCCGGTGCGGCGGTCGCCCATATCCACGTGCGCGAGCCGGACAGCGGTCGCGGCAGCCGACGCGTGGAGCTGTACCGCGAGGTGGTGGAGCGGGTCCGCGACTCAGGGGTGGACGTGGTGCTCAACCTGACCGCCGGCATGGGCGGCGACCTCGGCTTCGGGCCCGGCGAGACGCCGCTCCAGCTCGACGGCGAGACCACCGACATGGTCGGCCCGATGGAGCGGCTCGCCCATATCGAGGCACTGCGGCCGGAAATCTGCACGCTCGATTGCGGCTCGATGAACTTCGGGGACGGCAACTTCATCGTCGTCAACACCCCCGACATGCTGCGAGCCAAGGCCAGGCGGATCATGGAACTGGGCGTGAAGCCCGAACTCGAGGTGTTCGACACCGGCCATCTCTGGTTCGTCGAGAAGCTGGTCGAGGAGGGGCTGATCGAGGGCAGCCCGCTGATCCAGCTCTGCACCGGCATCCCCTACGGGGCGCCGTCCGACCTCGGGACCCTGCTGGCGATGGTGCACAAGCTGCCGGCGGGTTCGGTCTGGAGCTCGTTCGGGATCGGCCGGATGCAGCTGCCCTGGGCGGCGGCGGCGGCGCTCGCCGGCGGCAACGTCAGGGTCGGGCTGGAGGACAACCTGTATCTCGGGCGTGGTGTATTGGCGTCCAACGGCCAGCTGGTCGAGCGGGCGCTGCAGATCCTGACCGGCATGGGCGCCAGGCCGCTCGGGCCGGCCGAAGTCCGCGCCAGGCTCGGCCTGCGCGCGCCGGCTTGAGGAGATCGGCATGCGCAGCGATATCCGCCGGGCCGCCCTGCTCGGCGCCGGAGTGATCGGGGCCGGCTGGGCCGCCCGAATGGTCGAGAACGGCATCGACGTGACGATCGCCGACCCGGACCCCGAGGTCCGCCGCAAGACCGAGACGGTGCTGGCCAACGCCGAGCGGGCGCTGCGGTCGCTGTTCCCGGAGCCGCCGGCCCGGCGCGGCACCGTCACCTACACGGACTCGGTGGAGGCCGCGGTCGACGGCGCGGATTTCGTCCAGGAGAGCGCGCCCGAGCGCGAGGACCTGAAGCGCGCGTTGCTGGCGCGCGCCGCTGGCGTGGCGCCGGCCGACGTGATCCTGGCGACCAGCACCTCCGGGCTGCTGCCGAGCCGGCTGCAGGCGGACTGTACCCACCCGGAGCGGGTGGTCGTGGGGCATCCGTTCAATCCGGTCTACCTGCTGCCGCTGGTCGAGGTCTGCGGCGGTGCCGCGACCGCGCCGGCGACCGTCGACGCCGCCTCGGCCTTCTACGCGGCGATCGGCATGCACCCGCTGCATGTCCGCACCGAGATCGACGGCTTCATCGCCGACCGACTGCTCGAGGCGCTGTGGCGCGAGGCCCTGCACCTGGTCAACGACGGCGTGGCCACCACCGGCGAGATCGACCGGGCGGTGTGCTACGGCGCCGGCCTGCGCTGGGCGTTCATGGGCACCTTCGGGATCTACCGGCTGGCCGGCGGCGAGGCCGGGATGCGGCACTTCATGGCGCAGTTCGGCCCGGCGCTGAAGCTGCCCTGGACCAAGCTCGAGGCACCGGAACTGACAGACGAGCTGATCGACCGGGTGTCGGATCAGGCCGAGGCCCAGGCCGCCGGCCGGTCGGTCCGGGAGATGGAACGCAGCCGCGACGACGCGCTGGTGGCGATCCTGACGGCCCTCGAAGGCCAGGGCATCGGGGCCGGCATCGATCTGGCCCGATGGCGAGCGAATCGACGGTCCGCGCCTGGATCCGGCTGACACCCGACACCGCCGCGGCACACCCGGACTTGGAGGACAGTTGAACCTTCTCGCCAGGATGCTACGATTTGGAACCGAACATCGAAAAACGGACAGACAGGCGCGCGGTGGGTCGCCGACCGGTCTGCGCATCAAAAAAGCGCGGCTGGTGGCTGTGGACCACCGCCCGACACAACAGGAGACTTGGGGATGACGACACACGACGAGATGGCGCGATTGCCGGCAATGGGGCGCATCGGTCGGCGCGATCTGATCAAGGGTGCCGCCGTTCTTGGTGCCGTCGGCGCGGCGGAGCGGATGCTCGGCCGCCCGGCCCAGGCTGCGGCCCCCAAGAAGGGTGGCGCGCTGAAGATCGCGATCGGGGCCGGCTCGACCTCCGACACGTTCGATCCGGCGACCTTCACCGACAGCTACATGCAGTTCGTCGGATTCGGCTGCATGCGCAACTGCCTGACCGAGATCGACAACGCCGGCAAGCTGATCGGGGAACTGGCCGAGAGCTGGACGGCGAGCCCGGACGCCAAGGTCTGGAGTTTCAAGATCCGCAAGGGCGTGACGTTCCACGACGGCAAGGCGCTGACCACCGAGGACGTCATCGATTCGATCAACCACCATCGCGGGGATGACTCGAAGTCGCCGGCCAAGCCGTTGCTGGCGCCGATCACCTCGCTCAAGTCAGACGGCGATGCCGTCGTGATTACCCTCGAGGCCGGCAATGCCGACCTGCCGTATCTGCTGAGCGATTACCACATCGCCATCATGCCTTCGACCGGCGACGGCAAGGTCGATTGGCAGTCCGGCAACGGTACCGGCGGCTACGCGGTGAAGAAGTTCGAGCCCGGCGTGCGGGCGTATCTGGAGCGGAACCCGAACTACTGGAAGACCGGCCGGGCGCATTTCGACAGCATCGAAGTGCTTTCGATCATCGACGTGGCGGCGCGGACCAACGCGCTGACGACCGGCGAGATCCACCTGATGGACCGTTGCGACCTCAAGACCGTCCATCTGCTGAAGCGCACCAAGAAGGTGAACATCTACGAAGTCACCGGCTCGCAGCACTACACCTTCCCGATGATCACGACCCAGGCGCCGTTCGATAACAACGACGTCCGTCTTGCGCTCAAGTTCGCGGTCAACCGCGAGGAGATGGTCCAGAAGATCCTGCGCGGCTACGGCAAGGTCGGCAACGACACGCCGATCGCCCCGTCGACCAGCTTCTATGCCGAGCTGGAGCAGCGGACCTACGATCCGGACAAGGCGAAGTTCCACCTGAAGAAGGCCGGCGCCGAGGGCCTGACGCTCGACCTGTCGGCCGCGGACGCCGCGTTCGCCGGCGCCGTCGATGCAGCGGTGCTTTACAAGGAGCATGCCGCCAAGGCCGGAATCACCATCAACGTGATCCGCGAGCCGAACGACGGCTACTGGTCGAACGTCTGGATGAAGAAGCCTTGGGGCGCCTGCTATTGGGGTGGCCGGCCGACCGCCGACTGGATGTTCTCGACCGCCTACGAAGCCGGTGCCGCCTGGAACGACACGTTCTGGGACAATGCCAAGTTCAACCAGCTTCTGACCGCCGCCCGGGTCGAGCTGGACGAGGCCAAGCGCGCCGAAATGTACAAGGAAATGCAGACCCTGGTTCGCGACGACGGCGGCGTGGTGGTGCCGATGTTCGCCAACTACGTCGGCGCGGCTTCGGACGAGCTGGCCCATGACAAGATGGCCGGCAACTGGGATCTCGACGGCATGAAGGCGTCCGAGCGCTGGTGGTTCGCCTGAGCTGACAGCGGGAGCGGGGGGCCGTGGGGCCGATCCTGAAGATGGTGGCCCAGCGCTTGGCGCTGGGCCTCCTGACCCTGTTCGTCGTTTCGCTGATCATCTTCCTGTCGGTAGAGATGCTGCCGGGGGATATCACCGAGGCGATCCTCGGCCAGGGTGCGACGCCGGAGACCGTGGCGGCGTTCCGGCGTGAGCTCGGCCTCGATGTGCCGGCGCATCTGCGCTATCTGGCGTGGCTCGGCGACATCGCCCAGGGCGACCTGGGCCGCTCGCTCGCGAGCAAGCGGGACATTGCCGAGCTGATCGGCGTCCGCCTGAACAACACCCTGTTCCTGGCCGGGCTGGCGGCGGCCATCGCGGTGCCGCTGGCGGTGACGCTCGGCCTGCTGGCGGCGCTCTACCGCAACAGCTGGTTCGACCGCGGCATCAACCTGGTGACGCTCAGCTCGATCTCGTTCCCCGAGTTCTTCATCGCCTACGCGCTGATCTTCCTGTTCGCGGTGACCTGGGACTGGTTCCCGTCGATCGTCAACGTGACCCCCGACACCCCGTTCTGGGAGCGGGTGTACCGGTGCATCCTTCCGGCGGTGACGCTGACCCTGGTGACCACCGCGCACATGATGCGGATGACCAGGGCGGCGATCATCAACCTGATGGCCAGCCCGTATATCGAAATGGCGCGCCTGAAAGGCCTGTCCAGCTCGCGGATCATCGTCCGCCATGCCCTGCCGAACGCGCTGTCGCCGATCATCAACGTGATCGCGATCAACCTGGCCTATCTGGTGGTCGGCGTGGTCCTGGTCGAGGTGGTGTTCGTGTATCCGGGGCTCGGCCAGCTGATGATCGATTCCGTTTCCAAGCGGGACATCCCGGTGGTGCAGGCCGCCTGCCTGATCTTCGCCGTGACGTATATCCTGCTGAATCTGCTGGCCGACATCCTGTCGATCCTCAGCAACCCGCGCCTTCTGCACCCGAGGTGACGTGATGGCGACGGCTGCTCAGAATTCCCTCAGGCTGCTGGGCCGAAGCCCGTGGAGCGCGCGGTTCGGGATGCTGATCATCCTGATCTACGTGGTGACCGCGCTCGGTGCCCCGCTGATCGCGCCCTATGGCGAGACCGAGATCGTCGGCATCGAGTACGAGCCGTGGAGCGAGGTCTACCCGCTCGGTACCGACAACCTCGGCCGCGACATGCTCAGCCGGATCATCTACGGCGCCCGCAACACCGTCGGCGTGGCGTTCGCGACCACCATGCTGGCCTTCCTGATCGGCAGCATCGCCGGGCTGCTGGCGGCCACCCTGCGCGGCTGGGCCGACCAGCTGCTGAGCCGCATCGTCGACGTCATGATGGCGATCCCGCCGCTGGTGTTCGCGCTGCTGATCCTGACCATCGTCGGCACCAACCTGATCAACATGATCCTGGTGATCGCGGTTCTGGACTCCACTCGTGTGTTCCGGCTGACCCGGGCGGTGGCGATGAACGTGGTGGTGATGGACTATGTCGAGGCTGCCCGGCTGCGCGGCGAGGGGCTGTGGTGGATCATGAGCCGCGAGATCCTGCCCAACATCTCGGCGCCGCTGGCGGCCGAGTTCGGGCTGCGGTTCTGCTTCGTGTTCCTGACCATCAGCGCGCTCAGTTTCCTCGGCCTCGGTCTGCAGCCGCCGACCGCCGACTGGGGCAGCATGGTTCGCGACAATGCGACGCTGATCTCCTATGGCGACATCACCCCGGTGATTCCGGCGGCGGCGATCGCCCTGCTGACGGTGGCGATCAACTTCGTGGTGGACTGGTTCCTGCACGAGACGAGTGGGTTGAAGGAATGACGAGCGCACCCGACGATGGCCTGCTGCTGCGTATTCGCGGCCTGAAGATCGAGGGCCAGACCGAGGAGGGCTGGGCCGAGATCGTCCACGGCGTCGACCTCGACCTGAAACGCGGCGAGGTGCTGGGCCTGATCGGCGAGTCCGGCGCCGGCAAGTCGACCATCGGCCTGGCCGCCATGGGGTTCGCCCGCGATGGCTGCCGGCTGTCGGCCGGCACCATCGAGTTCGACGGCCGGGAACTGCGCGAGGCCTCGGCGGGCACGACCCGCGAGCTGCGCGGCAACCGCATCGCCTACGTGGCGCAGAGTGCCGCCGCCGCCTTCAACCCCGCGCACCGGCTGATCGACCAGTACAGCGAGGCGCCGGTCCAGCACGGCGTCATGGGCCGTGCCGAGGCCGAGAGCGACGCCATCAGCCTGTTCGAGCGGCTGCACCTGCCCGACCCCGAGACCATCGGCTTCCGCTATCCGCACCAGGTTTCGGGCGGCCAGTTGCAGCGCGCGATGACGGCGATGGCGATGTCGTGCCGGCCGGACCTGATCATCTTCGACGAGCCGACCACGGCGCTCGACGTGACCACCCAGATCGAGGTGCTGGCGGCGATCCGCGACGCGGTCGAGCAGTTCGGCACCGCCGCCATCTACATCACCCACGACCTGGCGGTGGTGGCGCAGATGGCCGACCGCATCATGGTGCTGCGCCACGGCCTGCTGGTCGAGGAGGGCGAGACCCGCGACCTGCTGGCCGAGCCGCAGGAGGAGTACACCCGCGACCTGCTGGAGGTCCGCAGCTTCCAGGTCAAGGAGCGGCCGCGCCCGGTCGGCGAGACGCCGGTGCTGGAGGTCCGCGGCGTGACCGCCGGCTATGGCAAGACCATGATCCTGCACGACGTGTCGTTCCAGATCCATCGCCAGCGCACGGTCGCGGTGGTCGGCGAATCCGGGTCCGGCAAGTCGACGGTGGCGCGGGTGATCACCGGCCTGCTGCCGATCAGGGAAGGCTCGGTGCTGTACAAGGGCGAGCCGATGCCGGGGCGGTTCACCCAGCGCAACAAGGACCAGCTTCGCCGCCTGCAGATGATCTACCAGATGGCCGACACCGCGCTGAACCCCAAGCAGCGGGTGCGCGACGTGATCGGCCGGCCGCTGGAGTTCTATCTCGGCCTGACCGGGGCCAAGAAGCGCGAACGGCTGCGCGCCCTGCTGGACATGATCGAGATGGAGCCGGACGAGTATATCGACCGGTTGCCGGGCGAGCTGTCGGGCGGCCAGAAGCAGCGCATCTGCATCGCCCGGGCGCTCGCCGCCGAGCCCGAGGTGATCCTGTGCGACGAGGTGACCTCGGCCCTCGACCCGCTGGTCGCCGAGGAGATCCTGAAGCTGCTGGACCGGCTGCAGAACGAGTTCTCGCTCAGCTACATGTTCATCACCCACGACCTCGCGACCGTGCGGGCGATCGCCGACGAGGTGGTGGTGATGCATCGCGGCAAGGTGGTCGAGAGCGGCCCGCGCACCGAGATGTTCAAGCCGCCGCACCACGACTACACCGACCTGCTGCTGTCCTCGGTCCCGGAGATGGACCCGGACTGGCTCGACCACCTGCTGGCCGAGCGCGAGGAGATGGCGAAGCAGGGAAGGGTGCTGAAGGCGGCGGATAACTGAGGGGGGCGGCGACTGCGTTGGGCGGACGTCGCGGGAGCCGGGGGGGTCGATACCAAAGCTGGCATCAGCTCATTCTGGCTACCGGCGAATTGATCTGCTCGCGACCCCGCACTACATCAAAATCACTGTCTTCGTTGTCGCAGCGATCTCGGCGGAGGATTGATGCCGCTCAGTGACGAACAGCGTGATGAGATTGCGGCAGATCGCGGTAAAAGGCGGTTGACTCTGCGTCCCACAGTTCCGGCGCTCGAAAAGATCTCATTCACGCCCGTCAGGTGCTCGATCACGGCTTCCTGCGTGTCATAGACTACATGGGCGACGATCACGCGATCGTTCAGGCCGCCGGCGTGTCGTACGGGCGAGGTACTCGGCACATTAGCGAAGATCAAGGTCTCATCAACTACCTCATGAGGCACCACCACTCGACGCCATTCGAAATGTGTGGAATCAAATTCCATGTAAAGTTACCAATATTCATGGCAAGGCAGTGCGTCCGGCATCGCACGGCGAACGTTAACGAGTATTCGGCTCGGTATTCGATCCTAGATCGTGAGTTCTATACACCACTACCAGAGCAGTTGGCGGCGCAGTCCGGATCAAACCGGCAGGGACGCGGCGCCCTTTTGGAGGGTGAAGCGACTCGCCATGTGCTCGACCTACTACGAATGGACGCAGAACGGGCTTACGCCGGATATACTGAGATGTTGAATGTGGATGATAGTGGCAACCCTCGTGATCCATCTTGGCCGGAGCTTGCTCGAGAACTAGCCCGTATGAACCTGTCTCTGAATTTCTATACCCAATGGTACTGGAAGATCGACCTACACAATCTTATGCATTTTTTGACTCTGAGGGCTAACTCTCATGCTCAGTATGAGATTCGAGCTCACGCTGAAGTTACGCTGAATTGTATGCAGCGCTGGGTACGGATAGCGTACGCCGCGTATGTTGAACACAGAATGAATGCAGCTTCAATTTCCGCAAGTGGCTTGGCTGTGATACGTCGAATGCTCGCAGGAGAACGCATTGATCAACAGGGAAGCGGCCTTAACTCACGCGAATGGCGGGAATTAATGGACGTATTATACCCAAATACAAGGTGATGCTTCGTCGCCCAATCAAGAGGCCAACGCTGGATCGGTTGCAATTTCTTTATCGAATTGGTAGAAAAATTCACTTGGGGTTGGATTAACGATCGCGCTATGCGGGACAGCTATCTTGAGGTCGCTCGGGTCGTACTTCGCGCCAGGGGGAAGCCGCTGAGCGCGCGAGAAATCCTTTATGACGCTCAAAAGTACGATTTACTTCCGCCGCACCTGCACGGCGCAACGATGCACAAGACGCTCCAGGCCCGGCTCAGTGAGGATATTCTTGAAAACCGATTTCGCTCTTTCTTCTATAGAACGAGTCCTGGTGTCTTCTTTCTTCGCGAGTTGTCAAATGACCCAAACATATCGTCTAAAATTACGGGTGAATTTTTAGCAAAACGACGTAAAAAATCTAGTCGCCGTCAACGCGTATTGTGTGCGCCTATCGATCTCGTGCGAGACCTCGATCCGTCAAATCCAAGTGTAGTACCGTTTTGGGATATTTTTATCTCTGAGAACGCATCTTATGTATTGAAGGAGATTGCTGACACAGATTTATCTCTTGTCCAAATGGCTACTTTTTGTTCAGTGGTGATGGATAATAAAATTTTAGCTCACCAGGTGGGTGCGTATGCGTCTGATTCGCCGAACGAGTGGCGTCCGACTATTCTTGGGTTCAAGAGCTATGTGTCGGAATTCGATATTGATCTTTTAAATGATGATCTTATTGGCGTGCGGAGAAATGCCTGTCGAGAGCTCTTGCGCTACGTATTTTTGCTTAATGAATTAACTACGGATGCCGATATTATGTCGCGGATGAAGATATCGGGATTTTCGATTGTCAATAACACTGCTGCAGTTCTTATCACATTTAATGCAGATAAGTTTCCATTCGAACTGCGGGGGCGACGAAAGCCGTTGGACCTTAACCAACCGCAGTGGCTCAGCCGTGCTTATCTTGAAGGCAGACAGCTTGACTCGTTGTCCTTAGCTGCATACCGGGCGTATAGTCATGACGATCAAATACTTTAGTACTCGTGAGCGAACAATATTTTTGCATTTTCTCAATCGCGAGGCATGTGAAGCTTGTATGGTTTCGCCCGATTTTCGTAGCGCTTCTAGTATTATAGAAATAATGACGATCGCACATTGCTCTCGAATGGCGGTTAATATATCACAGCTTATCGAGTATTGTGGGGGTAATCAGATTTTTCTCAATTCAATATTTAGGCTATCTGATTCTGAGATTATTGTATTAATTAGTAGCTCACCGACTGTTGATGAGTTTATTGCGTCCCGGAGGAAAATCTATGCACATGATGAGGCGCGTTATCCTATGTATTTTAACGACAGTACATTTTTCTCCGCAAAATTTCGAATATCGCAAATAAATACAATTTCAACGACCGATATTTTAACTAGAAAGATATTTAGTTGGACGGATGATCTTTTTGATCCAATAAATCAAGTTATGAGCGAGTCTGATAGAAATGCAGTCGGAGAAAGCAGGGATCTAATACAACAAATAACTATGCAGAATAGCGGTAAGGCTATCACGCGTGCTATGTACAAATCAGAGTACAACGGGAAATTTATTTCACAACAGGCTTTGATTGCTGCTGGTCGAATGATTTCTGGTATTTATATAGATCAGTACCGTCAAAAGTATGAATACGCGCAGTGCAGTGGCGTTCCAGGTCTTGAGTATTACGATCAAGAGAAATTATTTCCGCACTACGATTACAGAATTTTGCGCCATTTGTGTTGGTTACTTGGATACGGCGATATAAAACGAGACAAGGAAAAGTTAGTAGAAGATCAGATGTTGCATTTGTATGGATCGGACGAGCATCGCGGTTTCGTTGGATGGTTTCATGTTGTTTTAGATTGCACCTTCTGCCATGTGGTTTCGGAAAGCATTAAAGAAGGAGGGAATGGCCGGAACGTTGGGCAAATTCGCGAGAGCATCATCAATGTTCTTTCTGCATTTAAAGAGAGGGCTGGCCCTCCGGCGGGATCGTTCAATGATTTGAAAGATTTCTTTATTCAGGGATCGGCCACACTTCGGCGAATAGGTAGCTTGGGGTGCCGTGCTGGGGATGCGTTTGCCAGAAAATGGGAGGAAAACATGGAGCCGGTCCAGCAGAATAAAAATATACTTATACTCACGGCTACCGATATAGAAGACAAAATGCTACTGCGAGAATTACAATCAAGTGGTTTCGTAATTATAGAACCGAGACAGCTTGGTGGCGTGATATCGCAGGTGTTCGCCCCGCGTGGGGGATTGCAAGTTTTCCATGTGCGTAGCAATGCGGGAAGCGGTGGATCGGCAGGCTCTACTCTAACCGCAAAAGATGCTGTTGATGAGCTGGATCCGGATTTTGTGATTAGTGTAGGCATCGCATTTGGCGTTGATCAGAGTGAACAGGATATGCATGATATTCTGATCAGTACCCGAATCTGGAACTATGAGCCAGCTCGATTGACGGGGAGTAAAGTGACCCCGCGCGGTGAAGAACTTACAGCTAGTAGTTTATTGATAGCCGCTTCCCGTAATGTTCGAAAGGATGGTGACCGTTTACATTTCGGAATTATTGCATCTGGTGAAAAACTTATTGATTCGGAGAAATTCATTAAAGACCTGCTAAAGCAGAAAAGCCAACTCGTTGGTGGCGAAATGGAAGGATCGGGGATATCCGCGGCCTGCCAACGGACTAAGACAGACTGGATTATGATGAAATCGATATGCGATTGGGGCGATAAAAAGAGTAAAGAATTTCAACCTGAATCAGCTAGGTGCGCGGCAGAGTACTGCGTAAGAGTAATAAAGTATCTCGGAACCGTGCAAACGTAGGACGCACGGAGATAGTGACGCAGGGCGGGGTGATGAAAGTGGCGTTCAATTGAGCCCCCCCTCAAGCGATCTCCGTCGACATCCCCAGCGCCGCCGCCTGACGCACCTCAAAAACCCGGTGCCTCTCGTCGTAGCAGTGGCCGCGGAAGCCGCCGCGGACGGTGCCGGGCTCGACCGCGCGGAAATACACCCGCCAGCTCTCCGGCAGCCGCACCGAGTCCGGCGGCGCCAGCCACAGGCGGTGCAGCAGGCGGCGGCGCCGGGGCGCCTCGAAGTCCTCGAAGGCGGTGCGCGAGTGCAGGGCCACGTGGTTGTTCATGAACTGCATGTCGCCGGGCTCCAGCCACATGACGAACATCAGGCCGGGGCGCCGCAGGATCTCGTCCAGCAGGTCGGCGGTCTCGCGCTGCGCCGCGGTCAGCGGCGGCACGCCGGCCAGCTCCTGCGCGGTGCGCACCCGGTTGCGGTTCCACTTGCAGAACAGCCGGCCGTCGGCGAAGTCGAACAGCGGCTGGGCATAGAACGGCGCCTCGTCCGGCGCCTGCTCCCGGTTGCGGCTGAAGTGGAAGGGCCGGCGCGCCACCTCGGCCAGGTCCGGGCGCTCGGCCGCCAGCGTCTCCCAGGCCGTGACGCTGCTGGTCGCCATGCTCTGGCCGCCGGCCCGCGCCTTGTTGTAGCAGGCCAGGGTGACGAGGTCGCAGGTGTCGGCGTGGAAGTCGAGCCGGGCGTTCGAGTTGTAGCCGCGCCCGCCGGCCGAGCGGTAGTCCATGCCGGCGGCCCGCACGTCGGACAGGTAGTGCGTCGCCTTGCCCTGGGGCCGGGCGACCCCGAGCTGCAGGCCGATGGCCCAGCTGAGCAGCCGGAACTCGCCCTCGCCGAGGTCCTCGCGCGGCAGGCCGCGGAGCAGGGCGAGGCCGCGGCCGGACCGCGCCTCGCGGGCGGCGGCGGCGATGGTGGCCAGGCCGTCGCCCAGGTCGAACTCCTCGCGGCGGTAGTCGAGCAGGTCGCGCGCCGGGTCGTAGGCCGCCCTGGCCGCGGCCGCGAGCTGGCGGCGGTCGCGGTCCGCGAGGGTGAAGACCCAGCCGCGGTCGCGCTCGAGATCCTCGGCCCGCCACGCGGCCGACCTGTCGAAATCCTGGCGGTTCTGCAACGCCCGGTCCCTCCGGCGGTGTCGCGGCAACGGTATCGGCGGCGCCGTCGCCGGTAAAGCGGTCGCGCCGGCCCGATCGGTGGAAGCCCGGCCGGCGGAAGCCCGGCCGGCGGAAGCCCGGCCTAGGGCCGCGGCGCCCGGGTCAGCAGCGCCACCGCCGCGCCGGCGAATGCCAGCCCGGTGAACACCTCCAGCGACAGCACGTAGTCGCCGGTCCAGTCGCGCAGCGCGCCCGACAGCACCGGCCCGATCGCCTGGGCGGTCACCTGGATCGACAGGGCGACGCCGCGGATCGCGCCGAAGCTGCGCCGCCCGAAATAGTCGGCCCAGGCGATCGGCAGCATGGTGATCAGCCCGCCGACCCCGATGCCGTAGATCGCCGCCGCCAGATAGGCGTGCGGCGCCGCGTCGATGGTGATCATCAGCACCGTGCCGAGCCCCTGGCACAGTCCGATCAGGGTCAGGGTGGCGCGCACGCTGACCCGGCGGCCGAGCACGCCGAAGGTCAGGCCGGCGACCGCCGACATCAGCGAGAACGTGCTGACCACAGTGGCGGCTACCGTCGGGCTCAGCCCGAGTTCGATCAGATGCGGCGCCTGGTGCAGGCTGACCCCGGCCTGCACCGGATAAGCCAGGAAGGTGAACAGCGACAGCAGCCAGAAGGTCGGGGTGCGCAGGGCCTGGGCCCGGGTGAACACCGGCTCGACCAGTGGCTCGGGCACCGGCGCGCCGGGGGACGTGGGCACCGCCCGGCGGTCCGGCACCAGGCCGAGATCCTCCGGCCGGCGCACCATCAGCAGCCAGTTCGGCAGAAAACCGACGACCAGCACGGTGGCGCCGACCGCCAGCCAGCCGGCCCGCCAGTCGCCCTGCATGATGGCGGCGTGGGCGATCAGCGGCATCGCCACCAGCCCCAGCATCTGCACCAGGGTGGCGATCGAGGTGGCGAACGCCCGGCGGGCCACGAACCAGTTGTTCAGGGCGCCGTAGATCCCCAGATCGAACGGCCCGGCGAAGTTCATCCGGGCCACGCAGAACAGCAGGTAGAACGCCAGCAGCGACTCGATGGTCGACAGCAGGGCGACCGCGATCCCGGTCACCAGCACCGCCCCGCACAGCATCATCCGCGCGCCGTGCCGGTCGAGCAGCGGCCCGATCAGCGGCGAGACCACCGCCGCCAGGATGCCGCCGAGCGACACCGCGCCGGACAGCGCGGTGCGCGACCAGCCGAACTCCCGGCTCATCGGCTCGATGAAGATCGACAGGGTGGCGACCGCCGGGCCCTGGCGGGCGAACCCGGCGCAGCACACGCAGGCCAGTATCACCCAGCCATAGTAGAGAGGCAGGCGTCCGGAGAGAAATCTGGGAAGCCGGTTTCCGCCCATGATGATCGCAGCCTAGCGCGATTCGCGGTGGCCATGACGATCGCCTGAGCGGCCGCGCCGGCACGGCACCGGTGCCGGCGCGGCGTCAGGCGATCGGGGAACGACCTGTCGAGACGCTGCCGTCGGCAAGGCTGGCGAGGGCGCAGGCCGCCGTCGCCGGTGAAGCATACGCAGGGCCGCCGGTGCGCTCGTCCGGGCGCGCAGTGCGCCGATGCCGGCGACGATCACCGGCCGGCGGGCGGCGGCCAGGCGTTTCAGCGGGTCGGCGACCACGCCGGGCTCGGCGAACACCTGGATCGCGGTGGCCGTGGGGCGCATCGGCGGCAGCGTGATGGTCGCGTCGCCGGCCTCGGCGCCGACCACGTCGGCCGGGGTCGTCAGATGCACCGGTCCCGGCCGCTCGGCGGTGGCGGTCCGGAAGGCGCGGCGCAGGGTCGCGCCGACGGCGCTGGCGCGCAGCTCGGCGGTCCATTTCGAGATCGGGCCGAACAACTGGGCGTGGTTCAGCACCTGGTGGGTGAACACCGCCTCGCGCCGGGTCTCGATCTGCCCCGAGATGGCGATCAGCGGCACCCGGTCGAGCGGCACCCGGTCGAGCAGCGCGGTGGCGACCGCGTTGGTCATGTTGGACGATCCCGGTCCGAGGGTCGAAAGCGCCACGCCCGGTCGGCCGGTGATCTGGGCGTAGGCCAGGGCCATCAACCCGGCGGTGCCCGCGCGCCGGCCCGGTACGAACTGGATGCCGGCCCGCCGCATCGCCTCGACAACCTCGACGCTCGGGTCGCCCGGTTGGCCGAAGACGTGGCCGATTCCCGCGGTGTTCAGATAGCCGGCGATCACCTCGCTGACCGTCGCCATGGATGTCCTTCAGGATTGTATACAAGGGTGTACAACGACCGAATCTTGACCTAATTTGGCCCGGTACCCAAGCGCCAAGAACCGGAGATAGAGGATGTCTGACTGGGACGTCGTGGTGGTCGGAGCCGGCAATGCGGCCCTGTGCGCAGCCCTGGCGGCGCGCGAGAGCGGGGCCAGCGTACTGGTGCTGGAGCGTGCGCCCGAGGATGAGGGCGGCGGCAACACCCGTTTCACCGCCGGCGCCATCCGGACGGTCTACAACGGGGTCGACGACCTGCGCGCGCTGATGCCGGACCTGACCGACGACGAGGTCTCGATTACCGACTTCGGGACCTACACGAGCGACCAGTTCTTCGACGACATGTTCCGGGTGACTCAGTTCCGCACCAACCCCGACATGGCCGAGACCCTGGTCACCCGGTCCTTCGACACGCTGATGTGGATGCGCGGCAAGGGCATCCGGTTTCAGCCGATCTGGGGCCGCCAGGCCTTCAAGGTCGACGGTCGGTTCAAGTTCTGGGGCGGGCTGACGGTCGAGGCCTGGGGCGGCGGGCCCGGGCTGGTCGAGGGGCTTTGGCAATCGGCGGCGCGCGAGGGCATCGAGATCCGCTACTCGGCGCGGGTGCTCGGGCTGCTGTACGACGATGTCGCGGTCACCGGTGTGCGGGTGAAGACCCCGTCCGGGGTCGAGACCATCAAGTCCAAGTCGGTGATCCTGGCGGCCGGAGGGTTCCAGGCCAACCCGGAGTGGCGGACCCGCTATCTCGGGGCCGGCTGGGAACTGGCCAAGGTGCGCGGCAGCCGCTTCAACACCGGCGACGGCATCCAGATGGCGCTGGCGATCGGCGCCGCCCCGTATGGCAACTGGTCCGGCTGCCACGCGGTCGGCTGGGACTTCAATGCCCCGGAGTTCGGCGACCTGACGGTCGGCGACAACTTCCAGAAGCACTCCTACCCGTTCGGCATCATGATCAACGCCGAGGGCAAGCGATTCGTCGACGAGGGCGCCGACTTCCGCAACTACACCTACGCCAAGTACGGCCGGGTGATCCTGAACCAGCCGAACCAGTTCGCCTGGCAGGTCTTCGATCAGAAGGTCACCCATCTGCTGCGCGACGAGTACCGCATCCGCCGGGTCACCAAGGTCACCGCCGACACCCTGGAAGATCTGGTGACCAAGCTCGAAGGCGTGAACCCGCAGGCGGCCCTGGCCGAACTGAAGGCCTGGAACGACGCGGTCGTGACCGACGTGCCGTTCAACCCGAACGTCAAGGACGCCCGCGGCACGCGTGGCCTCGCGGTGCCGAAGTCGAACTGGGCCAACCGTCTCGACACGCCGCCCTACGAGGCCTATCAGGTCACCTGCGGGGTGACGTTCACCTTCGGCGGGCTGCGGATCGACGGCAATGGTCAGGTCCTCGATGTCGACCTGGCGCCGATTCCCGGGCTGTACGCGGCGGGGGAACTGGTCGGCGGCTTGTTCTATTTCAACTACCCGGGCGGGACCGGCCTGTGCGCCGGGGCAGTGTTCGGACGGCTCGCCGGGACCGGGGCCGGGGCGGCGGCGACGGGCGGGGTGGCCCAGGCGGCCCGCTGAGCGGCTCTCCGTGAGCGCCTCGGGCGCAGGGGGCAGGAACGGGAATGGCACGCAGCAACGGCGAGACCGGCGACACCCAGGAATCCAGGGGCGAGATCGCCTACGCCCGGCTCAAGGAGTCTATTCAGGCCGGCGAACTGAAGCCCGGGCAGCGGATCCGCGAGATCGAGATGGCGGACAGTCTGAATATGAGCCGAACTCCGGTCCGCGAGGCCTTGCGCCGGCTCGAGGCTGACGGGCTGCTGACCTTCGCGCCGTACCGCGGCATGGTGATCGCCGAACTCGACCATCAGGCGGTGATGGAACTCTACCAGATGCGCGAGGTGCTGGAGGGCACGGCCGCCGGGCTGGCCGCCCGCCACGCATCGGAGGCCGAGATCTCGGTGCTGCGCGACATCATGGCCAGCGACCCCGGGGACGACGGCGACCCGCATCGGCTGGCGATCCATAACCGGCAATTTCACGGCGCCCTGTACCGGGCCGCCCACAACCGCTACCTGCTGAAGACCCTGAACGTGCTGAGCGACGCCATGGCGTTGCTCGGCATGACCACGCTGTCGCTGACCGGGCGCTCGGACACCGCGCGCGAGGAGCACGCCGCCATCGTGCACGCCATCGAGACCCACGATGCCGAGGCCGCTGAGATCGCTGCCCGGGCCCATATCCGCTCGGCCCAGCGGGCCCGCATCCGCATCATGTTCGGCGAGGGTGCCGCTCGGCCCGGAACGGCGGGCAAGCAAGGCTGAGGGCCCGGATCCAGTGGCCGGCGCCGCCCGGCGCCGCGCCGGAACCGCCGATCGACCCGGCCCGAAACGACGAACGGCCCGGCTTGGGGCCGGGCCGTGTCGACAGCTATATATGCGGGCAGCGGCTACTGCAGGCGGGTCGGGATCTCCGAGACCGCGTCGTCGATCAGCCGGGTGCGCACCTTGTCGTCGATGTTCGACACGATGAGCTGCCGGGTGGCGGCGACCGCCAGGTCGACCATCTGCTCGCGGACGTCCTGCAGGGCCTTGGCCTCGGCTGCCGCGATCTTCTCGACCGCCAGCTGCTCGCGCCGGGCCAGGGCGGCTTCCAGCTTGGTTCCGGCGTCCTCGCGCATCCGCTTCGCCTCTTCGCGGGCGTGCGCCAGGATTGCCTCGGCCTCCTTCAGCGCGTCGCGCTGCAGGCGCTGGTAGTTCGCCTTTGCCGCCTGAGCCTCCTCGCGGAGGTTCTGGGCCTCCTCGAGACGACGCCGGATCTCGTCGGCGCGGGCGTCCAGCGACACGGTCGCCTTCTGCCAGACCATCTTGGCGATCAGGGCAACGAACAGGATGAACGAGACGGCGACCCAGAATGTCGGATCGGAGAACATCAGCTACCTCCCCCGGCTGCCGCCTCGACCGCCTTGTCGACGGCAGCCGCCGTCGGCGAGACGCCGATCAGCTTGGCAGTCGCCGCGGCGGCGGTTTCGCTGGCGACGGCCCGCAGGCTCTCGAGCGCCTCGGCCCGCTGCTTGCCGATACGGGTCTCGGCGGTCTTGGTCTTGCGTCCCAGTTTCTTCGCCGCCTCGGTCTCGGCCTCGGCATGCTCCTTGGCGAGCACATCGGCGGTCTCGCGGAACAGCTCCTGAGCCTTGCCACGGGCATCGGCCAGGGCCTTCTCGTATTCCGCCTGAACCGACGCCGCCTCCGAGCGCAGCCGTTCGGCCGTCTCGATGTCGTCGGCGATGCGTTCCTGACGTTCCTCGAGCACCTCGGCGATCCGCGGCAGAGCCACCTTCGACATGATCACGTACAGGACCACGAAGGTGACGATCAGCCAGAAGATCTGCGTCGGATAGCTGTGAACGTCGAGCTGCGGCAGACCGCCGTTGGCGGCATGCCCGTCGCCTTGGTCGACCGCGACAGTGGCGGCCAGCACCGGCGACGCCAGCAGCCAGCCGGCGGCGGCCGACCCGAACGCCGTACCGCGCAGCCACGCGTTGCGCATCATGCCTTCACCCTCCTGATGTGAGGGAGCCGCACCGGTGAACCGGTGCCGCCCGGATCAGGTGAATAGGATGAGGAACGCGATCAGCAGCGCGAACAGCGCGACGGCTTCGGTCAGCGCGAAGCCGAGAATGCCGATGCCGAACACCTCGTTGCGGGCCGCCGGGTTGCGGGCGATCGAGGCGATCAGGGTCGAGAAGATGTTGCCGATACCGACGCCGACGCCCATCAGGGCGATAACGGCAATGCCGGCTCCGATCATCTTGGCGGATGCGAGGTCCATGTTATGCGTCCTTCCGTTTAGCGAAGAAGAGGGGCGGGAGGGTGCGACGGCCTGCTCAGTGATGCAGGTGCAGCGCGTCGCGGAGATAGATGCAGGTCAGGATCGTGAACACGTAGGCCTGCAGCACGGCGACCAGGATCTCGAACCCGGTCAGCGCGACCAGCACGGCCATCGGCGCCACGCCGAAGATGCCCAGCGCCGCCACGAAGCCGCCGAACACCTTCATCATGGTGTGGCCGGCCATCATGTTGGCGAACAGTCGAACCGACAGGCTGATCGGACGCGAGAGATACGACAGGATCTCGATCGGGATCAGCAGCGGCGCCATGTAGATCGGCGCGCCGGACGGGAAGAAGAAGGTCAGGAAGTGCACGCCGTGCCGGATGATCGCGACCAGCGTCACCCCGATGAACACCGCCATCGCCATCGCGAATGTCACGATGATCTGGCTGGTGAAGGTGTAGGCGTAGGGCACCATGCCGAGCAGGTTGCCGAACAGGATGAACATGAACAGCGCGAAGATGAACGGGAAGTATGGCCGGCCGTCGGAGCCGACCTGTTCGCGTACCATGTTCGCGATGAACTCGTAGGACAGTTCCGCCATCGACTGCCAGCGGTTCGGCACCAGGTGCCGGCCGCGCATCGAGTGGGTCAGGAACACGCCGGCCAGCACCACGGCGGCGGTCATGAACAGCGCCGAGTTGGTGAAGGACAGGTCCACGCCCCCGATCTCGATCGGGACCAGCGGCTTCAGCTTGAACTGTTCGACCGGCGACGCCACGGCTACCCCTCTCGCTCAGACCCGTCCCGGCTAGCCTTCTCCGCGTCGTCCGCGGGCTTGCGGTATCCCACCGCCAACCCCTGGCCGGTCGCGGCGCGGAAGACATTCATCATGCCACCCGCGGCGCCGAGAAAGAAAAACACGATCATCAGCCAGGGACCGGTCCCCAGCCAGCGATCCAGCGCGTATCCGATTCCGACCCCGACCGCGACACCCGCCACCAGTTCGACCCCGACCCGGAAAGCCAGACCCATGGCCGAACCCGGAAGGTTCGGCGAGAGCATCTCCGAACGCCGTACCCGCTTTTCCTCGGAACCGCGCGCCTTCTTAAGGCGTGCATCGAGGTCGTCGAGCGATGGCGGGGAGTCTCGGTCTTGCATCCCCGGTCCAGGAATCGGCGGTCGCCCGCGGGCCGTAATCGGTTACGCCACCGGGCGGTTTCATGCTTTTGGCATGCACCCGCCCGCACTTCGCCAGCGCCCCGGCGAAAGCGGCGCAACCATACGCACGGCCCTATGGGGTGTCAAGGCTGTGCGGCCCCCGGCGACAAGTCGGTAACATATTGAAATATGGATAAATTTCTGGCCGCTTGAAATCAACTGGCGTCGCGCAGCCGCTCGGCGCGCTCCAGGTCGACGGAGACCAGTTGGCTGACGCCGCGCTCGGCCATGGTCACGCCGAACAGCCGGTCCATCCGGGCCATGGTCATGCGGTGGTGGGTGATGATCAGGAACCGGGTCCCGGTCTCCTTCACGATGTCATGCAGCAGCGAGCAGAAGCGATCGACATTGGTGTCGTCGAGGGGCGCGTCGACCTCGTCGAGCACGCAGATCGGCGACGGGTTGGTCAGGAACACCGCGAACACCAGGGCGACCGCGGTCAGGGCCTGCTCGCCGCCGGAGAACAGCGACAGGTGCTGCATCTTCTTGCCCGGCGGGCTGGCCAGGATTTCCAGCCCGGCATCCAGTGGATCGTCGGCCTCGGTCAGCTTCAGATGCGCCTCGCCGCCGCCGAACAGCCGACCGAACAGGGTCTGGAAGTGGCGGTCGACCCGGTTGAAGGCTTCCAGCAGCCGCTCCCGGCCTTCGCGGTTCAGCGACGCGATGGCGGCCCGCAGCCGCTGGATGGCGCCCGTGAGGTCGTCGCGCTCGTTCTCCATGCCCTGGATCTGCTGGTCGAGCTCTTCCAACTCGGTCTCGGCCCGCAGGTTGACCGGCCCGATCGATTCGCGCTCGCGGACCAAGCGGTCGAGCTTCGACTGCGTCGGCTCGGCGTCCGGCAGCGGCTCGTCCGGGTCGATGCCGGCGGCCTCCAGGATCTTGTCCGGGGCGCAGTCCAGTCGCTCGGCGATGCGCTCGCGCTCGACCCGGAGGGTCTGGTTGATCTGTTCCAGCGCCGCCTCGGCGCGAATCCGGGCCTCGCGCGCCTCGCCGGCGTCGCGATCGGCGTCGCGGGCGGCGCGGTCGAGCTCGGACTGCCTGCTCTCCGCCGCCACCAGTTGGTCGGCGGCGCGGCGGCGGCGGCCCTCGGATTCCTCGATTTTCCCGGTCAGGGCCGTGCGTTGCACCCGCAGCTGCTCGGGCCGGGCCTCCAGCCGGGCGATTTCGCCCTGCTCGGTATCACGGCGGGCGTCGAGCTCGCCGACCCGGGACTCCGCGCGGGCCCGACGATCGGCCCAGGATGCCAGTTCCTGCACCACCTGGGCGAGGCGGCTGCGGCGCGCCGCACTTTCGCGGACCAGCCGGTCGTGCTCGGTGCGGGCTTCCACCAGGGCGGCCCGGCGCTCCGCCAGGGTGGCGCGGAAGCCCTGGGAGTCGCGCCGCAGGGCATCGACGTCCGGCAGCTCGGCGAGGCCGGCCTCGGCGGTCTGCTGCTGGGTCGCGGCCTCGGTGCGTTCTTCGGCGAGGCGCGCGGCGCCGTCGTCGAGCGCCGACAGCTTGGTCTCGACCGCCGACACCCGGGATTCCAGCTCGGCCGCCCGCGACCGCGCCGCCGAGCGGGTCGTGGATGCGTCCGACAGCCGGGTCCGGGTCGCCTCGACCACGTCGTCGGCGGCGGCGAGGCGGGCCTCGGCCTCCGATACCGCGCTGCGTGCGGCGGCCCGTTCCCCGGCCTTGGCGGCGAGGCCGGCATCCAGCTCGACCAGCCGGTTGCGGCGCTCCAGGCGGATGGCCGCCGCCGACGGCGCGCCGGGGGTCACCGCATAGCCGTCCCAGCGCCACACCCCGCCGGCCCGGGTCACGATGCGCGCGCCGGCCGGCAGGGCCGCCTGGGCAGCGCGCGCGGCCGCCGGGTCGGCGGCGATTCCAACCCTGGCGAGGCGCCGGGCGAGCGCCGCCGGGGCCTTTACCTTCGGCGCCAGCGACTCGACGCCCTGCGGCCAGCCGGTGTCCTCCGAACCGCCCTCCAGCGCCCGCCAGCCGGTGGCGATGTCGGCGGCGGCGTCGGCCAGCGCCGGCGATTCCAGGTCGTCGCCGAGGGCGGCACCCAGCGCCGTCTCCCAGCCCGGTGCCACCGTTACCTGGTCGACGATCGGAGCGCTCTCGTCCGGCTTTTGCACCAGCAGCCGGCGCAGGCCGTCGGCCTCGGCCTCCAGCCCGGCGACTGCCGCATCGATGACGCGCAGGGCATCCCGGGCGGTCTGGTCGGCGGTCTTGGCCGCCTCGCGGGCATCGCGCGCGGCCGGTACCGCGGCCTCGGCTTCCGCGGTCGCCGCATCGGCGGCTTCGACGGCCCTGGCGGCCGACTCGCGCTCGGCCGCCGGCACCGCCTGGCGGGCAAGCTCGGCGCGGCGCTCGGCCATCTCGGCCCGTTGGCGGTCCAACCGGGCGATCCGGTCGGCGGCCTGTCGGATCGTGCGCTCCAGTGCCGCCCGACGGGCGTCGGCCACGGCGATCGCCTCGGTCGCCTTGTGCACCGCCTCTTCGGCTTCCTCGGCAGCCCGGTTGATTCGGGTCAGCGTTGCCTGGCTGGCCTCCTGGGCTTCGACCTCGCCGGCCCCGGCGGCGGTCAGGGTGTCGCGCTCCTCGATCAGCCGGGCGAGGGTGGCCGCGGCCTCCTCCAGCAGGGCCTTCTCGCGGCTGGCATCGTCGGCGACCTGCCGCAGCCGGGTCTCTGCCTCGCTGCGGGCGGTGGCGATGCGACGCTCCTCGGCGTCGAGTTCGCCGCGTGCCAGGGTGAGGCGCTGCAGTTCGGCCGAGGCGGCGGCCTCGTTCTGGCGCAGCTCGGGCAGGGCGGCGGCGGCATCGGCCTGGGCGGTCGACGCCTTGGCGGCGGCCTCGGCGGCCAGCGCCACCCGGTCCCCGGCCTCGGCGAGCGCCCGGCCTGCAACCCCGCGCTCGGCCATGGTGGCGGTCCAGCGGCGGTGCAGCACGATCGATTCGGCGCGTCGGATATGCTCGCTCAGCGCCCGGTAGCGCTGCGCCTGCTTGGCCTGACGACGCAACGCCTGACGCTGGCCCTCCAGCGCCTTCAGCACGTCGTCGAGGCGCTCCAGGTTCTGCTCGGCGGCCCGCAGCCGCAGCTCGGCCTCGTGCCGGCGGGTGTGCAGGCCGCGGATGTTGGCGGCCTCCTCCAGCAACATGCGGCGGTCGGTCGGCTTGGCCTGGACGATCGAGCCGATCTTGCCCTGGCTGACCAGGCCGGCCGACCGTGCGCCGGTGGCGGCGTCGGCGAACAGCAACTGGACGTCGCGGGCCCGCACCTCGCGGCCGTTCACCCGGTAGTGCGACCCGCGATCGCGCTCGATCCGGCGGATGATCTCCAGTTCCTCGGAGTCATTGAACTGGGCGGGCGCGCGGCGATCCTCGTTGGCGACCACCAGCGAGACCTCGGCCATGTTGCGCTTCGGCCGGGACGTGGTGCCGCCGAAGATCACATCTTCCATGCCGTCGCCGCGCATCTGCTTGGCCGACGTCTCGCCCATCACCCAGCGCAGCGCCTCCACCAGGTTGGACTTGCCGCAGCCGTTCGGGCCCACGACCCCGGTGAGGCCGGCCTCGATGACCACTTCGGTCGGGTCGACGAAAGACTTGAACCCGGCGAGGCGCAGCTTGGTGAAATGCAAGTGCGGTAGCCTCCTGTGATCGCCGGTCAGCCGAGCTGCGGCTCGATGGCCTTCTGGAAGGTCTCGAACGGCTGGGCGCCGACGACCGTCTCGGTACCGATAACGAAGGTCGGGGTGGAGCTGATGTTATGGTCCTCCTGGCCGCCCAGGCGGATCTTCAGGATGCCGTCGAGCAGGGCCTCGTCGCTCATGCAGGCGTCGGCCCGCTCGCTGTTGATACCGGCCAGCCGGCCGATCTGCTTGATCGCGGCGATCGGGTCGGTGGCGCGCGTCCATTGCGATTGCTGCTTGAACAGCATGTCCATCAGCGGGAAGTACCGGTTTTCCGCAGCGCAACGCGCCATGGCGGCAGCCCTGAGCGCGTACTGGTCGAGCGGGAAGTCCCGGGCCTCGAACCTCATCTTGCCGGTGTCGATATAGGTCTCGCGGATCTTCGGCAGGATCGCTTCGTGGAAGTGGGCGCAGTGCGGACAGGTGAGCGAGGAGTACTCGATCATCGTCAGCTTGGCGTCAGGGCTGCCTTCGATACGCGGCTTGAGCGCCGCCTCGATGTCGACATCGGCGGCATGGGCCAGGCGCGGAGCGACCGCCGCGATGCCAAGAGCAACAATTCCAATATTTAGTGTTCTACGGTCCATTCGTCGATCCTCGACACTAGATGTTGATCACCATACGCCGAAGGCGGCGCCGCGGGCAAGCTGTCCAATCGAACGTTCCTAGCAGCCAATTCCGTCTATTTTTCGGCAGCCTTCGCGGCTGCCTGCACGGCCTCGCCGAGCGCCGCCAGCCGTTGGCGCAGCTGCGGGTCGGCGACCGGGGCGACCTGCTCGGCGATGCCGGCGCGCTCCGCCGCCGTGATCGGCGACATCGGCCGCAGCCGCGGCCTCGGCCGGGCCGGCAGCGGGCCTTGCCGCATCGCGACCCGTTCCACCGCCGCCCAGCCGAAATGTGCGTTCACCCGCTCGATAAGCTGCGGCAGCGAATGCTGGATCTCCAGTGCCCGCGCCGGTGCCGCCAGCAGTCGCAGGGTCGCGCCGTCGCGCCGGCCGCGCGGGAACGACAGCGACTCGGGAAGGCAGGCGGCGGCCAGGTCGGCGCCGGCGATCAACGGCCAGTCGCGCACGATCCGGCCTTCCACGAAGCCGCGCTTGCGCAGCAGCGGGTCGGTCAGTTGCGGCGTCACCCCGGCAAGCGACCGCAGGCCATGGCGCCTCACGGTCGACGCCGCCCCCAGGGCCGCCCCCAGGGCCGGTCGCTTGCCTGCTGCTTCCCGATCGTCGTCGGTCATCGGCGTCTGACGTCTCGTCGTTGGCGTGGGCCGCCGGTGCCGGCCGAACATCTACTGGCCGAACATCCGCTGGCCGGGCATCGCGCCCGCGCCTATCTTGCCATCCCATGGACGCCGCCGCACCTCACGTCGTCGACAGCCTCGCCGACACCCCTGCCGCCGATCTCGCCGACCGGTTGCTGGCCTGGTATGACCGCCATCGCCGCCGCATGCCGTGGCGCGCGGAATCCGGCGAGACTGCCGACCCGTACCGGGTATGGCTGAGCGAGGTCATGCTGCAGCAGACCACGGTGGTGACCGTCGGACCTTACTTCCGGCGGTTCGTCGCGCGCTGGCCGACGGTGCACGATCTCGCCGCCGCCCCGTCCGAGGCGGTGATGTCGGCCTGGGCCGGCCTCGGCTACTACGCCCGGGCCCGCAACCTGCATGCCTGCGCCAAGGCGGTGGCGGTCGACCACGGCGGGGTGTTCCCGGATACCGAGGATGGGTTGCGCATGCTGCCGGGGGTCGGCGCCTATACCGCGGCGGCGATCGCGGCCATCGCCTTCGAGCGGCCGGCCACGGTGGTCGACGGCAATGTCGAGCGGGTCATGGCCAGGCTGTTCGCGGTCGAGGAGCCGATGCCGGCGGCCAAGCCGCTTCTGCGCGAACTGGCGGCGACCCTGACGCCCGGCCGCCGGCCCGGCGACTACGCCCAGGCGGTGATGGACCTGGGTGCCACGGTCTGTACGCCGCGCAAGCCGGCCTGCCTGTCCTGCCCGTGGTCGGCGTCCTGCCGGGGCCGGATCGCCGGCATCGCCGAGGAGCTGCCGCGCAAGTCGGCGAAGGGCGATCGCCCGTCCCGTCGCGGCACCGCCTTCGTGGTGCTGAACCGCAAGGACGAACTGCTGCTCCGCCTGCGTCCGGCCCGCGGCATGCTGGGCGGCATGCACGAGGTTCCGGCGACGCCCTGGGACAGCAAGACCGGCTGGCGGGCCGATCCCGACGACCATGCGCCGCTCGAAGGGGTGGTGTGGATCGCGCTGCCGGGCATGGTGCGCCACGGCTTCACCCACTACGACCTGGAGCTGGAGGTGCTGGCCGCCCGCCTGCGCGACCGGCCGGCGGTGCCCGGCGGCGAGTGGTGGCCGCTCGATCGCCTGGACGACGCGGCGTTGCCGACGCTGATGGCCAAGGTGGTGCGCCACGCGCTCGGGCATCTGGGGTAGCGGAGACCGGTTATTTCGGTGACGGCTGGGCCAGCGGAAACGTCAACCGGGCTTGCGTCCCGGTGCTGCCGCTGGTGCGGACCGTCTCTCCGCCGAGCTGGCGGGAGAACAGCTCGATCAACCGGCCGCCGATGCCGGAATCCACGCGCGCGTCGGCGTCGATGCCCGATCCGTTGTCGGTCACCGACAGGGACAACTGGCCGTCGGACAACCGGGCTGCCACGGTGACCTCCCCATGCTGCCGGCCTCGGAACGCATACTTGATGGCATTGGTCAGCAGTTCGTTCAGCACCAGACCGGCAGAAATCGCCACGGAGCTCGACATCGCGAAGGGATCGATTTCCACCGTCAACCGCAGGGCGGCGCTCTCACGCTGCAGGGCGTGAACGACATCGTGGCATATGCCGCCGAGAAACGCGGGAGCGTCCACGCTGTCGACGGACTTGGCGACCGACAGCGTCTTGTAGAGCGTCGCAACGGCCATCACCCGGCCGCTGATCCGGTCGAATGCCGCGCGGGCGGCTTCATCGGTCATGGCCCGGCCCTCGATGCCGATGACCGAGGAGATGATCGACAGGCTGTTCATGACCCGATGGTTCAGCTCTTCGAGCAGCAGTTCGACCCGGCGGGTGGCTGCGGCGCGCTCTTCCTCGAGCCGCCGACGCTCGGTGATGTCCTCGATCGCCAGCAGGAACGTCTTGCTGTTGTTTCCCTCGCGATAGATCGTGCGTGCATTCAGCAGCATGATTCGCCGGCCGAGGCCCGGAAACGGGTGCTCGACCTCGAAGTCCTCCACGGCGGTGCGGGCCGGGACGACATTCTCGAGCAGGTCGCGCAGCACGGGGATGTCCCATTGCCCGTCGCCGAGCTCATGCAGGAGGCGTCCCCGCGTATCCGCTTCCGTGACCCGGAACGTCCGGTAGAAGGACCGGCTGGCGGCGATGACGACGAGTCGCCCGTCCAGCACGAGTACAGGCTCACGAACGGTATCGACTATGCCCTGCAGCAGCCGCTGCTGACGCTCGTTTTCTCTCCGAAGGTCGGCGACCGCCGTCACGTCCTGAAACGTCACCAGCACGATGGGGGCATCGCCGCCGGACGGCCGGATCTTCCTGGCCACCACCCGCAGGACCCGCCGGCCGACCGTCGGGAATTGCATCTCGACTTCGACGGGCCCGACGATCGAATCATTGGCGATCAAGTCTTCGAGCCCTCGGCGGAGATCGGTTGCCGACCGGCCTCCGCCGATGATGTCGCCGATGTCGCGACCGCCGGCCCGATCCTCGGTCAGCGCGCAGATGTCAAGGAACGCGCGGTTTGCGAACCGCACCTTCAGGGACGAGTCGACGACGACCAGCCCATCGCTGAGCGCCTCCAGGAACTCCTGATACTCGACCGGTAGCATGTCACCACCCGAAGGTTGTCGAGCAGCAATCCACGGCGGCTGCTGGTACCGGGCCCGTCAATCCAGTCAGCATCACTGAATCGCCATATCTTACCGCAGCTTACGACTCGGGGTGCGGTCGGGCAAGAAATCCGGGGGCGAACCTTCAGTGGCGGAAGTGCCGCATGCCGGTCAGCACCATCGCCAGGCCCTTCTCGTCGGCGGCGGCGATCACCTCGTCGTCGCGCTTCGATCCGCCGGGCTGGATCACCGCGGTGGCGCCGGCCTCGGCGACCGCCAGCAGGCCGTCGGCGAACGGGAAGAACGCGTCCGAGGCCGCCGCCGAGCCGACCGTGCGCGGCGCCGCCCAGCCGGCCGCCTTGGCGGCGTCCTGGGCCTTCAGGGCGGCGATGCGGGCCGAGTCGACCCGGCTCATCTGGCCGGCACCGATGCCTGCGGTCGAGCCGTCCTTCACATAGACGATGGTGTTGGACTTGACGTGCTTGGCGATCCGGAACGCCAGCAGCAGGTCGCGCATCTCCTGCTCGGTCGGCGCCCGCCTCGTCACGACCTTCAGGTCGGCGGCGGCGATCTGGCCGTTGTCGCGATTCTGCACCAGCAGGCCGCCGGCCAGGTTGCGGACCATGGTGCCCGGTGCGGTCGGGTCGGGCAGCGCGCCGGTGCGCAGCAGGATGCGCGGGTTCTTCTTGGCGGCGAACACCTTGATCGCGTCCTCGTCGAATTCCGGCGCGATGATCACCTCGCTGAAGATCTTCCCGATCTTCTCGGCGGTCTCGCCGTCCAGGGCGCGGTTCAGGGCGACGATGCCGCCATAGGCGCTGACCGGGTCGCAGGCCAGCGCCGCGTCCCAGGCGGCGCTCAGCGAGCCGGCGATCGCCACGCCGCAGGGATTGGCGTGCTTGATGATCGCCACGCCCGGCTCGTCCAGCTCGGCGACCAGCTCGAAGGCGGCGTCGGTGTCGTTCAGGTTGTTGTAGCTGAGCGCCTTGCCCATCAGCTGCTCGGCGCTGGCCACGCCCGGCCGGCTCTCGGCGGTCCTGTAAAAGGCCGCCTGCTGGTGCGGATTTTCACCGTAACGCAGCACCTGCGGGGCCGAGCCGGCGAGGGTGAAGCGGCGCGGGAAGACGTCGCCGAGCTCGCCCGCCAGCCAGCCGGCGATGGCGGCGTCGTAGGCGGCGGTGCGGGCGTAGGCGGTGGCGGCCAGCTTGCGGCGCAGCGCCAGGGTGGTGGCGCCGTCGTTGTTGCGCATCTCCTCGAGCACCGCGCCGTAGTCCTCGGTGTCGACCACGACGGTGACGAAGTCGTGGTTCTTGGAGGCGGCGCGGATCATCGCCGGGCCGCCGATGTCGATGTTCTCGACCGACTCGTCCCAGCCGGCGCCGCGCGCCCGGGTCGCCTCGAACGGGTAGAGGTTGACCACCAGCAGGTCGATCGGCGCGATGCCGTGCTTGTCCATCGCCGCCATGTGGTCGTCCAGGTCGCGGCGCCCCAGCAGGCCGCCGTGGATCACCGGGTGCAGGGTCTTGACCCGGCCGTCCATGATCTCCGGGAAGCCGGTCCGATCTGCCACCTCGACCACCGGAACGCCGGCATCGGCGAGCGCCTTGGCGGTGCCGCCGGTCGACAGGATCTCGACGCCCATCCCGGCGAGGGCGCGGCCGAAATCGACCAGTCCGGTCTTGTCGGAGACGGAAATCAGGGCGCGGGCGACGGTGACGCGATCGATCTCGGCCATCGGACGGGGACTCCTCGGAGCGGCGGTCAGGATGCGCCCGGCTTATCCCCGCTCGCCGGCCCGCGGTCAACCGGCGCTTCGCGGTCGACCGGTACCGACGCCGGTCCCGGCGGCAACTGGCCAGCCTTGCGCAGCCGCGACTCGCGGACGCCGATATAGGTGGCGCTGGCGAAGATCAGCGCGCCGCCGACCCAGGTCCACAGGTCCGGCACTTCGCCGAACAGCGCGAAGCCGATCGCCGAGGCCCAGATCAGCTTGCTGAAATCCATCGGCAACACCGCCGAGGCGTCGGCCAGCTTGAACGACTGGTTCATCGCGGTCTGCGCGATCGTCCCGAGGATGCCGAGCCCGGCCAGGATCGCCAGCGCCTCCAACCCCGGCCAGGTCCAGTACGGGGCGGCCGCGACCAGGGCGACCGGTGCCAGGAAGATCGAGGCATAGGCGGTGATGGTGACGCTGGATTCGGTGCGGGTCAGCACCTTGATGACCATCAGCGCGACCGCCCAGACCACCGACGAGCCAATGACCAGCAGCGGCCCGAAGCCGACCTCGACGATGCCGGGCCGCAGGATGATCAGGGCGCCGGCGAAGCCGATCAGGATGGCGGTCCAGCGCCGCAGCCGCACCACCTCGCCGAGCAGCAGCATCGCCAGCAGGGTGGCGAACAGCGGCGCCGTGAAGCCGAGCGCCGCGACCGTGGCCAGCGGCGTGATGGACAGGCTGTAGAAGAACATCAGCATGGCCGCCGCGTTCAGGGCGCCACGCAACGCGAAAAGCTTCAGTTTCCCGGTCTTCAGCGGCATCCAGCCCTGGCGCATGAACACCGGGGCGAGGGCGACGAAGCCGAAGAACACCCGGAAGAACGCAACCTCGAACGGGTGCATCTCGCCGGTCAGGCTCAAATGCCGGATGCCGGCGTGCATCACGCTGAACGCCGCCGCGGCCAGCGCCATCATCAGGGCGCCGGCGAGCGGGGCGGGGATCGTCGACGGTCGACGGAATGAGGGTGCGAATGCCACTGCCGCACCGTAGGCGCCGTGCTGCAGTGCGACAAGCGCCGGAGGGGAACGGGTGACATCGCGGCCGCCATTGCCCCGCATCCCGGGCGATCGCAGCGAGACCCCGGACCCGCTCGTCCGGCCCGAGGCAGGTCCCGGCTCTTCGCGGCCTCGCCGCTGCGGCCGGGACGAGGGGACGGCTACTGCCCCGGCAGCGCCGCGACCTCCTGCACCACCCGCACCGCCAGCGTCCCGCTGCGGCCGCGGATATCGATCTCCAGGGTCGGGGCCGGGTCCAAATCGATGCCGGCCGCCTCGACCAGCGACTGCGAGACGATCAGCTGGGCGCCGTGCTGCTTGGTGAGGGCCTCCAGTCGGCTGGCGGTGTTCACGGTGTCGCCGACGGCGGTCACCCCGCGCACCCGGCCGTATCCCATCTCGCCGACGATCGCCGGGCCCAGGTGGATGCCGACGCCGATGCGCAGCGGCTCCTTCAGGTCGCCCTCCAGGCTGGCGTTCAGGTCGGCCAGCCGCTCGCCCATGGCGCGGGCCGCGGCCAGCGCCTGGCGCGCGCCCTCGCCGGGCCCGGACTCGATGCCGAACAGCGCCATGATGCCGTCGCCGATGAACTTGTCGATGCGGCCGCCTGCACCCTCGATCGCCGCGCCCATCTCGGCGAAGTACCGGTTCAGGATGAACACCACGTCATAGGGCAGGCGGTGTTCCGACAGCTGGGTGAAGCCGCGCAGGTCGGCGAACAGCACGACGGTATCCAGCTCGCGGCCCTGCAGGTAGTCCGGCCCGCCGCGCGCCTGGGTGACGCCGGCGGTGTGCGGCGGCAGCAGCGGCATGACCTCCAGCCCGTCGATCACCACGGTCTGGCAGGCGAGGCGGACGTTGGGCGGGGCGGCGATGCGCCTGAGCACCTTGGACTCGGCCTCGCTGGCCGGCGCCAGATCGTCCAGCCCGGCGCCGATCCGGATCCGGCAGGTCGAGCAGCGGCCACGGCCGCCGCACACCGAGGCGTGCGGGATGCCGTAGTGCTGGCTGACCGACAGCACCGTCATGCCGGCCATGGCGCGCACGCTCTTGCCGCTGCCGTAGCGCAGGGTGGCGTCGCGGTTGCGGTGCTCGACGGCGAGCCGGACCGCGCGGGCCGCGAAGGCGGCGGCGACCGCCACCGCGAACCCGATGCGGGCCCGGTCCATCAGCCGGACGATATCGGCGATCTCGTCGCCGGCCGGCAGGTTCATGGCGGCGATCGCGCGGCCCAGCCACGCCGGATCCTGGGCCAGCTGGCGGATCTCCATGCCGGCGGCGACGTAGCCCGCCAGCGCGGCGGTCGGCACCGCGACCGCGGCCGCCAGCAGCCAGGGTGCCGCCCGGTCGAACCACGCCCGGTAGCGCAGCCAGAGATACAGGCCGACGCAACCGTGCACCCAGGCGACCACCAGGGCGACCGGCTGCTTGAGCGTCTGCCACGACGAGAACACCCACATGTTCAGCAGCGCGTAGGTGTAGTCGTCGTTCACCCCGAACGCCGCGCTGGCGTAGCGGGTGGCGATCGCGTGGTCCATCAGCAGCAGCGGGATCGCCAGCCCCAGGGTCATCTGCGCGATCTCGGCCGGGCTCATGGCGCGCAGCGAGTCCCGCAGCCAGATCGCCCGCAGCGCGATCAGGACGTGGATCGCCAGGGCGCCGTAGAGCAGGACCGTCGCGACCGGGTTCCGCCAGACCGCCGAGAACGCATCCTGGCCTTGGTCGAGCGCCTCCAGCGACCAGACCCCGGCCGCGTGATTCAGCAGATGCGTCAGGACATAGGCGAACAGGATCAGCCCGGAGACCAGCCGGATGCGGCCGATCGCGGCATTCGCGGAGAAGGCGCGGGGCGGCCCCGGACGGTCGACGATCGCTGCCATGATCTCTCCACAATGTCGAGCAGACTACCGCGGTAACTTGTAATTCGCAGGGAAATTGGTACACCAACGCACCGCGTATGGCGGTGCCTCCAGTCATTATGGTCCATCGAACATGACGAACGCCCTATCGGTGCGCGGTCTGGTCAAGCGCTTCGGGACGAAGACGGCCGTCGACGGCCTGAGCTTCGAGGTCGCGGCCGGCGAAGTCCTCGGTTTTCTCGGCCCGAACGGTGCCGGCAAGTCCACGACCATGAAGATGATCTGCGGGTTCCTGACGCCGACCGCCGGCACCGCGGTGATCTGCGGTCACGATGTCCTGGAAGACCCGATCGCCGCCAAGCGTGCGCTGGGCTACCTGCCCGAAGGCGCGCCGGCCTATCCCGACATGACCACGATCGGCTTCCTGGAGTTCATCGCCGGGATCCGCGGCTACGGCGGCGCCGAGCGCCGCGAGCGCGTCGTCGCGGCGATGGCCAAGACCCGGCTGGAGGAGGTCACCCACCAGCCGATCGAGACCCTGTCCAAGGGCTTCAAGCGCCGGGTCGGCCTGGCCCAGGCGCTGCTGCACGAACCGCCGGTGCTGATCCTCGACGAGCCCACCGACGGCCTCGACCCGAACCAGAAATTCGAGGTTCGCAAGCTGATCCGAGAGATGGCCACCGACAAGGCGATCGTGATCTCGACCCACATCCTCGAGGAGGTCGACGCGGTGTGCTCGCGCGCCATGATCATCGCACGCGGCCGGGTGCTGGCCGACGACACCCCGGACGGCCTGCGCAGCCTGGCACCCAGCCGCAACCTGGACGATGTGTTCCGCGCGGTGACGACCCAGGATGAAGCGGCGCTGGAGGCGGCCCATGCGTAATGTCGCGCTGATCACCCGTCGCGAGCTGCGCGGCTATTTCGCCACCCCGCTCGCCTACATCTTCATCGTCATCTTCCTGGTGCTGGCCGGCGCGCTCACTTTCTTCCTCGGCGGCCTCCTGAAACGCGGGCAGGCCGACCTGCAGCCGTTCTTCACCTTCCATCCCTGGCTGTACCTGTTCCTGGTACCGGCGCTGTCGATGCGGCTGTGGGCCGAGGAGCGGCGGACCGGCACGATCGAGCTGTTCCTGACCCTGCCGATCACGATGGGCGAGGCGGTGATCGCCAAGTTCCTGGCGGCCTGGGCGTTCACGGCGATCGCGCTGGCGCTGACCTTTCCGCTGTGGATCACGGTCAACCTGCTCGGCGATCCCGACAACGGCGTGATCCTGGCGTCCTATGTCGGCAGCCTGCTGATGGCCGGTGCCTTCCTGGCGGTCGGCTCGATGATCTCCGCCACCACCAAGAACCAGGTCATCGCCTTCGTGGTGACGACCGCGGCGCTGTTCGTGTTCGCGCTCGCCGGCTCCGACTTCGTGCTGGAGGCGTTCCGTGGCTGGGCGCCGCCGGTGGTCGTCGATATCGTCGCGAACTTCGGCTTCCTGACGCATTTCCAGGCGATCGCGCGCGGTGTGATCGATCTGCGAGACGCGATCTTCTTCGGCTCGACCATCGCGCTGGCGCTGTTCGCCAACGCGCTGATCGTGGACCTCAAGAAGGCGGACTGACCCATGGCGACCACCTCTTCCGATACGCCGCGCCGCCGCGACCCGGCCAGCCTGACGGCCGTTGCCCTGGCGCTGCTGGCGGTGCTGTTCATCGCGATCAACGTGCTGGTGTCGTTCACCCTGACGTCCCAGCGCGTCGACCTGACGGCCGACAAGCTGTACTCGCTGTCGCCGGCCACCCAGCGGGTGCTCGACGCCATCGAGGAGCCGGTGACGCTGCGGCTGTTCTATTCCAAGCGGCTGGGCAACCAGTCCCCCGGCTATGGGATCTACGCCGAGCGCGTGCAGGATGTGCTGCGCGAATATGCGAGCCGTTCCAACGGCAAGGTCATCCTCGAGATCTACGACCCGACGCCGTTCACGCCGGTCGAGGACCGCGCGGTCTCGTACGGCCTGCAGCAGATTCCGCTCGAGGGCGTCGACGGCAACGTGTTCTTCGGGCTGGCCGGGTCGAACATGACCGACGACGTCGAGACCATCCCGTTCCTGCAGCCGGATCGCGAGACGCTGCTGGAATACGACCTGACCAAGATGATCTATTCGCTGTCGCAGGCCACGCTGGGCAAGGTCGGGATCATCGGTTCGCTGAAGGTCGACGGCGAAGTGCGGATGGGCCAGATGGGCCGGCCCGAGCAGGTGCCGCCGATGCTGGTCGCCGAGCGCATCCGCGAGGTGCTCGACGTCGAGACGCTGCCGACCGATATCCAGAAGATCCCGGACGACATCGCGATCCTGATGGTCGCGTATCCGAAGACCCTGTCGCCGCGCACGCTGTTCGCCATCGACCAGTACATCCTCGGCGGCGGCAAGGCGGCGATCTTCGTCGATCCCTATGCCGAGTCGCAGGCCGGGCCGATGTCCGGCGGGCCGATGGGCGACGTGCCGTCCGCCACCCTCGAACCGATCTTCGAGGCCTGGGGTCTGCAGATGCCGGTCGACAAGGTGGTCGGCGACCGTTTCGCCGCCCGCCGGGTCGGCAAGCCGAACGGCCGCGACTACGTGTCCTATGTGCCGTGGCTGCTGCTGCGCGGCGCCCGCAATCTGAATCGGGTGTCGCCGATCACGGCGCAGATCGACAGCCTGGCGGTGGCCAGCGCCGGCGCCCTGTCGGTGAAGGACGGCGCGTCGATCAGGTTGGATCCGCTGGTGACCTCCAGCCCGGGTTCCATGCTGATCGACGTGAAGAAGCTGATGGGCCCCGAGCCGGAGCCGGAGAAGCTGCTGCGCGAGTACCAGGCCGGCGACGCCTACGTGATCGCGGGCATGGTGACCGGCAACGTGAAGACCGCCTTCCCCGACGGACGCCCGGCTCTGGCCGAGGGCCAGGACGACGATCCGTCCGCCGTCTTCGACACCGTGCTGACGGAATCCAAGGGTGAGATCCAGGCGGTCGTGGTCGCCGACAGCGACGTGCTGACCGACCGCTTCTGGGTGCAGTACCGGGAGTTCTTCGGGCGCCGCGTCGCGGTGCCGGGGGCCGGCAACGGCGACTTCGTGGCCAATGTGATGGACGGACTCACCGGGTCTTCGGCGCTGCTCGACCTGCGCGGCCAGGGCTCGTCCTATCGGCCGTTCGAGGTGATCGAGCAGATCAAGCGCGAGGCCGACCGGAAGTACCAGGCCAAGGAGCAGGAACTGCGCGAGACGCTGAAGGAAACCGAGACGAAGCTGGCGGCGCTGCGCAACCGACAGGCCGGGACCAGCGGCCCGGTGGCGCTCAGCGACGAGGAGCGCCGTCAGGTCACCGACTACCAGCGCCAGATCCTGCGACTGCGAACCGAGCTGCGCGAGGTGCAGCGGTCGCTGCGCGAGGACGTCGAGCGGCTGGAGACCAAGGTGTTGTTCGCCAACATCGTGCTGATGCCGATGGCGGTAGCGATCTTCGCGCTGGCGCTGGCCGCCTGGCGGGTGCGCCGCCGGGCTCGCCGCACCGCGGTCGAGGCGTGAGGAGGGGGCCATGATCAGACGACGTACCGTCATCCTGCTCGGGGTCGCCACGCTGGCGGCCACGGCCGCCGCCCTGGTCGCGGTGGTCGACCGGACCG